>Ga0197143_1001016_pt1 | contig 25547 bp, 23 predicted proteins | sample GBS70_MetaG_FD_148603 | JGI IMG/M metagenome (GOLD analysis project Ga0197143, IMG submission 148603) | Sediment microbial communities from Great Boiling Springs, Gerlach, Nevada, United States - GBS 70_MetaG | ecosystem: Environmental > Aquatic > Thermal springs > Hot (42-90C) > Sediment... | reverse complement strand
TGAGGAGAAGCCCTATGAGCGTCATCGACTATACCGAGATGGTGCGTCGGCAGCGCACCGCGCCGCTTGCGGAAGTTGACCCCGAAGTGTACGCGCTCATCCAGCGCGAGACCGCCCGCCAAGAGCAGAACCTGGAACTCATCGCCTCCGAGAACATCACCAGCCGCGCCGTGCGCGAGGCGGTCGGCTCCGTGATGACCGACAAATATGCCGAAGGCTACCCCGGCAAACGCTACTACGGCGGGTGCGAATACTACGACGAGTTGGAGAACCTCGCCATCGAGCGGGCGAAGCGGCTGTTCGGCGCGGAACACGCGAATGTGCAGCCACACTCAGGCGCAAACGCGAACATGGCGGTCTACTTCGCCGTGCTGAAGCCCGGCGATACGATGATGGCGTTAGACCTCGCGCAGGGCGGACACCTCACGCACGGCAGCCCCGTCAACTTTTCGGGGATGCTCTACACTGTCGTGCATTACGGCGTGCGACGCGACACGGAACTCATCGACTACGACCAGCTGCGCGACCTCGCCCGCCAACACCGCCCGAAACTCATCGTCGGGGGCGCGACGGTCTACCCGCGCGAGATCGACTGGGCAGCGATGCGCGAAATCGCCGACGAGGTGGGCGCGTACCTGATGGCGGACATCGCGCACTACGCGGGGCTAATCGCCGCAGGCGAGTACCCCTCGCCCGTACCCTACGCCGACTTCGTGACCACCACCACCCACAAGACGCTGCGCGGACCGCGCGGCGGGCTGATCCTCTGCAAGGCGGAGTACGCGCAACTCATCGACAAGACGGTGTTTCCTGGGCTGCAGGGCGGACCGCTAATGCACCAGATTGCGGGCAAGGCGGTCTGCTTCCACGAGGCGTTGCAGCCCGAGTTCAAGATTTACCAGCAGCAGGTGAAGGCGAACGCGCGGGCGTTGGCACACGCCCTGCAGGAGCAGGGCTTCCGCCTCGTTGCAGGCGGCACCGACAGCCACAAAATCCTGATTGACCTCACCCCGCTCGGCATCACAGGCAAACTTGCGCAACAGGTGCTGGACAGCGTGCAGATCACCACCAACAAAAACATGATCCCCTACGACACGCAGAAGCCGTTTGTGACGAGCGGGCTGCGGTTAGGCACGCCTGCCGTGACCACGCGCGGCATGCGCGAGGCAGAAATGCCGATCATCGCCGAACTCATCGCCGACGCGCTGCGCGGCTACCAAGACGAGACCGTGCTGGCAGATGTGCGTGCCCGCGTGCGCGAACTGACCGCGCGGTTCCCTGTCCACTTCATCGACTAAGGAGGCGAGCCATGAACGCAGGCTTCCAACAGTGGCTTCAAGAGAGCATCGAGCAGCTGAAGGCGCAGAATCTGTACAAGCAGCCGCCGATTTTGGAGACGCCGCAGGGCGGGCGCGTGCGCATCGGCGGACGCGAGGTCATCAACCTCGCTTCCAACAACTATCTGGGGCTGGCGAACGACCCGCGCCTCAAGCAAGCCGCGATTGAAGCCGTGCAGCAGTGGGGCGCGGGCGCAGGCGCCGTGCGCTGGCTCGGCGGCACAAACACCCTTTACGAAATCCTGGAGCAGAAACTCGCCGAGTTCAAAAAGACCGAAGCGGTGCTGGTGTTCCAATCGGGCTTCAACGCCAACTCAGGCACTATCCCCTCCTGCTTCGTGGAGGGCGATGTGATTATCTCCGACGAGTTGAACCACGCCAGCATCATTGACGGCGTGCGCCTCAGCAACGCGAAATACAAAAAGAGCGAAGGCTATGTCTACGAACACAAAAACATGAACCACCTGGAGGACATCCTCAAGCGCTGTCGGCACTTCAAGAAGCGGCTGATTGTGACCGACGGCGTGTTCAGCATGGACGGCGACATTGCGCCCCTGCCCGAAATCGTGGAGCTGGCGGAGCGGTACGACGCGGTGGTGATGGTGGACGACGCGCATGCGTCGGGCGTGCTGGGCGAACACGGCAGCGGCACGACCAGCCACTTCGGGCTGTACGGGCGGGTGGACATTCAGCTTGGCACGCTCTCTAAGGCGATTGGCGTAATCGGCGGCTACATCGCGGGCAGCCGCCTGCTCAAGGAGTGGCTCATCAATCGCGGGCGACCGTACCTGTTCAGCACCGCCCTACCCCCCGCTGCCGTCGGCGCGATTATCAAAGCCATCGAGATCCTGCAGACCGACCCTGAGCCGATGCGCCGCCTGTGGGACAACGCCCGCTACTGGAAGGAGAACCTGCAGCGCCTCGGCTTCGACACGATGGGCAGCGAGACGCCGATTACCCCCGTGCTGTGCGGCGACGAAGGAATTGCGCAACAGATGGAGCGCATGCTCTACGAGGCGGGCGTGTTCGTGGTCGGGATTGTGTACCCGACAGTGCCGAAGGGCAAGGCTCGCGTGCGCACGATGCCTAACGCCACCCACACCCGCCAAGACCTCGACGACGCGCTCGAAGCGTTCGAGAAGGTCGGCAAGCAGCTCGGCGTGATCGGCAGGTGGGTGTAGCGTTCCAGCGGTACACGACTTGAGTTCACTGCGTGCAGGAGCGCTGTGTTCTCGCCCTCACCCCCAGCCCCTCTCCCACAGGGTGGGAGAGGGGTGTAGGGGCGCACGGCGGTGCGTCCTGCTGCGCGTTCCCCCTCGCCCGCGTTGGCTCACTGACCTCACCGCGTGCGGTGGCGTCGGGAGCCTCCCGTTGCCCAATCCCACAGCCCGAACACGATGTCCAGCAGAAACCACTCGGTAATTTCCAGCAGCCACCACATTTAGCGCGTTCCCCATCGTCGCGTGAGCCTGCGGGCGCAGCGTCTGCGTTGCCTGCACGCGCGGTTCGAATCGCTTGTGTCGTCTGTGTCGTCGTCCCACTTCCCCTCGCGCATCTCGCGATCAATCTGCCACAGGTGCAAGAGGATATCCAGCCCGCGCCAGACGATACCTAACAGCCACTCCCACAGGCTCATGGATACTCTTATTATACCCCAGCCCCAACGCCGCGCGTGTCGCCGACCCGTTCCAGCGCGGCGCGCAGCATCGCTTCGCTGGGCGCGCGGCTGCGCAGGTGCTGCTCGCACATCCGAAACGGGTAGAGCAGACGGTCATAGCGCGGGTCGGGCAGGCTTACGGGGCGCGTCTCCTGCAGTAGCCACGCCGAGATTTTGTCCGCCCACTCGCGCGTGTCGTCGGGACTGGTCAGCACGGGTGTCTCGACGCGCACCAGCCCATAGGTCGGCGATGCGCCCTGCTGCCAGCGCAAGCGCAGATACCAGCTGTAGACCTCACTCTGCCCCTCGCGCACGGGACGGAACACGCTGCTTCGATACCCCGCAGGCATCTCCAGAACCTGCAACATCCAGTTGATCTCCAGATAGGTGGTGCGGTGCGACTTGGAGACGCCGACCACATTCACCAGCCGTCGCCGCTCCAACGCGCTCATCAGGTCGGCAATCGAGCCGTCCACCAGCAGCCAATCGCCTGAGTTGGGCTTCTGCTGCTCAATCCAGCGCAGGGCAAGTTTGCGCTCCAGCTGGTCGCGTACCCGCGCCACCGTTGCCCCCGCACGCACCAGCATCGTCTGGAACGAGGTCGCGCCCAACTCGCGTGCCTCCAGCGAGTCGTGAACAGCGATCCCCGCCCGCTCGAACAGGCTCGCATCGAACGCTTTCAGCGGGAGGTAGAGCGCCTCGTGCGCTTCGGTGAGCGCAGGCACAGGGTGCAGCTCGCGGTTGCGCCGCTCCAGCACCATCGCCGCCACATAGCCGTACACCACAGGCATCACGCCGTACTGGGTGAGCTGATAATACAGCAGCTGCGAATGCTGGATGCCGTCGATGAAGTGCGTGAACTGGGTCGGCTCGTCGCTACGGGGCACTTCGAACACGCCAAACTCTTTGCGCCCTGGCTCAGGCACAAGCATCGCACGACTGAATCCACCCTCCTCTTCAGGCGGCTCGATTGTGTCTTCCGAGCTGAGCTGGCGCACCACCTGCACACCTTCGGGATGCGCCTGCAGAAACTCCGCGAGCTTCCTCAAAAACTCTGTCATGGTGGTAGACAAGATTCGACTATTTCTGGGAGAACTCCTGCCAACTTGCAGGAAAATCCTCCCCAACGGTGAATACGCTCCTTGCAAGGAGGGCTTATGGGTATGCAATATACGCACTTAGGTCGTTCGGGTTTGCTGGTGAGCCGCTTGTGCTTGGGCACGATGAACTTCGGACCCCACACCAGTGAGGAAGATGCATATCGGATTATGGACCGCGCCCTTGATTTGGGCATCAACTTTTTTGATACGGCGAACACCTACGGCTGGGTCAAAGGCGAGGGCATCACCGAGCAGATTATCGGGCGCTGGTGGTCGCAAGGTGGCGGACGACGCGAAAAGGTGGTTATCGCCACCAAAGTGTACGGCGTGATGGGCGACTGGCCCAACGAATCGCGCCTGTCGGCGTTGCATATCAAACGCGCCTGCGAAGCCAGCCTACGACGCCTCAAAACCGACTACATCGACCTATACCAGATGCACCACATCGACCGCGAGTGCCCTTGGGAAGAAATCTGGCAGGCGATGGAGCAACTCTACCGCGAGGGCAAGATCCTGTATGTTGGCAGCAGCAACTTCGCGGGCTGGCACATCGCCCAAGCGCAGGAGCTTGCTAAACAGCGACACTTTATGGGGCTGGTCTCCGAGCAGAGCCTGTATAACCTGAACGCGCGGATGATCGAGCTGGAGGTCATCCCCGCCTGCTTGCATTACGGTATCGGCATCCTTCCGTGGAGTCCGCTGGCGAGCGGGCTGCTGGGCGGCATCCTCAAGGGCGTTCAGGAGGGGCGACGCGCTTCGGAAGGCGTACAGAAGATGCTGGAGAAGTACCGCGACCGCATCGAACGCTACGAGGCGTTCTGCGAGGAGCTGGGCGAGGAGCCTGCGAATGTCGCGCTGGCATGGCTGCTGCACCAGCCTGCTGTGACCGCGCCGATTATCGGTCCGCGCACGCTGGAACAACTGGAGCGCAGCATGCGCGCGCTGGAAATCCGCCTCGACGAGGATGCCCTCAAGCGGCTGGACGAAATCTTCCCTGGTCCTGGCGGTCCTGCGCCCGAAGCGTATGCGTGGTGAACCTCAGAATTCCTTTCGGTGCGCAAACGCCCAAACCTGTGCTATAATAGAGTGCGCCTTGAAACGCTTCAAGGCACGGAGGCAAACTATGCGCTGGAGTATTCTACTGTTGGTAGGCTTGATGGCAGGGTCGCATGCAGACGACTTCGCGCACCCTGCCGTCTATCGCGATTACCCAGTAGGGCGCTGGGAAGACTGGTCATGGGCAAACCGCGATATGCGAAACACGAACCCTGTGCGCACGGGGCAGTTCTCAATCCGCGTAGATTTCTACCCGTGGTCGTCTATCTGGTTCAAGAACCCCAGCGGTTTCGTGGTGGACGGGTTTACACACTTGGAGTTCTGGGTGCATGGGGGCAGCGCAGGCAACCCCCGCTTCTACATCCGCGCGGAGGTGAACGGCGTAGACCGCCCGCTGGTACCCATCACGAACTTTGTGAGTAGCCTGCCCGCGAACCAATGGACGCGCGTACAGGTGCCCCTCAGCGCGCTGGGGGTCAATCCGGGCGACCGCATCACGGGCATCCACTTCCGCGAGTTTTCGGGGCAGAGCGTGCCCACCTTCTATATCGACGACATCCGCTTCCTGCGGGCGAATGTCAGCAACCGCGCGTCTGTGACGGTCAACTTCAGCGCAGCAGGACGCACGATTACCCAGCCGATGCGCGGCATCAATGTCGCCTGCTGGGACTGGTATCTGACCACCCCCGAACGCCGTCAACTGCTCAAGCAGTTAGGCTTCGGCATAATGCGCTATCCCGGCGGCTCTATCTCCAACGAATACGACTGGCGCAATAACAGCAACCGCCGCTACGGGGGAACCTACGGCACGAATACGGATGGCTTTTTGAGCGTCGCCGACGAAATCGGCGCGGAGAAGAATATCACCATCAACTACGGCTCAGGCACGCCGCAGGAAGCCGCCGACTGGGTGCAGTACGCCAATATCCAGCGCAACGGCAGGGTGCGCTACTGGACAATCGGCAACGAGAACTACGGCACTTGGGAGTACGACACGCACCCCAACCGACACGACGCGCACACCTACGCCTACTTTACGCAGGACGCGATGAACCGCATGAAGGGCGTTGACCCGACCATCAAGGTGGGTGTGGTCGGCGTGCCCAACGAACACGAGTTCCCCCAACGCTTTAGCGTCACGAACCCGCGCACGGGGCAGTCGCACAACGGCTGGACGCCCGTGTTGCTGAACCGTCTGAACAGCCTCGGCGTCGTGCCCGACTTTTTCGACATCCACATCTACCCGCAGCTGCCCGGACGCGAAGACGATGCCTTCCTGCTGGACGACACGCGCACTTGGGATGAGATTATCTCTCAAACGCGCCAAATCCTGCGCGACTACTTGGGAGCGGCGGGCGACTCGGTGCAGATTTTCGTCACCGAGAACAACTCGGTTGCCTACAATCCGGGTAAGCAGACCACCAGCATGGTGAATGCGCTGTATATGGCAGATTCGTGGGCGCGGGCGATACTGGCGGGTGCGGACGCCTATGTGTGGTGGGATTTACACAACTCCACCGAAGTGAACAACAACAACTCGCCCATCCTATACGGCTGGCGCAATTGGGGCGACTATGGGATCGTAGCGTCGGGCTATCCACCAGGTGTGGGCGACCCGCTGAACACGCCGTACCCGACCTTCTTCGCGGCGCAACTGATTATGCGTTTCGCTCAGCCAGGCGACATCCTCCTGCGCGGGGTCAGCAGCAACCCGATGCTCGCTGTGTATGCCGTGCGCACGCCTAACGGCAAGGGCAGGCTGCTGGTCATCAACAAGATGCGCAGCACGCCTGTGGACGCTGAGATTCGGCTGCAGGGGCTACGCGCGGGCAGCCAAGTCACGGTGCGCTTCTACTCAGCGGCGCAGGACAGCGCGAAAAGCAAGTCGCTTGGCGTGCGCACAATCAGCAGCCGCGGCGACCGCATCACCCGCCGCTTCCCGCCGATGTCGATCAGCGTGCTGGAATGGTGAAGGGGCAGCGGGAGCTCCCCGCTCCCCTCTATGCTGCCAACGCAAACTCACGAATGGCTATCAGCAATTCGGGGTTGATATCGGTCGGCACGGAGCAGCCCGGCGCGAGGATAAACCCGCGCCTGCCAACGCTGTCCACAGCATCCTGCGCCTGCTGGAACACCCGCTCGCGACACATCTTTGGCAGCTCGAGTTCGTTCAGCCCGCCCATCACACAGCGGTCGAACAGCCGCTTGCCCTCCGCGAGGCTCAGTGTCGTGCTGCGGTCGCTCCAGCACACAATCGCGGCGGGCGCGTCTGCCAGCAGGTCGGCGTACAACTCGCCGTAGCCGTGCAGGTGCAGCACATTGAATCGCCCGTCAGCGACCGACTCCAGCAAGGCGCGATCCAGCGGCGCGAAGTATTCCGCATAGACCGCACGCGGCGCAGCGTCCGCGCCAATCCCGTTCACAGCGTAGTAGATCCCGTCGCAGACGGTCAGCGCGTAGCGGGCGTACACCTGCAGGTTCGCCTGAATCGTGCGCAACCCTTCCTGCACCGCGTCGGGCGCAAGCGCGAGATGCTCCAGCAGTTTGCCTTCGCAGAGTTTGTTCGCGTAGTAGAAGGCGTTGAAGACGGTCTCGATAATCGGCACATCGTCGGGAACCATCGCGCGCAGGCGGCGCAGCATTTCGATCTGTGCGCCGAAGTGCCCGCGATCAGGCTCCAGCGGGGTGAGTTTCGCCCAGTCGTCGGCGGTGCGCACGAACGGCAGCCCTTCGGGCGTCTCGTAGGGGATGTCGTGCATCACCTTCAGCAGGTCGGGCTGATAGCGTCGCCAGAACTCGTAGGTCGCGCGGCTCATGCCGTCGATATACTGTTGCAGGACGGCGTCGCTGGCAGGGGCGCGGTACTCGGCGTGCAACGCCTGCGGGAACCACGCCTCCGTGCGGAAGTGGTACCAAAAACAGTATGGCAATCGGTCTACCTCGCCGCCGACTATTGCTTGCTCAACGCGCTCGCGCGGGGTCATCGCATGGGTATTGTACCACAGGTGCAACTTGTTTCACGACGACTGTCCCCGCACCTGTTTCAGATAGGCTTCCGCAAGGCGCAGGGCGTGTTCGGTGTCGTCGGGGTGTAGCGCGCCTTCAATCACCTGCTCTTCCAGGTAGCGTTTCAGTTGCCCCACAAGCGGACCGGGTTTCAGTCCGAAGTGCTGCATCAACTGTTCGCCAGTGAGTGGGCTGCGCCAGCGCGTGGGGGGCTGCGCCGCCTGCACCTTCGCAATCCGCTCGCGCAGCGCGGCAATGTCAGCGTGGACCACATCGTGCCGCTGCGCCTTGATGTCCGCCTCCACCAAGCGCAGCAGCGGTTCCAGCAGGTCGCCCGCATCGCGAATCAGGCGTCGCACCGCCGCGTCGCTCCACTGCGGGGTGTAAGCGCCTGGGCGCATGTGCATCCGCACCAGCGTCGTGATGCGTTCGATGGTCTCGTTCGAGTAGCGCATGCTGCGTAGCCACTCGCGAGCGATTTGCGCGCCGACACGGTCGTGTTCGTAGAAGTGAATTGCGCCGTTCTCATCAACCGTCTTGGTCGCGGGCTTACCGACATCGTGCAGCAACGCCGCCAAGCGCACCTCCCACGCAGGCATCGTCAGCCCCGAAGGGTCAACATACTCCACCGTCTTCAGGCTATGTCCCCACACATCGTAGAGGTGGTACTCGTTCTGTGTGCAGCCGACCATCGGCATGAGTGGCTCGGCGAACTGCGCCAGTAGCCCCACCTCCAGTAGCATCTGCAGTCCTGCTGCCGCTTGGGGCGAGTCCATCAGGCGCGTGAACTCGGTCTGGATGCGCTCGACGCTCACGATTTTCAGGCGGTCGGCTTGCTCGCGGATGGCTTGCTCGGCGGCGGGGTCTATGGTGAAGCCGAGTTGCACGGCGAATCGCACAGCGCGCAGCATGCGCAGCGGGTCTTCGTAGAAGGTTTCGTGCGGGTCGCGCGGGGTGCGCAGGAGTTTCGCCTGCAGGTCGCGCAGTCCCGTGCCCAGCGGGTCGATGACTTCGCCCGTGTGCAGGTTCTCCAGCAGCGTGTTGACCGTGAAGTCGCGGCGCAAGGCGTCCTCATACAGGGTGGCAGGTTGCACCTGGGCAGGCTTGCGGCTTGTATCGCGGTACGACTCGGCGCGGGCGGTCACCAACTCCACCATCAGCCCGCCGACATGCACCATCGCCGTGCCGAAGCGCGGGTAGGTCACGGGCGGGTGGTCGGCGACGCCCCGCTCGTAGAGGAACTGCGCGAGCTCAAGTGCGTCGCCCTCCAGTACGAGGTCGACATCGCTGGGCAGCGGTCGCCCCAGCAGCTTGTCGCGCACATAGCCCCCCACAAGGTACACCTTGCCCTCGTAGGGCGTGCCTAAGAGACCATTCCGCAAACGCTCCAGCGCACACTCGAGGCTCACAGCCGCTTCAAGTAGGGTTCCAGCTGCTGGTGTGTGAGCAGGCGGAAGCGGTTCTCGCGCAGCGTTTGGCGTTCCAAGATGCCTACCTCCACCTGCGCTTCGCTGAGCATCTCGCGCAGGCGGTTGCGCGCAGCGTCTTCGGAGACCGAGTCGGCGTCTTCCTGTTGCGCGGCTTCGTAGGCGACGCCCCAAGCAATCAGCGCAATCGGCAGCGCGCTCTCCAGCGTCGGCAGGCGCGTCAACTGCGCCTCCAAGTAGCGCGTCGCCTGCTCCTCGGCGGTCTGTGTACCTCCAATCGCGGCGAACCGCTCGTAGGGCAGAAACTCGCCGTCGTAGTTGAGCGTGTAGAACTGGTCGCGTTCAGGGGTGTCGTGTAGCTCGGCGAACAGCGCACGCGCCACGAACGGCGTCGTGAGCGGGTCGCCAAACGCCTTTTTGAGCGCGGGCGCGAGTGCAAACCCCACCACCCGCTGAATCGTCACATCGTCGGGGCTGCGCACGAAGCCCTCTTGGTGCGCAAAGTCGATCGCCGCCAAGCGCAAGTTCTCCACATCCGCTTGGTTGCCGATTGCCGAGAACATCAGGCGGTCGTAGATCTCGTACACCTTGCGCCCGCGCCGCTTGAGCGCAAGCAGCAACACGCCGTTGTCGTAGCTAATCCCGATTACGGGACTGCCCGCACGCAAGCGGTTGCGGATATACTGCGCCCGCTGCTGCAGGTTCTCCTGAAAATCATACGGGGTAAGCATCAGCCGTTGCCTCCGTTCCGAATCGACTGCACGATGTCGCGGATGGTCGCTTCAGGCACTTCGAACACGCCCTCGCGGTTCACATAGCGCGCGGTGGGCAGCACCTTGTCGATGCCGCCTGTCGCCGCGTCCAAGTCGGCAGCGATATCCAGCAGCAGAATCGCCTCGCGCAGCACCTCCTCCAGCGGGCGCTGGCTGAACGGTCCGCGCGTCTTGGTGATGTAGTCGAACACGCCGCGAATGCGCTCGGAGCCAGAGCCTGCCGCGCCGTATTCGGGCGTTTCGAAGCGCGCGCCGCTCACATCGTAAAAGAAGATGCGCCCGCTGTCGCGGTCGGGGTCGTACACGCTCAGGATGGGGATAAACAGCCCGATGCCGCCCAGTGCGTTGGGCAGGTTCGCCGACAGCGCACGCGAGACCTCTTGGAGCTTGCCGTCCAAGCTCATGGGCTGAAGTTGGCTGCGGGCGTAGTACTTGAAGGCGTGGCGCAGGTAGCGCACGACCTCCATCGCGCGTCCATACGCACCCGCGATAGCAATCAGCGTGTAGTCGTCCAGCGGGATGATTTTGTCCGCGCGGTCGTACATCACGGCGTTGGCGGCGGTGGCGCGTCGGTCGCCGACATTCAGCACGCCACCTTGGAACTTCAGCGCAATCACTGTCGTGCCGTGCACCTCCAGCGCAGCGTTGGGCGCAGGGTTCGGCGCGTCGACAGGGCTAAACAGCGGCAGGCGCACACCCGTTTGCGCCTGATAGCTCTGCAGCAGTTCATAAAAGTCGCCCGAATAGGTTCGTGTCATCATAGTGCCTCGTCGACAGGTTCGGCGGACGCCCGCGTGTTGGGCAGGCGTCGCGCCCGTCAGTTGGGTTTGCTCAAGCGTTGGCTCACTGCCCGCTGCGCTGGCGGTAGCGGCGCGCCTGCTCAGGGTCGATACGGCGCATGCGCTTGAGCAGTTCGTTCGTATCGGGTCGCTTCACATCTGGCTTGCTGGGTCCGTCGCCGTCACCGCCGGGTCGCGTCAGCGGCTCGGTCGGCACGGGGCGCCGAATGCGCTCCTCCGCTCGTATAATCATCGCGGTTCCTCCTGTTTGGGTGCGTTCGCCCTGCGGGGCGCACGCAATAGGTTTACGAATTCCGTAATCGTCCCTGCCGTCGTCAGACGACGGTTCAAATCGCTTGTGTCGCCGACCAGCTGGCTCAAGTCCAGCCGCACGGTCTGGTCATCGTTGCGCAGTACGATACGCTCCCAGTTGATGCTTTCCACCTGCGATGCGTAGCGTTGCACGCACAGTGCGCGGATGGCGGCGCGGGTGTCGCGCGGTGGGTTGTGCATCGCGAACGCCACCGCTTCTGGGCTGACCAGCGTCTGCATCCGCCCCTGCTCCACCAGCGCGTAATACAGCCCTTCGGCAGGGTCTATATCATGATACGCCAAATCGAGCGCAATCATCGCAGGGTCGTCCAGCGAAACGCCTTCCGCCTCCGCGAAAAGGCTCAACAACTGGCGTTTGGCGACCCAGTCGAGTCGGTCGCCCAGCGCGTCGGGGTCAGTCTCCAGCAGGTGCAGTACGGTCTCCCACTCGCGCAGTACCCAGTCGGTCTCGGCGTCGCGCCCTGCAAACCGTTGCGCGGCGGCATCCAGGTAGTAGCGCTGCACCTCGATGGCGGTCATCACCCCGCGATCGGTCTCCACCAGCCATTTGCCGTCGGGGTCACGCGAGATGCGCTGCGCCGTCGCCACAGGGTCTACGACAATCAGGTTCGCTGCCCAGCCCGCCTCCAGCAGCTCCAGCACGAGCGCGGTTGCGCCGACCTTGAGCGCAGTCGCGTACTCGCTCATGTTCGCATCCCCGCAAATCACATGCAGGCGACGGTAATCGTGCATGCGGGCGTGCGGTTCGTCGCGCGTATTGAATATCGGGCGGCGGTACAGCGTCTCCACATTCATCGTGTCCATGTAGAAGTCAGCGCGCTGGCTGATTTGGTACGGCACGCGCGGGTTCGGGTTATTTTCCACGCCGACCTTGCCCGCGCCCGCGTAGATTAGGCGCGTAGTCAGAAACGGCGTCATCGTGGACGCCAGCGTCTCGAAGGGGATGTCGCGCCGTAGCAGGTAGCTCTCGTGCGTGCCGTAGCTGCTGCCGTGGTAGTCGGTGTTGTTTTTGTAGAGTTTGACCGTCGCGTTGGTGCGTTGCTGATATGCCTGTGCGCACGCCAGCAGGATGCGCTCGCCCGCCTTGTCGTGGGCGACCAAGTCCATCAGGCGTCGGCATTCGGGCGTGGCGTATTCGGGGTGCGCGTGGTCGTTATACAGCCGCGCGCCGTTGGCAAGCACATGGTCGCTGCGCACCTCGCGCTCGGAGAGGCTAATGGGGTGTTCGCGCTCAATTTGCGCGTCGTGTGGGTCTACCGCAAGATGCTCCACGCGGAAGCCGCGCATGTCGCGTCGTGGGTCTTCCAGTCGGTAGTCCCAGCAGCCTTTGACGGCAGGAAACGGGCAGCTGCGCAGCACGCCGACGGCTTCCATCACCTGGTCTGCGACGCCACGCCCCTCCACATACAGCCCATATTCGGTCTCGATGCCCAGCAGGCGGTTCACGGGGGAATTATACACTATTTCGCGTCCAGGCGTGCAGCGTGGGGTATAACTTCCCCAAGTGGAGCTTTTCGAAAGCTGGATGCCTGCGCACCCTGTGGCGCAGGGGCTGGTCGCAGGCGTGTTTATTGTGGCGTTGAACATGGCGGGCGCGTTGCTGGTGCTTTTGGTGCGCCAGCCGTCGGAGCGCATCTTGGACACGCTGCTGGGCTTTGCGGCAGGCGTGATGCTGGCGGCGAGTTTTACGAGCCTGATTCTGCCTGCGATCGAGCGCGGCGGCGTGTTGCCTGCGCTGTTTGGTGTTGCATTGGGCGCGCTGGCGATGGACGCCGCCGACCACCTGATTCCCCACCAGCACCCTGTGATCGGGCGCGAAGGGGTAGATGGGCGTCGCCTGCGCGCCGTGTTGCTGTTCGTAATTGCGATCACGCTACACAACGCCCCCGAAGGGTTGGCGGTTGGCGTAGCGTTCGGCGGCGGGCAGTTTCGCGAGGGCGCGCTGCTGACGCTGGCTATCGGCGCGCAGAACATCCCCGAAGGCATGGCGGTCGCCTTTGCGGCGCTGGCAGCGGGTTTCGGCAAGCGTTTCTACGCGGCGTTCGTCGGCATCCGTTCAGGGCTGGTGGAGTTGCCGATGGCAGTGCTGGGCGCGGCGCTGGTGTACTATGTTGCGCCGCTTGTGCCCTACGCGATGGGCTTCGCTGCAGGCGCGATGCTGTATATCATCAGCGACGAAATCGTGCCCGAAACGCACCGCAAAGGGCACGAACGCTGGGCGACCTTCGGGCTGATGGCAGGGCTTATCGTGATGCTCTACCTCGATGTCGCGTTGGGCTAACCCTTAGCTGGGGCGCGGGAAGGTCAGCGTGGCAATGGTCTGCCCGTCGTGGCTAACCATCGTAAACTTGCCGCGCAGCGTGCCCCGCGTCAGGTTGTCGATAATCTTCAGCCCCAGCGTGTTGCTCTTGCTGGGGTCAAAATCGGGTGGCAGCGGTGCGCCGTCGTTGGACACAATCAGCGTCACCTGCCCGTCCGCATCGCGCACCTGCACATGAATCTGCCCCGACTCCTGCCCGCGAAAGCCGTGTTCGATGGCGTTCTGGATGAGTTCGTTGAGGATCAGCGCGACGGCGGTCGCATGTTGCAACGGCAGTAGCACATCGTCGCCCTCCACACGCGAGTGGATCTGCTTGCCTGGGGGAGTCAGTGCTTGCTTTGTGTTGTGTAGGATGCCCGACGCGATTTTGCGCAGGCTCACCATGTCTAAGTCCTCGCGCGACAGCAGCTCGTGCACCTGAGCAATCGCCAAGATTCGGCTCAGGCTGTCGTGGATGACCTCCTCGATGGTCTTATAGCGCGAGTAGTGCATCTGCAGGCGCATCAGGCTGGCGATTTGTTGCAGGTTGTTTTTCACGCGGTGGTGCATCTCTTGCAGAATCGCGCTGCGCACCATCAGCTTGGCGTGGTCAATTGCGAGCGCGGCTTGGCTGGCGACGGCTTCGAGCGCACGCAGTTCCTCGTCGCTGAACAGGTGCGGGCGGTCGGTGTAGCAGTTCAGCACGCCGATGACCTTCTCGCGCACGCGCATCGGCACGCAGACCATCGAGTGCAGCCCTTCGCGCTGGGCAAGGTCAGGGAATCGGTAGTCGGGGTTGGCGCGTACATCGGGCACGACAATGATGCGGCCTTCGGCGGCAGCGCGACCCGCGATGCTCTCGCCCAAGCGCAGTGGAGGCTTCTTGCGGTACTCCTCGCTCTCGGCTTGCGTCGCCTTGACCTCCAGCACGCCGCGCTCCTCGTCCAGCAGCATCACCGTCACGATTTTATAGCCCATCGTGCGTGCGGTCATATGCACCAGCAGGTGCAACACCTCCTCCAGATACAGGTTGCCCGTCAGCGTGCGGCTGATTTCGGAGAGGGTGGCGACCTGCGTGGCGGTGCGCTCCAGTTGTTCGATGCGGCTGAGTTGGTTCAGTGCGCCCGCTAAGTGACTCGCAATCCCCGACAGTAGGCGGATCTCGTCTTGCTGATACTCTTTGGGCGCACGGGTACGCACGCTAATCACGCCGAACACCTCGTTGCGTGCCAGCAGCGGCACGGCGAGCATGCTCTCGTACTCTTCCTCGCGCAGGTCGGGGTAGAGTTTGAAGCGTGGGTCGCGGTACGCCTCACGCGCTATGGCAACGGGTTTGCGTTCCTGCGCGACCCAGCCGATGATGCCTTCGCCTGGCTGGAGCCGTATCTGGTTGACGAAGCGTGCGTCGTCGCCTGTGGCGGCACGCAGCACGAGTTCCGTGCGCGTCTCGTCATACAGGAAGATGTGGCAGATGTCGGTCTCGGTGATGCGCGTGGCGATTTCGGCAATGGATTGCAGCATGCTCTCGGACGCGAGGGCACTGCCCGTCGCCTCACTGATACGGCGCAGGGCTTCAATTTCCGCCTCGCGGTCGGCAAGCCGGTGTTCTAAGATGTGAATCGTGCGTCGCGCCTCCTGCAGTTCCAGTTCACGCTGTTGGAGCGCGAGTTTGAGCGCGTTCGGGTCGTCGGTATTCAGCGGTGCACGCCGCCGCTTCCACGAGCGCAGGTATCGCATGGCTCCTTAAAGTATACCGATGTGAGGGAACAGGGTTCCGAGTTTTCCCTCGTGCAGTCAAGGGGTGGGCGGGCGCACCTTATTGTCCTTATCTTCTCGTTGTTCCCCCCTCTTTCGCGGGCGAGAGAGGGGGGAACTTCGGCGTCACGGGTTCGCGCTGCGTCGGAAGAAGCCTCCGCCGCCGCCCCGACGCCCGCCGCGAAAGCCCGTGCCCTCCTCGCCGATAATGTGCAGGAACGCCAGGCACATCTCGTCCTGCGTGCGCTCGCCCCAAGTCACATCCTTCGGCGGCTTGTTGGGGTTGTTCGGGTTCTTCTCCGAGTTATCGTAGTAGGCGTAGACCGTCACGCGCGTGCCCCGCGGCAGTTTGACGGGCGTTTTGTAGTGGTAGGTGTCCTGCCACTTGAAGTCCCAGTCGTTGATCCAGATGAGGGTCTTCTTTGTGCCGTCGGGCAGTTCCGCCTCGACGCGCATCTCGCGCCCCAGCAGGTGCATATGGGGCGTGATGGCAACGACCTCCACATCGCGCGGGGCAATCCACATCGCGCGCACCTCGTGTCGCTCGGCACCTGCAGGGATTCGGAAAAACGGGTTGATAATCCACGCAATGCCCACTGGCTTCGGGTTCGGTTTTTTCTCAAGGTAGATGCCGACGCGCGTGCGGTCTTTTTCAGGCTTGCCCGTGCGGTAGTAGTGAATCTGCAGCACAACATCCGCGCCTTTGGGTAGGCGATAGCCTGTGCCTTCAGGCAGTACGCTGGGCGTGAAGCCTGGCGCCCAGCCCCCCAGCATCCCCGCAGGGATAAAGCCTGGCCAGCCGAACGCCTCGTAGCCTGGCTTGGGGTCGGCAGCGTCCAACTGGCGCGCCGTGCCCGTCGTGTCCAGAAACACAATCACATGGTGTACCGTGTTGCGGTTGCCAGGCTGGATGTCAATCGCGCGCACGAACACATCCTCGTCGAAGTTGGTCGGGATGACAAAGTGGCGGTACTCGTCATCGCCTGTGGGACCGACTTCGTACTCGACGGGCATCTCGAATACGATGTCAGGCTCGCCCAGTGCCCAGCCGTCGTTGAACTTGCGGGGCGGGGGTAGGTCGTTCGGGTCACCCATTGGCGCGCCCGTTTCCACCCACTGCAAAATCATGGCAATCTGCTCATCGGTCAGCCGTCGCTCGCCCTGAAACTCGCCGTAGCCGTGTACGGGCTTCCACGGGGGCATCTGGCGCGCCTTGACGACCGCCGCAATCTCCTTGCGCCAAGTGTAGGCGTCGCGATAGGTCATCAGCGAGAAGGGTGCAACTTGCCCCGGACGATGGCACGGCTGGCAATGCTCCTGAAGGATCGGCGCGATATGCTTGGCGTAGGTGATGGGCGCGCTTGCGGCGGCTTCCTCGCGGAACCGAATGGTGCAGCCGAAGGTCTCGGCGGAGGCGACTTTGACGGGCTTGCCCGCCAGCACCGCGTCGAGCGCGTTTTTCAGGTAGTGCGTGCGCACGCGCGTCTCGTAGCGGTTGTCGTCAATCGCGCCACGATAGCGCAGCAGCATCTTTTTGTCCACCAGCACGGCTTGCGGGGTCATCGTTGCGCCCAGCGCACGCGCCAGCGCGCCGTCAGGATCATGCACCGCAGGCGGCTTCAGCCCGTACTCGCGCACATGCTGCACCACTGCCTCGCGTGTATCGTCGTAGTTCGGGTAGACCAAAAACACCTGCACGCCCTTTTTGCGGTAGGTCTCGTACAGTTGGTTGATGCGCACGGTGTACCGCTGCGCGGCGGGGCACTTCGTGGCGGTGAAGATGAACACCACAGGCGCGCGCTGGGTCAGTTGGCTCAGCGTGTAAGCGCGTCCCTGCAGGTCGGTAAACTCAAGGTCGGACACGCGGCGGTTGACTGCGCCCGATTTCGGCGCTTCGGTCAACACGCGATGCTTCAGCGTCACGGTACGCTCGGCAGATTGGTCGTACAAACTCGGCGCGGCATTCCAACTCAGAACGCCCAGCCCACTGAGCAGCCCCAGCATCCATACCGCTCTCATTTTGTCATCCCCGTGCGCCAGACTGACTAACTGGCGATTCAGTATACCACACCTATAGACGCAAATTGTGGCGGAGCGTTCGACACTATCGCAGCCAGACGGGGGCGACCAGCGGCAGTTGATTGCGTCGAACGCCTTTCATGTAGTTGGGCACGCGCACGCTCACAGGCGAGAGGTCGCCCCGCGATTCGGGCGCGCCGCCGTAGGGCGATTGACCCCCGTCGTCCGTGCGATTCTGACTCACGGAATACAGCAGGAACCCGAAGCGCGGGTCGGTCTTATACACAAACGGCTTGCCCGAAAACGGGTCGATGATCATCTCGCCCAGTTGCAACGCCTCCAGCGAGGCGGGGTACTTGCCCGTGCGCTGTTTGTGTAGCCGAATTGCCGCCGTGCAGCCTACCAGACGCATCGTGGCAACCTCGCTCGCTTCTTTATCGCTGGCTTGCGCGAAGACAGGCAACAATATCTGATTCAACGGGTGTCGGGTCTCTCGCTCTATATCTTCTGCCGTGCGCTGGGGACGCTCGCCGAAGGGGAGTTTCAGTTCCTCAACCGTGCGCTGCATTAGGCGGTGGTACTCTGGCAGCGCGGTCTTGACCATCAGGCGACCCACAAGCACGCTGGATGCGCGGGTTTTCTTTCCCGTTTGGGCGTCGTTGGAAGCGACCTTGCCGTAGTCTGTGCGCCCTTCGGCAATATCGCGGTGGACGCTCAGCCCGAAGTAGTATTCCTCCTGCATGCACTTCCACAAGGGTATACGCCGTTTCTCGTAGTCGCGGGCGAGTTTCAGCAGGGCTTCCAGCGCGGCGCGGTCTTGGATGCGCGGCAGCTCCTCGCGAATCGGCTGCAACGCGATAGCGTGGATGGCTGTGCCGACGAGGTAGTGGATTAGTGGTCCGCCGTTGCGCGCCTGCTCGGCGAGGCGGCTCAGGCGGTCGGCGCGTGCAATCGCTGCGCGATAGCGCTTCCGGCGCAGTTCCTCGCGCATCAGGTACGCTTCGGCGCGCGCAATTCGGCGCATCCCCGCCAGTTCAGGGAACGGCGTATCCGCGCTGCGCTCGGCACTGACCACACTGGGGCGTTGCACCAGCCGCTCATAGCGACGCAGGTATGGTTCCATGCGTTGCAGGTAGTAGGCGCGGTCTGCGGCGGAAAGCGGCTGCCCCGCAGCAACGGCACCCTCAATCTGCTTGAACCGTGTGTCTGCGTCCAGCCTCTGTTTCATCTCTTCCGCCATTGCGCGGTACTCATCGTAGGCGTTGTTCGGCGGCAGTTGGCGCGGCGGAATCTCAATCTTCGGCGGCGTGAACGCCCACACCAGTACGCCGATGCACAGCACCAGCACGACGCCAAACAGCACCCCACAGCCAATCAGCCACTTGCGCATAGACGCGCGATTCGCGCTGATGGGCGCGATTCCTGCCCGCCGTTTGGGGTACACTCCTGCCGTTATGAAGTGCCCTGTGTGCAACACGGAACTGCAGATGGCGACGCGGGCGGGCATCGAAATCGACTACTGCCCGACCTGTCGGGGGGTCTGGCTGGATCGCGGTGAACTGGACAAGATTATCGAGCGCCATGTGCAGGAGACGCAGAGCCTGCTGCGCGGCGCGTCGCCAGCCTATGCGCCTGAACCGTCCGCGCGCCCGATGGCGCGCCCCCAGCCGCACTACGACGACGATGACGACGAGTACTACTATGACCCGCACTACAAGCGCAAGCGACGCAAAAAGCGCGACTGGTTCGAAGACCTGTTCGACATCTTCGATTGAGCGGAACGCTTCGGAGATTTCACACTCTAACGGAAATGCCATGCGAACCACTGAAGCACACTTCGCGAAGACACGGGCAATTGACTACCCCCTCCCTAAGGTTCCCCCTGCGTGCAGGGGGAATCGCTTGAGTGTGCGGCTCGGTTCCCCTCGCGAAGCGAAGGGAACCTGCAGGAGGGGGGCGCGCACGCACGCTGCTTCCACAACTGGTGTCAGGGGCTTTACGCTCATCGAACTGCTCGTCGTAATCGCGATTATCGCGATACTGGCGGCGATCCTGTTTCCTGTGTTTGCGCAGGCGCGCGAGCGGGCGCGGCAGACGCAGTGCCTGTCGAACGCGCGCCAACTTGCGCTTGCCGTGCAAGCCTACCTGCAAGACCACGAGGAGGCGTTCCTGCCCTCTACTAACTACGCTGTGCCCACGAGCGTGCCCGAACGCATCTGGACGCGCGTGATTCAGCCCTATGTGCGCGACACGGGGATATTTATCTGCCCCAGCGCGCAGCGGGCGGGCTTCCCCGCAGATTGGGCGCAGCGGGGCATCGGCTCCATCGGCTACACGGCGGCGACGGCGTATGACCCGCAAGAGATCGAGGGCTTCGCGACGCCTGTCTACTTGGCGCAGATGGAGGAGCCTGCCCGCACGCCGCTGTTCGGCGACACACCCAGCGGTCCGACCGCCGAGAAGTATCGAGGCTATGTGTTCGACCCGTATGTGGGTGAGACTAACCCGCGCGACCCGCGCCTCAGCCCGCCGCTGGTCGCCGACCGCGACTTGGTGCGCGAGTTGAACCACCTGCCGCCGTCGCGCCTGAAGCCGCTGTACGCCCGCCACTTCGCTACAGGCGACAATCGCGGGCTGGCGACGCTCATCTTCGGCGACGGGCACGCCAAGGCATACTCCGCCGCGTCAATCTTGGCGCAAGACAGGGGCGCGAACCTCATCTGGCGGTTCCGGTAGCCGCTACAGCGCGCCCGCCTCAATCTGCTGGCGAATCCGCGCCATCAGCCGCGCGTAGAACGCCAAGTTGTGGTAGGTCGCCAGCCGAAAGGCGAGCAGTTCGCCCGCCCGAAACAGGTGGTGGATGTAGGCGAGGCTGTACCGCTGGCACACCCAGCAGTCGCAAGTGGGGTCGATTGGCTCGTCGCGCTCCTGGTACTGCGCGTTGCGTAGGTTGATGCGTCCTGTGCTGGTGAACACGGTATGGTGGCGCGCCAAGCGGGTCGGCAGCACGCAGTCGAACATGTCCACCCCCTGCTGCACGGCGTGCAGGATGTCGTCGGGCGTGCCGACGCCCATCAGGTAGCGCGGCTTGTCGGCGGGCATGCGCGGGGCGACCAGTTCCACCACGCGCCGCATGTCGTCTACAGGCTCGCCGACCGACACGCCCCCAATCGCGTAACCTGGCAAGTCCAGCTCGGTGATTTGTTGGAGGCTCATCAGGCGCAGGTCGTCGTACACCCCGCCCTGCAGGATGCCGAACAACGCCTGCGCATTCGGTTGCGCCTCCCACGCTGCGCGACAGCGCAACGCCCAGCGGTAGGTGCGCTCCGTCGCGCGAGCGACCTCGTCGCGGCTGGCGGGATACGGCGGGCACTCGTCGAACGCCATCATGATGTCGCTGCCCAAATTGCGCTGGATTTGCACGGCGCGTTCGGGCGTGAAGCGATGCTCCGAGCCGTCGATGTGCGAGCGGAAGGTCACGCCGTCGTCGTCAATCGTACGCAGCTTCGCAAGGCTGAACACCTGAAACCCGCCGCTGTCGGTCAGTATCGCCCGCTCCCAGCGCATAAAACGATGTAGCCCGCCCAGCCGCGCGATTCGCTCGTCGCCCGGACGCAGGTACAAGTGGTAAGTGTTGCTCAGAATAATCTGGAAGCCAAGCTGCTCCAGCTCCTCTTGGCTGAGCGCCTTGACCGTCGCCTGCGTGCCGACGGGCATAAACACGGGCGTCTCGATGACCCCGTGCGGTGTATGCAGTCGTCCCCGCCGCGCATGGCTGATGGGGGATGTGTTCAAGACCTCGAATGAGAACGCTGTGTTCATACGCTGTTGAGGGAGCGACTATCAGTAAAAGCGGCAGTTGACGACCCCCTCCTTAAGGTTCCCCCTGCGTGCAGGGGGAACCGAACCCGTGCGTGGTTCCCCTCGCGAAGCGGTGGGAACCTGTAGGAGGGGGGGAATTGATGAATTTCTGAACGCACAGTCTGCTCTACAAGCCAAATGGTCAGCGCACTGTCAAGGTAGATTCGTCTCATCGCGCCATTCGGAGCGGATTTGCTTGATGTAGTCGTCCACTTCTTCGGCGGTAGGTGGCTTGTGCCCGCGTGCACACTGCTTCTCACGAATTGCTAATAACACTTCCCGCATGCGCGCGACGGTGGGTGCCTCCGCGACCTGAATCGGTTCTACCTGTATCTTGAGGCGTCCTCGAACGGGCAGCGGAGCGTCCAGGACAATAGTCGTTCCATCTTCAGTTGAACCAATCACCTGATAGACCTTCGTCATGTCTACCCCTGATTGTACCCGAATAGTCGCGCTTATGCATCGAGCAGCCTCGCAGGCAGCAGCGCTTGCGCCTACGCCTCATTCGTAGACGCCTGCATAGACCGCCTGAATCACCTCGCGGGGGGTGGTGATGCCGCGCAGCACCTTGTCGCGCCCGTCGTCGAGCATGGTGCGAAAGCCTTCCTTGACGGCGATCTGCATGATTTGGTCGCTGGAGGCGCGGTTGACAATCGCCTCGCGGATGGCGGGGCTGATGCGCAGCAGTTCGAAGATACCCGTGCGCCCGCGGTAGCCCGTGTTCATACACTTGGGGCAGCCCTTGCCCGCGAAAAAGCGCGCCTGTGACAGCCACTCCTGGGGGATTTTGAGCGCGGCAATCTCGTCGGGCGTCGGCTGATAGGGCACGCGACAGTCGGGACAAATCACCCGCACCAGTCGCTGCGCCATCGCGCACTGCAAAGTCGCCGCAATCAGGTAGTCCTCTGCGCCCATGTCGATCATGCGGCTGATGGTCTCGATGGCGTTGTTCGTGTGCAGCGTAGATAGCACCAAGTGCCCCGTCAGCGCGGCTTGGATGCCTATCTGCAGCGACTCGCGGTCGCGTATCTCGCCAATCATAATCACATCGGGGTCGTGGCGCAGCATCGCCCGCAACGCCCGCGGGAAGGTGATTTTCTCCGTCACCTGCACCTGCATCACATTGTCGGGGAACTCGTACTCGACGGGGTCTTCGACGGTCACGATGTTGCGATGCACGCGATCGAGCGTGTGCAGCGAGGCGTAGAGCGTGGAGGTTTTGCCTGAGCCTGTGGGACCCGTGACCACAAGCATGCCGTAGGCGACCTGCAGGGCGCGTCGCCAGTGCGCGATCACATCCTGCGGCATGCCCAGCGAGTCGAGATTGACCTGCATCCGGGCGGGGTCGAGGATACGCATCACGATGCGCTCGCCGTTGAGGGTCGGGATGCACGATACGCGCGCGCTCAACCGCCTGTCCAGATACTCCATGTCGATGCGCCCGTCTTGGGTGTCGCGCTTCTCGTCCAAGTGCATATTCGCCGCCAGTTTGACGCGGCTGATCATCGCTTGGATGAGGTCGGGCTGGGTAATGACCTCGTGTTCGTGCAGCACGCCGTCGATACGAAACCGAATGCGCAGCGCGTTGCGTTCGGGGTGCATGTGGATATCGGACGCACCTGCTTCGAGCGCTTGGATGAACATCTGGTCGACGCGCTGCACTGCCAGCGAGAGCTCCTCGCCGCCCATCTCGCGCGACACGCCTGCATGGCGCATCAGGATCCGAAACATCCGCCCAGAACCGCGCATCCCATACATCGCCGTTGCTCCTAACTCTCGTGATGGGGGAATTGTACCCGCTGGGTGCGGAAGTCGTGTGGTGGCGCAAGCGTGTATACTATCGAGTGTTTCCCCAACGGATTGCGCGTGTGCATGCGCTGGGCGTGCTGGCAGTCTTGATAGCGGTCGGCGCAGTCTACGCCCCGACGCTTGGCTTCGGGTTCGTCTGGGACGACGATCAAATCATCTACGGGCGCATCGACTACCACTCGCCGTCGCGTTGGCTGGAAGCGGTGCGCCAGCCGCTGGACTTCTCGCCGAACTACTTCCGCCCGCTCGCGCTCACCAGCCTGCTCGTGCAACTCTGGGTTTGGAAGGCGAACCCCGCACCGTTCCACGCGGCGAATGTGCTGATACACCTGGTGAACACCGCGCTGGTGTGCGCGTTGGGGTTGCGGCTGCTGGGTGGGCGCTGGCAGGGGGTGTTGGCAGGTGCGCTGTACGGGGTGCATCCTGCGCTGGTGGAGAGCGTGGCGTTCGTCTCGTCGCGGTATGACCTGCTGGTGACGCTGTTCCTGCTGCTGGCGTTGTGGCTGGAGGGGCGTTTGCAGGGCGCGGCGCGTGTGGCGGGCGTCGCGACGGCATTCCTGCTCGCCCTGCTGTGCAAGGAGATGGCACTCGCCCTGCCGCTGGTGATGCTCCTGTGGCAACTGGCGGTGGGTTATCCGACGGATGCTAAGACCCCCTCCTCGAAGGTTCCCCCTGCTCCGCAAGGGGAACCGCCTGCGTTTGGTTCTCCTCACGCAGTGGGGGGAACCTCACGGAGGGGAGTGCGTTTCGCGCTGGCGTATGTGCGGGATTTGCTCCGCCGTGAACGCGCGCTCTATGTGGGGCTGGCGGTTGCGCTGGGCGTTTACTTCGCGCTGCGCTACGCCGCGCTGGGCTACCTGTTCACTGCGCCACCTGAGAACTTGCAAATCGACGCGGGCACGCCGCTCCAGCACCTGCTGCTGGTCGGGCGCACGCTGGCGACGCTGGTAGGGCTGGCAGTCTTTCCGTTTTTCAGCATCACGCCCGCGCACCACTCGGAGTTGCCAATCCCGCTCAGCGACGGCTGGGCGTGGGCGCAGTTGGCGATTGCGGTTGCTATCGTGGCAGGTGTCGGGTGGGCAGTGCGTCGTCAGCCGCGCGTGGGGTGGCTACTCGCGGCGGGGCTGGTCGCGCTGCTACCCGTGCTGAACCTGCGCCCGTTGGAGTTCGCGTTCGGTGTCTTCACGGCGGAACGGTTCCTGACCTTCCCGCTCGCGCTCATCGTGCTGGGGCTCGTGGTGGGGCTGCTGGATTGGGCGTCGGCGCGGCATATGCAGGCAATTCAGGGTGCGATGGTCGCCTACTGCGCCGCACTGCTGCTGACCACACTCCACACCCTCCCGAACTGGCGTGACGCCGAGTCGCTTTGGAAGTGGTTCACGACGGCTTCGCCGCGCTCACCAATAGGCTTCAGCAACCTGTCCGACCTGTACAACAAGCAGGGACGCTATGCCGAGGCGTTAGAGTATGCCGAAAAGGCTATTCAGGTCGCCCCGCGCAGCGGGATGGGCTATGTGAACAAGGGCGTCGCGCTGCTGCGCTTGGGCAACCCCGACGCGGCGATTGCGCTGTTCCGTCAAGCAACCGAAATCGAGCCCCACAACATCGTTGGCTGGAACAATCTCGCGGTGATGCTCACAGAGCGGGGCGAATTGGAAGAAGCGGAACGCATCATTCGCGAGCGTGTGCTGGGGCGCACGCCGAAGTTTTATGGGCATCAGGCGTTGGGGCTGCTCTATGCACGCAAGGCGCGGTTGGACCTTGCCGAAGCCGAGTTCCGCGCGGCGTACGCGCTGATTCCGAACCCTGCGGGCACGGCTGCTGAGCAGGGGCTGCGCGAGTTGCAACAAGCCAGCAAGTGGATTGCCGCCGCGCACCACTGGATGAACCAGCGCGACTTGGCGTTGGCAGAAGCGCACCTACAAGTGGCAGCGCAACGCGACCCCGACCGTGTCGCCTATGGCGTCGCGCTGGCGCGCATGCGCATCTTGCAGAACCGCCCCGCCGAAGCCAAGCAGATGCTCATCGACTTGCGCGAGCGCGGCTACCGCGACAAGACTATTGATACCCTGCTCGCCGAAGCGGAGCAGATGCTTGCAAAACGCCCGAAGTAATGCGATTCGGTATAATCAGCGTATGCCAAACGCAATCCCGAACTGGCGCGACTACATCACGACCGATCCGAGCGTGTGCCACGGGCAGGCGTGTATCAAGGGCACACGGATCCCTGTATCCGTTGTCTTGGATAACTTAGCTGCAGGGCTAAGCGAGGCGGAGATTTTGCAGAGCTACCCGACCTTGTCTGCTGAGGCGATCCGCGCCGCGTTGGCGTATGC
>Ga0197143_1001015_pt1 | contig 25584 bp, 28 predicted proteins | sample GBS70_MetaG_FD_148603 | JGI IMG/M metagenome (GOLD analysis project Ga0197143, IMG submission 148603) | Sediment microbial communities from Great Boiling Springs, Gerlach, Nevada, United States - GBS 70_MetaG | ecosystem: Environmental > Aquatic > Thermal springs > Hot (42-90C) > Sediment... | reverse complement strand
GATCCAAAACATATGGAGGAGATGATGAGGTATATGATGCAAGAAAGAAGGGAGATGATGAAGCAGATGTTTGAAAGAAACCCAGATATGAAAAAGATGATGGAGGAGATGCTAAGATGAGCTTGGTCTTCTTTTTCGTCTTTTCGCTTTTTGCCTTTGCAAAACCAGAGATAACAGCTTACTACAATCCAAACTGTGGATGTTGCACGTCTTACTTTTCCAAGTTGGAAAAGGAGGGGTTCAAAATCAATAAGGTCAAAGTTTCTTACGAGGAATTGGACAGAATAAAAAGCAAGCTGAACATTCCCATAAACCTAAGGTCTTGCCACACTATGGTCTACGATGGAAGATTCATAGAGGGTCATGTGCCACCGGAGGGTGTAAGGTTAGTTCTTAAGGATAAAAACGTAAAGGGTGTTGGCTCTCCTCACGGAATCAAGAGTGGGAAAGGCGGATACGAAGATAAATACGAGGTGGTAAAATGAGCTGGCATAGAAGGGACTTTTTAAAGCTTATGCTTCTTTCTGGCATTGCCTACTCTGTTCCGAGTTTTTCCGCTTTCAGAAGGCTTGAGGTGGCAGATGCCAGAGAAAAGGATGAGCTTTTGGAATATACGTTGGTTGTAAGAAAGGAGCCTGTGGAGGTGGGACAAAGAAGGGGAGTGGGAACTCTGATAAACAGCCTTTTACCTTCACACCTTCTTAAGTTTAAGGAAGGAAAGGAAGTGGTCATTCATGTGATAAACGAGATGGATGAGCCCACTTCTATCCACTGGCACGGTTTGCTTGTGCCAAATGAGATGGACGGTGTGCCCGGTGTTGTTTTCCCCGGAATACCTCCCAAAAGTAGATTTACTTACAGGTTTCCGGTTGTTCAATATGGCACCTACTGGTATCACTCCCATTCCCCGATGCAAGAGCAGTTGGGTATGTATGGTCCGCTTATTCTGGAGCCGAAGGAAGAGGATGTTATAAAAGCAGATAGGGATTATGTGATCATGCTTTCCGATTGGACGGACGAAGACCCTCACCGTATTCTCTCAAACCTAAAAAAACACCCGGGATATTACAACTTTCAAAAAAGAACCTTGGGGGACTTTTTAAGGGAAGCAAGGGAAAAGGGCTTTTATCCAACCCTAAAAGAAAGGCTCATGTGGGCTCAGATGAGGATGGACTCAAGAGACATAGCAGATGTTACAGGCTATACCTACACCTACCTGATGAACGGCCAAACCACGGAAGAGAATCCAACCTTTCTTTTTAAACCGGGCGAAAAGGTAAGGCTAAGGTTTATAAACGCATCGGCTGCTACCTATTTTAATGTGAGAATACCCGGCTTAAAGATGACAGTGGTCCAAGCGGATGGTCAAAATGTCTATCCGGTGGATGTGGATGAGTTTCGTATTGCTATAGCAGAAACGTACGACGTAATCGTAGAACCAAAAGAAGAAAAAGCCTATGCCATATACGCAGAAGCTATGGACAGGAGCGGTTTTGTTATGGGAACCCTTGCCCCAAGGAAAGGTATGAAAGCAGTCCTACCACCAAAGAGAGAAGTGCCCGAACTGACTATGGAGGATATGGGACATCACGGACACATGGGTCACGGACACAATCATCACCACGAGGGCTATAAGATGATGTTGGATGTGAGTAAAAACCCTTTTGGTGTGGATGCGGACATGGTAGTAAGTAACCCTATGCCAAAGCTTGACGATCCTGGGGTAGGGCTGAGAAATCAAAAGCACAAAGTTCTAACCTACGCAGATCTTGTAAGTGCAGAGGAGTATCCCATAGGAAAACCAGAACGCACCATAGAGATCCATTTGGTAGGAAACATGGAGAGATTCATCTGGAGGATGTATTCTTACGATGGCAAAAAGCTAAGCTCAAGGTTTGAAGATGTAATACCTTTGAGGTATGGGGAAACTGTGAGGTTTGTGTTCATAAATCACACCATGATGCACCATCCTATACACCTTCACGGCATGTGGATGTATTTGGACAACGGGGGAGAAACTTTAAACCCAAGAAAGCATACCATAGACGTAAAGCCAGCTGAGGTGGTGGAGGTTATAGTAAAGGCGGATGCCTATGGAAATTGGGCTCTTCATTGCCATATCCTGTATCACATGGACGCAGGAATGTTTAGGATAGTGAAAGTGGGATGATGAGGCAAATATTTTTTGTAATCTTTATACCAATTCTAACCTTTGGGCAGGAGTTCTATCCCATAGAGCCTATGCATCCAATAAGGTATTGGGGCGTTTTTGTGGATAAGTTGGAATACAGAGAAAAGGAAAAAAACCTAAATTTAGAGCTTGATTCTTTTTACGGAGGAGATTATCACAAGTTATGGCTTAGTTTAGAAGCAAAGAAAGAACTAAAAAGGGGAGATTGGGAGTTTGAAAGGGCAGACCTGCTCTTTGGAAAGGCTATCTCTAGCTTTTTTGACATAAGGGTTGGAGGTGGCTATGCAGGGAAAAAAGACGAGGGAAGAACCAGGCTTGCAGTAGAGTTGGTAGGATTGGCTCCCTATTGGTTTGAAACTGAGCTTAGTTTTTACCTCACTCACAAAGGAGAGCCTTACGGAAAATTAAAAGCAGAGTATGACCTTCTTTTAACCCAAAGATTGGTGCTCCAGCCGGAAGTGGAAGTTTTAGCAAGCGCTAAAACTATAGAACCGCTTGAAATAGGTAAAGGCATAAGCAATGTAGGACTTTCTATCAGGCTAAGGTATGAAATAAAAAGAGAAATAGCTCCTTATGTGGGTTTTTCTTGGGAAAGAAACTACGGAAAAACAAAGGAATTAAAGGGAAAAGTTGAAGAAAGCACTTTTTTAGTAGGATTGAGGATGTGGTTTTAGGAGGTTCTGGCATGATAAAGATCCTGTTGGTTCTGGCTTTAGGTCTAAGCATTGCACTATCCCACGAAAAAGTGCCAACCCAAGAGTTAAAGCCCGAAGAAAAAATCCACTATCCGCCGGTGGTTAAGCTACATCCGCCCACCACGCACTTTTCAATAGCCCTTCCTACTACCCTTTTCTTGGTATCTGCTTTTTACTCTTTGACTAAAAGAAAAGAAAGGGACATCATCATAGCCCTTTCCCTTCTGAGCTTTTTTGCTATAGCTGGCTCTGTAACAACTGGTTATATTGCCCACGAAAGCATGGCAAACATTCCCATAGAAGAAAAAGCGCAAGAGATCCTTCACACGCACCAAAGCGTAGGGTTTGTTTTGCTTGGTTTGTCTTTGGCGGTGTTTTTGTTTAGTTTTTTAATAAACAAAAATCCTGCGTTTAGAATTTTGCATTTAATTCTCTGTCTTGCTTTGGTTTTAGGAGTATTCTATCAGGGCAACCTTGGAGGCACGCTGGTTTATGAATATTCGGTGGGGGTGCCTGTAAGATAATTTAATATTATGATCCTCCAGAAATTATTGGAAGATGTATCCTCTGCGAAAGAATCTGTAAAGATAGTCTCCGCTTGGATTAGGGGGGAGATTTTGGAAGAGCTCATAAGGGCAATAAAGCCCGAAGTAAAGTTGGAGGTTATACTCAGAGCTGGCGAAAAAAAGGACCTTGAAATAAGCGATTACAGAGTTTTTAAAGCGGTTAGAGATTTTGGTGGTGAGATCTACATAAACCCGAGGTTGCATGCAAAGTTTGTGATAGTGGATGACAAGAAGGCTTACGTAGGTTCTGCCAACCTTACCTATACGGGAGTTAGGGAGGGCAACTTAGAAGCGGTGGTGAGTTTAGAAGATAAAGCTAAAATTAAAGAGCTTTTGGACCTTTGGGAAGTTGTAAAGAAGGAATCGGTAAAGATAGACAAAAGGACAGTGGCGGTAGTTATAAGGTCTTACTCTTCCACCGAACTGGACGTGCTTCTTTTGGAGGAATTACCCGAGCAAAGTTTCTTAAAAGTAAATACAGAAAAAGGTTTTCTGGTTTGCAAGATAAACCACATAAACAGCTTAGGCATGGAAAACCTTTGGCAAAGCGTGAAAATGGTGCAAAAAGACTGGGTTGTTGCATTGATAAACAGTATGGCGGAAGAAAGTGGAAGGATAAAAGTTGGAAGAGTTCATATGGTTTGTGAATATGTAAGAACCAAAGAGGAGGAAAAAGAAAGCTCTTTTGGTGTTCCCTTGAGGGTTTTGGACGTTGGAACGCAGTTATTGAAAATGGACGAAGAGGAAGAGCTTTTGGAGCTTATGAGCACCAACATGTCGGGCTACCCTATGGACGTTAAAGTATTTGCAGGAAGGTTGTTTGGAGTTAAAACTCCAGCTTACTTAGACCTTACAAAGATTGCCAGTATGCACATGGCGGTCTTAGGCACCACAGGCTCTGGAAAAACTACCTTTGTAGCAAGGCTTTTAAAAAACATAAAAGACCTAAACTACGCACAGGTGTTTGTTATAGACCTGTTTGGAGAATACCATAAAAGGCTTGGAGATGACAATCTGGAGTATGTGAAAATTCCCTATACCCTATTCCCAATATGCGTGGATGATGTAAAGGAGCTTTTCAAAAGGTATGGAATTGATATAAGTGAAAAATCTACAGAAGAGAAAAGCTTTTTTGGAAAAATAAGAAAGCTTTTAAAACCAGACTTGAGGAAAATAGCCTACAGCGAAAGGTTTTTAGAAAATATACTCTTAGAAGCACCTAAGGACATCAAAGAATACTCCCAAGAGCTTTTAGAGCTCCTCTCAAGGGACTTTGGGGAAGAATCTACAAGAAATCAGAAAGATGTTTGGCAAAAGGCTATGCAAATCGTTAGCTCTCAAAGGGGAATAGTTTTGTGTGATCTGAGTGACCTTATTGACCCAGAGTCTCGCCTTAACATTGTGGGGCTTATTATGAAAGAAATATTCCTCTCCTCTATGAAGGATGGAAAAAGAAGATTGGTAGTTCTTGAAGAGGCTCACAACTTTGCACCAGAAAGAGGAGCCACAGATTTGCCCACAGGAAGAGAAAACATAGCCTTGCAGATGACAAAAAGAATCGCCCTTGAAGGGAGAAAGTTTGGAGTTGGGCTTATAGCCATAACCCAAAGACCAGCAAACCTAAACAAATACATACTCTCCCAAATGAACACTCAAGCCATTTTTAGGCTTGTGACGAAAAACGATTTGGATGCGGTGTCTGTATTCTTTGGAGAAAGGGATTGGAAGCTTTTGAATTTACTGCCTTTGCTTAAACCGGGCACGTTATACCTTAGTGGGTTGGCTGTTCCCTTTGGTATGCTCTTAGAAATTGAGCTTTAAACCTCTAATAGTATAGTAACTGGGCCGTCGTTTAGGATAAAAACCTCCATGTGAGCACCAAAGATGCCCGTTTGAACCGGCACATATTCGGAAAGCTTCTTTACAAAGTACTCGTAAAGCTGTCTTGCCCTTTCGGGCTTTTCCGCTTCTTCAAAGCTTGGCCTTCTGCCCCTTTGAGTGTTTGCGTAGAGGGTAAATTGGGAAACCACCAGTGCAGAACCACCCACGTCCAGTAAAGAATAATTAAACTTTCCCCTTTCATCTTCAAATATTCTCAAATTTACTACCTTCTCCACGAGCTTGTCTGCCAACTGTTCCGTATCTCCCACCCTTATACCAAGCAATAGATTCAATCCCTTTCCTATTCTTGCAACCTCTTTTCCATCAACCACAACCCACGACTCTTTTACTCTTTGCACCAACACTCGCATAACACTAAAGCCTACAAAGAACTGGCACTATTTCAAACTTCAGATCCTGTCCAAGTATTAGCCTTATCATAGCTCTAAGGTTAGGAGAATTATCTGTAAAGAAAAGCCTTAGACTATCTTCACCCTCATTCCTTGCTATCTGACTAACCTTCTTAGCAACCGCTTCTGCCGAATCCACCACATCCACCTCTCCCATAAACTGTTTTATAGGCTCTTTCAGGAGAGGGTAATGGGTGCAACCAAGTATAAGCGTGTCTATCTTACCTTTCAGCTCCTGAAGATAGTATTCTATAACGCTTTTAGCTATGGTTCCGTTTAGTATGCCTTCTTCTACCAGTGGGACAAACAAAGGACAAGCTTTTGCAAAAACCTGTGCGCCATAGCTTTCCAAAAGCTTTTGATAGGCCTTGCTTTGAATTGTGCCCCGTGTTCCTATTACCCCGATCTTCTTTTGTTTGGAAATTTTTATAGCCTTTTCCACTCCTGGCTGTATTACCCCTATTACTGGAATAGAAAGTTTGTCTTTCAAAGCCTCCAGAGCATAAGCGCTGGCGGTGTTGCAGGCAACTACCAAAAGCTCTACACCAAAGGAAAGCAAAAACTCCGCACACTCAAGGCTGTATCTTTGAATAGTTTCCTTGGACTTGCCTCCGTAGGGGACCCGGGCCGTGTCCCCCAAGTAAAAAAAATCCACAGAGGGTAGCTCTTCCCTAAGTGCCTTTAAAACAGTTAACCCACCTACACCCGAGTCAAAGATACCAATTTTCATGTTCTTTTTAGGTAAGTTTCTTATATTATAATACTTTGAATAACCTTGCTTAGGAGGTGTTGTCATGAAGAATGTCCTCGTGCTCTTGATGGTAGGCCTTGCAAGTGTGTCTTTTGCCAGTGAGCAACTTGCTAAGCAAAAGGGCTGTATGGCGTGCCACGACCTGAAGGCAAAGAAAGTAGGCCCATCCTATGCAGACGTAGCTAAAAGGTATGCGGGCAAAGCAGACGCTGTGAATTACTTGGCTGGCAAGATCAAAAAGGGTGGAGCTGGAGTTTGGGGTCCTGTGCCTATGCCTCCTCAGAACGTGACTGATGCAGAAGCCCAGCAACTTGCTAAGTGGGTTCTGAGCGTAAAATAAGAGAACTTCTTTCGGAATTTGTTCTGCTTCACTTCAAAAGACCGGTGGAGGCGGACTTCAGAGATCTGAGGTCTGCCCTCCTCTTTTGTATGTTCTTAGACTGGTTTGGTTTAGATAATCCCCTTGGAATATACATCTTAGACTTCTATCCAGAACTTCTCTCGGAGTTTCATCTTTGGCACAGGACCTTGGGTTTAGAGCATTTTAGCCTGAGCTTTTTGCCGTGTTGCTAAAAAGGGTTTATATGTTCGGTGGGAAGGGGGGCGTTGGGAAAAGTACGCTGGCCTGCGCTTTGGCGTTAAGGCTCTCCGAAAAGGGTTCCACCCTTTTGGCTTCCTTAGACCCAGCCCATTCTCTATCCGGGATCTTAGGAGTTTCTGTGGGAAGTGAGATTGTGCAAGTTTCCCCAAACTTACATGCGGTGGAGTTTGACGCTCAAAGGATCGCAGAGCAGTATGTAACCAGAGTTCTAAAAAGTTTGGAAGAAACTGTATCAATGTCTGTTCTTGAAGGGGCAAAGAAGTTTGCATCTCTCATATCCTCTTCCCCCACTTCCTTAGAAACCGCCGTGTTTGACAAGCTTGCTGAACTTCTCCCTAAGTATCAGTATGTGGTTTTGGACTTTGCTCCAACCGGACAGATTCTAAGGTTTTTTAGTTCCCTACAGATGGTGGATGAGTGGCTAAATTTTCTTGTCAAGCTTGGAGAAAAACAGAAAGAGATAGACAGGTTTATGGGAAGAGAAAGAAGCTTACCAAAGCTCTTAAAAGAAAGGTCTGAAAAAGTAAAGTTTTTGGTTCAAATCTTAAAGACTAAAGGCTTACTCTATGCAGTAGCAAGGGAAGAGCCCCTCTCAATGCAAGAGGCAGAACTGTTGAAAAGAAACGGGTTTATAAGAACAAAGATAGTCATAAACTGCCATTCTTCCGCTGACTACCCTTTTTTGAAAGTCCCATGGGTAGCCAATCCTTACGGTGTGGAAAGACTAAAAGAAGTCCCAATAGAAAGTTTGATAGAAGAAGAGTGATCTTTAGAAAATCCCAAATTCACCTATCCTCAATAACCATTAGAAGATGGGGGCTCATCTTTCCATTTACAAAGGAGTTTTCTCTGACCAGCAACCTTTTTACCACACCCTTGGTAGGAGAAACTATTCTGCAGTACTCCACTAACTTTTCCAAACCTTTGAGCTCAGATTGGATAGACTGATACACAGCTTGTTCCCTCTCATATTTGTTCTTCCAATCTTCGTATTCACTTCTTGAGAGTAACCCCCTCTCGTAAAGGCTTTCATACCTCTTGAAATCCCTTTCAACTTTGTCAAGTTTTAGCCTTTGGGCTAAGAGCTGTGCTCTAAGTTTTTCAATCTCCGAAAGATAAAGGGAAGGATCTATCTCCACAAGCAGTTGGCCTTTTTCTACTCTTTGCCCTTCTTTCACATAGATCTTTTTCACTACCCCCTTGACTATAGCATGAACTTCCACTTCCTGAGAAAAACCAAAGGAAAACATCAAAAGACTAATCAGACTTAATAAAATCATGGCTTCCCTCCAAAACTAAAAACGGATCTAAGCCAAGAGTACTGTATAGTTTAGCAAGGAACAGCATTATTTCGTATTTTGCCCTCATAACCTGTCTTTCTGACTCGGATTTTTCTGCCATAGCATAGCCCAAATCAAAGGCAAGCTCAAGTTCGTATTCGGACCTTCTAAGGGTGAGGTTTTCCTCTGCATACCTGTCCATAACCAATGCATGATCCAGTTTGGAGATGAGATAAGAATATTCGTAATCTGCTGAATGTATTATTAGCTCAAGCTGTTTTATAGAGTCCTCAATCTCCAAAAGCAAGGAGTTTCTTTGATTGCTAAGTTCAATTAGATTAAAGGGAGTGGTTGGATCAAAGATCGGCAGTATTATCTCCACACCAACGCGCCAACCTTCTTGGCTGTATGCTTTAGTTATGGGAGCTCCTGTCCTTAAAGTGTTTCCTATCTCTCCCCTTAGTTGCACTCTAAGGTCAAAAAACCTTTTGGACTCTTCCAAACTATGATCATACAGGGCAAGTAAGAGTCTCTTTATCCTCAGAGTTGAGCTCTTTTCTTTACCTATACTAAGTAGTTTTTCTTTATCAAGGCTTCCCCTCTTTGGCTCAAAGTGTATACTTTCCAAGTTTATAAAATCATTCATCTTCAACCCAACCAGCTTTTTTATCCTATATAGGGTTTGGTTATACTCATACTGCGCTTTTATTAGCTCAGCCCTCTTTTCCCTATATACCGCTTCAAGTTTAAACACCTCCAAGTCTGTGGCAAGACCCAGCTCTTTTCTTTGAACTGCTCTATCAAACCTAACAAAGGCTATTGCCATCTCTTCCCTTTTCACCTCTGTAAGTTTTGCCAAAAGCTCTGCCTGCACAAAGAGCTCAAGAAGAGTAACTTTTAGGTCCTTCTCCAACTGGCTCTTAACTTCTCTCTGCATTTCCGTTCTAAGTTTGGCAGATCTTATCTTAGGTATTGTTTTTCTGTATTCATACAGCGTGCTCAAAAAACTAATTCCGTAAGGATTTTCCCATTCATCCCTTTGAGAGTTATAAATAACACCCGTTCCAAAGACTATGTTGGGAAGGAAAAAAAGCTTGGATTCCACTTCCCGTGCTTCCAAAGAGGATAACTCGTTTAGCATTTTTCTAATTTCCGGATTGTTTTTCAGTGCCAACTGATAGGCTTTTTTTATGTCAAGCTTGACAACCTCCTGCCCGTAGCATAGGGAAAGCAGAAGCAGGAGGAAAAGGATCATTTTTTATTCTCTCTCAAGAAATTAACTAAATTAGTCCTCTTGTAGTGCTCTTCCACTATCCACCTTCCTATAAGTATAAACTCTTTCGGTTCTATGTAGCCAGGCACTTTGGCTATAACTTCGCCCTTCTTGTCAAGGAACATAAAGACGGGTGTTAGCCTAACGCCGTGCTTTAAAGCAAACTGTCTTTCTGTGAGCTTTTTACCGTCAAAATCCACCACTTCCAAACTTCCCCTTATGTCTATCTCCACCATATTGAAGTGTTTTGTGTAATAGTTTTGCACATCTTTATTTTGGAAGGTAATCCTTCTCATCTTGTCGCAGAAAGGACAGCCCTCTTGATGAAACATAATAAACAGATACTTTCCTTCACGGACTGAATCCTCTAAATCCTCTTTCAGATTTAGAAAAGAGGGCTTGAGAAATGGTATAGGAGCGCTGTAAGCTGTTGCGAAAATTACCAATAAAACTACCAATACACGATTAAACACTCTCCACATAATAAAAAAAATTTTATCCTTGGTCTTGCAACTAGTCATTAATTTCACGCCTAAATATAAAGCTGTTCGAAAAATCTTCTATCTGCTGAAGGGACATCCCAATGAAGGATTTTTCGAACAACCTACCTAAATATTAACAATTTTACGTTATAGAAAATCTCCTTTGGAGAAGTTCTCTGAAGGAGTTTTAAATACAAACCTACCGAAAAAGAAAGTCCTCAAGATACTGGCTAAGAGGTATCTTGAGAGACTCAAAAGGTGTTGGAGTGCTCTCTAAACCCTCGGCAGGGCTTACCCTTAAGGGTGAGTATGCATGGAATGCTTGTCTATGCGGAGGGGAACTCTTCTGCTTTCCACCTTTTGTAGAGGTTATGCTCAATCCTTAGGCAATCCAAAGCTTTACCTACTACAAAATCCACCATCTCTTCCACGCTTTTGGGTTTGTGATAGAAGGCGGGACTGGCGGGTAGGATAACAGCACCTGCTTTGGCAACTTTGAGCATGTTTTCCAAATGGATCAAAGAATAGGGAGCTTCTCTGATGATCAGAACTAATGGAACCTTTTCCTTTAGGGCTGTTTCGCTAACTCTGTGGATGAGGTTTTGATTTATACCATTTGCCACGCAACCGAGCGTGCTCATTGAGCAGGGGGCGATCAAAACGCCAGCGTAGTTTATCAGTCTTGAACCACTGGCTACTCTGTCCGCTATAGCTCTCTCAGAGATAAGGCGAACCTTTGGAAACTTTTGCTTAACGTCTTTTAACGAGAGATTTAACTCTTCTTTTAGCACCACAGCGCCTGCGGTAGAAATTATAAGGTTCAAGTGAAAGTCCATGCTATAAAGGACTTCAAGTAGTCTGTATCCATAGATGCTTCCGCTGGCACCGGTTATGCACAGAACTATGTTTCTTTTCACCTTCTATCCTGTTTTAAATCCCAAGAAAAAACCTGCCGCAAGGGCAAAAGAAAAGGCTACTGTTTTAAAAACACCCCTGACGAATTCATCCACTCCAGAGAACAAAGATTTTACAAGGACCCAAAGCTGGGCCCAGTTTATATCAATAAAGCCTTTACTCTGAAGCCAAAAAAGGGAGAGAAGGTAAAGTCCCATCAGCATCAAAAAAAGGTTCAACAGCTTTTTTACCGCAAAGCCAACCACAAACCCTGCAAATCCTGCATAACCCAAGTCTGCTATCAAACCTTCCAAGCTCATTGATATCTAAACACGCTTGGATTTAGTATGTCCGGATAGTTTGTAGTCATCTCGTAATCAAAGAGCTGTTTTCTTATTCTTTCTAAATCTTTCCTTTCTGGTTTAAAAGGATAGCTCTTTATGTCTGTGGGTGAGCTGTCTCCAAAGGGTCTGTTGCAGGCAACTTCTGTAGTTTTCCCTCTACATCCAGAAGTCATAAACGGCCTTCCGCTCCAGAAAAGCTCTTCAAAGGTTTCCTTTGGAATGCCAAAGTCTATAACCTGTCCTTTTTCGTTGAACTTCATGTCCTCATAACGGGCTATTTGATTGTCTATTAAATACCTTGCAAACTGAACTCTTCTATACTGAGGTGCGGGACAGGGCGGTTCTTTCTCCATCATTGAACCTTCTTCTGGCCAAAAAGAGAAAAGGTGAGTTCTTGCCCCTAAGTCTCTGACTTTTTGAATTGTCTCTATCATCTCCTGCTCTGTTTCTCCCAATCCCACCACAAGGTGGCACCCTGCATAACCATCCCCCATCACATCGCAAGCCCACTCCAAAACTTTCCAGAATGTTTCCCACCTGTGAGGGCTGTTCATAGGTCTTCCTCTTAGTCTTTCAAACACCTCCGCTGTCCCACAGTCTATTGCTACTGTAACCGTGTCCGCCCCAAGCTTTTTGTAATCAAGTATATCCTGATAGGTTGTGCCCGTGGCGTTTATCAGTAAAGAAACAAAGATCTTATCCCCCAACCTTTTTACAACCCTTTCCAACACTTCCTTGGTGTCCCTTATGGCTCTTGGGTGAGTTATCTGGGCTATGCACAGCCTCTCTACATGTCCTACCTTTTCTGCCCTATCTATTATCTCGTCCAACTTTACCGTAGGCCACTCAACCCTGATGAAGTTCTTCTTTGAGTATTCCACTTCCCTTGCCTTCTGAAGACCACAGTAAGCACAGGTAGCATGGCATCCGGAGGGATAGGTCAGAAGCGTATTTATACAACTAAGTTTTGTATTCCTGTAAAACTGTCCCGGCACTATACCCAAGGTCATAGCAGCAGCCATGCTTATTTGAAGATACTCTGGGCTCTCTTTTTGAACTGTTAAATTTTCTAAAAGATTCCTATTCATACCTTACCTCCTGAAAGAAGTATTATAAATCTTCTTTTATACCTCTCAGTCGGACCACTGTCTTCTTTTGTCTTATTTCCTGCAAGCTTGTTTGCTCTTCTACTTTACCCTTTATCATCAGATGCTTTAGACTTTCTTCAAAAGCCCTTTCTGGATTGTAAAAGCTTTGGTTTTTTATTTCATCTGGCACAAGGTGATAGTCCTCCCTAAGTATGGCCTCCGCCAGTTCCATAGCGTATGGCGATAGGTTGAGTTTGTATAAGTCTTCTCTATTTCCAAAGCCTTTGTATAAGCCAAACAGAAAAACCCTTTCGTGGAAACTAAGCCTCTCTTTTGTTTTTTCTTCCTGTTTCTCTTGTGTCTTGGGTAGTTTTTCCGCAAGGACGGAAACAGGCAAGTTAGTTTTTTTTGAAAGGACGGTCAAAAGCTCCATCTGAAAGAGTTTATCTTTCACAAAACCGCAAAAGTATATATAATCTTCTACGGCTTTGGTGTCCCCTTTTTCCAACAGCCAACTGAAGATGTTTTTTACTTCCTCCAGCGCTACCTGAAGGTCCTTCTTTTGCTTTTTCACAAGAGTGTCTGGGTCTTCCCCTTCTGGAAGCAAAAAAACTTTAACATTCAAACCTTCCCTTAGAAGATAAGGTATGGTTTGTCTTATAGCTCTTCTTCCCGCTTCGTCCCCATCAAACATTAGGATAACTTCTTTTGCATAAGCTGATATTATCCTGGCATGATCTGATCCAAGGGAGGTGCCCATGGGTGCTACAGTCTCTGAAAAACCTTCCTGATGCATACTCATAACATCAAAGTATCCTTCTACAATTATTATTCTTTTCCTCTCTTTCGTATAGGCTAACCCTTCATAGAAGCCATAAAGGATTTCTTTCTTTTTGAAAATTTCCGTTTCTGGAGAGTTCAAGTATTTAGGGTTGGATTGTGTCAGAGACCTACCACCAAAGCCTACCACATTTCCTTTAATATCCCTTATAGGAATTATTAACCTACCTGCAAAAAGGTCCTTGTAGTGTTTTTCATCTATCTTTGTAATGTTTCCCGTTTTTTCATAAATTTCCAAAATTTGGCTTCCCTTTAAAAAGCTAACCAATTGCTCGGAAGAAGGGGAATAGCCAAGCTGGAACTTTTTTATAGTCCTCTCCTGAATGCCTCTGTTTTTGAGGTATTCTAAAACTTGAGGATTTTCCCTAAGGTTTCTATGATAGTATTCAGCCACCATACTCAGTGCGCTCAACACCTTATCGTCCTTCTTCTTGAACTGAACCTTTACTGGCAGTTTATACTTTTTAGCCAATTCCAAGAGTGCTTCAGTATAGCTTATATTCTCATAGAGAGCCACAAACTTTATCGCATCTCCCCCCACTCCACAACCAAAACACTTCCATATACCCTTTGATGGGGAAACAAAGAGGGAAGGAGTATCGTCCGGATGGAAAGGGCACCTCGCTCTATAGTTATTACCAGACCTCTGCAAATCTATGTATGAGGATATAACATCCACAATGTCTAATTTTTTGAGTATTTCCTTCAGCTCCATTAGCTTAAACCTGATGAAGGTCCGCCTTTAGCTTTTCTTCTATTTCATACTCTTCCAAAGCAGATATTATCTCGTCTAACTTTCCCTCTAGTATATCCTGAAGCCTATGAGAGGTAAAATTTATTCTGTGGTCCGTCACTCTGTTCTGCGGAAAATTGTAGGTTCTTATTTTTTCACTCCTTTCTCCCATACCCACTTGCTCCCTTCTTTCCTTAGCTATTTGCTCCTCTTTTTGTCTTTCGTAATAGTCTTTTAATCTTGCGTATAAGATTTTCATGGCTTTTAGTTTGTTTTGAAACTGGGATCTCTCATCCTGGCAAGATACAACTATTCCCGTAGGTATATGGGTAATTCTAACGGCAGTTTCTGTTGTATTCACATACTGACCCCCTGCACCGCTGGCTCTGAAGGTTTCTATCTTCAAGTCCTTAGGATCTATCTCCACCTCTGTTTCATCCGCTTCGGGAAGGACTGCCACCGTTGCAGTGGATGTGTGTATTCTTCCTCCTGCCTCTGTCTTTGGAATGCGCTGGACACGATGAACCCCACTTTCATACTTTAGCTTAGAATAGACGTTTTTTCCCTCTATAAGAGCTATTACCTCCTTATACCCGCCTAACCCGGTTTTTTGTGCGGTAAGTATGGAAAACTTCCAACCTTTTTCTTCTGCATACTTTTGATACATATTCAAAAGGTCTGCAGCAAATAGGGCTGCCTCCTCTCCACCAACCCCAGCCCTTATCTCTAATATTACGTTCTTTGTATCCTTTTCGTCAGGAGGAAGAAGAAGTTTTTTTATTTCCTTCTCCAGCCTTTCCTCTTCCTTTTCCAATCTTCTTAGTTCTTCTTTTGCCAGATCCTCAAACTCCTTACTTTTTAAGAGCTCTCTTATATCTTCTATCTCCTTCTGGATTTTCAAATACTTTGTGTAAGCCTCATAAACAGGTTCTAAGCTCTTGTATTCTTTGCTTAGTTTGGAGTATGAATGCCTATCCTTTATAACATCTGGATCTGAGAGTTGGTCCTGTAGCTGAGAGTATCTTTGGCAGATAAACTTTAACCTTTCTTCTAAGTCCTTAAGAAGCATCTGCTGACTTGGTGGTAGATTCTAACAAAAATGGTTTTATTCTCAGCTTTCCGGCGTAGAAAGGGTGGCATGTGTTGCACGACTCAAGATAAACGGTACCACCTTTGGTTGATAGAAGAGTAAAGGTATTGCCACAACCACATACAAACGTTGTTGGTTTAAGCTCTGGGTGTAGACCTTTCTTCATTTTTATACCTCCAAATAGATAATTATAACCAAAAATAGTTAGCTGGATAATTTTATCAGCTGTGGAAATAAAGAAGCTAAGGGAGGAGTTTAAAGCCTTCCAGGCTGTCTTGCAACTAATCTCTAATTTCATACCTAAATATTGACATTTATAGGCGATTAGTCTAAATTTTATGTTATGGGAATGAAATTATCTCAATGGGCTAAGAAACTTGGGATTAGTTATAAAACTGCGTGGAGGATGTACAAAAGGGGTGAAATCCCAAATGCCATCAAATTACCAACAGGAAGAGTTATAGTTCTTGAAGAGGATAAAGTAGTTGAAGAAAATACCGTTGCGATCTACTGCAGGGTGCCTGATAACAACAGCAAAGATAATTTGGAAAGGCAGGCAGAAAGATTGAAAGAGTATGCCATAGCAAAAGGCTATAAAATAAAGCACATAGTTAAGGAAGTGGGCTCTGGAGTAAACGATGCAAGACCGAAACTTTTAAAACTTTTAAATCAGAGAGATTATCAAATTCTGTTGGTAGAGCACAAAGATAGACTAACAAGATTTGGTTTTAACTTTATTAAAAGCTGGCTTGAAAGCACGGGTAGAAAAGTAGAAGTGGTTGATGAAGCCCAAGATGATGTTTCTGACTTGATGCAGGACTTGGTAGAAGTAATTTACAGCTTTTCAGCAAGGTTGTATGGATTGAGAAGGGCAAAAAAGAAAACAGAGCAAATAATAAAGCTGTTAAAAGACGATGAGTGAGATTTACTCCGCTTACGAGTTTAAACACTTCGCTAACAAAGGAAAGATAGAAAAGATTAAAGCAGTTCTCAAAGAGTATAGGAAAACCGCTCAAGATATAGCCAACTTCCCATGGGTAGAGTTTTTTAAAAATGGTGGAAAGTTTCCGCATAAAAAGAAGGAACCTCTTGAGGAGTTCCTAAACCCTCGGCAGGGCTTACCCTTAAGGGTGGGTATGCATGGATTGTTTGTCCATACAGAGGGGAACTCTGTGGAGAGCAAATTGAAATGGAGAATACCGTAAGGATTGATCAACTCAACAGAAGAATAGATTATATACAGCTTAAACTATCTGAGATAAGTAGTGAGTTAAAGGAAGCCCTTTCAAACAGAGAAATAATTAGGGCTATTAGCAGTTCTTTGATTTTTCTACTCAAACTGCGTTATGCTTATCTGAGCTAAGAAAGAAAACTATCCCAGTGTTAAAAAATGAAAGAACAAATTCTTAGCTATGAGATAACTCTTCCACAGAGAATTTATCCCTACCTTGACGGGTTTTTCTCTGTCTTTAAAAGCCAAGTTAATTTTTATATTCCAAAACTTTGGAACGAAAAAGATTTTAAGCTTTTGTCTCAAAAAGGCTCTGCAGTGAGAATTTTGAAAAAAGAATTCTCTATTCCTGAAGGTCTCCCTTCAAGAGTCTTTAGAAATGTTCTTGAGCTAACAGGACAAATCATCAGAAGTCAGATAGAAAGAAGAGAAGTGTTTGAGAAGTTGTTAAGAGGAGTAGAAAGAGTGTTAGCCTTAGACCTTTCACCCTCAGAGAAAAGGCTTTCCGCCATGGTATTGGTAGAAGGAGAAAAAGTTTCCAAACCTTTGTTTTTTAAAACGCAGATGTTAAGAAAGATAGAAAGACTACACTTTGAAGTATCAGCCCTTGAGAGGAAAATAGACAACATTCATAGTAGCATAGAAAAGACCGCTTGTAAGCGAGAAAAAGAAAGACTTTGGGAAAGGTTAAGACACTTGTTTGCCGAGCAGAAACGGAAACAGAGGAAGATAAAACAGATAAGGAAACAGATACTTGAAACTTTCACAAACTTTGTCGTAGCACACGCAAAGGTTTATGACTGTCAGGCTATAGTGATAGAAGATTTAAGCTTCAAAGAAGTTCCCGATTGGAAGGATAAAAGAGCTTTGAGAAGATTTAGCCAATGGTTTTATTCAAGGTTTGCAAGCAGGCTTGAAGAAAAAGCAAGGCTTTACAACTTAAATGTTATAAAAGTAAATCCTTCACATACGTCAAGAGTTTGCCACAAGTGTAGTAAGGAAGGTAAAGTAGAAGGGTTAGTTTTTAAGTGTTTTTGTGGGACATACGATAGAGATTACAATGGGAGTGTTAATATAGCATTCCGCCTGATAAAACCCAAAGCCCAGGGGGCAGAGGGTATTCCAGGCAGTATTCCGTCCCGTCTGGTGCAGGTGTAATGGAAGGCTCTTTTAAGCTTTATTTCTTTCTCAAAACTTCTCAAGTGGGTATACTCGTATAAGTATGATTAAGGAAAAATGGAACGGTTCTTTAAAGTAGTATATAAAAACTCTAAGTCTTCCTCTGTGTATCTGAGACTTGCTGTAAGTCTGAGCCTTGCTTCTCCCTTTGGCACTGTTGGATATCTGATGGCTTGCAAAAGCACACCTTTTTCAAAAAGTGCCTCAGACAGGCTAATAGCCTTCTCTTCTGAGTATAGCATAATGGGTAAGATGGGTGTGTGATGAAATTTTACAGAAAATCCAATTTTTGATAGTTCTTTGTAGATGCTCTCTGCCAGGTTTTTCACACTCTGAACCCTCCATGGTTCACGCTCTACAATCTCAATAGCCTTTTTAGCACCTGCACAAACTGCAGGCGGTAATGATGTGGAAAAAATAAAACTTCTTGCCTTGTTTATTAAGTATTCAATCAATTTCTCTGAACCGCAAACAAAAGCACCATAAGAGCCAACAGCTTTGGACAGTGTTCCCATCAAAATCACTTTTTCCTGCCATCTTAGGTTAAACTCTTCAAATATTCCCTTTCCCCTCTGTCCGAGAATGCCCGTAGCATGCGCCTCATCTAAAAAGAGCAAACAATCGTATTCATCCGCTAATCTTAGTAAAGTGGGAAGGTGCGCTACATCACCATCCATGCTAAAGACGCTGTCTGAGATTATAATACACCTTCTGTAATGCTTTCTGTTTTCTTTTAAAAGCTCCTCAGCATTCTGATAATCCAAGTGAGGAAAGACCAAAACCTTAGCCTTTGACAACCTACAGGCATCTATTATGGATGCATGGTTTAGCTGATCGCTGAGTATAAGATCTCCTTCGGAGGCTAAGGCGGGTATGGTTCCTATGTTTGCAAGGTATCCAGAACCAAAAAGAAGGCAGGAGGGGACTTCTTTAAAGCTGGAAAGCTTTTCCTCTAATGCCTTGTGCTGTTTTGTATATCCAGAAACTAAGGCAGAGGCTCCACTACCCAATCCGTAATCCCTTACAGTTTTTATTACTTCTTCCTTCACTTCAGGATGGTCCTTCAGAGCAAGGTAATCGTTAGAACAGAAATCCTTTAAACTTTCTCTAAGCTTTCTTTTTCGGAAAAGACGCTGTTCTTGTATTCTTCTTAGCTCTTCTTCTAACCACTGCATTACCTTATAATAAGCTTAGCACCGTTCTCAAGTCTTATAAAGCCTTCTTCTGAAAGGACTAAATGATCCTTTGGAATGTAAATATGAACTCCAGGGGGGATACGATCTCCTCTTATATGGGGGTTTAAGTCTCTAAAGACACTTTCTCTCACGTTTACTCTTTTTATAACCTTTTCAACTGTTGTCTCTTCTTCTAATTTCTCCGCCGTAAGGTTTAAACCCTGGACGTTTAAGCTCAGCCCATATTTCTCTGGATATCTTGCCAAAAGTAGCACCGCAAAGAATGCGGGTACATAGTTCCTGGTCTCTGCTGGTAGGGAGCTTTGAGTTAGCCAAAAGTCCATACCACCTGTTCTTCTCATTATGCATTTTTCTCCACAGTTGTACGCCGCAAGAGCCAGCTCCCAACTCTTAAACATTTCATACAGATCCTTCAAGTAAAGCGCGGCCGATTCTGTAGATTTGATAACATCAAACCTCTCATCCACATCCTGATCTATCCTAAGACCATATCTTCTTCCAGTGGATGGAATAAATTGCCATAGACCAGCCGCACCGGCGCGTGAAACCGCAAAAGGATTAAAAGCACTTTCTATTGCAGGCAAAAGAGCAAGCTCTTCCGGGAGGCCGTATTTTTTAATGATGGGTTTTATGATTGGTATGTAATAGTTGGCTCTTTGCATCATCCTTTCAAACTCTCGTTTGTTGGTTAGGAAATAATTCACAAATCGTATTATCTCCTGCCTGTCTGGAATGTTTATGTTAAAAGTTCTGGCTTCTTGCTCTATAAATCTTTCTTCTTCTTCAGAAAATCCAAAATCACCTTTTTTTACCAACTCTACGTTGCTGTTCTTTGATAAAAGGGTATTCCTCACAGTAGGCGTGCAGGAGGTTAAAAAAACCGCAAGTAAAGTTAAGATCACCCTTAATTTCATAACCCCTCCAGATATATATTATTATTCTAAGGTGATAGACAAGAATTGTCCAGTTTGCAAAGGCACCGGCTTTGTGGATAAAGGAAAGGTAGTGGAAATATGCGCTTGCAGATTTCGGCAAGAAGACTTTAAAAGCAGGCTGAACATTCCAAAAAAGTTTTGGACTGCCGAGCTTGACAATTACCAGCCTATTTCTGCCCCCCAGCAGAGAGCGTACGAAGTATGTAAAGAATTCGTTCATAACTTTAACCCAGAGGAAGGGAAAGGTATTACCTTAGTTGGTCCTACGCAGATGGGTAAAACCCACTTGATGGTAGGCGTTTTGAAAGCCCTATACAGGGAGAAAAGGGTAAGAGGCTTTTTCTTTGATACAAAAGAAATGCTATTCCAGCTCAGATTCTACATGAACAATGAGGAAGACAAATATAGCAGGTTTTTAAAATTCCTCATGAATGTGCCCGTTCTTGTATTGGATGACTTAGGCAGTGAAAGGCTCTCCGATTGGAGTGTGGAAACAATCTCACTTATTATCACATACAGGTACAACTATCAGCTTAGCACCTTAATAACCACAAATTACCAGCTAAAAAGATCGGGAGATGATCTCCTAAACAGCTTAGAAGAGAGAATATCCCCAGCAGTGGTAGGCAAGATCTTCCAGATGAACGAAGTAGTTTATCTTTACTGAACGCCTACCAGCTCCTCTCTTAGCTCTTGCGCAACTTCCACCATGTTTTTGAGAGAAGGCACCACCTCTTCCCATCTTCTGGTCTTTAGCCCACAGTCTGGATTTACCCACAGAAGCTCCACTGGTAAAACCTTCATAGACCTTTCCAGTACCTGTCTTATACTCTGCTTGTCTGGAATAGCTGGAGAGTGAATATCATAAACTCCTATACCTATCTGCCTGTCCCAACCTTTTACATTCTCGAAGGCGGATATTATTTCCCCTTTACTGCGGGATGCCTCTATGGATATAACATCAAAGTCCATCTGGTGAATATACTCTATAACCTCGTTAAACTCCGAGTAGCACATATGGGTGTGTATTTGAGTTTGAGCCTTTGCGTTGGAACATAGCCTAAAGGCTCTTACTGCCCATCTAAAGTAATCCTCCCAGTCCCTTTTCTTAAGGGGCGCCCCTTCCCTAAAGGCAGGTTCATCTATTTGAATTACTTTTATACCTGCATTTTCTAAGTCTTTCACCTCATCCAACAAGGCCAAGGCTATCTGGTAAGCTATTTCCTCCTTTGGTATGTCCTCTCTGTAAAAACTCCAGTTAAGTATGGTAACTGGACCTGTGAGCATGCCTTTTACAGGCTTTTGGGTCAAAGATTGGGCGTAGGTAATTTCCCTTAGGGTCATGGGCTCCGGTCTGTAAACGTCACCGTATATTATAGGTGGTCGGTAGACTCTTGAGCCGTAGGATAGGACCCATCCATGCTTTGTGGTAGCAACCCCTCCAAGCTTTTCTGCAAAAAACTCCACCATATCGGTTCTTTCAAACTCGCCATGAACGAGCACATCCAAACCTATCTCCTCTTGAACCTTTATCACATGCTCTATTTGCTTTTTGATGAACTCCTCATATTCGGTAGAACTTATCTTTCCGCTACGATACTCGGTCCTTTTCTTTCTTACTTCTTCTGTTTGTGGGAAAGAGCCAATGGTAGTGGTAGGCAAAAGAGGAAGCTTTAATATTTCTTGCTGTAGCTTTATCCTTTCTGAGTATGGCACAACTCTTGTAAAGTCCTCTTCCTTTAGTCTTCTGACTCTGTCTTTTACCTCTTGCACCTCTCCAAAGTTTGAGGAAAGGATATTCTTAATTCTTTCTACTTCCATCCTCGCCTGTTGGCCACCTTCTATGGCAGACTTTATAATCTTTAGCTCAAAGAGCTTTTCCTTTGCAAAAGCAAGCCTTTCTTTTAGCTCCTGCTCCATCTCGTTTTCAAACTCCACACTAACCGGAAGATGAAATAGCGGGCAGGAGTTAGCAATTATCACATCCTTTGCATATCTGCTTAGCTCTTCCACAAGCCTTATCTTTTCGTCTAAGCAAGCTCTCCAAACCTGCCTCCCGTTTATCACACCAGCTATTAGCTCCTTTTCCTTAGGAAATCCAAACTTCCTTATGTTTTCAAGGTTTTCCCTGTTGGAAACAAGATCAAAGCCAAGGGCTTTTACAGGAAGGCTTACGTATCTTTGGTAGTTAGACACACTATCGTAGTATGTGAGGACATTAATATCCACATACTTAGACATGCAAGAATACATCTCTTCCACTATGTCCCACTCGTAGTCCTCCAGCTCCAAACACAAAGCAGGGTCTTCCACAAGAATTTCCTTTACTCCCTCTTCTTTGAGTTTTTTCAGAACTTCTTCATAAACGCCAAAGACTGCGTTGAAATAAGCTTCAAAGTCCTGTTGGTTTTCCAATTTGGAAAGCTCAAAGAATGGAAGCCCTTGACCTTCCACCTTTCTTATAGCCTTTGAAAGCTTTAGGAATGTGAAGGGAGAAAGGATCTTTGGAACTGTTTCTATCCCTTTTCCTTTGAAATAACGGTATTCTTCAAGGGGATAATTTTTTAGAAGTTTAAAGTTTGTTCCCTCAAGCTCTGGTACAAGGTAGTGATAGTTTGTATTAAAGTATTTGGTCATTTCCAGAGCCTGTTTGCCCCTTGCCATTTCAAAGTAGGTTTTGAGTCCTTCATACTGGCCAAAGCGGGAAGGTATAGCTCCTATCATTACTGTAGTGTCAAGCACAAAGTCATAGTAAGATAACTCGTTGGAAGGTATAATATCTACGTGTTCCTTGTAGTTTGAGACCATCCAATCACGCAGAGCGTTCATGCCTTCAACAAACTCTGACTCATCTATCTTATTTTTCCAAAAGTTCTCAAGCAAAGACTTAAATTCCCTTCTTCCCCCCAACTTGGGAAAGCCATAAGCTAAGGTTTTCATAGCGATCACCTCCTACTGTCAGATGGTCTATAAATTATACCGGCTTTGTCCAATTATTCACCCAGTATTCCTGGATATAATCCCCCCAAAGCCGAAGGGAACTAACCCTAATGCTCTCCTTATCCACATCCCCTCCACCTTCAACAGGCGGAAGAGAGGAAGGTTTTCTAAACCTTCCAAGACAAGGCAAAGCAGGGGCTACTCTCAGAACTTGACAGAGCTTTTAACCTTGTAAGGGATTCCTTCCATTGGCTCCCTTACAAGACCCTATCTCACTCTGAGAGCTTCCATTTATAATATAACACAGTGAAAAACAAAATGCAGGGGTTAGAGAAGCGGGTATGAATTTTTGGACAAAACCAATTATACCTTAAAATTCTCCAAACTCCAGCTTAGGCTTTCTCTGTATGGTGTGGGTTCTCTACCACAGATTTTTTTTACTCCTTCTGTTTCCACATCCTGGTCTAATCCACATACATTGTCCCTCCACATCATAAGCATTTGGTCTGAACTAAAGGGCGGTGGGCTCAAAAGATTTTCTACTACTTTCCCAGCAAAATACATAACTACCTTTGGCGTAGGAATTAGTAAAACTTTCCTGTTCCAGTAAGAGAATATGTCCTCCAAAAGCGCTTTAAAGCTAACTCTTTCTTTCCCACAAAGTTCATACACCTTACCCACAGACTCTTCTTTTTCCAAACTATTCACAAAGGCGCATGCTACATCCCTTACATCCACAGGTTGAAAAAGGTAACTGCCACCACCTGGAAGGGCAACCACCGGTAAAAACTTGGTGATCTTCCACATATCAAAGAAAAGCCTTTGTTCTGGACCTAAAATTATGGAAGGTCTAAAGATGGTGTATTTAAGTCCAGAAGACATTAGAAACTCTTCAGCCATATACTTGGTTTTGTGATACTCGGAAGGGGCGTCTTTGTGAGTCCCAAGGGCGCTCATATGAATAACTCTGTTTATTCCCTGATCCTCACAAACTTCGTATAAGTTTTTTGGAATCAAGTAATGTGTGTTGTAAAAAGTTATGTTTTTGCGCCTATCCTCTGTGAGAATACCTATAAGGTGTATGAGCGCGTCGGGCTTTATCTCCTCAAGGGCCTTTTTTATGCTGTCCTTTTTATAAAAATCTACCTCCACACCCACCACTTTATCGGAAAAGAAACTTTTTAACTTTCCTGCGTTTCTTACCAAAGCGTAAACTTTAAATCCTTTGCTTAATAACTCTTTGACTATATACCTTCCCACAAAACCCGTAGCTCCTGTTATGGCTATCCTTTCCATTCTTTTAACACCTCTACAAACCTACTTTTGTGTTTGTCATCCTCCGCATCAAGCAAACCAATTATATGCCAGCGCTTTTCTTTTCCGTAGGTAAAGTATATTCTACCTCCCCTTGGCTTTAACTTAAATACATTTTTAGCATCCTTGATGTTTTCAAAGGATTCGCCTAAGTCCTTCATGTTTAACAGCAGAAGTTCCTTTAAAAATTCTTTTTTCCTATCCGCATCTAAGCGAATAAACTCTTCAAGGGCTTTTTCTTCCCAGGTTAGGTTATCAAGAACCACACCAAAAATCTCTTTGTATATCTCTGTTTTGTTGGTTTGGGACTTTTTGTATTGCTCCAGCTCTAATTCAAGGAGCTGAAGCTTTCTTAGAGTATTCTCTAATTCTTCTTTCGCATGATCTTTTTCCTCCTTTAGCTTAGCATTCTCCCTTAGGAGATCGTCCAACGCCTCCTCCATGTCAAGGATCTCTTTTATGAGTTTTTTCCTCTCGCTTCTTAGCTTTGATAACTCTTTGTTTTCTGGTATGGCAGACTTTTTTTCCTGAATCTCTATAAGCTCAAAAAGTTTTCTGTTTGCCTGAGTAAGCCGTTCTACTTTTTCCTCAAAAACTTTTAAAGTTTGCGCATATGAGTTTAGTTTTTTGACTATCTCTTCTTTCTCCTTCAAAAGCTGTTGCCTTTCTTCTTCTTGCTCTGCTAACTTTCCTATCTTCCTTTCTAAATCTTCCTTCTCTTTACTGAGCTTTGTTAGGATTTCCTCGTACAATCGCTTAGTCCTTAAAGCTTCCATAAGCTCCTGCTGGTTTTTTGCAAGTTCTTCTTCCAGTTTTTGCTTGGTTTCTTGGAGTAGCCTAAGGCGTTTTTCTGCTGGAGACTCAAAGAGTTTTATAACAATCAGCGTTATTAGAAAAGCGGGCATCTTTTGAATTATTAAGTTTGGATTTTTGTCTAAGACTGCCTGAACAAAAACATTTAAGACAAATATGGCTCCTATCCATGCTACAGTTCTTAGTCTTTCACCAAAGAGCCACGCAGTGTAGAGAGCGGATAGGAAAAACAACAGGTGTAACTTTTCTGAAAGGGACACAGGATAGAGCTTAAGGTTCAACATGTCCGATATTTGAATAAGTGCAAAGTTGTAAGATAAGATCAAAAATGCCAGCAGGATTGGCTCTCTTAAAAACTTTAGCATTGAGTTTAAAATATAAGCTGTGGGACTGAGGTTCGCATATACAGTAATTGCTATCTTCGTTGCTTTAGCCCTTTTTGCAGATTTTGTAGCTCCTTATCCTTATGACCTTCAAAACAGACAGGCACCATACCATCCCCCTACGCGTATTCACTTTTTCAAGGATGGTAGAATTACCTTACCCTTTGTTCATAAATATGAGCTAAAAGACCCACTTTTCAAGATATACGAAGAGAGTAAGCTAACCTGTAGGATCAACGTCTTTAGTAAGACTCTCTATGGTTTTAAGTTGTTTTCCGCAGAAGAGCCTTGCAAGCTCTATCTTTTTGGCACAGATAAGCTGGGAAGGGATGTGTTTTCAAGGTTGGTGTACGGTGCTCGTGTTTCTATGATAATAGGATTTGTGGGTGTTTTGACTACATTTATTCTTGGCTCTGTCATAGGCGGTGTATCTGGCTTTTTAGGTGGCAAAGTGGATACTACTATCATGAGACT
>Ga0197143_1001014_pt1 | contig 25619 bp, 16 predicted proteins | sample GBS70_MetaG_FD_148603 | JGI IMG/M metagenome (GOLD analysis project Ga0197143, IMG submission 148603) | Sediment microbial communities from Great Boiling Springs, Gerlach, Nevada, United States - GBS 70_MetaG | ecosystem: Environmental > Aquatic > Thermal springs > Hot (42-90C) > Sediment... | reverse complement strand
AAAGAGGCGAGTAAGAGAATATGGATATAGAAGAATTAAGAAAAAAATTTAAAAATCCTGATGTAGAATATCGCCCAGCTTCTTTTTGGTCCTGGAACTATAAACTTAAACTTGATGTGCTCAAAAAGCAAGTAGATGAGATGTGTAGAACTGGTCAGGCGGCGGGTTTTATGCATTCTCGTATGGGCTTGATAACGAGATATTTCTCACGAGAGTGGTTTTACCTGGTGAGGGAAGTGGTGAAGTATTGCCGTAAGAGAGGCACGTTATGTTATTTGTATGACGAGGACCGGTGGCCAAGTGGTTTTGCAGGTGGCAGAGTGACAAAGTGTAAAAAATATCGTATGCAGCAGCTGGTAGGTACCAAGTTTGACAATAATACGTGGACTTTCAAGGTGAGACATAATGTTACAGAGTTAGGTTTGGTCAATAAGGCGTGGTTTAATGGGCAGGCTTATGTTGATACTCTTAAGCCGGAGGCTATAAGAAAGTTTGTAGAAATAACTTATGAGGGATATTATAGACATGTTGGTAAATACTTTGGGAAGACCGTCCCTGCAATATTTATAGATGAGCCAAATTATTTTCTTCAGAGGGAGACACCAGTTGCTGTACCATGGACTGATAAGCTGCCCGACAGGTTTTATAAAACCTACGGTTACTCCATAAAGGAGGTTTTGGTATCGCTTTTTGATGATATAGGCGACTACTACAAAGTTAGATATCATTTTTGGAGGTTAGTTGCTGAGATGTTTCAGGAGAGTTGGGCGAAACAGTTATATGAATGGTGTGACAAGAAGAATATAGCCTTGACCGGGCATTATCTGTGGGAGGAGCCTTTAAGTATGCAGGTTAAACATATAGGATCTGCAATGGCTTTGTACGAGTATATGCACATACCCGGGGTTGACCATTTAGGACGACATATACGACATACGTTAACTTTGAAACAGTGCACTTCGGTAGCACACCAGTTGAACAAGAAGCGCGTGTTATCGGAGCTATATGGTTGTAGTGGGCAGGGGCTTACTTTTTTAGAGCGTAAGTGGATAGGCGACTGGCATATGGTTTTGGGGGTAAATTTTTTCTGTCCCCATTTGTGGTCGTATTCACTTGTAGGCTGCCGTAAGAGAGATTTTCCGCCGACATTGTCGCATCACCAGCCGTATTGGAAATATAATAAAATTTTAGAAGATTACTTTACGCGCTTGCACTTCATATTGAGTCAAGGTAAGCCAATTATCAATATAGGTATAATTCATCCGATAGAGACTGCATGGTGTTTGTATAAACCAGGAAATACAGGGTTGGTGGATAGGCTCAATGACAGGCTTGTGGAACTTCTTAATACTCTATTGGGGGAGCATTATGATTTTGACCTTATTGACGAAAGTTTGTTAGAAAAGTACGGTGCTGTAGAAGATGGCTTTCTTCGTGTTAAGGAGATGAAATATGATATAATTATCGTACCTCCTTTAGTAGAAACGTTACGAAGGAATACAATAGAGCTTTTGCACAGGCTCCTTTTGCAAAATAAATGTGTTTATTTGCTTACAGATTCATTAAAGTTTATAGAAGGCGTAGAGGATGTACAATTAATCAATGCCAAATTATGTGGTGCAGCTGTAGTGAAAAGTACGAAGGAGTTAATAGAGCGTTTAGAGAGGGCTTTTTGTCGTCCTGTGGAGGTTAAAAATGTTACTACCGGGAAAGAGGAAAGTAAAATTTATTGTTATCTATCTAGTGTAGATAACATTAAATACTGCTTTATATGTAATATTGACAAAGAGAACAGTTACTTCGTGGATATTTACTTTAACATTGTGGAGAACGCAGAAAACACAATATTGGAGAGATGGGATCCTTTCAGTGGTGAGGTTGAGTTGTTTCCTACGACGGTGAAGAAGAACGGTGTTCTGTGTACGGAAAACGTGTTCTTTCCTCCTTGCGGTTCGTTATTGTTTTGCTTGAGAGAAAAAGACAAAGTAGAAGCTAAGCCGATGGTGCAGAGAAAATTACTACGTAGTATTGTTGTGAAGGAGGTAAGGCTTGACAAAAAGTGGGATGATATTAACAGATTGGACCCAAATGTCCTTGTTCTTGATAGATGTAGGTATAAAATAGGTGAGAGCGGTAGACTATCAAATGCTTACCATTCCACTTTGGAGGTACAGCGTATTTTGGAGAGAAGGGCGTCAGAAGGTGTACAGGTGACAGCTGTTTTCAATTTTAAGACCGCCTTTCACAGTAAAAAAAATACAAATTTATTTCTTTGTTTAGAATGCCCGTGGAAATATACTCGTATAGTTGTGAACGGTCGCGTTTTAGACAACACTAGTCTGAAGAAAGGCAAGCAGTGGGTTGACCCTGATTTCATAATGTATCCTATAGGGGAATACGTTTATCCTGTGGGAGAGAATGAAATAAGTTTAGTTTTTCGCTTCAGGAGGCCCATTTATAAAAATACGTATAGATTTGTTGAGAAGGGCGTAGAATTTGAGCCTATATACTTATTGGGGGATTTTCGTGTTTCTGTAGAAAACATCAAGAGGGTTGAAGATGGCTTTGAGTTAAAAGGTGAGATGGTTCTTATTAGTGAAGATGATAGTGCTTTTCCTGTGGAGCCGTCGGATTTGATTAGTTCGGGGTATCCGTTCTATGCTGGTAGGATGAGGTTTGTTAAAAAATTCTATTATGATAAGAAGTTCTTTTCTAATAAAGATAGAGTTTTTCTTGAATTGCGCAGTGGCAAGTGCGAATTTGTAGTTGCAGAAGTAAGAATTAATTCTCGACGTGCTGGTGTTATTCCTTGGTGGTGGTGGGAGGTAGATGTAACGGAATTTTTGAAGGACGGCGAAAATGTTTTGGAATTGGTTATTATAAACAGTTTACGTAATGTTTTTGGCCCGCACCATGACAAGCGAGGGGTGAAGCCCGAAGGTGTTGGGCCTCATGACTTTGAGCCACCACATATAGAGGAGTATCAAGTGTTACCGTTTGGTTTTTCTGGCGAAGTTGTCTTATTTGAGAAGCGGCAGCTTTGAAATTTATAAAGGTAGGACTTTAATTTGTTTTGTATCTTTATTCATCACTGCTTTCAATTTCATACCTTCTTTTATCTTACCAGAGATTATTTCTTGTGACAAGAGATTTACGATATACTTTTGTATAGCGCGTTTGAGTGGTCGTGCACCGTATACTTCGCTATAGCCTACTTCTACAAGGAATTCTTTTACTTCGTCGTCAACTTCCAAATAGAGATTTTTTTCCTTTAATTGTTTATTTAGGTTATTTAGTTGTAATTCAATAATTTGCCGTATATGTTCTGGTGATAAGTGGTTGAATATAACGATTTCGTCAATACGGTTAAGAAATTCTGGGCGAAATGTCCGTTTCAGTTCCTCGGTTATTCTTTCTCTTAGTGATATATTTTCTTCTTTATCGGTGAAACCTACGACTTTGCGACTTATATGTTCAGTACCTATATTAGATGTCATTATCACGATAGTATTTTTGAAGTTGACAGTTCTGCCTTTGCCATCTGTCAAGCGTCCTTCATCAAGCAGTTGTAGAAGCACATTGAACACTTCGGGATGCGCTTTCTCTATTTCGTCAAAAAGGATGACGGAATAGGGTTTACGGCGGACAAGCTCTGTTAGTTGTCCACCCTCCTCGTAGCCTACGTAGCCTGGTGGTGCACCAATGAGGCGTGCAACTGTGTGCTTTTCTCCATATTCTGACATATCTATTCGGATAAGGTTTTTTTCGTCGTTGAACAGGAACTCTGCCAATGCTTTTGCGAGTTCAGTTTTTCCGACCCCCGTCGGTCCTAAAAAGATGAAAGAGCCGATAGGGCGATTAACATCGGCGAGTCCCGCGCGTGACCTACGAATAGTATCAGCAACAATCTTAATTACTTCTTCGTGGTTTACTATACGCTTATGAAGTTCTTCTTCTATACGCGCAAGTTTTTCCATTTCGCTTTCTAAAAGCTTATTTGTCGGTATTCCAGTCCATTGAGAGATTATTTCTGAGATATCTTCTTCGTCAACCTCTTGTTTTAGTATTTTATGGTCTTTCTGAACACGTTGGAGCTCTTGCGTCACTTCTTCCAATTTTTTGTTAAGTTCTGGTATTTTGCCGTAACGTATTTCTGCAACTTTATCCAAGTATCCTTGGCGCTCTGCTTCCTGTTCTTCCAAGCGCAAAGATTCTATTTGATGTTTAATATCTCGGATAGATTTTATCAATACTCTTTCTTGTTCCCATTCAGATTTAAGCTTATCACGTTCTTGGATAAGTTCTTTAAGTTTTCTATCTATTTCGGGTGCTCTATCTTTGCCAAAAGCTTGTTTTTCTATTTCCAGATGTCGTATATTACGTTCTAACTCTTCTAAAGCAGCTGGCATAGAGTCTACTTCTATTCTGAGTTTGCTGCAGGCTTCATCTATTAGGTCTACCGCTTTATCGGGCAAAAATCTGTCTTGGATGTATCTTTGTGACAAATTGGCAGCAGCGATGATTGCAGAGTCTTTGATTTTTACACCATGGTGTAGTTCGTATTTTTCCTTTAATCCGCGTAACATGGCGATAGTGTCCTCTACAGAGGGCTCATTTACCATTACGGGCTGGAATCTTCTTTCCAATGCACCATCTTTTTCAATATATTTTCTATATTCGTCGATAGTTGTTGCTCCTATGCAATGCAGTTCTCCACGTGCAAGCATAGGTTTGAGTATGTTAGCAGCGTCAATTGCGCCTTCAGCGCCACCAGCGCCAACAATAGTGTGTATTTCATCAATAAAAAGTATGATTTTATCTTGTGATGCTTGAATTTCTCGCAACACAGCCTTAATTCTATCTTCGAATTCACCACGAAATTTTGTCCCTGCAAGCAGTCCTGATAGGTCTAATTGCAATAAACGCTTATCTTTGAGTGTTTCAGGGACGTTACCTGAGACTATTCTTTGTGCTAATCCTTCCACGATCGCTGTTTTCCCTACACCTGGTTCTCCTATGAGTACCGGATTATTTTTTGTCCTTCTGGATAATACTTGTATTACACGTCTTATTTCAGCATCTCTACCGATCACAGGGTCTAATTTAGACCTTTTTGCAAGTTCTGTAAGATCTGTAGTATATTTTTCTAATGCGCGGTATTTAGTTTCTGGCGTTTGGTCAGTGACTTTTTGTGTACCGCGTAGTTCTTGTATAGTGGCGTATACTTTTTCTTTTGTTATGCCGTGTTTTGCTAAGAGCTCGCTTGCTTTACCTCTCTCTGACAATATTCCTAAAAGCAGGTGTTCTACAGAGATGTATTCATCTTTGAGTTTTTTTGTTTCGGATAGGGCGTTGTCTAGAACCATTTTTGTCCTTATTGATATGTAGATGTCTAAAGTTGAACCTGTGATAACTTTGGGCAAAGTATTGAAATAATTCTCTAATTCGGTTTTTATTTCCTCAGGCTTTCCGCCAATTTTTTCTATAATTTGGCAGACGAAATCTTCGGGGTTATAGAGTAAGGCATATAGCAAATGTTCTGGCAGGAGTTCTTGGTGTTGATAGTCGCTCACCAATTTTTGTGCCAGCATGATGGCTTCTTGTGACTTTATAGTGAATTTGTCATACGGCATTTTTGCAAGTTATCCTCCTTTTGAGAGTTAGCGTTTTACGTTTTAGAATTGTTTTGATTTTTTATAGGTGAAAGTTGTAATATTATTAATTCTACAAATTTTTCTGAATGTAGAAAAAATATTTTTTAGAAAAAACTCTTATTATTATATTTGGCATAGAGAAAAGGAAGAAAGTAAAAAATGCGTAACGTGATACTATTAGGGATAACGAGCTTTCTTACAGATTTATCTTCAGAGATGATATATCCTCTTATTCCGTTATATCTTACAATTACATTAGGTGCGACACCTTCTGTGTTAGGATTTATTGAAGGTGTAGCAGAGAGCTTAGCATCTTTACTAAAGGTATTTAGCGGCACACTTTCTGATAGGCTTCGGCGACGGAAACCCCTTACTATCGCAGGGTACAGTTTTTCAGTAATAGGGAAAGTGTTGCTTTATCTTTCAAGCTCCTGGGGTGTGGTTTTTTGTGGCCGCGCAGTTGACAGGATAGGTAAGGGTATTCGCACTGCACCCAGGGACGCTTTAATAAGTGATTCTAGTGCAAAAGAGATTCGTGGTAGGGTCTACGGGTTGCACCGCGCAATGGATACATGTGGTGCGGTAAGCGGTATAGTGGTTGCCTATTTCCTTGTGTCTTCATTTAAGGATAGTGGTGGGTATCGTTTTATTTTTATTCTAGCACTGGCACCTGCAATTTTAGGTGTGATAATGCTTTTTTTTACGAAAGAAAAGATCGTAGTAGGGAGAGTTAGTAGTAGTATTAGAGATAGATATTCTTGGTGGGATCTTGAGAAAAAACTGAGGTATTTTCTTATAATATCGTTCATTTTTACACTTGGCAATTCAAGCAACATGTTTATACTCTTACGTGCAAAAAATGTTGGTTTTTCTTCAGAAAAAGTTATACTTTTGTATCTCCTTTATAATATAATTTATGCTGTAGTTTCTTACCCTGCAGGTATTATTTCGGACAAAGTCGGCAAGAAGACTTTGATTGTCGTAGGATATTTTCTCTATAGTATAGTTTACCTATTACTGGCTGTAGTTGCGAGTTTGACAAGCTCGTTGATGTGGTTTATATTTTGCCTTTATGGAATATATATGGGTCTTACAGAGGGCGTGGAGAAAGCATACATTTCGGTTTTATCGCCGGTGGAAAAAAGAGCAACCATTTTAGGTCTACATTCTACATTGGTGGGTGTAGGATTGTTTCCTGCGTCTTTGGTGGCAGGCTTTTTGTGGTCAAATATAGGTCCTGCAGCCCCGTTCTTTTTCAGTAGTTTAATAGCCACCATTGCAGCGATAGGTTTTTTGATATATATTTGACATTGCATTTTTAAAAAACCTAAAAAATTTAGATGTAGGTATAAAGGAGGAGAGATTTTGTTTTATGGCAGCACAGGTTATTGATGGAAATGCCATTGCAGAGAATGTGAAAAACAGAGTAAAGGAAAAGATAAGCTCTTTAGGGATTTTTCCGCATTTAGTAGCAGTACAAGTTGGTGAAAATCCAGCATCAAGAATATACATAAACAATCAGAAAAAAATTTGCGAAGAGGTGGGAATAAAATATACATTAAGAGAGTTGGAAGAAAATATTACTGAAGAAAGTCTTATTGATTATATAGAGCAGCTTAATGCAGATTCTTCGGTTAATGGAATAATATTACAACTTCCACTGCCAAAACATCTTAATCCGAAGAATATTCAAGTGCATATTTCTCCAGAGAAAGATGTTGAAGGCGTGCATCCTATAAATTTAGGACGTTTAGTCTATGGGACATATAAAGTTGCTCCTTGCACTGCATTAGCTGTAATGGAAATAATCAACTCTGTAGATGTGGAGATAAAAGGCAAAGAAGCCGTAGTTGTAGGGCATAGTGAGATTGTTGGCAAGCCTATAGCTTTATTGTTGCTTTCCTCGTTATTAGAATCAGCTACAGTGACAGTGTGCCATATAGCTACACGGGATTTAGCATTTCACACACGACGCGCAGAAATACTTATAGTTGCTGTTGGTAAAGCAGGTTTGATAAAGGGTGATATGGTGAAAGAAGGAGCGATTGTGATAGATGTGGGTATAAATCGTGTGCCAGTGGTGGATGTAAATGGGCAACCTGTGGTGGATGAAAAAACCGGTAAGCCTAAGATGAAAACTGTAGGTGATGTAGTATTTGATGAAGTTGTAGATAAAGCAGCATATATAACACCTGTACCAGGTGGTGTAGGTGCAGTAACTACAGCTATGCTTGTGCGTAACGTAGTGGAGCTGATGGCAAAGTAAAAAATGGATAAGAAAGAAAGAGGAGTGTGCTTGTTCCTCCTTGCAGTTCTTGCATTTTTGAATATTTCCTTTACGGAGGAATATTTTGGTCCTGATGGGTTCTTCTGGAAGAGTACAACGAGTTTGCCAGAGTCAATGGGATCATATTATGGCTTAGCTTTTGATCCACAGAATTTGAGAGTCTATGTAGTTGGAGGATACAGCAGCAATCAATATCATACTGGGAGCGATTCTGTATACTTGGGTAGGATACAAAATAACAGCATTGCATGGACTAAGCTTACAAATTATCCTAAGAAGGTTTTAGGTACATTTTGTTTTACAAATGGGGTTAGGTTGTATTGTTTAGGTGGAGATGACGGCTCATCAGTTTTATCAGAGAGCTACTATGCAAATATTAATGCAGACGGCACTATAGGCAATTGGGAAAGTTATTTATCTTTACCGCGGCCGTTGCATTTCCATGCAGGGTTATTCTACAAAAATATGGTTTTTATATTTGGTGGGCGCCGTTTGCTATACTATGATGACGGTGTGAGTGATAACTCTAGAGATGAAATTTACCGTAAAGATGGAAACAGTTGGACATTAGTTTCTCGTCTGCCTATACCTATGGATGCTTTTGCAGTTACTGTATACAATGGAAGGGTATATATAAGTGGTGGACAAATTACCTGGTATAACGGCAAGTCAGCAAGGTGTCATATTAATAGGGTATTTTTTACTACTATAAGTGATAGTGGCGAATTTGGCAGCTGGCAGGAGACAACAAGTCTACCCGATGTAGATAATATTGATTGCGGTAGTGGCAGAATTTGGCCAAGTAAAGGCATGAGAGCTTACCACCATATGGTTGGTTATGATGGATATCTTTATGTATTCCCTGCAGCATCCTTTGCAGTTAAAGGTGATTGTCAAGTAAATCAGCAGGAGTGGTTGACTTCTACATTGAGGACCCTGAGAGCAAAAATTAAACCCGATGGTTCATTAGGAAATTGGGAAATAGTAGGTCCTCGCGACCGCAATTTTGATTGCATGAACTGGCAGCAGAACAAAATGGGGACGAATGTTTATGGAGGTTTCCTGTTGGGTAGCAAGTTTTATTTGATAGGGGGTATGAATTACGCAGGTGTCACAAATGCAGCATACTACATGAATTTGCTAAGAGAAGATATGAATGACGATAGTCAACTGAATTCTGTAGATATAAAGATTTTGCTTACAAAATATTTAACTAGCGATATTCGTGCAGATTTGAACGTAGATAATACTACAAATAGTCTTGACTTTGGATTAATTGTGAAAAAAATTGTGAAGTTATATTAAAAATGCATGAGTTTAGCATCTTTATTTCTAGTAAAAGCACAAGTGATGAGCTTTTTTCGTGTAAAAAGAAAGGAGGGAAAAATGTTTAAGTATGGAAATTGGAAATTTTTGAAAAACCTTTTTTCCATATTAAGAAATTTTAATTTTAATTTTAATAATAAAAAGAAAGGAGAAAAAAATTACTACTGATGGAAAGAATTACAATAAAATGTAGTGCATTTTCTCTTATTTTTTTAATGTCTATGTCAGTTCTTTTATTTTCTCAAGAAAGTAGTTCGTTATTGCAATCCGGCCCATTCCGCGATTCGTTATTAGCCATAATGGAGCGTAAGAAAATTATAGTTGGCTTATCTCCGGAATATCCACCTTTTGAGTTTAAAAATGAAGCTGGTGGAATAATAGGATTTGACGTTGATATTGCAAAGAAGATTGCAGAGAAGTTAAAGGTGGATTTAGAAATAAGAGAATACAAATGGGAGGAGTTGATACCGGCGTTGAAACGAAAAGAGATTGACGTAATAATTTCGGGCATGACACGGACGTTAGAGCGCGCTATTGTTGTGAACTTTACGGAGCCATATTACCAGACTGGGCAGTCTATATTGTTGAGTGCGAAGCGCAAGAATTTGGATTTTGAAGATTTGGACAAGCCATCGATAAATATTGGTGTTATCAAAGAGACTACGGGTGAGGAAGCCGCGAGAAGGAAATTCAAAAAAGCCACCATTAGGACCTTTTCTGGTGAGACGGAACTCGAAGCTGCATTGTTGAAAAATGAAGTTGACGGGATAGTTATGGATACCCCATATGTTGAAGAATTGTCAAAGAAAAATCCAAACCTGAAGCTTCTTCCTGAACAACTCACATTTGAGTTATATTGTTTTGCTGTTGATGACACAGACTTCCACTTTTTAATTTGGCTGAATCAATTTATTTCTGAAATAAAACTGAGTGGAGAGTATGATGAATTGTATAATTACTGGTTTATAGAAAAATCTTGGAAAAAGTAAGTAGCGAGAAAGATTTTTTATAGATTTCTAGCATTATTTAGTCTATAGAGTGGTTTTGTTCAGCGAAATATAAAAAACTACAGAGGTGAGTTTGCTTAAAGCCAAAATACAATCTTTGCTGCAGCAAAACTTTGGCTTATTTCCTACAGATTTTTACCCGTTAAAGGTCCTATCTGTCTTTTATTTTCTCATCTTAGGTGCAACAATTTTAGGTATAAACGTTGCTACTTCACTTCTTATTCATAGAAAAGATGTTCACTCTTTGCCTTTCATGTACATCTACATGTCACTTTTTTCTTCCCTTTCCATATTGCTGTATAGCTTTTTGATAGATAAAGCGAATAAGCAAAGGATCATTGAAAAGACTTTATTCCTTAGCTTGCTATTTTGCTTGGTATTCAGGGTTTTGCTTGTAGTAAAAATACCAGGTTTGTATTATTTGCTCTACATTTTTGCCTACTCGTTGTGGTTAACGCTATATACTGAATTCTGGACATTGGCAAATGACATATGTGACTTGCGACAGGCAAAGCGCCTCTACCCATTGATTATAACAAGTGGCCTTATAGGTGGCGCAACGAGCGGTTTTTGTGGCGGCAGTGTCGTCAATATTATTCACACAGAGAATTTGATAATAATATGGTTAGCGATGTTATTGTTAGCACTGTTATGGAGCAAAAAAATTAAGAAGATATATCATCGGGAGGTGACAGAAAAAAGGAGTAGTAAGTTTTTTACATCTATTAGTGAAGTAAAAGAAATAGCAAGCTCTTTTGCTCGTTCGCCATATATGAAAGCGCTCTGTTTGGTGTTTGTGCTATATGGAATAACTGTATATTTTCTCGACTACCAGTATAATTTTGTAATAAGCAAAACATTTACTGCAGAGGATAAACTTACAGCATTTTATAACTTTTACTCGTTTTTCTTTTTCTTGACCACGTTCCTGATGCAGACTTTTCTTGTTAACAGGCTTATTATGCGTTTTGGCGTAGGAAATATGTTTTTAATATTCCCTATAACAGTATTTTCAGGCTTTATGTTCTTGATGGTAAGCTTCAAGTTTATTTCAGCAGTATATGCGAAATTTCTCCGTGACATCGTGGGTAATTCGATAATAGAGACAGCGTATCCATTACTGTTTAATCCTTTGCCACAGAGAATTCGCGGGCGCGCAATGGTTTTTGTTGAAGGTTTAATTATTCCTGTAGGCATAGCTTTTTCAGGCATAATATTAGTTACATTGATACACAAACTTCCTACAACTATGATACTTCTGATTTCGTTGGCATTTTCGCTTTTGTGGCTATTGAGCACGTTCAAACTTAAAATAGAGTACACGCATGTTCTCATAGATGCGCTGAAAGATACAAGTTTTGACCCGCAGTATTTGACAGCAAAGGCAATGAAAGAAATGAAAACATCTTCAACCATTTCTACACTTATTAAAGTCTTAAGAAAGGAGGACGAGAGAATAAAAATTTTTGCTTTAGAGATTATTGGTAAACTAAAACTTGTGCAACTTCTCCCGTATTTGATGGAATTATTGGAAAAGGGAGACGTCTCTTCTAAAGTGAAAGCCTCCTTAGTGAAATGTATAGGCAGTTTCGGCTCAAAAGAAGTATTTCCCATTTTAAGAAAATATTTAGAAGATCCAGATGATAGAGTACGAGCTAATCTTTTAGAAATTCTAACGGAAAATATAGAAAATTATGACGATAATGAGATAAGGAGTATATTGATAGACAAATTAGATGACCCTTGCAATAGGGTAAAAATTATATCTGCTGTGGGCTTGGCAAAGCTTTCGGACACAAAAGGCTTAGAAACAATGAATAAACTATACAATTCAGCAGATGTGAATTTACGTGCAGGCGTAGTACATGCTTTAGGTAAACTACATACTGAAGAAAGTCGCCGTCTGTTAGAAAAAGCTTTAAAGGACCCTGCAGTTCGCGTACGACTTAATGCTGTAAGAGGCATAGAGTTGAGTAATGACATAGACTCTTGGGAGGTGAATTTTCTGCTTAGGGCACTGGAAGATGAGAGTTATATTGTGCATAAACATGCACTACAGAAATTGTTGAAAATAAAAGATGAAAGAATTATAGATGTTCTTTCTGAAAAGATAAAATCCCTCGGTAAGATGAAAACAAAACTTAACATAATAGAAGAATTGTCTCTAGTACATACTCAAAAAGCTTATGAGGTTGTTATAGAATCGTTGGCTAGCGATAATGAACTTATACGTGAAGCAGCGCTAAAATCTTTGACCAGGATTCCAGAGACAAGGCTAAAAGATGACAAAGAGGCGTATATAAAGTTTTTAGAGAAAGAGGCAATGCTGTTTTATAGGAACATTTTGATAAAAAGGACTTTGATAAGAGAATTGCCGCCAAGTGATAAACTCCTGTTATTATTGACCGCCATAGATGATAAAAACTTACGTATAAAACAGCGAATAATCAAAGCTGTAGGTTTGTTAGAAGGTATAGGTTATATAGATTCATTTTTCAGGTGGGCGTCGTCAGAGAGGCGTCGCCGAGCACATATACTCGAATTTCTTGATCAAACAATAGACAAGCGTGTTGCCAGATACGTCACCCTTATCCTTGAAGGCTACTCTGAGGAGCAATTAGTAAAGCTTGCCACTGAGATGTTAGACGTTGAAAGTTTTGATTTGCTGCGTAGCTTTGATTTTTTATCGCAGGAGACCGATGTTTGGATACGCGCAGTGACCAGCTACATAATAGGGTATCTGGATAGACCAGATTTGATTGAGACGCTGTTTAGGATGTTGAACGATGAGAGTAGCCTTGTGCGTGAAAATGCTATAAATTCGTTGAGGATGTGCGAAGAAAAATATCCGGATGTAGTGGAGAAGGTGCGCTGGGCAAACATTTTACTTTCGCGTCTGAAAGGAGTGTAAAAGTATGCTTGTAAAATTTCGTAAGATGAAAAAAATAACACTTTTGTTGATAAGTATAAGTATGTGTACTTTATTTTTATTTGGCGGGTGTACAAAGCAAAAAAGGGACGTGCCAGCGAATGACAATTCTTGGGAGATTATAAAAAAGAGCGGTATTCTCAGAGTAGGTACTGATGCTACGTATTTACCTTTTGAAATACGCGACCCTCGTAGTGGAGAACTTATAGGTTTTGATATAGATTTAATGAAAGAGATATGTGAACACCTACAAATAAAGCCGGAATTTCATGTGGTTTCTTTCGACGGTATAATAGCAGGGCTTAAGACCAAAAAATACGATGCCATTATTTCTGCAATGACTATTACCGAAGAGCGCAGTAAAGAAGTTAGTTTCTCCATACCATACTATTTAGCAGGGCAATCCATAGCGGTACATGTTGAGAATGACACTATCCGTGGTTTAGAAGACCTTAAGGGCAAGAAAATTGGCGTACAGCTGGGCACAACTGGCGAAATTGAAGCAAGAAAGATAAAGGATGCCAAAGTTGTACCTTATGAAGACATAAATACTGCATTTATAGATTTAGCTAATAAAAACTTAGACGCTGTAATAAATGATATACCGACAACGCGTGCTATTGTGGGCGCTAAAAAGAACTTGAAAATTGTGGGTGACATGCTGACAAAAGAGTATTATGGTATAGCGGTGAGGAAAGAAGATGTAAAACTCCTGCAGCAGATAAATCGTGCCCTCGAAGATATAATAAAAGATGGCACGTTAGATAAGTTGAAAAAAAAATGGGGAATATAGAATTTAAATTTATGTAAGGAACGTCTGGTAATGCTAAAATTCGCTTGGCAGGAAATATTGGAATTCCACTCTATAATAAAATTTCTACTTCCTGCAGTGCCCACAACACTCAAAATTACCGTCATTTCCTTTCTACTCGCTGTCGTTTTAGGAACATTTATATGTATTTTGAGATTATCTACAATAAGCTTTATTTCCAGAATAGCTCTTTGGTATGCTAACATTATTCGCGGTATACCTTTGCTGGTTCTTATATTTTTCATATATTTTGGTTTAGGGAGGTTTTTGCGCCTTGCGCAGTATCCCGCTGCTATTTTAGCTATTGGTATATGTTATAGTGCATATTTAGGCGAGATATTTCGTGCAGGCATACAAGCCATACCTAAGGAGCAGTTTGATGCTGGGCGTGCATTAGGAATGAAAAACTTCCACATTATGTATTACGTTATCATACCACAAGCTATACGTATAATACTGCCGCCGTTGATAAATGAATTTATTGCGTGTTTAAAGGACAGCTCGCTGGTGTCGGTTATAGGGCTACGGGATTTGACTCGTGCAGGACGTGAATATTATTCAAGCGAGTTTGTTGTTTTTGAAACATGGGCGGTGGTAGCGCTTATTTACCTTATGTTAACGTATTTGTTTTCTAAGTTTGGTCTTTGGTTAGAAAAAAAATATAAGAAAGAAAAGAGAGAAAGATAGATGATAAAGGTAGAACATTTAACTAAGGTGTATGGCAAGAAAGTTATTCTTGATGATGTAGGGTTTTCTATAGAGAAAGGGACTGTGCTTGCGATAATAGGTCCCAGCGGAGCTGGAAAATCAACCCTGCTTAGATGTATCAATGGGTTGGAGAAATTTAATTCTGGAAGAATATTTATTGATGGCGAAGAATTGACAAAAAACAATGTAGTAGAAATGAGGAAAAAGATAGGATTTGTATTTCAGCAATTTAACTTGTTCCCGCACATGAGTGTTTTAGAGAATATAGTATTGCCGCAGGTGGTAGTGAAAAAAGTCAAAAAGGAGAAGGCCGAGGACGTAGCATATAATATTCTTTCTAGAATTGGGCTTATAGATAAAGTTGACAGCTATCCTTCTGAGTTATCTGGTGGTGAGCAGCAGCGTGTAGCGATAGCGCGTGCGCTTGCTCTTGATCCAGAAATTATGTTATTTGATGAGCCTACATCGTCCTTAGACCCTGAAATGACGCGTGAGGTGCTGGACTAGATACGTAAACTTACAACACGCAAAATTACTATGATAATAGTTTCGCACGAAATGGGCTTTATATATGAAATTTCCGATTATGTAATGTTTATGGACGAAGGCTGTGTTGTAGAATTTTCACCCACGAAAAGTTTCTTTCTGTCGCCCAAGGAAGAAAGGACGCAGCGTTTCCTTAGTAAGATAATAAACCTTTCTACTCGCTAGTTCGTCGCAAGCGCTCAATAGCCACACGGTACATTTCAAACATAATCTCAGGATACTCAATTATAAGATCGCGGAACTGTGCTTTATTTATTATTAGAGTGATGGTATCTTTTAGTGCAATTACGGTAGCGGAGCGCGGCTTGTCGTCAAATATTCCCATCTCGCCAAAAATGTCAGTAGGTCCTAAACGCGCTAAAACTTTTTTTTCGCCTTTTTCTGTAGTTTTTGACACTTCCACCTCTCCTTGGAAAATTATATGTAGAGTATTACCTATGTCATTTTCTTTAAAAATCACACTGTTGCTAGGATAATATTCTTCGCTGAGGATTTCGCTCAAAGCAATGAGTATTTCAGAGTTGAGTTCCGCGAAAATTGGCACCTTTTTGAGGAATATGATTTTTTCCATCCTATTTAACATAGTTAGACTGGAGTCACGTCCTTTCTTTTTTTTCTAATAGCTTTCTTAAAATTATATAATAGTTTGGCACCTATAATCAACCAAAAGCGAAATTCGTCGGTGTTAACTCTACAGTTAGAGTCACCCTTCTTTAAGCCATAAGAGATTAAAGCTTTTACATTTCAGTAAAAAATTTGTTATAATTATTCCTAATGGTAAAAAACACTATATGGGTGAGAAGTTTAAATTAGTTTCAGAATTTAAGCCTTCTGGCGACCAGCCACAAGCAATTGAAAAACTCATCAATGGTATATATAAGGGGCAGCGCCACCAAGTATTGTTAGGTGTTACTGGTTCTGGAAAGACGTTCACAATAGCAAATGTCATTGCAGAAGTTAACAGGCCGGTTCTCGTAATATCGCATAATAAAACTTTAGCGGCACAGCTCTACGCAGAATTTAAACAATTCTTTCCGGAGAATGCAGTGGAATATTTTATTTCTTACTATGACTATTACCAGCCCGAGGCATATATCCCTCAAACAGATACATATATAGAGAAAGATGCTTCCATAAATGAACATATAGATAGACTACGTTTAAAAGCAACCACTTCTTTATTGACCCGTCGCGATGTGATAGTTGTTGCGAGTGTTTCTTGCATATATAATATAGGTAATCCAGCAATATATAAACAACTAGGGATTCTTTTAGAAAAAGGTAGGACGAAGGCACGCGATGTTCTTATAAACGAGCTAGTTTCTATACTTTATGAACGTAATGATTTCGACTTCTCGCACGGCAAATTTCGTGTTCGCGGCGATGTGATAGATATTTTTCCTTCTTACAGTGATAACCCAATTCGTGTAGAACTTTTCGGTGATGAAATAGAGAGCATAAAGGAGATAGACAGCGTATCAGGAAAGACAATTAAGGTTATAGAGAAAACATACATTTATCCGCCAAAATACTTTGTTCACACAAGGCCACAGATTGAAGAAGCATTGAAGAGTATAGAGGAAGAGCTGGAAGAGTGCGTTAGAAATTTTAGGCAACAAGGCAAGTTACTCGAGGCAGAACGATTACAAACGCGTACAAGATACGACCTTGAAATGATAAGAGAAACTGGCACATGTCATGGTATAGAGAACTATTCGCGGCATTTTGACGGCCGAAAGCCGGGTGAACGCCCAGGATGCCTAATAGATTATTTCCCTGAAGATTTCATAGTTGTGATTGACGAGTCGCACGTATCCATACCGCAACTCTACGGTATGTATGAAGGCGATAGGTCACGAAAGGAAACTCTCGTACAGTATGGTTTTAGGCTGCCTAGCGCGTTAGACAACAGGCCACTCAAATTTTCTGAGTTTGAAAGTTTGGTTAACCAGGTTATATATGTTTCTGCCACACCTGGGAAGTATGAAATAAAGAAGTCCAGAGGCTGTGTGATAGAACAAATTGTGCGGCCGACGGGACTCGTTGACCCTGAAGTTATAATTAGACCTACAGAGGGACAAATAGATGATTTAGTATCACGGATAAAAGAGCGAGTTGGTGCAAGGGAGCGCGTCCTAGTAACGACGTTGACAAAGCGCATGGCGGAAGATCTTGCCGAGTACTTAGCGATGCAAGGGTTAAGGGTTAAATATATTCACTCAGAGATAGAGCCCCTTGTAAGGATAGAAATAATAAAAGATTTGCGGAAGGGAGAGTTTGATTGTTTAGTAGGAGTAAATCTACTACGCGAAGGTTTGGACTTACCGGAAGTTTCCTTAGTGGCGATACTTGACGCAGATAAAGAAGGCTTTTTGCGTTCTGAGACCTCCCTAATACAGATTGCAGGCCGTGCCGCACGTAATATAAACGGGCAAATTGTGCTCTATGCGGATAATATAACAAAGTCTATGAGGAAAGCTTTATGCGAGATGGAGCGTAGGCGGAAAAAGCAAATTGAATATAACAAGAAGCATAACATTACGCCAAAAAGCATACAGAAGAAAGTGCAGGAGCTTGAGGAATTTTCTTATAAAGCTAAGCAAGAAGGATTACTTTTGCTTAAAGAAGATAAAGCTAAATACGCAGATAGGCGCTCAATACCACATATAATAGAACAGCTTAAGCGGGAGTTAGAAGCTGCAGTGGAGAGCTTAGATTTTGAAAGAGCAATAGTGATACGTGACAAGCTGAAAGAGCTAAACGCATTGCCTCCAACTATGAAAGTAAAATGGCAGTCACAACAAAAAACTGCTCTTGTAATTAAATGATAACTGTAATGTTTTTACTATTTTTTATAAGTTGCTGTTATGGAGCAAATATTACTGCTCCCGCGACAGAGCTTTCACCGGTAACTATAAATTCCACTTCCTCCGTAATAACGCACAAGATTTGTATTTTCAATTTCGTCAATAAAACCTCATATAAAGGCAAATGGGACCTTTCTGCGGGCTTCCCAAAGCTGTTAAAAGAACTTTTAGAGCTCAAAGGCTATTTGTGCTATCTGTATAACCCAATTTTGGACAAAAAGCGGAAAGCAATTTTTTCTTTTTCTCCAAAATATTTATGTGCTTTTGGCAAAACACGCCTCTACGATTATATAGTGTTGGGCGAGGTGTCAAAATTTGATATTTACAATTTTGGTGTGGTGAACCCGCTTTTGTATGGGTATAATAGATACACGATAGACATTAAAGTTGGGTTTACAGTATATGATGTTAATGATGAAACCAACTTTCTCGAGAGTTATGTTTCCACTGGTAAGAATGTGGAGCATGGGTTTTCTAATTTAATTACTGAAGGGACTGGCTGGGTAAGGAAACTTGAAAGTCTTGAAGAGTTTTACAGATTAGAGAAGATAGAGTTTGGCAGTTGGGAGTGGCGTAAGACTAAAACCGGTTACGAAATAATGCTTCTTGTAGATGAGCTTAGCAGAAAAATTGACGGTTTCATAAGAAAAAAATAGTGTCAAATTAGTAAGTTAATTGTAATATTTTTTCGTATTTTATTCTCTTTCCCTTAAGAAAATTTTTATGTATTTGATTTATTAAAGATATATCTTATAATATTTTCATAACTTATCTATTTCAGGAGGCAGCGATTAGGTTGATGAAAAAAAAGTATACAATTATAGTGATAAGGGGTAAAAAGTATGCAAAATATTACTAAATTTTTTCTTCTTTCGCTTGCTGTAGTTTTGAACACATGTTCTTTGTCAGAGAGTAATGAGTTCTGGTACACGGGCCCTTTTTGGAATTATCCCGTCCTTAAGAAAGGTTCTAAGGTCAGCGTTCATGCCATTTGGAGCAACAGGGTAGAATATTTTGCGCAACAATTAGTTAGTGAAGGAACTATATTTCCTACAGTTAAGTGTGTAGGAGACTTGGAGATGTTGGGTAGAATTAAAAATATTAGTCCAAATACCATTATTATAGGTCGTGTATGTCATCCCTTGGAAGGTGTCAGCTATAACCTATTGAAATCATACGAAGGCAACTTGCGGGCCTTGGCAGAACAAATCATGTCTTATACCATACAGGAGGCAAAAAAGTATCCTTTTGTAGATTACTGGGAGCCTACTAATGAGTCCGATTACGGCGATGAAACACCTGGTGACGGGAAAGGAGTGGAGGGGTACAGGCTATTTGCCCTGTTGCATTTCCATCTGATGGATATAGCAGAGGCTGAAGGCTTAAAAATTGCATTGTTTACTTTTTGTGCCGGGACACCCGAATATGACGAGATGAGAGCTATAGTTGAGACTGGGGTGTTTGGGCGGGCTAAGCAAGGTGGACATATTTTAGCCTGGCACGAGGGTGTCTTCACCAAGGATGACCCAATTGACAAATGGTATCCTTGCACGATTCCTGGTGCACCACAGCCTTGCAGCGATTGCGGCTGCTTGAATTTTCGCTACCGGTGGCTATATAACTTCTTCCTGATACCGCGCAATGAGGTAATTCCATTGTTTGTTTCTGAATTTTATGAAGGCAATAGCCCTGTTGATAGGGTAGTGACGAGGATGGCCTGGTATGATGCAGAAGCACGAAAAGATTACTATCATTGGGGTTTTGCGCCATTCACTATTGGTCCTTCTCCTGGTTGGGAATCTCAGGATTACGAATATGCGTATCCCGCTTTAGTTCAATATATGATTAACGAAAAAGATAAAAAAAATGCATTGCCAGTACAAGATAATGATCCGCCAGCTGTACCACAATTGCTTTCCCCAGGGCACAACAGTACAATCACTACCTTGCCAATAATATTTGACTGGTCAGATGTAAGTGATAATTTATCTCCTCCGGTGATGTATCAATTACAAATTTCTACAGATGCAAATTTTGCTATTGTCAGATTTAGTTCAAATACCTTTAACTCCCAATGTATTGTCAATAATCTTCTTTCAGGGGTGTATTACTGGCGTGTGCGCGCAAAGGATAATGCAGATAATTATAGTGATTGGTCGCAGTGTAGAAAAGTAACGCTCAGTGTAGATGGCGTTGACACGCTACCGCCGCCAGCTCCAAAATTAAACTCTCCAAATAATTACGCTATGATCACTTCCTTGCCTATGGTTTTCAAGTGGTCTGAGGTGACCGATGAATCTCTACCTGTAACTTATGACCTGCAGGTAGATAATAATTCTTCGTTTGAATCGCCAGAAATTAATCAATATAACTTGCAAAACACAACCTATGCAGTAACAATAATCAACAATGGGGTGTATTACTGGCGTGTTCGCGCAAGAGATAGCAGAGGAAATGTTAGTGACTGGTCATCTGTGAGAAGCTTGACAGTTAATGTTGAGAATGCTGCTATAGTGTTGGATATAAAAAATGGTGGCTTTGAGTCAGAATTTAATAATTGGGTACAAAACCCAGTAGATGGAAATACCACTTATTCAATAGATACTTTAGTAAAACACACAGGCTCAAAATCTGCAAAAATAACTTCTACAGTTTCCTCTCCTAAGCCTCACATATGGCAGGCAAGTGACGAAAATAGCATAATTCCTGGAAGAAGTTATAAATTTTGGGTTTGGGTGAAAACGGATAATGTAAGAAAAAGTACAGATTCTCCGGAAGATGGCGTTGGTGTTCGCTTGTTGTGGGCAGACAACTTTTTCTCGCAGGTTTACCGCGGCGACTGTATTGGAGGTCCTACTGGTACCACGGATGGCTGGGTCAAAATAAGTACAACAGTTGTGGCACCACAAAATGCACAACGTCTACAAATTGCATTGTTCCTTCGTAATGCTACTGGCACTGTGTGGTTTGATAACGTTAACGCATATGAAGAATTTATATTAGATACTACTCCGCCACCTGCACCACAACTCCTCGCTCCTAAGAATAATGCAAATATATCTCCCGGCGCAGTAATAATGTTCCAATGGAGCCAAGTAGAAGATACTCAAAGTAATCCCTGCCATTACCACTTACAGGTAGATAATGATCCGGATTTTTCATCCCCAGAACTTAATATCCCAGAGATAAGCACTTTATATTACAGCATCTCACCACATAATATTTTCACCACAGGTGAGACGTATTTTTGGCGTGTAAAAGCAGTTGATAGTGCAAGTAACGCAGGCATTTGGAGCGATAAGTGGAGTTTTAAAATAATTTCAGAAGAAGAGAAAAAGGAAGAAGAGATAAAAAAAAATGATATTTATTTTTCTAATTTAGTAGTTGTTAACCAATCAAATAACAATTTCCAACTGCACTACGATATTGCCGCCTCCTGTAAGGTGTCTATTGAAATATATAATCTTACCGGGAGTTTAGTAGAAAAGTTTAACCTTGGAGATAAAGAGAAGGGTAAATATTTTGTAAATTGGAATATTAAGAATATCCCGAGTGGAGTATACTTTGTGAAGTTCAACATAGAGGACGTGAGTGGCAAAAGCGTTGAGCAAAAAATTAAAAAGGTTTTTATAGTGAGATAGCTCACAACTCAAAGAATGTAGGGGAGGAGGACTTTAAATTGTTGATAAAAGTAGCAATCCTCATTGTTGCTTATAGCATGATTTTCACTGTTAGATTATTCAGTAATACGCCACCAACAGCAAACTTTAAAACTTCGCCGCCATCAAGTATTGTCAATGAGGCTATTACTGTAGATGCATCTTTTTCAAGCGATGCTGAAGATAGTATAGACAAATTACGTGTGCGCTGGGACTGGGAGAATGATGGTATATGGGATACGGAATATTCTACAACGAAAATAGCAACATATGCTTATACTGCAGCAGGTGAGTATATAATAAAATTAGAAGTGATGGATACCGGTGGATTAAAAAACGTTGTAGCGAAGAGATTCTTAGTAGATGAGCCGTATCTTTGGAGTATAGGTATTTTTACTGATACACACGCGCGTAGACAAAACCCTGCTACGCCTTTGTATGGTTTAATACAGCCCTTTTACGCTCTTCATAATATGAGGATGATATTACACTGTGGCGATGCCGATTTTACCTATATAGATGATCCTATGACGAAGTGGTTATTTGACTTAGTGAAATTGCAAAGCCCAGCTGCGGATCTTTTGCTTGCCCCGGGAAATCATGATAACGATGGCAGGATGGATGAGGCGTGGCGTGTTGCGGCAGTCTGTGGGAAATATCCTTTAAGTAATGGTAATTTTGAAGATGGTCCCATTTGGAATAGAGAAATAAGCGATGTAGAGAGCTGGAAGACGGGAGTAGAACCTTTGCGATATTACGTTAAGCGTGGCGGTTTGCGAGTTATAGTGTTAGACTGTTGGCCAAGCGAAGAAGAAAAGATTTGGCTACGTAATTTCATTACACAGCCTGACGATAGCTCTGTGACTATCTGCATAAAACATGTTGACGACTTCAACTATTTATATTCGTGTTTTGAGGGATTAGAGGGACAACATAATGTCAAATTGTTTTTCGTAGGGCACGGGCACAATTATCAACATTATGAAAAATATGGTGTGCATTTTATAGAAGGCAATGGTCTAGCGCATTGGAGTGCAGGAGATTATAATGATGCTATGAGGATATTGGTTTATCGTGATAAGATACACGTTGACCGTTTACCAATGAGACTCGGAGCGACTATTCCGGAAACCTGGGAGAGGTTATTGACTATTCCCGGAGAGTTTAAAGAATACGTATCAGTGCCTACTGTAGCGTGCGATACCGTTCCTCCAACAACGCCAACTATTTTATTCCCCGCAGATGGTAGCATTTTTACATCGTTTCCTATAGTATTGGACTGGGAGGATGTTTTTGATTCGACTGTTACCTGCAAGTATGAGTTACAACTGTGCAGTAGAGAAGATTTCATTTCTCCAGAGATAGAGGAGGACGGCTTAGAAAAGTCAGAATATAGTATTAATTATCTTCCAAATGGAGTTTATTGGTGGCGTGTGCGCGCAAAAAATTATGCCTGGAGGTGGAACATAAGTGACTGGGCAGGACCAAGGAAAGTTGTTGTTGTAACGCGAGAGCCGATACCAAGTGATGGTGTAAGCATTTCTACAATATCTGTAGCGCCTGCGAGGATTTCTCGTGCACAGCAATTCTCTGTGGGAGTGCCTGTCAAGATGGTGGTTAGTAATGAAAGTGGGGAAGAGTTTTATGTAGAGAGTGCAGGATTAATATTTTCGCAAGGTGCAAATAATAATGTTTCTCAATACTATGAAGTTTTGCCACACGATAGTAACCCGTTAATTATTAAATCCAATGTTAGGGGAGAAAAATTTTATTTTACCGTGCTAGTGAGCAGTGAGGCGCCTTTAGGTAGAACAGAAGTTGATGGTTACATTAGCGGATATAAAAATATGATACCCAATGGTAGTTTCGAGGAGGGCGATGCAGTGCCGCCAGTATACTGGGATTTTTGGGTGAGCGGCCCGCATGGTAAATGTGTCATTGATACTGCTGTATTTTCTCATGGTAAACGGTCGCTAAAACTATCCCTTTCGAGTGCATATTCTGAAGAATACTTGACAATAACAAATGTAAGATACATACCGGTTGAGCCTTCTATGTCGTATGAGATAAGCTTATGGTATAGGAATGACCACACAGAGAAAATAATATCTTATAAAGTAGTATTGGAAGAGTATGATACAGCAAGGAGCAAACTTTCGGAACAAAGTATTTACCTGTTGCCTACTAACAAGTGGGTTTATGTCAAGAGAGAGTTTGTGACGAGAAATGATAGTGCGTATGTTCGCGTTAAGGTATATATGCAAGCAAAGGAGGGTAACATTTCTGGCAATTTTTGGCTTGACATGCTAGCAATGAGGAAGAAGGGACCTTTATTACGTGTGGGAGATAATGAGGGTGATGTGAAAGGCTGGTGGGAGGTTGTGGAAGAAATAGACAACTTTTCGCCGGCAGCTATTACAGATTTAAAAGTAGAGCTTGAAAAAAATAGGAATGCAGTGATGCTATGCTGGACTTCACCTGGCGACGATGGTTATACTGGTGTAGCGACGGAATATGATATAAGGTACAGCAGTATGGAAGTGTCAATATGGGATTTTGGAGTGCGGTTGTCGTCATTTATCGACTTACCGGAGCCCGCGGCTTCCGGTAATTATCAATCTTGCGTGATACCTTACTCTTTAGGACTTTTTCTGCAGGAAACTACGTATTATTTTGCAATTAGGGCGAGAGACGAGGTGAACAACTGGTCGGATATTTCCAATGTAGCAGCAGTTTATATTAGAGGTGGCGTCTTGGAAGATGATATTTCGCCACCGCCACCTTCGTTGATTTCACCGGCACATGGTGCTGCAGTCGCGTCATTTCCCATATCATTTGACTGGGTGGATGTTACAGATAAGGATACAGGCAATAGCGATCCTTGTAAGTATGATTTCCAGATAGATGATAGTTACGATTTTACTTCGCCGGAGGTTTTTGTAGAAGGGCTGTCGATGTCAAGTTATACAATAAGAGAGCTTCGTGCTGGAGAATACTGGTGGCGTGTGCGCTCAAAAGATGCTCACGGCAACAAGAGTGAGTGGAGTGTGGCATGGAGAGTGGTTGTTCCTCAAGCATTTATATTAGATGTGATAGACGGCGGCTTTGAAGCAACAACGCTGACTCCTGGGTCTACGTCTTGGAGTCTTCATAGGAACTTACCAGAAACTACGCAAATTTCTATAGACGAGTCCGTGGCGTACCAAGGTTTGCGGTCCGCACGTATCACCTGCAGCATACCGGATAATGCCTACTTGTTGCAGGAAGTAAGAATTAGTAAAGGTAAGGAGAGGTATTACAAATTTCGTGTATGGATGAAGACAAGCGGAGTACAAAAGTATTCCGGCTCTCATGGTGCATCTTTACACATATTATGGTTAGGAGAAAAGGAAAAGAATTACCCTCTTTATGGAGAAGATTGGTTAGATGGTCCTGTTGGTACTACAGATTGGACGAAGGTGGAGGGAGTGTTTTTAGCACCTGCAGAGGCAACAACTGCGCGTATCATGCTGGTATTGCATTTTTCTACAGGTACTGTGTGGTTTGATAATATAAACGTTGAAGATGACACGACACCGCCGGCAAGTGTTATGGATTTAGATGTGGAGGCACGTTTTATTAACAATGTTCCGAGAGTTGTGCTTAGGTGGACTGCACCTGGAGATGATGGCACTGTAGGTGATATCGTTGGTGGTAAGTATAGGATAGATTATGCAGACTATGACAGGTTGGATGGTTGGAATAAAGAGAACTACCGTGTGGAGTTTGCGACAGGTATCATAAGAGCCGGTAGTGTAATGAGTTATGAGGTTGAGGGTGATTTTG
>Ga0197143_1001012_pt1 | contig 25621 bp, 22 predicted proteins | sample GBS70_MetaG_FD_148603 | JGI IMG/M metagenome (GOLD analysis project Ga0197143, IMG submission 148603) | Sediment microbial communities from Great Boiling Springs, Gerlach, Nevada, United States - GBS 70_MetaG | ecosystem: Environmental > Aquatic > Thermal springs > Hot (42-90C) > Sediment... | reverse complement strand
GGACAAGAACCTTCAGATATTAAGGTAGTTGGAATTTATTATTTGGAGCCAGAGTATTTTCAATATTATCAAAGAGTGAAAAAACATTCTTACGATTTTGAAGACGCCCTCTCACAATATATGAAAGAAAGAGATATTAAGGTTGCTTTGTTGAAAAAATCAGAAGAAGAAACGCCGGCCTTCCTCAAGTATCCTTGGCATTTATTTCATTTGAGAAAATATCTTTTTGATAATTTTTTGAAAGAAAAAATTGAAAAAACAGCAAAAATCTCAAAAGGTGCGATTTTAAAAGGGAAAGTTTATATCGGGAGGGGGACAAAAATTTTGGAGGGGGCAATCATCAAAGGACCTTGCTACATTGGTGAAAATTGCCTCGTTGGGAATAATTCTTTAGTTAGAGAATACACGAACATAGAAGATAATGTGTTAATTGGAGCTCTTTGCGAAGCGACAAGGTCAATCTTTCAAAAAGGAGCCACCACTCATTCTGGATATTTTGGAGATTCAATAATCGGTGAAGGAACAAAAATTGGCGCAGGAACTATTACTTCTAACGTAAGATTAGACAGGGGAGAAATTTTCAGCGAGGTTAAAGGAGAAAAAATAGATACTGGTTTGAAGTCATTTGGCGCTGTAATTGGAAGAAATTCTTTTATAGGTACAAAGGTAAATATTATGCCGGGAAAATTTATAGGTTCTAATTGTTTTGTGTATCCAAATTGCGTTATTACAAAAAATATTAAAGATAATACAGTATTAAAATGGCAAAAGAATTTTTCATAGGAATAGATGGCGGAGGAACGAAAACGATCGCTGCTTTAGCAAATGAGAAGGGTAAGATTTTAAAAGAGATTGAGATAGGTCCCACAAACCCAAATAAAATTGGCTTTCAAAGGACGATTTTAAATTTGAGAAAATTGCTTTTTCGAATTTCAAAAAAAGCTTCAATAAAGCTTGCTTACTTGGGGTTAGCAGGAGGTTTGGAAAGAGATAAAGAAAAAAGAGAAGAGATAAAAAGAGAGCTTCAAAAATTTTTTAATTTTCCAATTTTTGTTGATGGCGATCAAAGGATTGCTTTTCGAGCAGCAACGGATGAGAAAGATGGTATTGTGGTGATTTCTGGTACAGGTTCTATTGCCGTAGGATGGAAAGGCAATAAAGAAGAGATTTGTGGTGGTTGGGATTGGTTAATTGGAGATCAGGGTTCTGGATTTTGGGTGGGTAAAAAGGTTTTACAAGAATGCGTAAAATTTCTTGACGGAAGGATTAGTAAATTTTCTCTAAAAGATGTGATTTTTGACCATTTCAAAATAAAAAAAGACGTTGATTTTTATAAAATTTGTTATTGCGAAGATTTTGTTTTAAAAGTTGCTTCAATTTCAAAGGTGATCGATGAAATGGCAAAAAGAGGAGATTACTTTTCAAAATCAATTTTAGTGAAAGCAGGCGAGGAGGTTTCAAGAATGGCAATTTCCGTGATAAAAAAATTAAGGTTTGAAAAAGAGAAATTTCCCGTAGTTTTTGTTGGTGGGATGTTTAAATCAAAAATCTTTGAAAGAAAGGTGAAAAGATCAATAAATAAAGTGGCAAAGAAGACAAAATTTATCCTATTGAAACAAAAACCTGTGATAGGAGCAATAAAACTAGCAATAGAAGAATCTACTTTTTTTCCCAAATCTTTCTCAAGGTATAAGAGATAAAAACTACTACGCCGGTAATTATTATTGCATAAATAAACTTACCAATTAAAGCGCTTGACTTTGGGAAAAGGGTGTCAAATAGGCTTTTAATTGCTTCATTCCAAGCCAAGGCAGACATTACACCCAAACCTCCTAAAATTAAAGTTAGCGTTTTTTCTTTAAACTCTTTTTTTACTTCTTTTACCTCACTTTTTATTTTTTCTAATGGTTCCATGTTGTGCCCGGGGAGGGACTCGAACCCTCACGGGGTTTACCCCACACGATTTTGAGTCGTGCGCGACTACCAATTCCGCCACCCGGGCTCATTTTAAAATTATCAATAAATTTTTTTTATGACAATAGAGATTTTAAAACCAAAAATTGAAACATCAGATAATGTTTATTCTTCAAACTTTCGTAGAATTATTGTCATGGCAATAAATTAACGAAGGTTGTGAAATTAGGTTCTTTTGGGTTAAAATTTGTCAAGTCTTTTGAGAAGTTTTTTTGAAATCACAATTTGAGCATTTTATTTGATTGTTTTTTATTTCTACCAAAGGTGAATTGCATTTTGGGCATTGTTCTCCGTTCGGTTTTTCCCACAAGATAAATTCGCACCCTGGATATTCTGAACATCCCCAAAAAATTTTTCCTTTTTTACTTTTTCTTTTGATGATTTCTCCTTTTTTGCATTGTGGACACAAAATTCCAGTTGAATTTTCCAAATCAAAGGTATATTTACATTTTGGATAATTGGAACAAGCTAAAAACCTTCCATATTTTGAAACCCTGATTAGAAGGTGGGATCCGCATTTTGGGCACTTCTTTTCTGTTTTTTCTAAAATGCCAGCTCCCTTTATTTCTTTATATTTTTTGTTTAGATTTTCACTAAATGGTTCATAAAACTCTTTTAATGTTTGGACCCAATCAATTTCTCCATTTGCAATTTTATCTAAATTTTCCTCCATTTTCGCAGTAAAACTCAAGCTCACAATTTCTGGGAAGTGCTTTACTAAAAGATCCGTTACTAAAATTCCAATAGCCGTTGGATAAAATCTCTTTTTTTCATCTTTTTTTACATAATTTCTTTCTTGAATTGTTGCTAAGATGGGAGCGTAGGTTGATGGTCTTCCAATTCCATATTTTTCCAATTCTTTAATCAAACTTGCTTCAGTATATCGTGGGGGAGGTTGGGTGAAGTGTTGAAGAGGATTTATTTTCTTTACTTCTAAAATTTCTCCTTTTTCAACGCTTGGTAATTCTTCTTCCTCAAATTTCATTGAATACATTTTTAAAAATCCGTCAAATTTTAGTATTTGTCCTGTTGCTGAAAATTGGTAATTTTTTGCTTCAATATCAATTATTGTTTTGTCAAAAATCGCAGATTTCATTTGAGAAGCAAAAAATCTTCTCCAAATTAAATCATAAAGTTTTAATTGTTGTTCATTTAAATGTTGAGAAATGTTTTGTGGATTATTTTCTGCTTTCGTTGGCCTTATTGCTTCGTGAGCTTCTTGAGCAACTTTTGATTTTGTTTGATAAACCCTTTTTTCGTAATAATTTTCTCCAAATTCTTTTAAAATAAAATCTTTTGCCATTTCCAAAGCCACCTCAGATAAATTTACAGAATCAGTTCTCATATAAGTAATATAACCCATTTCATAAAGCTGTTGCGCTATTTGCATTGTTTTTTCTGCTGTCCAAGAAAATTTTTGCCAAACAGTTTGTTGCATCGTTGAAGTAGTAAATGGCTCTGGAGGGTTTCTTTTTGTTTCTTTTCTTTCAATTTTTAAAACCTTAAATTTTGCATCTTTTAAATCATCAACTATTGCTTTTGCCTCCTTTTCATTTTTTATTTCAAATTGATCCAATTTCTTTCCATTTTTCTTTACCAACACTGCCTTAAATTCTTTTTGATGTTTCCTTAGTATGGCTTCTATCGTCCAGTATTCTTGGGGTTTAAAATTTTGAATTTCCTTTTCTCTTTCAACAATTAATCTCAGGGCAACAGACTGAACCCTTCCTGCAGAAAGCCCTTTAGCAATTTTTCTCCACAATAAAGGAGAAAGTTTATAACCAACAATTCTATCTAAAATTCTCCTTGCCTGCTGAGCGTTTACGAGATTCATATCTATTTTTCTTGGATTATTAAGCGCTTCTTTTATAGCTTGTTCTGTAATTTCGTGAAATGTTATGCGCCAGTATTGCTTATTTTTGCCTAACTTTAAAAGATGAACCAAATGGTAAGCAATAGCTTCTCCTTCCCTATCTGGGTCTGTAGATAAAATAACCAATTTTGCCTTTTTTGCATATTTTTCCAGCTCTTTTATTCTTTCTTTTGCTTTTGGAATGATAATATATGTTGGTTTGAAGTTATTTTTAATATCAACTCCAAATTTTCTTTCTGGTAAATCCATCACATGACCAAAAGAAGCAACGATCTTATAATTCTTATCTAAGAATTGTTGGATGGTACGCGCTTTTGTGGGGCTTTCTACTATAACTAAGTACATAGTTTTTTACTCTCTTTTTTATGAATTATTTTTCAGCTAATCGCATACATGTTTCCACCTAAATTCTTTATTTTACCTTCAATTTCTAAAATTGAAATAATTGAAATAACCTTTGATGGCGAAAGTTTTGTTTTTTCAATTATTTTTTCTATGTTTAGCGCTCCTTCTTTTAATACCTCCAAAATCAAACCTTCTTCTAATGTTTTACTCTTGATTTCTCTATCTTTTTCCTTCAACCCTCTTATTTCTAATTCATCCAAAATGTCTTTTGCGCTTTCTATCAACCTTGCTCCATTTTTTATTAAAAAATGACAACCCTTTGAGTATTGAGAGAAAATAGAGCCTGGAACGGCAAAAATTTTTCTTTTTTGCTCTTTTGCATATTTGGCAGTAATTAAAGCGCCCGATTTTATTTTTGCTTCAACAATTAAGACGCCTCTTGATAATCCTGAAATTATTCTATTTCTGTGAGGGAAGGTATATTTTGTTCCATGGCTTTTTGGTTCCAATTCAGAAATTATCGCGCCTCCATTTTCTAAAATTTTATCTATCAATCTTAAATTGGATTTTGGGTAAATATATTTTTCATCAATGCCAGTCCCCAAAACAGCAATAGTTCTCTTTTTTCTTTCAATGGCTGCCTTATGAGCTATAGTATCAATACCTGGCGCAAAACCAGACACTATCGTTAAATTATAGTCTGTTAACTCAAGCGCAATTCTATGGGCAATTTCTCTTCCATAACTAGTACATTTCCTCGAACCAACGATGGCAATGCAATTTTCTTCTTCTTTGAGTTCGCCCAAACAATAAAGAACCTTTGGCGGATTTTTGATTTCTTTAAGTTTTTTTGGGTAATTTTTATCCTCTATGGCAATTTTTTTTATTTCTTTGATCATTTTTCTTTTAATTTCTCTATAGCCTCAGCTAGCATTTGACAATATAAATTCAACCCAACCTTATTTACATTTCCCGATTGTTCCTTGCCCAAAATATTTCCAGCCCCTCTTAATTCTAAATCTTTTAACGCAATTTTGTATCCGGCATTTAATTCTTCTGCCTCTTTTAATGCCTTTAACCTTTCTTTTGCCAAAGGAGTAAGTTTTTTTGAAGGATACAAAAAGTAGGCGAATGCTTGAACATGTGACCTTCCCACCCTTCCTTTTATTTGGTAAGCTTGAGCAAGACCAAGCAAGGTAGCATTTTCCACTATTACAGTATTTACATTTGGCAAATCTATTCCTGCTTCAATAATCGTTGTTGCAATGAGAACATCAATCTCTTTATTTTGAAATTTCTCCATAATTTTTACCAACTCTTTTTCTTTTAACCTTCCGTGCGCTACTTCATATTTGACATTGGGTAAGATATTTTCCAAAAACCTCTTTACGGCTAATATATTTTCAATTCTATTGTGTAAATAATACACCTGCCCACCTCTTTTTAATTCTGTTTCAATTGCTTCTTTAATTACCTTTTCTGAAAATGGCAATATAAAAATTTTTACTGGCAATCTTCCAGGGGGAGGTGTTTGAATAAGAGAAATATTTCTAAAACCAGAAAGTGCAAGATAAAGAGTCCGCGGAATGGGTGTTGCAGAAAGAGATAAAACGTCTAATTCACTCTTTAATTTTTTTAACCTTTCTTTCTGTTTTACTCCAAATTTATGTTCATCGTCTATTACCAAAAGTCCTAGATTTTTAAATTGCACATCCTCTGATAAAGCCCGGTGTGTCCCTACAACAATGTCTATTTTGCCCTCTTTTATCTTTTTAATTGTCTCTTTTTGTTCTTTTTTACTTTGAAGTCTGGTTAAAAGTCCGATCTCAATAGGTAATTTTTCTAATCTTCTTTTAAATGTATGATAATGTTGATGTGCCAAGATAGTAGTAGGGCACAACATTAAGCTTTGAAAACCACAATCTACCACTTTTATAATTGCCCTCAATGCTACTTCCGTTTTTCCAAAACCAACATCACCACAGACCAATCTGTCCATTGGTTTTTCCCCTTCTAAATCTTTCTCTATTTCTTTTATTGTTTTTTCTTGGTCTGGCGTTTCGGTAAAAGGACACGTTTCCTTTATATAATTTATCATTTCACTATTTCCACTAAGGTAAGGTTTTCTTTTTACGATTTCTCTTTTGGCATAAATCTTTAAAATTTCTCTCGCAAATTTTTCCGCCTCTTCTTTAACCTGCCTTTTTGTTTTTATCCAATTGTAGCTTCCGAGTTTTGAAAGCTTTGGGGTAGAAAAGCCAATATACCTTGAAAGCTTCTTTTCTAATCCAACGGGAACAAAAAGTTTATCACCCCTATCATATTCTATTTCATAATATTTAATTTCTCTATCTTTTTCTTTAAATGTCGTATATCCATTAAAAATTCCTATTCCATGGTCCAAATGCACAATGTAATCTTTTACTTTTAAATTTGATAGGTCAGAAAAAAATTTTTGAGAACTTAATTTCTTTTTTAAAATTGCTTTATCCTTTTTCTCTTCCTTACTTTCAATGGGCAACCTAAAAATATTTTCTATTTTATTACCCAAAAATTCAATTCTTATTGCAAAGTTTAAGTTTATAGGGAAAATATCAATAATGCCTCCTCTTTGAGAAAATTCTCCCATTTGTAAAACCTCCCATACCTTTTCATATCCCATTTCGTCTAATTTTCTTAACAAAAAATAAAAAGGGATTTTCAAATCTTTCTCTAAAAATAAGGTGTTTTCTTGCCAAAAGATTTGAGTTTTTCTTGCTTCCAATATGTTTTTTAAATTTTCCTCAAACCAAACATGATCCCTTTCTAAAAAATAAGGAATTACAGAAACAATTAGCAGATTGTCTAATGAACCTAAGGTATTCATTATCTTTCATTACCTAAATTATTGACAGAACTACTATTAAATTTGTTCATTGCCTTTTCGACTCCTTCTTCTAAAATGGTTTCAATGGCTTTAACCGTTAATTCAATGATGTGTGGTAGTGCTTTTATCTCTTCCTCTTTGAATTCTTCTATTACAAATTCTGCTATTTTAATTTTTTGTTTACATTCTGGATTGATGCCTACCCTTACTCTTATAAAATCCTTGTTTTTGATTTTTTCAATGATTGATTGAACCCCCTTATGTCCAGCAGAGCTTTTACCTACAGAAATTTTAATTTTCCCAAAGGGTATATCTAAATCGTCGTGTACAACAATTAAATTTTTAGGATTTAATTTTCTTTTTTCAATTATAGCTTGTACTGCCTTTCCTGAGTCATTCATAAAGGTTTGAGGTTTTAATAAAATTACATTATGTTTTCCTATCTTCTTTTTTGTAATCTTAGAGAAAAAATCGCTTTTTATTTTAAACTCTGGAAATTGGAATTTTTTTTTGAATTCGTCTAAAACCCAAAACCCAACATTGTGTCTTGTTTTTTCAAATTTTTGTCCCGGATTGCCCAGTCCCACGATTATTCTCATCTTTTAATTTTAGTGATTTTTTGATATTATTGAAATGATGAATTTTAGGTTTTTAGATTTTATTAAAGAAATACTTCAAACCGTTATTTTAGCGCTTTTGATTGTAATACCCATTCGTGTTTTTCTTTTTCAACCATTTATCGTAAAAGGACAGTCTATGGAGCCAATGTTTGAGGATGGTGATTACTTAATAGTGGATAATTTAACGTATAGGTTTAGAGAACCACAAAGAGGAGAGGTTATTGTTTTTAAAAATCCATTTAATGAACGACAAAGGTTTATAAAAAGAATAATAGCATTACCAGGTGAGATAGTAGAAATTTCAGAAGGCAAAATATATATTACCCCACGAGATAATGAGAAAGATGTTATAATTTTGAACGATAGTTATTTGGAATCAGGCTTTAAAACGGTAAAAACCAAATTCATATTGGGACAAGATGAATACTTTGTGTTGGGCGATAATAGGAATTTTTCCTTAGATTCGAGGAGATTCGGTCCCATAAAAGAGGATAAAATAATTGGAAGGGTATTTTTGAGATTGTGGCCCCTTTCTTCTTTTGGTACATTTGAACCCCAAATTTATTAAATTTATGAAAACGCCAAAATTTCAAACCCCAAAAGGAATGCGCGATATTTTGGAAGATGATTTTAAATATATTAACAGAATTTTTGACGTTGTCAGGTCTTTTGCTTCTTTCTACAACTTTCAAAGAATTGAAACCCCAATTTTAGAGCAGGCTGAACTTTTTATCAAAGGGGTGGGTTTGGATACAGATATTGTTCAAAAAGAAATGTTTTTATTGAGAACAAGGGGAGGAGATCATTTGGCTTTGAGACCAGAAGGAACAACCCCAATTGTAAGGGCTTATATTCAACACGGAATGAAAAATTTGCCTCAACCTGTTAAATTGTGGTATTTTTCTCAATTTTTTAGATACGAAAATCCTCAAGCAGGTCGCTTTAGACAATTTTGGCAATTCGGTTTTGAGATATTAGGGGAGAAAAATAGCGCTCTCGATGCTCAAGTTATTTTAATCTTTTATAATATTTTGAAAGAGCTTGGCATTGATAACATTACCATAAGGATAAATAGCTTAGGAGATAACGCTTGCAGGCCATATTATAAAAAGTCATTGGTTTCTTATTTAAGAAACAAGGTTCACTTACTTTGTCCAGATTGTAGACGAAGATTAAAAGAAAACCCCTTAAGGGTTTTGGATTGTAAGGTTGAAAAGTGCAAACAGGTTGTCTCTCAAGCTCCGCAGATTTTAAACTATTTATGCGATAGCTGCAAGAATCATTTGAAATCTGTTTTGGAATTTTTAGATGAATTTCAGTTGCCTTATAATTTAGATCCTTATTTGGTTAGAGGTTTAACATATTATACAAATACTGTTTTTGAGATTTTTGAAGATAGCGAAAAAGGTAAAGCAATAGGGGCTTTGGCAGCAGGAGGAAGATATGATCATTTAGGAAAACTTTTGGGTGGAAGCGAGATTTTCGGATGTGGTGGGGCTGCTGGCATAGAAAGGGTTGCAGAATTAATGAAAGAACGTAACGTGATGTTGCCAAAGGAGAAAAAGCCGATCATTTTTTTCAGCCAAATTGGAGATTTGGCAAAAAAGAAAGGTTTGAAAATCATAGAGGAATTTAGAAAGGAGAATATTTTCGTTTATGAGTTTTTGGGAAAAGATTCCTTGAAATCTCAAATGAAATTAGCAGATAAATTGGGAGTTAAATATGTATTGATTTTTGGCCAACAGGAAGCGCTTAAAGAGGAGATTGTTTTAAGAAATATGGCAACAGGACATCAAAAAACAATAAGGTTGAAAAATTTAATAAAAGAGGTTAAAAAATTAATATAATAAAACTATGCCAATTAAGGTTGAAAAAAAGGAAAAAGAAACAACGTTGAGTTTGGTAAAAAGGTTTCAAAAATTAGTTCAAAAGAGTGGTGTTTTGTTTAAGGTAAGAGAAAGAATGTATAAAGATAGAAATTTATCTGAAGAAAAGAAAAAATTGAAAGCTTTGAGGAGAGAAGAATTAAGAAGGTATTACCAGAAATTAGACAAAATGGGTTTGTTACAAAAATGAGTCTCAAACTAAAAATCGAAGAAGATTTAAAAAAAGCAATGAAAGAAAAAAAAGAGAGAGAGGTTTCTACGTTAAGATTATTAAAAAATGCCATTTTATTGAAAGAAAAAGAAAAGAGATACAAGCTGTTTCACGAAAATAAGGATATTACTGAAACAGAACTAGAAAAAAAAAGCGAACTATTAAACGAGGAGATAATTGATGTTATTTTCTCTGAAATTAAGAAAAGACAAGAGGCGATTTTGGAATTTGAAAAAGCTAAAAGAAGCGACCTGATTCAAAAAGAGAAAGAAGAAATAGAGGTTTTAAAAAAATATCTTCCTCCACAGCTTTCAGAACAAGAAATTCGAAAGATAGCAACAGAGGAGATAAAAAAATTGGATGCAAAGGATATTAAAGATATGGGCAAGGTTATGAAGAGTTTGATGCCCAAATTGAAGGGAAGAGCAGAAGGAACAATTATTTCAAAAATCGTGAAAGGATTACTTTCAACAAAATGAAAGATTTAATTTGTGTAATAGATATTGGCAGTTTCAAAATTAGAATGTTAGTAGTAAGTAAAGACGAAGAGGGTTTAAAAGCAGTTTTTAAATCAGAAGAGAACTCACAGGGTGTAAAGAAAGGAGTAGTGGTGAATGTAGAGAAGGTGTCAAGAATTTTAAGAAATTTATTTTCTTTGGCTTTAAAAAGTTTGGATAGAAAAATTAGCTCTGCGTTTGTTAATCTTGGGGGGGTACATTTATTTTCAGTTCCGACGCGCGCTTTAATTTCAGTTTCGAGAGCGGACCAAATTGTTTCTGAAGAGGATTTAAATAGGGTTTTGCAAGAAGCAAGGGCTTTGAGCGTAGGACAGAATAAAGAGGTTTTTGACTTAGTTATTAAAAGCTATATTTTAGACGGAGAAAACATACGCAAAGAACCTATTGGGTTGAGGGGTACTCGACTTGAGGTTGAAGCGTTAGCTTTGGGTTGTTCTTCTCACTACCTGGAAAGTTTAAAAAAGGTTCTTTTGAATTCTGAGATTGATAGTTTTGAAATAATACCATTGCCCCTTATTTATCAAAAATCTATTTTAAATGAAAAACAAAAAGAGTTGGGGGTTTGTATTTTAGACATTGGCGCTCAAACCGTTTCAGTTTCAATTTTTGAAGAAGGAAATTTAAGCCATTTTTTTGTTTTACCAATTGGCGCTCAAGAGATTACAAACAAGATTGCTATTCAAATGCAAATTGATCCTGAGGTGGCAGAAAGATTAAAAATAGAATTTGGGAGTTGTTATTTTCAAGGTAAAAACAAGAGAGAGAAGATTGAATTGGAAGATGGAGATTACCTCATTTTTTATCCCAGGTCCTTGGCACGAATTATTAGAGAAGGTTATTCAATGATTTTTGATTTGGTATTGAAAGAATTAAAGAAAATTTCAAAAGATAAGAAATTGCCAGCAGGAATAATTTTAACTGGAGGTGGGGCTAAAATGAAAAAGTTGGTAGAGTTGGCGAAGGCTAAATTTAAATTAAATTGTAAAATAGGAAGACCAAAAGGAATTTTAAATTTGGAAGAAGACCCTGCGCTTACTACTCTTTTAGGCTTGGTTTTCTGTAGTTTAGAAGAAACGAAGGAGGAAGAGGGAGAATTGAAAAGAAATATTATATCAAAATTAAAAAGATTTTTGCGCCTTTTTGTTCCTTAATAAGCTCTTTTAAATAAAAAAATAACAGAAGATTAAGAAGCTGCTATTTATTGGTTATTTTAAGTTTATTTAAAAGCTTATTATTTAAAAGCTTATTTAATATAGCGTCCGATTGAGCTATTAATTCCCTGACGTAATTACCGTCGTTGTCCTTAGTCATTTCCTTTAACACGAGGTTTTGGCATCGTAGTATTGTTAGAACTTCTAGTAGTATTGTTAGAACTTCTAATAAAATCTCCTCTCTATCAGATCTCGTTTCCAAATTCAATCACTGTTAATCATTTATCATTCTTAATAAATAAAGTCAAGTTTTTTGTTTTTGATTTATTCTTTAAAATGTCTTAATGACGCCGTCTCAATATCTTTTTTATTTTTGTCTTTCTTTTATTCTTGGAATTTTTATTTCTTCCTTTTTTCAAATTTCTATTTTTATTCTTCTTTTATTTTTGATCTTAGTTTTTATTTTAATATCCGTTTTTTCAAAATATAAAAACTTTTTATTCGTTGGACTTTGTATTTTATTTTTTGCACTCGGTATTTTCAGATTTCAAGATTTTCTACTAAAAACTCAAAAGCAAGAAATAAGAGAATATATAGGAAAAGAAATTTCAATGATAGGAGTTGTTGATGATGAACCAAAAGCGAGAGGAAAATTGACAATGTTTGTGTTAAAAACGGAAAAGGGGAAAATTTTGGTAAAAGCGACAAGTTATCCTCCAGTAGAATACGGAGAAAAGGTAAAAATAAGAGGTATTTTAAAAGAGCCTGCGACAACTCCCTATTTTAATTGGAAAAATTATTTACTCAAAGATGGAATTTTAGTAGAAACAAACTTTCCAAAAATTGAAAAAACAGGTGAAAATGTTGGAAATCCAATTAAGAAGGTTGTTTTATCTTTTAAACAGAAAACTGAACAGGTGATAAAAGAAAACCTTCCGCCCCTTCACGCTGCTTTACTCAAAGCACTTTTGTTTGGTCAAGAAGAAGATTTTTCAAAAGAGTGGAAAGAAAAACTAAATCAAACTGGGACTCGGCACATCGTTGCTGTTTCTGGAATGAATATTACGATAATTTGTTCTTTGATTTTAAATTTTCTTTTGTTATTTCGCCTGTGGCGCCATCAAGCTTTTTTTCTTTCTCTTTTTCTTATTATTCTTTATATTGTAATGATAGGCGCTCCTGCTTCAGCCGTGAGAGCTGGGGTTATGGGTATTCTGTATTTGACAGCCCAGTATTTTGGAAGAATCTCTAGTGGAGAAAGGCCTGTTGTTTTTGCTGGGGCGTTAATGCTTCTTTTTAATCCCTTACTTTTAAGATATGACATTGGATTTCAACTTTCCTTTTTAGCAATTTTGGGAATTGTCTATTTTTATCCTTTCTTTTTGGAAACATTAAAGAAATTTCCAAACATCATTAAAGAAAACTTAGCCACTACCTTATCAGCCCAACTTTTTACACTTCCAATTTTGATTTATAATTTTGGCCAATTTTCTTTAATTTCACCAATAACCAACATTTTAATTTTGCCAATTTTGCCTACGATTACTATTTTGGGGTTTGTTTTTACGCTTTTTGGCATTATTTTTCAACCGCTTGGTTATTTGTTTTCTTTTTTCTGCTACTTTCTATTAAGTTATATTTTAAAAGTGATTGATATATTTTCACAATTTCCATTTTCCTTTATAACACTTAAAGTAAATTTTCTTTTTCTCGTGTTTTCTTATTCAATTTTGATTTTTTTAGCATTTTATTTTAATAAACGGTTTTCTCAACCTCTCTTTCTGAGATGATTTCAAAAAGTGTTGGTTTTGGGAGAGAAAAAAGTGATATAAAATAAATTATCATGAAAAATTTTTGGTTAATTTCAGTGAATATGGGATATGGTCATCAAAGGACTGCTTTTCCTTTGAAAGATTTTGCGAAAGAGTGGATTCAAGCGAATAACTATGAAGGAATTACAAAAGAAGATAAAGATATTTGGGAATGGAGTAGAAGATGGTATGAATTAATATCTAGATTTAAAATGGTTCCACTCATTGGTGATTTTACCTTTTCAGTTTTTGATTTTTTTCAAAGGATTTATCGCTTTTATCCCAAAAGGGATTTGTCCAAACCAAACTTTGCGCTAAAAAGAATTTATTCTCTTTTCAAAATGGGATGGGGAAAGCATTTAATTGAGAAATTAAAAAAAGAGAACTTAAAATGTGGGTATCATTTACCAATCGTTTCAACCTTTTTTATTCCAGCTTTTATGGCAGAATACTTTGGTTATCCTGGGGAAATTTTTTTAATAGTTTGCGATGCAGATATTTCCAGGGCATGGGCGCCTCTAAACCCTAGACATTCTAACATCAAATACTTTGTGCCAACAGAGAGAGTTCTTGAGAGATTAGAACTTTACGGGATAAAAAAAGAGAATATTTTTTTAACAGGTTATCCTTTACCGTTGGACAATATTGGTTCTGAAAATATGGAAAATCTAAAAGAAGATTTAAAATTTCGTCTACTGAATTTGGACCCAAAAGGAACTTATCTTAAAAGATATAAGGATTTAATAAATTCTAAATTAGGAACGTTGCCCCCAAAACCTGATCATCCTTTAACTATTTTATTTTCCATTGGGGGAGCTGGGGCTCAAAAAGAAATTGGAGTTGCCATATTAACGAGGTTAAGAAAGTTAGTAAAAGAGAAAAAAATAAAATTAATTTTTTCTGTTGGAATTAAGAAATTTCTGAGAGATTACTTTATAAAAGTGATTAAAAAAATTAAGTTAGAAGATAGTTTTGAAGAGAGTATTAAGATAATTTTTGCAGAAAAGATAGAAGATTATTTTGAAACATTTAATAAAGCCCTAAAAAAGACCGATATTTTATGGACAAAGCCATCGGAATTGTCTTTTTACTCTGCTTTGGGTCTTCCTCTTATTATTTCTCCTCCTATTGGCTCTCAAGAAGAATTTAATATGAGATACCTTTTGAAATCAGGTTTTGGTTTAAAACAAGAAAATGTTAATTTTGTGGAACAATGGCTTTTTGACTGGTTAGAAAAAGGATATTTGGCAGAAGCGGCGATGGAAGGGTTTATAGAAGGAGAAAAGCTGGGTACAATGAAAATAATAGAAGTGATAAACAGAATTTCCAAATGAAAACTGCCATTAAAATTTTTTGGATTTCAATATCTCTCATAGCGTTTTTGTTTATCTTGAATATATTTTTTTCCTTAACGAGAGCAGAAAAAAATATTAAATGGGGAATCGTTTTTTCGCAAAAGCACGCTGAAGCTTTGGGTTTGGATTGGAAAGAAGGTTATTTGGCAATGTTAGACGACCTTAAAGCAAACAATATAAAAATTTTGGTCCATTGGGATTTAATAGAAAATAAAAGGGGAGACTTTTTCTTTGAAGATTTAGACTGGAAGGTGAGAGAAGCAGAAAAAAGAGATGGAAACATTATTTTGGTGATTGGAATGAAGCCTGGAAGATGGCCAGAGTGTCATATTCCAGGCTGGGCAAGGTTATATCTTTTAAACGCTCAATTTAAAGATTTTGAAGAATCTCTTTTAAATTATATTAAAACCATCGTTGAGAGATATAAAAATTCAAAAGCAATTGTTGCTTGGCAGGTAGAAAACGAACCATTTTTCTATTTTGGTGATTGTCCAAAAATTGATAAAGAACTGGTAAAAAGAGAGATTTCTTTGGTGAAATCTTTGGATTCAAGGCCAATCATTTTTGCAGATAGTGGAGAATTTTCCTTTTGGATTCAGGCTGCCAAAATGGGAGATATTGTTTCAACTACATTACATAGAAAGGTATATTTCAAAGAGATCAAAAAATATATTACCTATCCCATACCTCCAATGTCCTATTATCTAAAATCAAAAATTGTAAAACTTTTCTTTGGGAAAGATGTTATCATTGGAGAACTTCAGGCAGAGCCTTGGTGTAAAAGTTTAATTTATAATTGCGACCTTGAAGAACAAAACATTACAATGAATTTTACTCAATTTAAAGAGAACGTGAAATTTGCTAAGAAAACAAGAATAGATACTATTTATTTTTGGGGAGTGGAGTGGTGGTATTGGATGAAAGAGAAACAAAACGATTCTCAAATTTGGGAAGAGTCAAAAAGAATTTTTCAAGGTGAAGTTTAAGAATGTAAAATGATTTCTATTATTATTCCAACCTTAAATGAGGAAAACTATTTGCCAATTTTGCTTTCTGAAATTAAAAAGCAAAATTTCAAAGATTACGAGATAATTATTGCAGATGCTGGTTCAAAAGATAAAACTGTTGAGATCGCAAAGAGTTTTGGTTGTAAAATAATAAAAGGTGGTTTGCCTGCCAAAGGAAGGAACGAAGGCGCAAGGGTAGCAAAAGGCGACATTCTTTTATTTATAGACGCAGATAATATTTTTTTGCCCCAAGGTTTTTTAGAAAATTTGGTTTTGGAGTTTGAAAGAAGGAACCTGGGATTAGCTTCTTTCCCTATTTATCCTAAGGGAAATTTTTTAGATAAATTTTTTTATTTTCTTTATTACAAATTTGTTAAATTGTTTCAAAACTTTTCTGGTTTTGCTTTCAATTCAATAATAATCAGAAAAGAGGTTTTCGAAAAAGTTGGAGGTTTTGACGAAACACTCTTTTTTGCAGAAGATCAAGATTTAGCCCAACGAGCCAGTAAGATTGCAAAGTTTGGATTTATTGAAACTGAACCTGTTTTAACATCTTGGAGAAGATTTAAAAAGGATGGCCAATTGAAAACCTACTTCAAATACCTATTAGCAAGTTTTTACATTTTGCTTTTTGGACCCATTAGAAGGAAGATTTTTGAATACAAATTTAACAATTTTCAAAATAAAAAATAGAGATAAAATAAATATATGGAACTACCAAAACCCCCTTTTCAAATGGAATACCCAAAATTAGAACCACCACAAAATTCAAAAAAATTTAGGTTTTTCTTTTTGTTTTTATTCATTTCTTTTTTGTTAGGTTTATGTGTGGGGTTTTTTATTTCTACTGAGATATGGAAAATTTTTTCAAACGTAAGTTCTAAAATTCCTTCACAAATAACTGAAAATCCTGAAAGCGTGCAAGGTGATAAAGAAAGTAATCAATATTCTCCTCAAACCTCCCAAGAAGAGTTAATAATTAAAGTTGTAAAAGAAGCGTCCCCGGCTGTCGTTTCAGTGATTATTACCAAAGATATCCCAAAACTAAAATTATATTACGAAGAGCCGTTTAAGGAATTTGAAGAATTTTTTGGAATACCTTTTGAATTTAAAATTCCACAATTTAAACAAGAAGGATTAGAAAAAAGAGAAATAGGGGGCGGAACCGGTTTTTTCATTTCAAAAGATGGAATGTTATTAACGAATGCTCACGTTGTTTTTGATAAAGAAGCAGATTATACTGTTTTAACAAATGATGGAAAAAGATATTCAGCCAAGGTTTTAGCAAGGGACACCTTTCGAGATTTGGCAATTTTGAAGGTTGAAGGCGATAATTTCCCTACCTTACCACTTGGTGATTCAGATACATTACAGATTGGTCAAACAGTAATTGCGATTGGCAACGCTCTTGGTGAGTTCAAAAATACAGTTTCAGTGGGCGTTATTTCTGGATTGGGAAGAAGCATTACGGCTTCTGGCCAAGGTTCTATCGTCGCCTTAGATGATGTTATTCAAACTGACGCTGCTATTAATAGAGGAAATTCTGGGGGACCTTTATTAAATTTAAAAGGAGAGGTGATTGGAGTAAATTTTGCAATGGCAGGGGGAGCAGAAAACATCGGTTTTGCCATTCCTATTAATAAAGTGAAAAAGGCAATAGAACAATTAAATAAGGAAGGCAAAATTAGCTACCCTTTTTTAGGAGTGAGATATATAATAGTGACAGAGGATATTCAGAAAGAGAGAAACTTACCAGTAAATTATGGAGCTTTAATTTTAAAAGGTGATGATAAAGAACCAGCCATTGTTCCTGGTTCTCCTGCAGATAAAATTGGACTAAAAGAAGGAGATATTATTTTAGAATTTAACGGCGAAAAAATTACAAGAGAAAACCCTTTAGCAAAAATTATTATGAAATATTATCCTGGGGATAAGGTTAATTTGAAGGTTTTGAGAAATAATAAAGAACTTTATTTTGAGGTAGTTTTAGGCGAGAGGACAGAGTAGTTTTTATTATTTACTCATAATTTGTTAAAATAAAATTATGAACGGAGCTCAATTTACCCACAAAGCGCAGGAAGCCTTGTTTAAAGCTCAAGATTTGGCGAGAGAATTAGGTCAACAGCAACTTGATTCATTGCATTTGCTTTTTTCTCTCTTAAATCAAGAAGAAAGTGTGGTGGTGAATGTGTTGGAAAGATTAGGTATTGACATTGAAAGTTTAAAAAAGAAAGCAAGGTCTCAATTGGGGAGAATGCCAACCATTCTTACTCCTCAAAATCCTGATCAATTATATTTAACGCAGGATATGGTGAGGATTTTGGAAATGGCAAGACAAGAAGCTAGAAAGATGGGTGATGAATATATTTCAGTGGAACATCTGTTTCTTGCTTTGCTTTTGGTAGATACCAAGGCAAAGGAAATTTTAGAGAACTCAAAGTTTTTACAGGGAGTAGGTGTGTCAGCAGTTGAATTTGGAAAATTAGATTATTCTACCTTTTTGAGAGAGTTATCAAAAATCAGAGGAGGGCAAAAGATTACGGATGCGGACCCAGAAACAAAATATCAAATCCTCGAAAAATACGCCTTAAATTTAACGACGTTGGCAAAACAAGGAAAATTGGATCCCGTGATTGGAAGAGAAGGAGAGATTAAAAGAGTGATGGAGATTTTAACAAGAAGGAAAAAGAACAACCCTGTTTTAATCGGAGAAGCAGGCGTAGGTAAAACGGCAATCGTTGAAGGTTTAGCCCAAAAGATTGTCAAAGGAGAGGTGCCAGAAAGTTTAAAAGGAAAAGAGTTAATTGCTCTCGACCTAGGAGCCTTAATTGCAGGTACAAAATACAGAGGAGAATTTGAAGAGAGAATAAAAGCCTTGCTCAAAGAAATAAGGAGAATGGAGGGGAGGTACTTGTTATTTATAGATGAACTTCATACGTTGGTTGGAGCAGGGGCGGCAGAAGGAGCCATTGATGCTTCAAATTTATTAAAACCAGCTCTCGCCAAAGGAGAATTAAGATGTATTGGCGCTACTACCTTAAAAGAATATCAAAAATACATTGAAAGAGATCCTGCTTTAGAAAGGAGATTTCAGCCAGTATATGTTGCCGAGCCCTCAATTGACGAAACAATCGCCATTTTGAGAGGAATAAGAGAAAAATATGAACTTCATCATGGAGTGAAAATCACTGATGATGCTATAAAAGCTTGCGCTCAATTAGCAGCAAGATACATTACGGATCGATTTTTGCCAGACAAAGCCGTTGATTTAATGGATGAAGCAATGTCTTCTTTAAGGTTGGAGATAGAATCTGAACCATATAATTTGAGTAAACTCAAAGAAGAAATTCAAAAGCTGGAGATTGAGTTGGAAGCTGTAAAAAAAGAGAAGGGGAAAAAAGTAAGAGAAAGAGCGATTTTAAGACAGATTGCTGATTTAAAGGAGAAAAAAGAAGCCATTGAGAGCAAATTTAAAACAGAAAAAGAATTGATTGAAAAAATTAGAAATTTAAAGAAAGAAATTGAAATGTTAAAAAACGAAGCAGAAAGAGAAAGCGCTTTGGGTAATTTGCAGAAGGTAGCTGAAATAAAATACGGCAAAATCCCAAGTCTTCAAAAGGAAATATGGTTATCTGAAAAGAAATTGAAAAGAATTCAAAGAAAAGAGTCTCTTTTGAAAGGGGAAATAGGTCCTGAAGAAATTGCCAAGGTGGTTTCTCGTTGGACAGGTATTCCCGTAACAAAACTTTTAGAAGAAGAAGCGAAAAAATTGGAAAGAATGGAAGAAGAACTTCACAAAAGAATAGTTAATCAAGATGAAGCCATAAAAGCCATTGCCAATGCCATCAGAAGAGCGAGAGCAGGTATTTCTGAAGAAAAAAGACCTTTGGGCAGTTTCCTTTTTTTAGGCCCTACGGGAGTAGGAAAAACTGAAACAGCAAAAGCCTTAGCAGAATTTTTGTTTAATGACGAAAACGCGATGATAAGATTGGATATGTCAGAATATATGGAAGAACATTCTGTCGCAAAGATGATAGGTTCTCCGCCAGGATATGTAGGTTATGAAGAAGGTGGACAACTTACAGAAAGAATTAGAAGAAGGCCTTATTCTGTAGTGTTGTTAGACGAGATTGAAAAAGCCCATCCCCGCGTTTTCAACATTCTTTTGCAGATTTTAGAAGATGGTAGGTTAACCGATGCCAAAGGCAGGGTGGCTTCTTTCAAAAATGCCATTTTAATAATGACCTCAAATATTGGCACAGATATTATTGCCAAAGAAGCGCCTTTGGGTTTTGTGGTAGGCAAAGAAACAAATGCAAAGTTAATATCTTTGAAAGATAAGGTAATGACAGCGCTCAAAGAGTATTTTAGGCCAGAGTTTTTAAACAGGATAGATGAGATTATCATTTTTAAATATCTCTCAAAAGAAGAAATAAGAAAAATTGTAGATTTAGAATTAAACAAATTGGAAAAAAGACTTTTGGGCAAAAATATTATTATTGAGGTAACCCAAAAAGCGAGAAATTATCTGGCTGAAAAAGGCTTTGATCCACATTTAGGAGCCAGGCCCTTAAAGAGAGTTATTCAAAAGGAGGTATTGGATGCGTTGGCTCTTAAAATTGTTTCTGGTGAAGTAAAGGAAGGTGAAAAGGTTAAGGTTGATTTTATTGATGACAAAATTGTTTTAATTACTCCAAAAGAGGCGTTAAAGAAAAACGAAAATAAAGTAAGAGTGAGCTAAGTAAAAGAGATATGCTAAAAAATGTTTTGAGTTGGTTTTTTTCTTTTATTTTTGGAATGGGAGGCGGTATTTTTGCAACAGAGATTCTCTGGCCCTATTTTGTAGAAAGGCCACTTTTATATAAGTATCAATTAGAAAGACCAACAATTTATATAAATCAAAAAAAGGAGATTAAAATTCAAGAAAATGTAGCGCTCAAAGATGCCATTTCAAAAGTTAAAGATTCTATCGTATTAATTAAAACAAGAACGAAAACAGGGAAAAATATTGAAGGTGTAGGTTATATTTTAACATCCGATGGTTTAGTTATTACCCTCTTTGAATTGGTGAAAGATGCTTCAAAAATTACAGTTTTTTTTAAGGAAGAAGTTTATACCCCTACCATTTTAAATAAAGATCAACAAAACAACCTGGCTTTACTTAAAATAGATGGCAAAAATTTTTCTACTACTGGTTTTTTCGATTTTGAAAAATTGAAGTTAGGCGAAAGAGTATTTTTATTAGGTTTGTATTTAGAAAATGGAAAAATTTTGCCCTTTGTTAACGAGGGAATTGTCAGAAAATTTGACGAAAACAACATTGAAACAGATATTAAAGGTTCAAATGAAATGTTAGGAACTCCGCTTTTTGACATCGAAGGAAATCTTTTGGGAATAAACTATTTGAACAAAGATGGAAAAATAATTTCAATTCCTATCAGCCGCATTCGCCATTTTGCCAACATCTGAAATTTTATTTTATAAAATCAAGGTTAGAAAATTGCCAAAGACAGGAATTGCTCAAGATATTGGAGGAGACAAATGGATAAGAAAAATCTTCCAAAATTAATGTACGCGTGATTGCAACGATCGCGAAATAACGAGAAAATGTAAATGATTGGAATAGTTTTGGGTTTTTAGTAAATTTTAAAAAATGGAAAAAGGAATAGTAATTGGGCTTTTGGTTTCTTTGGTAATTGTAATTTCTTTGGGATTGTTTTTTAATTTTTCAAACAAAAATTTTTATCTGGGACAAATTTCCTCTTCCTTAATTGAGTTTGAAGATTTAACTTCTGAAATTGAAAATTTAAAAAAAGAAATTTCAAGCTTAAAAGAAGAATTAGAGAAGGAAAGAAAAGAAAAAATCAAAGAAAATGCTTTATTGTTTCAACAAAATTTTAAAGAAGAAAAAGCGAAAATTGAAAATCCAAAAGGAACTGTAATTTGTCAAAAGAAAGAAAATGATATCCCAAAGCAGCGAGTTATCTTCAATGAAATTAATTGGATGGGAGATGAACAATCGCCAACCAACGAATGGTTCGAAATAAAAAACGTTTCTCAAAAAGAAATCGATCTTTCTGGTTGGCAGATTTTAAACAAAAATAAAAAAATAAAAATTATTTTTGAAGAAGGAGTAAAAATATTACCAAACGAAATTTTATTATTACAAAGGGGAGACGATTTTTCAGGGGCAATTAAGAATTCAGATGAAGCGCTTTTTTTGTTTGACAAAAATTGTAATTTAGAAGACGAGGTTTTTGCTACATCTTTTTGGCCAGCTGGTGATAACTTTTCAAAAAGAACAATGGAAAGGAAAAAAGACCTTTCTTGGCAGACAAGCTACAACGTCGGTGGTAGCCCAGGCAGTGAAAACACCAAAGGCTTTATTGAAAACGAAGATAAAACAGAGGAAAAAGAGTTATTTGAAGAGCCAAAGATTTCCCTTTCTTTTCCAAAAGAAATTTTTACAAACGAGTTATTTGACGTTACCTTAAATATTTCTGATATAGAAAAGGACATATACGATGTAAAAATTTCAGTTTTGAAAATTTCCAACGAACCAGAAAATAAAAAAACACTTTCTGAAATTTCGCTAGACGGAGAAGAGTGGTACGACTCCTTTAGGTTTTTATTGAGGGTGTTTGAAAATAGTTCTTTTGTTGGCAATTTCAAATTAAGAATTTCTAAAAACGTTGAAGATTTCAAAGGAGAAGCAGAGATAGTTGCTAAAATAAGAAATTCTGAAAGCAAAAAGGTGGTTTCAGAATTTAAAGATAAAGTAATAATAAAGGGAAAAAAAGAGCTCATTCAAAATACAAGCAACGTTCCTTTTAAAGAGAGTTCTCAAAATCAGCAACAACCCCCTCAATCCCCAAATCCTTCTTTAGCAAACCTTCTTTTAAATGAGTTTTTTGAAAATTGGTCAGAGAAAGATGGTAAGCTTTTGCCAGATAATTGGTTTTGGAACGGCTCTTTGTCTAGAATCTCTCAGTCAACAGATTCTTTTGTGGGAAATTATTCAGTTGAATTAGCCCTAACAACAAAGGAGACAAAGTTTCTTTATCAAACAGGAATAAAAATGGATTCTCAAAAAATTTATTATGCTGCTGCTTGGGTAAAAGGAAAGGGAATAGTGAAAATTGGTATAAAATATCCTGCGAGCTCATATGTTTATTATGGTGAAGAAATCGTTTTGGATACTCAAGAATGGACAACAATTGAGGTTTCAAGAAAACCTTCAAATAGCGGAGAGGATGGTGGAATTAAAATCAGCGTGAGGTACGACGATAGCAAAAACATACCTTCTGGCTCAAAAATTATAATTGGCGCTGCCTGGTTGGGAGAAGTTCCCCCTCCCTCAAACCTTTCTCAATAAAATAACTATATTTTAAGATTTCAAAGACATAAGGTATAATATAAAGATAAATATATTTAACTTACAAAAATGGAAAATAAAGAAAAAGAATTTAGCAAAATATACGATCAATACATTGAAAAAATTTACAGGTTCGTTTTCTTGAAGGTTGATTCCAAAGAAACTGCCCAAGATTTAACCGCCGAATCTTTTTTAAGGTTTTGGCAGGCGCTTAACAAAGGAAATCTCAAAATAGAAAACGCGCCCTCTTTTTTATACAAAATTGCCAGAAATTTGGTTGTTGATTATTATCGCAAAAAAGGAAAAAACGAGGTTGTTTCCATAGAGAAAATAGGTTCTGTTGAGGACGCAAGGCAAAATCTGGAAAAATTGGTAACTTTAAATTCTGAAATGGAAATTATTAAAAAAGCCATCCTTGAATTAAACGAAGATTATCAGAATGTCATTATTTGGTATTACTTAGATGACTTATCCATTGAAGAGGTTTCAAAATTGTGCGGAAGGTCTATCCCAGCCACCCGCGTTTTAATTTCAAGAGCTGTAAAATCTTTGAGAGAGACACTAAAAAAGTGTAATAAAATTCCTGTTTTTGCGTCATAAATAATATGAAGGACGATATGGAAATTCTCCAAAAAATTAAGCTTTTAAAGAAAATTAAACCAGAAAAAGAGTGGGTTTTTCTAACAAAAAGAAGAATTTTAGGAAAAAGTAATCTCTCTCCCCTTTTTGAATTTCAAAGCCTTATTTTCAATCTCTTTTTTAGAAAAAGCGGCATTTTGGTTTTTTCTCTTTTTGTTTTCTCTCTCTTTTTTTCAGCCATTGTTTTAAACTCTCAAGATTCTTCTGTTTCAAAGAGAGAAAATCAAGTGATTTTTCAAGAATCTAAAACTGAGACATTAAAGAAAGAAGAGATAAAATCTGATAAAGAGATAGCAAAAAGTGAAGTAAGGTTAGAAGGTAATACTTCAAAACCTGCTTCAAATGTAGTAAAATCTAAAAAGTCAAAGAATATCTCTCAAAAAGAAAATAATTCAACAAAGACAGAAAATTTTGAAACAAATAACTTTGCGTCAAAAGAACAACAAGAAGATATTGAAAATCAAACGCAACTTGTGGCAAAATATTTAATTGAGTATTTTGAAACCAGAAGTTTAACAGAGGAGAAAAAAGAAGATTTAAAAGCAGCGAAAGAATACTTTGAAAAAGGAGATTTTGGAAAGGTTATTGAATTATTGTTGAAGTAATATCGCGTGTTGGGGTAATTCCCCACAAAGGTCGACGCGATAAATAAAAAATGAAAATAATAAAAATAAAATGACAAAGAAATTAATAGGTTTGTTGGTCGCCATTGCCGCGGTTGCCGTGAGTTCTTCTGCCACAGCTCAGGTTCCAACAGCTTGTACCGGAATTACCTTCACTAGAACCCTTAAAGTGGGTTCAGTTGGTCCTGATGTAAGGTGCCTTCAGACAGTCTTAAACACCGACCCTGCTACTCAACTGGCAGCATCAGGTGTTGGTTCTCCTGGAAATGAAACTAGCTACTTTGGTCCACTGACCAGACTAGCAGTTATCAAATTCCAGGAAAAATACGCTTCTGAGGTTTTGGCACCAATTGGGTTAACTTCTGGTACAGGTGTGGTTGGACCTCTAACAAGAGCCAAATTAAATTCAATTTTGGCAAGCTTGGCACAGCAACAGCAGCAACAGCAACAGCAAGACCAGCAACAACAGCAGCAACAAGAGCAACAACAGCAACAACAGCAGCAACAGCAGCAACAAGAACCAGGGGTTGAAGGCGTGTTAGAGGTCAAAGGATTAGCTGTTCCTAATAATGTGGAAGTAAAAGCAGGTGATACCGTGAAAGAGGTAGCAAAAATTGAGGTGAAAGCAAAACAATCAAGCATTAACATTCAGAGAATTTATGTTGATTTCAACAGCAGACCTCACCGTCTCTTCAATTACATCTCAATTTATGAAGGCAACAACCCCGTTGTTGGAAAGGCAATTGCTGCTGAAGATGTGATAGACGTTGGAGGTGGTTTCTACAGAGTTGTTATTAACACAAACATCTCTGTTGCAAAAGATACCACAAAGACCTTAGGAATAAGGTTGAGCGCAGTTCCAGTGTATCCATCAGGTCATCCTTCTTCTGTTCAGGTTAAAATACCTGGAAATGGAGTAAGGGGTATTGATACAGCTGGAATTCAACAATACGCTCCATCAGGAGATATTACAAGAACAGTTTCATTGGGTGCTGCTGTTTCAGGAAAATTAGAGGTAAGGATAGCTGCAGATACTCCAGAGGAAGGATTGGCGTTAATTTCCAACGATACTACAGTTGATACCGAAATTGACTTAACCAAATTCACCTTGAAGGCAAAGGATTTGGACGTTATTGTAAAGGAAATTTCAGCTACTACTACTGATAATTCTGGTGGTCTTTTGAAAGCATTGAGGTTATATGATGGAACTACTCTCTTGCAAGAGGTAAGTACAGGAACAACTATTCAATTTACTGATTTGGACTTAACCGTCGCCAAAGATGCTACCAAATCTTTGGTGATAAAGGGAGTAGTTTCTGGAACAAGTAATGTTAGAGCAGGGGATGTGAAAGTTTATGATGTACAAG
>Ga0197143_1001011_pt1 | contig 25622 bp, 23 predicted proteins | sample GBS70_MetaG_FD_148603 | JGI IMG/M metagenome (GOLD analysis project Ga0197143, IMG submission 148603) | Sediment microbial communities from Great Boiling Springs, Gerlach, Nevada, United States - GBS 70_MetaG | ecosystem: Environmental > Aquatic > Thermal springs > Hot (42-90C) > Sediment... | reverse complement strand
AGGAAGCCATTCCCCCTTCCATTTTTTCAATAAGTTCTGTTCTTACTGAGACGATCTTATCTGTTAACTCTGTTTTATCTTTTTCCATTCTTTCAACGAGTTCGGTTCTTAAGGAAGCCATTCCCCCTTCCATTTTTTCAATAAGTTCTGTTCTTACCGAGACGATCTTATCTGTTAACTCTGTTTTATCTTTTTCCATTCTTTCAACGAGTTCCACTTTATCCCTTTCCATTTTCTCAATAAGTTCTGTTCTTACCGAAACAATCTTATTTGTTAATTCGGTTTTATCTTTTTCTCCTCTTTCAACATACTCAACTTTCAATGAATTTATTCCTCTTTCTATTCTTTCAACAAGTTCCATCCTCAACAAAGCCATCTTTTCTATCATCTCTGTCTTGTCCCTTTCTGTCTTTTCATAAAGTTCATCAAGCCTCGTTTCTAACCTTCCAAGCCTCATATCCATCTGAAGGAGTCTTTCCTCAAGGGCGATTTCTATTCTTTTTACTCTCTTTTCCAGTTCATCAACCTTTATTCCTATTTCTCGCTCCATTTGGAATTATTATAACTTGAAAATTTTCAGAAGTCAAGCATTTTATTAAAATTCAACTTAAATATAGATTAACGAAAAATTTTTGAAAATTGCAAGAGATATAAGTTTCTTATTTTAGCCCACATTTCCAGATAGTGTTTTTCTGGTTACAATTTCCGTGTGTTTCTACAAAAATGAAAACTGGAATTATATAGGAGGGATACTAAAAATGTTCCTGAGGGATGTGGAAGTGAGGAGTTTGAGATTGATGAAACAAAGCTTGTTTATATAGGTACATATCTTGATACTCCAGCATTCATCGGAGATTTTCTAAACTACATTGTTAATATCAATTCAGACCGCGTATCCATTGTATCAACAACATCCTTAGAAGGAACCCTTGTATCACCGGGTATAACTACAATTTCAGCAACTGTTGAATACAATCTGACGGGAGCTTCTGAAGAGACCTTGTATTATACCATATATGATGAATGGTGGAATCCTCTTGATACTCAGGAAATCCCTGTTTCTCCAGGAAGTGGAAGAAGGAATTTTATCAGTGAGATTGGTTGTATTAGCATGGTTTATATAGAAGTCTCGTTAGGTTGGGCGGTATTTGATTATGCGTCATTTCCTGTTAAGCCACCTGAGGTTCCAATGCTCGTGGTTAATCCTTCCTCTCTTTATTTTGTTGCAGGGATTGACCAGAGCCTGCCTCCTCAGAACATCTCAATTGAAGAATGCGGTTCTCGTGAGATTTCATGGAGCATAACCGATGACGCAGACTGGCTTTATGAAGACCCAACATCAGGAATTACACCATCATCTGTAGAGGTTTCTGTTGATAGTTCAGGACTACTTACAATGGCATTATTACTATAACCTCTTCTGAGGCAAGCAATAGTCCTGTTACTGTTCCAGTAACTCTTGGTATCTATGATATCCAGGTTCAGTGGGTATCTCCACCACCACCTGTGATGGATAGTTTCATCCCTTATGAAGTAATCTACTCTGTATCAAGTGTTTATCCGGGTAGAAGACCTAACACGTGGTTCCGATATATTATAAGGTTCTATTTTGATACAGTGGATGGGGTCTGGAATAAGTTCAGGGGATGGTATGTTGATGATATTCTAATTACGCAACCATGAGCATCCGGAGAGGGAAAAAATTTGTGATGAAGGTTATGAGAACTTTATAATTTCAATATCTTTTTTCTCTATTTCAATGTCGTCCAGAGTGGCGAGGTTAAGAAATATTTTTTTTGCTCCGGTATCTTCTATTACTTTTTTAATTGTTCTGGAAAGAGATTGAAAGCCATCAAAGAAAACAAAAACCAGAGGAAATGGGAACTTCTTAAAATTTGAATACATAAGAGTCTCCCCATCGCATTCAAGAACCTTTCCATTTTTTATGAGATGACTCAAAACCCCACCGCATATCCAGTCTATTTCACCTGCAAGTCCTGAAATAGGTCTGATACCAATTTGAACAGGAATTATGGCTAAATCCGGAGAAAGATTTCTCATAAAGGAAATTACCTCCATATCAGGTCTTTTGAAGTTCTTTGGCGAGTTTATCAAGGATTCCATTTACAAAAGCAGCGGATTTTTCGCTTCCATATTTTTTTGCAAGCTCCACCGCCTCATTGATTGATACCTTCGGCGGAATATCTCCTTTAAATATTATTTCATAACATCCTATTCTCAATATGTTTCTATCAACAGGGTTCATTTTTTCAATCTTCCACCTCTTAGAGAACCTGTTAATCTCTTCGTCAATTTCCGATTTACGGTTTAATATCCCCTTTATAACCTCTTCAATATATTCCCTGTCCAGACTTTTTCCCCTTATTTCTTCTTCAATAATCTCCTCTACTTTATCTCCTTTCAAAAAATCAAGCCTGTAAAGAATTTTAAGCACTGTCTCTCTTGCTCCTTTCCTTCCTCCCATTATAAAGATTTTATAAGGTTAGCCATTTCAATGGCTACAAGAGCGGCTTCCCAGCCTTTGTTGCCCATCTTCGTTCCAGCCCTCTCTACTGCCTGTTCAATGTCTTCCACAGTGATGACTCCGTTGACAACCGGAATCCCTGTCTCAAGGGATACCTGCGCTATCCCTTTTGTAACCTCCGCTGCTATATAGTCAAAATGCACAGTCCCACCTTTTATTATGGCACCGATTGCTATTATTGCGTCATATTTTTTGTTAGCGGATGCAATTTTTTTTGCTATTATAGGAATTTCAAAGCTTCCCGGAACAAAAAAGACATCTATATCATTTTCATCAACCCCGTGCCTCAAAAGGCAATCCATCGCTCCTTCAAGAAGTCGGTCTGTTATAAGGTGATTGAACCTGCTTTTAATTATGCCTATTTTTAACCCTTTTCCGTCAAGGTTTCCTTCATATTTTTTATTTTTTTTCATTTCTTTCCTCCTATTTTTTTGAGGTCAATAAGATGCCCAAGCTTTTCTTTTTTTGTTATGAGGTATCCAAGATTTATTTCGTTTGGATGAACCTCAAGAGGAACCCTTTCAACAACCCTTAGTCCATATCCCTCAAGCCCGACTATTTTCTTCGGATTGTTCGTCATGAGCCTTATCTTTCCAAGTCCGAGGTCTTTCAAAATCTGTGCGCCTATTCCGTATTCCCTGAGGTCTGGTGGAAAACCAAGTTTTCTGTTCGCTTCTACAGTGTCATATCCCTTTTCCTGAATAGAGTATGCCTTTATCTTGTTTATCAATCCAATTCCTCTTCCTTCCTGCCTTAAATAGAGGAGAACCCCCCTCTTTTCCTCAGAAATTTTCTTTAAAGCGCTGAAAAGTTGTGGACCACAATCGCATCTCAAGGAGCCGAAAAGGTCTCCTGTTAAACATTCCGAATGAACCCGAACAAGCACAGGTGTGTCAGGTGTGAATTCACCCATAACAAGGGCGACATGCTTGTCAGTATTTATTTCGTTTTCATAGACGATTATTTTAAACTCCCCGAAAACAGTGGGAAGTTTTGCCTCTGCAGTCCTCCTGACAAAACTTTCATGCCTCAACCTGTATTGAATTAAGTCTGCTATTGTCACTATCTTTAAGGAATGCTCTTCTGCAAACTGGATGAGGTCTGGAAGCCTTGCCATCGTTCCATCATCCTTCATTATCTCGCATATAACAGCTAAGGGTCTGAGTCCTGCGAGCCTGGCGAGGTCAACAGAACCCTCTGTTTGTCCCGCCCTTACAAGAACCCCTCCTTTTCTTGCGATGAGAGGGAAAACATGACCGGGTCTAACAAAATCATCAGGTTTTGCATCGTCGCGGACAGCAGTTTTTATCGTCCAGGCTCTATCCCATGCAGAGATACCTGTTGTTATTCCTTCTTTTGCATCAATTGAAACAGTGAAGTTTGTCTGAAATGGCGCAGTATTATTCACAACCATTGGTTTGAGGTCAAGTTGCGCTGCCTTCTCCTCGGTGAGAGCGAGGCATATCAATCCCCTTCCATATTTTGCCATGAAGTTTATTGCTTGTGGAGTGACCTTTTCAGCCGCAATAGTCAGGTCCCCTTCATTCTCCCTGTCCTCGTCATCAACAAGAATTACCATCTTCCCTGCTTTTATGTCCTCTATTGCCTCTTCAATCGTCGCAATCATCTTTCCTCCAGAAACCTCAAAATTTTTTCTTCTTTTCTTGACCTTTCTTCTTTTTTATAAATTCCTTTAATATACCTTGCTATTATATCAACTTCTAAATTTATTTCATCTCCTTTCTTTTTGAAATGAAGGGTGGTCTTCTCGTAGGTATATGGAAGGATTACGCATTCAAAAAGGTTATCTTTCTCAAAAATCCTTTGTATGGTGAGGCTTATCCCATCAACCCCTATGCTTCCCATAGGAACTATGAATTCAGAAATTTCTTCGGGGTAATGAACCATTAAAATTATATCCTTTCCTTTTTTCCCTATGAAGGAGACCCTTCCTATTCCATCTACATGACCAAGAAGAATGTGTCCCGAAAATCTGTCATTAATTCCCATTGCCCTTTCAAGGTTTACATATTCACCACCCCTTTTTTTATGAAAAGATGTCTTTGCCTGCGTTTCTTTTGAAAGTTCAAATTTTAAAGGTATTTTTTCTTCCAGCAGAGTCAAACATACTCCATCTACAGAGAAGCTCTCTCCCTTTTTCAGATTTTCAACATGAAATGAGGGAAGGATATAAATGAAGCTCCCTTCTTTCTTCGTTATTTTTCCCGTTCCTTCTATTATTCCTGTGAACATCTCTCCGCTATTATAACAAAATCTCGTCCCTTTTTCATTATTTTTTTAATTTTTAATTCTTCCATCCATTCTCCTTCACTAAAGAGCGATTTCCCCTTTCCACCCATGAAAGGAGAGATTATAAATATGAACCTGTCAACCAGTTTCTCCCTTATAAAACTTTCCGCCAGTTTTTCTCCTGCTTCAACGAGAACGCTCATGATTTTTCTTTCTCCCATTTTCTTTAAAACATCTTTTAAAGAGAGTCCGTATGAATCTCTTTCAGCCTCTATAATCTGGACCCCCATTTTTTTAAATTCCTCTTTTTTAGAACTCCCCAACGGGATGAAAAGAATTTTTTCGCCTTTTTCTTTGAATACCTCGCTCTCCTCCGGAACAAAAAGGTTCTCTGTTAAAATGACTTTTACTGGCTCTTTTCCTTTTATCAACCGGACGCTCAATCTTGGGTTGTCAATCCTCAATGTTCCTCCTCCTGTAAGAATAGCATCATTTATTGCTCTCAAACGATGGACATATTTCAGGGCACTTTCGGAGGATATGTATCTCATTGAGGGGATATAAAACTTTCCATTAAGTGTGAGGGCGAGCTTGAGGGTCACAAAAGGCATGCCTGTTTCCATAAACTTTATATATCCTCTGTTTAACTCCTTGCATTCCTCTTCAAGGATTCCTGTATGTACCCTTATTCCTTTCCTCTTTAAAACTTCTATTCCTTTCCCATTAACCAGGGGATTAGGGTCAATGTGTCCTATGAAGACCTCCCTTATTCCAGAAGATATAATTGCTGATGTGCACGGAGGAGTTCTTCCATAATGGGAGCATGGTTCAAGGGTAACAAAAAGTATTCCTCCCCTTGCACTTTTTCCTGCATCTTCAATGGCACACACCTCTGCGTGCGGAAGTCCGGCTCTTTTATGATACCCCCTTCCTACGATTTTTCCATTTTTAACAATCACAGCGCCAACAGCTGGATTTGGAGATGTCCATCCGACGCCCTTTCTAGCAAGTTTTATAGCCTCTCTCATAAAAAATTTCTCATTCATGTTTCTATGTTATCACACAGGATTTTTTATTTAAAAGTAAAGTGGGGCTCCATGCGATTTCTTGATTTGTTTCATAAAATTGATAACATTTTTTTTATGGGATTTCCGTATACAAGACCGAGAAGGTTAAGAAAAAACACGCTAATCAGGGATATGGTAGCTGAAACGGAACTTTCGGTGAAAGACCTTATATATCCCATCTTTGTTGAATTTGGAAAGGGGGGAGAGGTTAAATCCATGCCAGGTGTTTTCAGATACAATGTAAGGGATGTTGGAAAGATAGCAAAAGAGGTGGAAGCACTCGGCATCCCTGCTGTAATCCTTTTTGGGATACCGGATAAAAAGGATGAAGTTGCATCCGGAGCATACGACGAAAAGGGAGTTGTTCAGGAGGCAATAAGGGAGATAAAGGAAAAGACAGAGCTCGTTGTTATTGCAGATGTATGCCTCTGTGAATACACATCCCATGGGCACTGTGGAGTTGTCAAAAATGGAAAGATATTAAATGACCCAACCCTTGAGCTTCTTTCAAAAACCGCAGTTTCACTTGCAAAAGCGGGAGCGGATGTTGTGGCACCCTCTGACATGATGGATGGAAGGGTTTCAGCAATAAGAAAAGCCCTTGATAAAGAGGGATTTGAGGATGTTCTCATAATGGCCTATTCTGCAAAATATGCATCAGCCTTTTATGGTCCCTTCAGAGAGGCTGCTGAAAGCGCTCCTGCCTTCGGAGACAGAAGCACCTACCAGATGGATATGAGAAATGCGAGGGAAGCGCTGAAGGAGGTGAAAATGGATATAGAGGAGGGAGCGGACATAGTTATGGTAAAACCCGCTCTTTCCTATCTTGACATAATATATCGTGTAAAAGAGTTGACAAATATACCTGTGGCGGCTTATAATGTAAGTGGAGAATATGCATTGATAAAGGCTGGAGAAAAATTGGGATGGGTTGACGGCAAAAAGGTGATGATGGAGGTTCTCTACTCAATAAAGAGGGCTGGAGCTGACCTCATACTCACCTATTTTGCTAAAGAAGTAGCACTCATCCTTAAAGAATAAGGAGGAAAAAATGAGAAGAGCAGTCTTACTTACAGTAGGCATAGTGATACTTCTTTTTGCTTCCTGTAACAAGGCAAAGAAGTATGTGGCAGTTGTTAACGGCGAGGGTATACCGAGGGAGAAGTTTGAAAAGTTTTACGCCAGGGTGGAGGCTTATTACAGTCAGATGCTTCAAACCTCTCCTGATGACCCAAGATTTCAAAACATGATGGCTCAAGTTAGAAGTCAAATTTTGCAAAATATGATAATCCAGACCCTTCTTCTTCAGGATGCAAAGAACAAGAAAATAGAGGTGAGCCAGCAGGAGATTGACAGCCACATATCAGCCATTAAAAACAGGTATGGTGAACAGGTTTTTCAATCAGCCCTTCAACAGCAGGGGATTACAGAAGAGGAATACAGAAAGGACCTGAGCGACCAGATGATAATATCAAAGCTGAGGGATGATATAACGAAGGACATAATCATTACCGATGAAGAAGTAAAGAATTATTATGAAACCCACAAAGACCAGTTTTCAAACCCTGAAACCATTAGGGCAAGACACATCCTCCTTAAATCAATGGATGAGGCAAAGAAGGTAAAGGAAAGGTTGAAAAAGGGAGAGGATTTTGCAAAGGTTGCGAAGGAGGTATCCGTAGATACTGGAACAAAAGACCTTGGCGGTGACCTTGGATATTTTCCAAGGGGAAAGATGGTGAAGACCTTTGAAGACGCTGCATTTGCTCTTAAAAAGAAGGGAGATATAAGTGATATAGTTCAGACAGAATTCGGATTTCATATAATAAAGCTTGAAGACAGAAAACCGGCTGAGCTTTTGCCCTTTGAATCTGCAAGGGAAAAAGCACAGAGCCTTTTGAGGAAGGAGAAGGAGGACAGAGCGTTTGGAGATTACATTGAAAACCTGAAAAATAATGCAAAAATTGAAATTTTTGAGGAGACATCTGAAACGGTGGTAGAAGAATAGAGCCTTTTTAAATATACTGCTGGTAACTAATTTCGTCCTTGAAAATGAAAAGAAAAGGGGTTATTATGATAAAAATTCAATGAAGAAGTATGGTTTTGAAACCTATAAAAGATTGATTGAAAGGTTTATAAAAGAAATCAAGGAATCCTGCGGGGACGCTCTTCTCGCTGTCGTTCTCTTTGGTTCGGTTGCAAGGGGAGAGGCAGGAGAAAATAGCGATATAGATATGTTAGTGTTAATGGAGAGGAAGGATAAAGGAATAGAGAAGAAATTTACAGAAATAGGAGTAAATTCCTATGACTGGGAAGAAAGCCTTGAACTTCGCAATAAAGGAATAAGGACAAAGATATACGAGATTTTAAAAACAGAGAAAGAATTAAGGGAAAATCCTTTGATACTCTTGGATATTTTTGATCACGGAATAATCCTTTATGACTTAAATAATAAAATGAAAAATATTCTTGAAGACTTTGAAAAAAAACTTAAGGAGCTGGGTGCAGAAAAGATCAGATTTGACGATAATAAGTGGGCATGGGATTTAAAACCGAATTGGAAAAAGGGAGAGAGCGTGGAAATAAAGATATGACAAATGAAGAAAGGAGAAAATATCTTTTTAAAGTGGCAGAAAGAAAGTTAAAAGAAATGCATACTTCCTACGAGGAGGAGGATTGGAATATGGTGATAAGAAATGCCCAGGAATCGGTTGAGTGCTATCTAAAAGGGCTCTTGAAATTTATGAATGTTGAATTCCCGAAGGAGCACAATATAGGGAAATACTTTGAAGAGATACTTTTGAAGAAGAAAATAGTATTTGACAGAGAAAAGATGAAAAGGGTAAAAGAAATTTCCGAATACCTCTCAAAAAAAAGAGCTCCCGCCTATTACGGGGAGGAATTTTATTCTAAAGAGGAAGCAGAGAATGCAAAGAGGGATGCTGAATTTGTGAAAGAATTTGCTCTTGAAATGCTGGAAAGCCTTAAGGGTTAATTCCGGTTGGTCTTAATAGAGAAAAATCAGTAGCAGTTTGAGTATCCGCAGAAGAGGCACTTAAAACAACCCTCTCCAATCTCGGTTGTTCCCCCACATTCTGGACATATTCCGAATATTCTATCCACTCCCTTTAATGCCTTTTTTTCAGAGGGTGAAAAACTTTTTCGACCCGATGAAACATCTTCAGACTTCTTAAGAAATACATCTCTTTCCGAAAGAGCGAGTTCAATAGCCCTTGCTATTGCATCAGCACAGGAATAAATTATTCCCTCATTTGTCCATCCTGGAGCGGGACACCTCACACCTTTAAGCTGTTTTATAATAGCATCTGGCTCAACTCCTGACCTCAATGCAAGAGAAATCATCCTGCTAACAGCCTCAGCCTGTGAAGCTGCACATCCTCCAGCCTTTCCCATTGCAGCAAAACATTCAAATAACCCGAGTTCATCATAGTTTACAGTCACATATAAATTTCCGCATCCTGTGACCATTCTATAGGTAGCACCATTAACTTTCAAAGGCCTTTCCCTTGGTGTTACATATTTCATTTCCTTTGTCTCTTTTTTCTCCTCCTTTCTGAACTCTACAACCTGATTCTCTCTGCTTCCGTCCCTGTAAACAGTTACACCCTTACATCCTAATTTGTATGCAAGAAGATAAACCTTTTTTATATCCTCCTTTGTTGCCTCTTTTGGAAAGTTCACAGTTTTGCTAACAGCGTTGTCCGTATATTTCTGAAACGCTGCCTGCATCCTTACATGCCATTCCGGAGAAATCTCATGTGCTGAAACAAAAACCCTTTTGTATTTTTCCGGAACCTCATCAATACCTTTTAGAGTTCCCTTCTCGGCAATTTTTTCAATCAATTTTTCTGAATAAAACCCCTCCTTTATAGCAAATTTTTTAAAGACAGGATTTACTTCAACAAGCCTTTCTCCGTCAAGGACATTCTTGAAATAGCAAACGGAAAAAATAGGCTCTATCCCTGATGAACATCCTGCTATAAGGCTTATGGAACCTGTGGGAGCAATGGTCGTAACTGTGGCATTCCTCATCTTCCTTCCCATCTTATCAAAAATGGAGCCTTTGTAATTTGGAAACACCCCTTTTTCTTCGGCGAGTGTTTCTGAAGCTTCCCATCCTGTATCCATTATGAATTTCATAACCCTTTCTCCTATCTCAATGGCAGTTTCTGTATCGTACGGGACCATTAGTTCAAGGAGCATATCTGCAAAACCCATTACCCCGAGCCCAATTTTCCTGTTTCCCTTTGTCATCTTTTCTATCTCCGGTATTGGATACCTGTTTACATCTATTACATTGTCAAGAAAACGGACTGCGAGAATAACAGTTTGTCTCAGGTCATCCCAGTTTATAAACGCACCATCCCCATTTGATACTACAAACTTTGAAAGGTTTATTGAGCCAAGATTGCAGGACTCATAGGGAAGAAGTGGTTGTTCTCCGCAGGGATTTGTGCTTTCTATCTTTCCAATATGAGGGGTAGGATTCTTTTCGTTTATTCTGTCTATAAAAATTATTCCGGGCTCTCCGTTTAACCACGCCTGTTCAACAATTTTTTCAAAAACATCTCTCGCCCGTAGTTTTCCTGTGACCATTCCATTTCTGGGATTAATTAGTTCATATTCCTCGTCGTTTTCCACTGCTTTCATGAATTTGTCTGTTATTGCAACAGATATGTTGAAGTTATTTAACTTATCAGTTTTTGTCTTGCATGTGATGAAATCCATAATATCAGGATGGTCAACCCTCAAAATTCCCATATTTGCTCCCCTCCTTGTCCCTCCCTGTTTTATGGTTTCTGTTGCAGCGTCAAATACTGTCATGAATGATACAGGGCCACTTGAAATTCCCTTCGTAGATTTTACAACATCATTTTTAGGACGAATCCTTGAAAAAGAAAATCCCGTTCCTCCTCCGGATTTATGAATGAGGGCTGTGTGTTTTATTGCTTCAAAAATGCTCTCCATTGAATCGTCAACTGGAAGGACGAAGCATGCAGATAGTTGTCCCAGTTCCCTTCCAGCATTCATAAGGGTGGGAGAGTTTGGTAGAAACTTCAGTGATGTCATGAGTTCATAAAATTTTTCTTCCCACTCTTCTACCGAAACTTGTGAATTGTAAAATTTTTCTGCACCTGCTATATGCCTTGCCACCCTTCTGAACATTTCCTCCGGAGTTTCAACGACCTCCCCTTTTTCGTCCCTTTTGAGATACCTCTTTTTAAGAACGACCAGGGCATTATGAGTGAGGGTTAGCATCTCTTCACCTCCTAAATATTGTATTCATTTTTTAATATTACCACAATATATAGTATTAAATCAATTTTTAAGTGTCAAGCATTTTTTTCTTTGTTGAATAACTGGCTTTAAGAAAGGGAGTTATTATAATTTTGTGTAAGAAAGGAAGAAGCGATAACACAAAAATTGACTTGATTTGACAGGAGTTGTAAAAAAAGTTTTTAAAAATGGCTGCATTTATTTTAATAATAAATTTTTTATCTCTCATTGATCCTCCGATAATAATAAAGGCTAAAGAACTCCCTCTGCTCGAAAAAAACCCGGTTGAAGAGATATCTGTTTGTGTTTACAGAAACGGAAGGAAAGAAGCCATTCCTTTTCAAATAGATGAGGTTGATAAAAACGGTAATTACTTGACCGCTTATGTTAGAGAAGGAGAACATTTCAAGATAAGAAGGGATGGATGGAAGTTTAAGAGGTTTAACGGGGATGATGAACTTGTTTTTATGGCTGCTGATTGCGGGGAAAAGTCACCATATCGTGACATCAGGGATATCTACGAGTTAAAGCTCGATATGGATGGGAAAATCTGTTTCTTTTACATCTGTTCAGGAGGCGGGGGTTTTAAAAAATACATTTCTTACAGTCCGGATAGTGACTTATTCTCTTCTGAATTTTTTTCTTACGGCTCAATGAATTCTTCAAATCCTGCCATTCTTAACTACTTTTTGATAAGGGAACTGAGAGAAAGTTTGATTAAAAATTTTCATCTACATTTGTTTGTTTCAGCTTTAGGTGGAAAGATGAAATTTGAGAGGACAGAAGAAGACCTCTCAGCAGAAATTGCAGGTTATACGGAAGGGCCTGTGAGACTTGTGAAACTTATGAATTATAGAATGAGAATAACGAAAGGCATTCAATCGCCGAGGGCTTTAAGAACCTCCGTTGCATATAGAGCCTGTGGAAACTTTCCCACCGAGGTTAATATTCCCATAAAACCATCGACATTTGTGACTGAAGCATTTCTCAATTTATCTTTTGATTTTACTGGATTGGTGGAAAGGTTTGATATTCTCCTTCCAGATGGCAGTCTGATTTCTACAAAAAAACTACAATATGGAGAAGAGAGGCATATCCCGGACGCAAAGGAAATTCTATTTAAAGGCGAAGATAACTCTTTTCTCGCCAAACTTCTTCTGCCCCCCGAAATAACAGAAAAGATAAACGGAGATATTATCTTTAGCAAAAAAAGTGAAGGCTTTTATCTTTCGTGGAAACTAATGGGCTTTGAAAATCTTGAAAAGGGAAATTATTCCTTTATGTTTCAACTTTGTGTTCTCAATGAATTGGTTCCCCAAATAAAGGATATAAAAGTCACAAAAACTTCGCTGCTGCAGGAGGTTGAACCTTTGAAAAAGTGAAGCATTTTTGGCAATTTTCTGACACGAAGCCATAAAAATTATGGTGCTCGTGATATAAATGTTTCTATTTTTAATCACATTTCATTTTTATTTTGTTTAGAAAGGCGAAAATTTATTTGAGAAATTGTAAGGGGGAGGAAGAGGAAAAAGAAGATAAAAATAGAGGAATGTGAGAAAAATCCAGAAAGAGAAACCAAAAATAAACCCTGGTTTTTTCAGAAAGCTCAGCAAAAAAATGTTGACACATAGGAGAAAAGTGGTAATATAGTATTATGAGCCCGATGATAAGGTGTAAGAAATGTAAGGAACCTTTTATTCCTGAAGAAATGATAGGGAGGTGTCCCAATTGCGGAGAGGGATATAATCTCTACGAAGAAACTATTCAGCAGGAGGACAGTGAAGCCCCATCCGTTATCAACTGGGATGTACTTCCTCCCAAAATTGAAGTATGGCTTGAGTTCATAAGTGGAAAAATGGCAGGTCAGGTTGTGAAGATAAACAAATCAAAATTCATAATAGGAAGGACAGACGGAGACCTCATAATTGATGACCCGCATGTTTCAAAGAAACACGCAGCCATAGAAATATGGTCAAGAGAGCAGATGTTCATAAAGGACCTGGAAAGCAAAAATGGAACTTTCTTAAACAACATACTTGTGACAAGGACAAAGCTTAAGGACGGAGACATAATAAAAATTGGCACTTCAATGATGAGATTTAGGGTAAACCTTCTTTAAATTTTGTGAAAAGGGGATACACCCACATATATACGGGGAACGGAAAAGGAAAAACAACTGCAGCACTTGGACTTGCTTTGAGGGCAATGGGATGGGGTATGAAGGTATACATTGGACAGTTCATGAAAGGACAAAAGTATGGGGAGCTTGAATCTGCAAAAAGGTTTCCTGAACTTTTAAGAATTGAGCAATTTGGGAAGGATACATTTATTCATTCGGCAACCGAAGAAGACAGAGCAATGGCAAAAAAGGGGCTTGAAAGGATAAAAAGGGCAATGGATGAAGGATATGAAATAGTGATCGCAGATGAGATAATCACTGCAGTCTATTTTGGACTTCTTGAAGAAGAGGAAGTTCTTGAACTTATGAGGAAGAAACCGAAAGGAGTGGAACTTGTTTTAACCGGAAGGTATGCTACCGAGAAAATGATTGAAATGGCAGACCTCGTTACAGAAATGAAAGAGGTGAAGCATTACTTCCAGAAAGGAATTCTTGCAAGGGACGGAATTGAAAGATGAAGAAAATATCTTGCTTCACTTTTATTCTTGTAGTTTTTCCGTTAATAATTGAGGCAGCCCTTCTTGTCCCACCTGACCTTAAGTGGTTCACGATTGAGACACAACACTTTTACATCCATTATCATAATGGACTTGAAAAACTTGCCGGGGAATCGGCGGTTCTTTTTGAAGAGATTGATGGGCTTATGAGAAATTTTATCCCTGATATACATGAGGGTAAAACCCATGTAGTAATGACATATTTTACCGATTTTTCCAATGGTTTCGCCACCCCTTTTCCGCAGAGGACAATTTATCTTTTTCTAACTCCTCCTTCTTCAGAAAGCGAACTGGTTTACAATATGGACTGGGTAAAAACACTTTTTATTCATGAGTATTCTCATATTATTCAGCTCGAAAGAGCAGGTGGTTTTCCAAAAATTTTGAGAAAGGTGTTCGGAAGGGTATATTTTCCAAATCTCCTCCTCCCATATTTTTTGATAGAAGGATATGCCACTTTGAACGAAACGAAGTTCAGTGGCTTTGGAAGATTTAAAAGCAGTTATTATGAAATGTTATTGAGAACAGCATTTTTAACGGATAGCGTTGATGACCTTGAAAACTTCTCCCTCCCTTATCCCGTCCATTGGCCCTTTGGAACCACTCCATATCTCTACGGTTCCAGTTTTCTGGGATATATATCTGAAACCTACGGAGAGGAATGCGTTGAGAAATTCAACATAAAGTATTCAAGCAATATAATTCCATTTCTTTTGAATCATTCAATGGAATCAACCTGTGGAAGGACTGTTAAGGAACTTTTTGAAGAATGGAAAAAAGCGATGAAGACAAAATACGAACTGGTAAAAGAAAGTGTTCATTCAGAAGGGATTGTTGGGGGGCGGAGAGTTACGAGATTGGGCAGGATTACAAGGGGGGTGAGATTTTATTCAGATAATGAGGTGGTTTTCACTCACTACGGGATGGATGAGTACCCATCAATTAACCTTCTTTCACTTTCCACAGGTAAAATAAAAAAAATTTCCACAATCAATTACAACTACCTTCTTTCGGTTTTTGAAAAAGATATATATTTTTCGGATACAGAGTTCGTGAAGGGCTTCTGGATAATCAATGATATATATGAAATCAGGGATGGGAAAAGGAAGAGGCTAACAAAGGGACTAAGGGGGTTTTCTCCTGAAGGGACTCCATGGGGAGTGTGGTTTATTGAAAAGACCCCTAAAGGAAGCTCTCTCTGCATTCTTGAAGATGGTAAAAAGAAGGAATGTCCTTATGAAACCGATGGATTTATCCTTTCTTTCAGATTTGATAGCAGTTTCTCAAGAATAGTAATTTCGGAACAGGGTCTTAACGGACAAACTGACATAGTGCTTTTTGATATTGCATCGGGAGAGAGAAAATTTCTTACTTCTGACAGAGCTGTTGACCTTTTTCCAATCTTCTCTCCAGATGGGATATATGTAATTTTTTCCTCGGATAGAAATGGTATTCCAAACCTTTATGCAAAAGAGGTAGAAACATCTGAGGAATATATGATAACCAATCTTTTAGGCGGAGCCTTTGAATCAGATATTTCTCCGGATGGGAATTATATAGTTTATACAGGATACACAAAAGATGGATTTGACATTTTCATAATGAGGTATGACCCCTCTACATGGAGGAAAGTTAAATATGAAGAGGAAGCTGGTTTGTTAAAAGAAAGAAAATCCGTTGAGGTAGAGAAAAAGAGTTACAAGGGGTTTAAGTATTTCTATCCGAGATTCTGGCTCCCATGGGTATGGTATACAAGCAATGGTGGATTTTTTACCCAGATAAAAACAGGTGGTGCAGACCCTCTTTTTAAGCACATATACATGCTTGACTTTTACTATCAGTGGAAGAGGGGAAAGCCCGGTGGTTCTCTCCTCTTTCTTGAAGAAAGTCTATATCCATCTTTGATTTTTCACATTGCAGAGCTTCCTGAAAGGGGACCTATTATATATTCAAATAGAAATTTTAGAAAGGTCTTCTGGATTCAGAGAACCCTTGCGAGTTTTAGGCTCGCAGTTCCTGTTTTCAGAAAAATGAGGTGGAGCCTCTATGGAGGATGTGGGTATATATTTTACAGGGAACGGACAAAGGAGGAATATGAAGAATTTTCAAATAAAAGCACAATCGGAAATTTAAGCGGTTTAAGCGCCTTCATTTATTTTGACAGCACAAAATACTATCCCGCTTCATTCAGTGAAGAAGAGGGGTTCAGAGTGTTTGGAGAGGTGAGAAGATTTCATCCCTCTTTTGGAAGCGACCATTCTGTTGAGGAATTTCTTGCATCTGGAGAATGGTATTTTGAGGTTATGAATCTTGTATTTAGAATAAGGGCAGATTATGGAAAATTCAGTGGACAGAAACATCCTGACCTTATGCTTATGACTGGCTCCTCGGGTGATATAGTAGTGAGAGGAATAAGGGGATTTTTTGCTTCTGATGTCTATGCACTAAAAGGTGAAATGAGATTTCCAATTCTTCTTGACAGAGGGATTTTTTCCACTCTTCCGTTTGCCTTCAGATATGTTTACCTTTCTCCATTCGTTCATGGGCTGGTGGCAAAAGAGATGCCATCTGAAGAATACTATAAAGACCTATCAATCGGAATAGAAGGAAATTTTGAACTCTATATAGGTTATAACATTCCATTGCTTTTGAGATTTGGTTACGCAAGGGGAATAAAAGATAAAGGGGAGTCAGAATTTTATTTTTACATTCTTTTACCCTTTGATTTTTCATATTCCAATCCGCTCCTGAAGAACAATCTTCCTTATTTGAATGGTTATTAAAAATCAGGGAATGGTCTCAAGAAGTGTGGAAACTTCTTTCCTCCTCCCATCCTCAGCAGGGGTGCTTGTTAAAAAGGTATTCAGATGTTTTTTAGCGGGCTCAAAGTCTCCCATTTCAAGAAGAAGCATCCCCAGATGATAATTGGCGTCAGGATTTTGCGGGTCAATTTTTAGTGCCTCTTTTAAAAGTCTGATTGCCTCCTGTGTATTTGCTCTTCTTCTCTCTGAAATAGCCATTCCAATCAGAGTTTTCAAATCTGGCTTTTGCTTTTCAATTTTTGGTGGCGCAGGTTTCTCCAGCGTCTTTTCCTGGAGAGCCTGAATCCTCTTTTTTGCTGATTCCAGAAACTCACCTTCTTTGACCATTGAATAGTATTTGATTGCTTCTTCCCTTCTTCCCGTTTTTTCCATAAAATTTCCAATCCGATAATACGCCTCTGCTGAGCCTATTTCCTCAAGTATTCTAATTCCACTTTCATCACCTTTTTCAAGATAGGAAAGGCCGGCGAGCTTCATAATTTCGTGGTTCTTATCTTTTATACTATTAAATGTTTTCAAAATGAAATCATAATTTTTCCTTGACCAGGCGCATTCTATTGCCCTCCTTTTCCACTCATCTGGAAATTTTTCAATAATGCCTTCAAGCGTTTTAAATGAGACCATCTCGCACGCCTCTTTTATTAGAATGTATTGAGCAATCGGAAGATTTGTTTCTTCAAGGGTTAAAAATCCTCTATTCTTTTCCAGTGAGAGGAGAATCCTTCCATAGAGGTATTTTGAAAGCAGGCTTTGAGCAAATTCTTCCTTTATTGAAGAAGGCGGATTTCCATGTAAGGTGGTTATATAATTATTAACAAGTAAGCAGAAATCTTCGTTTTTCTTACACTCAGGGGGAGCGGGAATAGAATTAAACCATCCCGCTTCATATCCAGCTGCATGAAGGGCAATTTTTACATGTTCCCATTTTATATTTTCATATCCTTTCAGAAAATTTTCTTTATCTGTAAAGGTTATAAGTTCTTCTGCTTGTTTCAAACTTTTTTCATAAATATTTTCCCTTTTAAAAATAAGAAAATAGAGGAGACCAGCCAATATGAAGGGAAATGGTAAAATTTTAAGTAAAAGTTTCTTTCTTTTTTCCTCTTTTTTAATCGTGAGGCTCTCTATTCGTTTACTTACAGGGGATGTAAAGGGAATTTCTTGTTTTTCTTTCTCAAGTTGCTCTGCCGGGCTTTCAGGAACCTCTTCTTCCCTTTGTGAAAGCTCTTCAACAGACTCTTCCTTTTCCTCCATCTGTTCAGGAGGTTCTTGAGAAACTTCCTCTTCCTTTTCAAATTCGGGACGAACTGGTGGAAGGACTTCTTCTAAAAGATGTTCATCTTCCCTTAAATTTTCGTAATAACTCATTAACCTCTCTTTCTCTTCAGGATATTTTTTAATTGCTTCAAGTTCTTCAGGGGGTGAAAAGAACACAGGAGCTTTTTCTTCATCTATTACCTTTTTTTCTTCTTCTCCCTCATCAGGTGGAGAGAGCTTCAAACCTTCTTCTTGTTGTTCTTGAGGTGGTGCCTCCGTGAGCAAAGGAGTTTCTTCTTTCGCATATTCCCGGGTGATTGGAGTTTCCATTTTTAGTTCTTCCTGAAAGAACGATGGCTTCTCTTCAGATATTTCATAGCCCTCAGCGGGTTTTTCCTCTTCCAATTCTTCGGATATCTTCTCACCTTCAAATTCCGGTTTTGTTTCTTTTTCTTCTACAGATATAACGCCTGACAGAAAAAGAAAATATAATGCATCCTCAAGCCTTTTCTTTTCCTCATCAACAATTCTCAAACTTCCCCTTTCAATTCTCTTTATTAACCTGAGCTCATAAGGGGTGAGGAACCACAATCCCTCTTTCTTTAGCGGGTGAATAGTTGGGATTGTATCCTCAAGAGAAATAAAGGACTGTCCCTTCTTCATTTTTGTGAGCTCCCTTATAACCTCTGAAAGATGAACTATGGATTCTTCTGAAATCGGTTCTTTTAATGGTGAGAATGAGCAATAAATCTCTTCACTTTCCATCTGTAATTTTATTTTTTCAAAATCCCCCTTTTCTATCCATCCGTAAGAAACTTTGATTTTTTCATCGTTTATCCCGACCTCTGCATTTCTCATGGTATGAAAGAGGTCAAATAGCACTTTTATGAAGCCTTCAAAATCGGTTTTTGCTTCTTCTGGAGGAGGCTTGAAGTCTATTCCCTCTTTCAGAAGACATTCTTCAATCTCTTTCCAGTCAAGCGGTTTGTATATTATTCCATCTGCCTTCCATCTCTCCATCAGTTCATCTTTTGAAAGACCTTTTGATACAGTGAGATAAATTTTAGAATTTTCAAATTTTTCTTTCGTCTTCTTACAGACAAGATATCCGTTTTCCTTTGGAAGAAAAACATCAATTATGGCAACAAAGCTTTCAGTTTTTTCTATTTGATTGTAGAATTTTTCTACCTCATCAAAGCATACCGGTCTGAGGCAAAAAAATTCTATTATGCTCTCTACTTCTTTCTTGAGCCCCTCCTCCCAGCACAAGAATATCAGTTCCTTTCCCATTCTTATATTATATCAGAATTTTAAAAAAATATCAATTTTTTAATTCCTGAAACTTACCCATGTTTGGGGTCAGGTCTTGCAATATAACATTGGTGATTTTTTGTCCCTCGTAAAGAAGGTGAGGTTTACATAGAGCTCGATACCAGCTTGTGTGTGTTCCCCGTTTTTATTTTTATATATTTTTTGGCGAATGGAATGTGTTGGTAAGATGGCAAAGTGTAACTCAAGTCTCCAACCCCTCTCCTCTTGGTAACCCGTGTGTTTCTACTTTCTTTTTCACTTGACAATACATCAAAAAGAGTGTATCTATTAGAGGTATATGGGGTTGGCAGAAGCAATACTCGGGCTTTTGTATGAAAAGCCCAAGACAGGATATGAGATAAAGAAGTTCTATAGAGATACAATAAGGCATTTCTGGAATGTTAGTGATGGACAGCTATATCCCACACTTAAAAAAATGACAGAGGAGGGGTATATTGTAAAAAAAGAAACAAAGGAGGAGGAGGGGTTAAAGAAGCATTTATACTCAATTACTACGAAAGGAAAAGAAAGGTTTATGGCATGGCTTAAGAAACCCGTGGATAAGTTTGAGGAGATGAAGGAACCGTTTCTTATAAAACTTTTCTTTTTTGACAAGTTATCAGATGAAGATAAGCTCTATCATCTAAAAGTTCAGTATGATGTGCATCAGGAGGTTTTGAATGAGTTCCTTGATGTGAAAAAGTTATATGCTGAAACCCTTTCAGAATACCAGAGAATAATAACCGACCTTGGAATCCTTTATGTGCAGGTGAGAATTTTTCTCCTTTTGAGGCTTATGGATATGGTGAAGAACAAGAGGGAAGAGCCTTTTCTTCCCGATAAGATGCCCGAACTATTGTGGAAACTCTATTACATAATTTTCTCCGGTGAAAAACTTGAAAAGTATTTCAAGAACGAATTCTTTAACCTTAAAATTGAAGAAATAGAAAAAAGCTTCGGGAGGAAAGATGAAAAATAAAAAAGTAGTAATTGCAGGGGCAGGATTGAGCGGATTGACTGCAGGTATATTTCTTGCAAAAAGGGGGTATGATGTTCTTATAGTTGAAAAGGGGAAGGGAATAGGAGAGGGAGACCCATTTCATCCGTCTTTACATGTAACACCATGTGACCCCCTTTATCTCAAGAGGGAAACGGGAATAGATTTTGAGAATGTCTTTAAACCTTTAAAGTGGACAAAGTTGTGGACACTTGACAAGCCATGGATATCGGATGACCCGCTTGTGATGGGGATTGAAAGAGGGAAGAGGGAAACCTCTGTGGATTACTTCCTTTATAATGAGGCAAAAAAATTAGGTGTCAAGTTCAATTTTTCAACAGAGATAAAGAAAGTTGATGATGTCCCTCCCGGTTCTATTATTGCAACAGGATTCAACAAAAAGGTTTTTGAAGCATTCGGGAGAAAACCCTTTGACCTTGACGGTTTTTATCACAGAAGACCTTCAAAAAAAGGGGAAGATGGAACAGCCCATTTATTTCCGGGATATTACACAACTGATTATTATTATAACGCAAGCCTGAACGGAATAACATTTGGTCTTCTTTTCTCAAGAAGGCCAATAACAAAAAAGGGAGAGGAGGAATGGCTAAAGGATATGGAAGAAAAACTTGGAGAAGTTCCGGAAAAATACACTCGCTTCAGGGCTTCAATGGATTTGAGCAAACCGGTTTTGTTTTTGAAGGATAGAATTCTTGCAGGAACATTTTCAGCCACCATTGACCCTTCTTTAGGATTTGGAATTTTTGGAGCCATTCTTTCCGGGAAAATAGCAGGGATGGCAGTTTATGATAAAGAAAAGGCTTTGAGGGAGTTCAGGAGGATAAACAGGTTTTTTCATATAGTAAAATTTTTGTGGCATATCAACCAGTGGACTCCTTACAGGCTCCATCTTGCAAAAATTACCATGCAGTTCTGGTGGCTCTTTTATCCCATGCTCTTGATTACAGGCAGGTCAATACCCGGATTTTCTCAAAATTATATGATTCATGGATTTAAAAGGACAAAACCATATAAAGAGGAGGTGTGACTATGCCGAGAATATATATAAATGACTGGCCTCCGTTTTCTCCTCCTGACCAGGCAAGGAGAAATAATGTAATAGAAGCCGCAAAAATTATTGTTAATGCAGCGATGACCGCTCCAAATGCAGGTGGTGTTTCTCAGGTTGAGGCTGAGATAGTTTATGGAATGGAAGAACAGGAGCAGATAGCGAGAAAGATGGAAGAGCTCGCCCATGAGGAATCTCAGGAGCATATTGCTCATATGTACAAGTATGAGGCTGTTATGGTGAGGGAGGCGGATTGTATAATTTTTCTGGGAGATTTCAGGGCAATTGAAACTCCAATGGATGCATCATGTGGATTCTGTTACGGGGTGGATGACTGCAGATGGCTCTATACCAAACATCCATCCTATATGGGACTTATTGATGCAACGGATAGAAGGTCAAAGACGGTCGTGAAGGGTCCTCTTTGCGGAGTAAGGATTCAGGATTTCGGATACGCTATAGGTTCGGCGATGTGGATGGCATATCATCTGATGATTGACGCAAGACCCTACTATACAGTAGGAGTTGCCGGACAGAAGCTGGGATATTGTCCCAATTCTCCCATAGTGGTTGGAATCCTTCTTGCCGCCCTTTCGAAGAACCCGTTTGTTGATGTTAATACAGCCTATCACCTCGTCAACATGAGCAAGCTCATTGATGCGGTGAGGAAGACCTACATTCTCTTCAGGCAATCCGGTGGCGATTACAGGATTTCTGACCCATGGGCTGAGATTTTCAGAGAAAGAAGAAAGAAGGAAAAAAAGGAAGAAAAATAGGAGGGAAAGATGTCAATAAAATTTGAAACGCTTCAGGAGGAAACATTGATAGATGTGGCAAAGTTATGCGCTGCCTCTGTGCTAAAAGCTCCCCAGATAACCGGAAGAGTCAAATTTGAAATGGAAATTTTAAAAACGGAGGAGATACCAAATGTGATAGAGGCGCTCATGATCCTTGGAAGGCTTCACATGTTCTGTATGCTTTCAGTGGCTGCATATTCAACAACCCTTCAGGAAGGGAAACCAGTGGTCATCCTTCTCATCGGAGCATCGGGATTGAGGCAGTCTGAACTTAACTGGAATTGTGGCGCCTGTGGTTTCAAAACATGTGGAGAGTTTAATGCATACGCAAAAACCATAAAAGAACCTCCTGTAGGGGCACTGATTCACGGACCTGTTTGCAACTGGAAGATGATTGATTATGCTCAGGGATGCACATGGGCATGCGCAACCGCATGGGCAAACAACATAACCAACAGGATTGAGATAGCTTCCGGGATGGCTGCAAAGGCAATAGGCTATCTTGAACACTGTGATGTCGTTCATGGACTTCCCCTTGGACCAATGGAGGAACTGTACTGGTATTCAAGGAGGTTTATAAACCAGTTCATGACCTACGACCTGTGGAAGGCGAGACTTCAGGAGATGTTCGGAGTTTTATTCCAGACATTTGTGGGAGATGGAAGGACAGATTTGAAAATCACCGATGACTGGTGGGCACAAAGGCATACAAGCAGGGTTCAGCCGGTAAATATGGAAGAATTTGAGGAAATGAAAAAGGGAATTTCAAGGGATATTGAGGAGTTGAAGAAGAGGGTTAAAGGTGGAAAATAAATAGGAGGTGAACCATGCCAAAATTTCCATCTATGGAATGGGGTGAAGCATTAAAGGAAATTATAAACAGCGACCCTGAGATAAGGGAAGCCGGGAAGGATTTTGAGGCGGATGCAGTTCTCGTGATAGAACCGGCAGGTGGATTGAAAGAGAGATTTATAGTTTATGTGAAAGGTTCGGGAGGCGTTATTCAGGAGGTGAGACAACTCAAAAGTCCTGATGAGGTCCCTGCAAAGTTCGTGACGAGTGCGGATTACCTTACATGGAAATCAATAATAAAGGGAGAGCTTGATGGGGTGAAAGCCCTTCTCATGGGAAAGGTAAAACTCAAGGGAGATATGAAAGAGGTTATGAAGAGGGCAAAGGACCAGCAGTTGATGATGAAGGCACTATCAAAGATAAAAACAGAATTTATAGATGAATAAAGATGGAAAGGGAACTCAAAAAGGAACTGGAAAAGGTTGTGGGAAAAGAAGGCATTGTTTATGAAAGGAGAAAGCAGAAGGAACTGCTCGGAGGAACTCCGTCCCGGGATTCTTTTGTCCTCCTTCCATCAACTCATGAAGAGATAGCCGAAATTTTAAAAATTGCAAATTCAAAAAGAATTCCCGTTCGTACAACATATTACGGACGCTTTGACTCAAAATCCCTTTCCGAAGGAGGTATATTCCTACTCTTCTCAAGGATGAAAAAAATTGAAAACATTGATGGAAAAAATCTTGTTGCCCATGTTCAAAGGGGTGTCACATTTGATGAACTACATACAGCGCTAAAAGAACATAATCAAAAGATTCTTCCGCCCGCAAATGCCTGCACCAATTCTGTGGTTGAAACCTATGTGATGAGGTCTGTTCAGTATGCCATGAACAGATATCCGGACATTCAGTTTTCAAACCTGTATGCTGTTCTGCCCTCTGGCGATATATACAAAACAGGAAGCCATATCCTTTCAGAGAAAATTGCAGACTGGAAGGATGAACCCGGCCCACATATCTGTAAGATATATCACGGCGGAGAGGACATATTCGGAATTGTTTCCCGTGCAAGCATTCAGACATTTCCTTTAATGGAAATGAGGAAAGCGAGGGTATTTCACTTCCTTGAGATGGAAAAGGCTTTTGAATTTTTAAAATGGATTTCAAGAAAAGAACTCGTGCAGGAAGGAGTTTTACTGAATGCAAAGGAATGGACAAACTTTTCCTCCGTTTCATACTTTGAGGGATGGGTTTCCATATGTGGATTTGAATCATTTAAAAAGCATGTAGAGTTTCAGATGAGAAAAGTTTCTGAAAAGGCAAAAGAGATGGGAGGAGTTCATATAGAAGATGGAGATGAAATGGGATTGAAATTTATTGAGACGCCCGGGATGGCATCGCTTGAAGATACTGTTGAATTCTTCTCACTCTTCAGGGACATAAAATTCTTTGACGATTTACTCAAAGATTTCTTTCTCAAAAATGGCATTGAGCCAAAGGACATGAGGACTTGTTATATAAGTTGTTCAACAGGAAGATGTGTATATGCAAAATATACCCTTCCTGTAAAGGATGGAAATCTGGTAAAGGAAACCCATAAATTTCTTCTCAAAAACGGAGCCTTCGTTGATAGATTGACAGACGGGATCGCGCAAGAGTATTACAGCAAAAACAATCTTTTAGAACTTATAAAAAAATTGAAGGATGCAATTGACCCTTTTAACGTCCTTAATCCAAAAAGACTGATAGAGGTGTGAGATGAGCTGGGATAAATTTTTTGGAGAGAGAAAAGAAAATTTAAAGAGGGCTAAGGAAGAACTCGTAAAGCTTTTGGGCGATGAAAGAGTTTCAGACGACCCTGCGGTTCTCATATGCTATTCACATGACTTCACTCCTGAAGCGGGAAGAATGCCAAACATGGTTGTCCTTCCTGAAACCACTGAGGAAGTTTCAGGGGTTGTAAAAATAGCGAACAAATACGAAATTCCTGTTTATGTTATAACAACCGGATACAATCACGGAGGAATGTGGATACCGAGGAGGGGCGGGATAATGATTGACCTGAAAAAGATGAACTCAGTATGCGAAATAGATGAAGAGAGCATGACAGCAACCATTTCTCCTCATGTCAGAATTGCTTCACTTTATGAGGAGAGCAACAATAGAACCTCAATTGATGATATAAAATTGAGACCCGCCAACCCCATAACAATGGGAAGCGTATCAATGCTTTCAAACTATGTATCCGGAGGTGCCTCTCATATCGCTTATAAAACCGGAAACCATCATGAAAACATAGTTGGGATGACATGGGTTATGCCGGATGGTTCAATTGTGAAGACAGGAACCCATTCGTATCCATTCAGAGGAAAAATTCCGTGTCTCGGTCCAGGTCCAGATGTAGGGGGAATATTCCTCGCTTCTCAGGGAAGTTATGGAATATGCACGGAGATAACAATAAAACTCTTCAATGAAATGCCAAAAGAAAAGCTGTGTGCAATATCTCAGGAAGATATATATTCCTTTGACCTTGAGAAGATAAGCGAGTTCTTTTATAAGGCGGGAAGGGAAAACTTCATTCATGATTTTTACAAAAGCGGGTCAAGGCACGGTGCATCTGTTTCATTCGCTCCTGTTGTTGAGGATGTGCTTGACATGCAACCCGTCCATGTTGTAGTTGTCACCCTCACTGGAATTGACGACGAGGAACTTCAGATAAAATACGAAAGACTTCAGGAAATTGTT
>Ga0197143_1001007_pt1 | contig 25665 bp, 26 predicted proteins | sample GBS70_MetaG_FD_148603 | JGI IMG/M metagenome (GOLD analysis project Ga0197143, IMG submission 148603) | Sediment microbial communities from Great Boiling Springs, Gerlach, Nevada, United States - GBS 70_MetaG | ecosystem: Environmental > Aquatic > Thermal springs > Hot (42-90C) > Sediment... | reverse complement strand
TGCGCATGCTCAGGTCCTTCAGCACCTCCGGCAGGCCCAGGTCCTCGAAGGACGGGATGTCGGTCCGGACCCGCCGGGCCACGAAGGCCACCGTCCCCCGCTGCCGGTACACGTTGACCCGGAAGCGTCCTACTCCCGGCAGGCTGTAAGCCAGGTCCACGCTGCCTTCCCGGTGCAGCTGGGCGAGCTGGTCCGAGTCGAGGATCTCCCGGACCCAGGCCTCCGCGGCCGACGGGGTGACCTTGGGGCCGGGGAGGAGCTCGAGTTTCCCGTGGACCCGGTAGGCGGGCGGGGACCCCACCTTCACGTACAGGTCGCTGGCGTCCCGCGGGGCCATCCCGGCCAGCAGGTCCGCGGCCCGCAGCTCCACGGGGGGCGGCGCCTGGCTCACGGGGTCCCCCACGCGGCCAGGGCGGCAGCGGGCGCCTCGCGGCCGAAGGCGTGCTTGTCGGTGGCCCAGCGGTAGGCCACCTCCGCGGTGATGCGGCCGGTCTTCAGGAGGTGCCGGAGGCTCTGGTCCAGGCTCTGCATGCCGTCCTTCGCCCCCGTCTGGATGGCGGAGAGGATCTGGTGCACCTTGCTCTCCCGGATCAGGTTGCGGATGGCGGGGGTGGCCACCATCACTTCCACCGCGGGGACCCTGCCCGCTCCGTCCGCGGTGGGGAGCAGGAGCTGCGCCACCACCCCCACCAGGGACTCCGCCAGCTGGACCCGGACCTGCTCCTGCTGGTGGCTGGGGAACACGTCGATGATGCGGTTTACGGTCTGCGCCGCGCCGCTGGTGTGGAGGGTGCTGAGCACCAGGTGCCCGGTCTCCGCCGCGGTGAGGGCCAGGGCGATGGTCTCCAGGTCCCGCATCTCGCCGACCAGGATGACGTCGGGGTCCTCCCGGAGGGCCGCCCTGAGCCCCGCGGCGAAGGAGCGGGCGTGCACACCCACCTCCCGCTGGTTTACGATGCTGCGCTTGTGGGCGTGCACGAACTCGATGGGGTCCTCCAAGGTGATGATGTGGGCGGTGCGGCGCTGGTTGATGAGGTCCACCATGGCCGCCAGGGTGGTGGACTTCCCGGAGCCCGTGGGGCCGGTCACCACGATGAGCCCCCGGTCCCGCAGGGCCAGGTCCTCCAGCACCGGGGGCAGGCCCAGTTCCCGGATGCTCCTGATGTGGGACGGGATCAGCCGGAAGACCGCGCCCTGGCCCAGGCGCTGGGAGAACACGTTCACCCGGAAGCGCCCCAGGCCTTCCAGCTCCACGGAGAAGTCCAGGTCCAGGTGCTCCTCGAACTTGGCCTTCTGGGCGTCCGTGAGGATGTCGTAGATCATGGCGTGCACGTCTTCGCGGGAAAGGGGCGGCCAGCCCGGCACGTCCACGAGCTCCCCGTGGACCCGCAGCTTGGGCGGGGTCCCCACGGTGAGGTGGAGGTCGGAAGCTCCCTTGTCCTTTGCCAAGACCAACAGTTCCGTGATGTCCACGTCAGCCCTCCAACAGCGGTACCAGGAGTTGAGGAGGCACCCGACCCGACTCCGCCAGGGCGCGTGCGGTGGAGTCCAGGGTCGTGCCCTGCCCCTCCGCGGGCTCCCACTCGTACGCCACCGCCTCGCCTGCGTACCCCGTGTACCGGCACAGCTCGCACCCCACGGGCGAGGCCCAAGCCTGTGGGGCTTGCGGGACGGGCCACCGGAGGTAGGGGGAGTGGTGCTTCTCCGCGCAGCCGCACAGAGCCGGAAGGGCCACCGCGGCGAGCACCCCGCGGAGAGGCGCGAGGGCGGCCCCGTGCGGGTCCCACACGGCGGAACGGGCGTGCAGGGCGCGGTAGCCCGGCAGGGCCAGGACGAGCCTCTGGCCCGGCCACCTGCTGGCGATGAGGCCGGGGACGTGGTCGCGGGGGACTTCGGCCACCAGGGTGTCCGGCCGCAGGGCCTGCCAGGAAAGGGCCTCGGCCGCAGGGACTTCCACCACCCCGGGCAGGGGCCTGGTAGCGGCAGGGCCTGCCAGCACCACCACCCCGCCCCACCGGGACGCGAACCGGGCGGCGGCAGAGCGCACGAGGCGGAGGCGCAGCCCCGCATCCGGGCTTGTCACCAGCACCGTCCCTCCGGACTCAAGGACCGACTCCACCTGACCCCACACCTCCGAGGGCAACCCCGCGTCGTCCCGGGAAGGGTCAGAAGGGAGGGGGATCAGGGGACCCGCCAGCCCCGCGCCCCAGCGGGTGTGCACCACCCGCAGGGCGGCCTCCACGGACCTGTCCGGGAGTACGACCTCTACGTTCAAGGCCGCGTGCGGAAGCGCGGCGCGCCCCACTTCCGCCAGGAACTCCCAGGGCACGGGCGGGCCCTCCGCGGGGAAGACCCCCGAGGGGGTGCGGTAGCGGACCCGGACCGTGCGGCCCGGCCCGGGCTCCACGTATACGTGGGTGGCGCCCCGGAGGGCCAGATGGCTCAGGGCCAGGCGTAAGGCCAAGTCGCCAGCGGGGGCAGGCGGCAGACTGGACGTGGCCTGCTCCAGCACCTCGCGGATGTTGGACGCCAGGGCCACCACGGGCGACGGCCGCAGGCCGCTCAGGCGCTGCACCTCGTCCAGCACCTGGTGGTCGGTGGGGTCGGCCACCGCCACGGCCAGCTCCCCTTCCGTGACCAGCAGGGGCAGGACACCCAGCCGGCGCTGGACGTCCCCGGGCAGGCACGCCAGGGCCGCAGGGTCCACCATGTCCGGCCGCAGGTGCACGTACGGGAGGCCGAGTTGCGTGCTGAGGGCCCAGGCCACGTCGTCCTCCGTGGCAAAGCCCAGGCGGACCAGGGCCTCCCCCAGGCGGAGGCGGTCCCGCTGTTGCACCGCGAGTGCCTGTTCCAGCTGGGGCGCGGTAATGATCCGCGCCTGGAGCAAGATCTGGCCCAGGAGCTGGGCGGTGGCGGAAGTCACAGCCGGGTTCTCCACGTCCTAGGGGGAGGAACGGGCAAGATCCGTGCCAAAGCAGAAGGGGTTACCGGGTGGCTCCGGCGGTAGGACTCGAACCTACAACCCCCTGGTTAACAGCCAGGTGCTCTACCATTGAGCTACGCCGGAACGGCAGACCGAGCGCCACGATAATACGCGGGCGAGCCGGCGGTGTCAAACCGGCCTGCAGGCCAGGAGGTGGAAGGGGTGAGCCGGTCGGAGGTGGCGGCCCACGCCCTGGTGGTGAGCCTGGTGGTGGCGGCCACGTACGCGGCCCTGTGGCTGCTGGTGCGCATCACGGACATCCTGGTTCTCGTGCTGGTTTCCGCCATCCTGGCCTCCGGGCTGGCCCCCACCGTGGCGCGCCTGGAGCGGGTCCGGGTGGGGAGGCGGATTCTGGGCCGCGGCTGGGCCATCACCCTGGTGGTGGTGGGGGTGGTCCTCGCGGTGGTCTTGATGCTGAGCGTCCTGGTGACCCCGTTGGTGCAGCAGGCCGGGGCGTTCCTCGAACGGATTCCGGAGTACGTGGAGGAAGCCGACCGCTGGCTCCGGCAGCTACGGACCCGGCATCCGTGGGTCCCGGACGCCACCAAGTGGGTCAGCCGCCTTCCGGAGGAGGTCCAGCAGTACTTCGGCACCGCGGCGGGGGTGTTTGGCAGGTTCGTGAGCGGGCTGTTCACCGCCACCACGGTCCTGGTCCTGGTGGTGTACATGCTGATTGAGGGGCCTCGCCTGAAGCGAGGCTTCGTCCGCCTGTGGCCCCCCGCGCAACGGCCTGTGGTGATCCAGGTCCTGGACGGGGTCTCCGCGAAGTTTAGCGGCTGGGTCCGTGGGACCTTCCTCATGGCCCTGTCCATCTTTGTCATGGACACCGCGGGGCTGATCCTCCTGGGGATTCCCTACCCCTTCGTCCTGGGGCTGGCGGCGGGCTTGGCGGAGCTCATCCCCGTGGTGGGCCCCTTCCTGGGGGCGATCCCCGCGGTGCTGGTGGCCCTGTTCCAGCCCACGTGGAAGCTGGTGGGCGTGGTGGTGTTGTTCGTGCTGGCACAGCAGATCGAGCAGAACGTGCTGGTGCCCCGCATCATGAGCCGCGCGGTGGGGCTGTCGCCCATCCTGGCCATCTTCGCCCTGCTGGCCGGGGGAGCGGTGATGGGGCCCGTGGGGGTCTTGCTGTCCATCCCCGTGGCCGCGGCCCTGCAGGTGGTGGCCACGGAGGTGGTGCGGGTGGCCCTCCCGTACACCCGCTCAGAAGCCCACGTGGCGGAGGAGGCCGCGGACCCGGCGGAGGAGCGCCCGTAGGAGGTCTACCCGGAGGGTTCCACCAACCCGAAGGCCTGCCACGCCTCCAGCTTCGCCCGCACCCGGCGGATGACCTCGTCGGTGAACTCCGCGGTGGTGGCGGCCCCACCGAGGTCCGCGGTGCGGACCCCGTCCTGCACCGCCTCGAAGGTGGCTTCGTAGATGGCCCGGGAAGCCCGGGAGGCTGCCGGGACCCCGAGGTACGAGAGGGCGGCGGCCGCGGCTAGGATCATGGCCATGGGGTTTGCCAGGTTCTTACGGTACAGCCGCGGTGCGGTCCCGTGCGGTGCTTCCGCCAGAGCCACCCGGACCTGCAGGTCGTCGTCCAGGGAAAGGACCACGGACTCCGCACCCGCGATGCTGCCGAACATCTGCAGCACCAGGTCCGAGAGGGTGTCACCGTCCCGGTTCAACGCGGGGATCACCAGCGACTCCCCCGTGGTCTGCAGGAGGAGGGCGTACACCGCGTCGATGAGCTGCGGGTCGTAGGGCACGTCCGGGTGGCGCCGGGCCGCGGCGTCCAGCTCCTCCTTCAGCAGGCCTTCGTAGATGGGGCTCACGGTGTACTTGGGGCCCCCGAACACCTTCGCCCCCAGCCGGCGGGCGTGGCGAAAGCTGAACTCCGCCACCACCCGGCAGATCCTGCGGCTCACCCGGGTGGTGCGGTAGGCCACCTCCTCCAGCCCTTCTCCCTCCCGCCACTCCCGGGCCCCGTAGGCGTCCTCCACCGCCATGCGGACCACCGCGATGGGGGCCACCACGCCCGCGAGAGGCCGCACCCCCGGGATCCGACGGCCCGTGCGCAGGATCACCTGCGCTCCCACCAGCTCCCGGAGGAGGGCGTTGGGGCTGCCCACGTCCCCCGGCCCCTCCGGAGTGGTGGTGGCCGCCTTGATCCCCACCCGGTGCTGGCGGAGCGCCTCCGCGGCCTCGTACACCACGCGGTTGGCGGTGGCCCGGCGGTGCGCCAGGCTGAGGTCGAAGCGCACCAGCTCCAGGGGGACGCCGCAGACCGAAGGCTCCAGGACCCGTAGGGCCTGCTCCAGCAGCTCCTGGCCGGTGAGGTCGCCTTCGAGGACCACCAGGGGCACGCCCATGCGCCGCCTCAGGGCTCCTGCAGGGCCTCCCGCACCCGGGCCAGCAGCTCGCTGATGAGGAAGGGCTTTTGCAGGAAGCCCTTGGCGCCCCGGGCCACCGCTTCGCGGGCGGCCTGCTCTTGGGTGTAGCCGCTGGTGAGGAGGATGCGGGCCTGGGGGTTCAGGGACCGGAGGGCCTCGAAGGTGTCCATCCCGGAAAGGCCCGGCATGGTCATGTCCAGGACCACCAGGTCGATCCGCCCGCCGTGCTCGCGGTACAGCCGGAGGGCTTCCTCGCCGTCGGTGGCCACCAGCACTCGGTAGCCGCGCCGGGTGAGCACGTCCCGGAGGAGGTTGCACAAGGGCTCCTCGTCGTCCACCACGAGGATGGTCTCCCCAGTGCCCGGTGGGGACTCCGGTGCCACCTGTTCCGCCTCCCCGGTCCCCCCTGCCACCGGCAGGTACATGCGGACCACGGTCCCCTTCCCGACTTCGCTGTCCACCTCCAGAAACCCCCCGTGGTTGCGCACGATCCCGTACACCATGGCCAGCCCCAGCCCCGTGCCCTTCCCGGGGCCCTTGGTGGTGAAGAAGGGCTCGAACATGCGGGACTTCACGTGCTCGTCCATCCCCACCCCCGTGTCCCGGACGGTGAGGCAGGCGTACGGGCGGAGCACCGGCGGTTCCCCGGAGGTCGGGTCAGGGGCGATGACGGGCTGGAGGGTCAGCTCCAGAAGACCGCCCTCGGGCATCGCGTCCCGGGCGTTCATGCACAGGTTGAGGATGGCCTGGTGCAGCTGGCTGGCGTCCCCTTCCACCAGGGGGAGGTCGGGAGGGAAGTGGGTTCGGAGTTGCACCCGGGGGTCGAGGGTGGTGCGGAACAGCTCCACCACCTCCGAACACAGCCGGGCCAGGTCCAGGGGGCGCACCTCGAACTTCCCCTTGCGGGCGAAGCCGAGCAGCTGCCGGGTGAGCTCGGAGGCCCGCAGGGCAGACCGCTCCAGGATCTCGAAGTACCGCTGCAAATCGGGGTTGCCGGGCAGCTCCTCCTTGAGGAGCCCCAGGTACCCCACGATGGTCCCCAGGATGTTGTTGAAGTCGTGGGCGATGCCGCCCGCCAGGGTTCCGATGCTCTCCATCTTCTGGGCCTGGAGGAGCTCCTCCTCGAGGCGCTTCTGGGCGGTGATGTCCCGGTACACCCCCACCACCCCCACGGGGCGCCCTTGCGGGTCCCGCTGCACGGACAGGGAGGCTGACAGCCAAGCCAGTCGGCCTTCCGCGGTGCGGTGCTGCAGTTCTCCCCGCCAGCTGCCTTCCCGCAGGAGGTGGTGGCGCAGCCGCGCCAGGCTGTCCCGCGCCTCCGGCCGGACCAGGGCGTCGAAGTCCCGGCCCACGGCGTCGCTGGCGAGCCAGCCGTACAGGGCCTCCGCGGCGCGGTTCCAGTACACCACCCGGCCGTCCCAGTCCGTGGCCACGATGGCGTCCTGCACCTGCTCCAGCAGGCTGGCCTGGAAGTGCAGGATCTCCGCCACCCGGCGTTGCTCCGTGAGGTCCCGTACGGTGCCCAGGAGCATGGACTTGCCCCGCAGGACCACCCGGTTCGCCTGCAGCTCGCACTCCAGTCGGGTGCCGTCGGGCCGGACGCCCACGAAGGTGACCGTGGCGCCCGGTGCCGCGGAGGCCAGGCGCTCCCGGAGGTAGGCCGCGAGCTTCGGCCGGTCTTCCGGGGCACACAGGGCGAGGGGGCCGAGGCGGTCCACACAGTCCGCGGAGGTGGTGCGGAACATCTGGAGGAAGCGGCGGTTGACGAACCGAAAGAGCCCCTCCTCCAGCAGGAACACCCCGTCAGGGGACTCTTCGATGAGGGTCCGGTACCTGGCTTCGGACTCCCGCAGCTCTTCCTCCAACCTGCGCTGCTCCGTGGTGTCCAGGGCGATGGCCACCACGAACTGCAGCTGCCCTTCCGGATACCGCACGGGGGCCAGCAACACCTCCAGGAACTTGCTGGGCCCGGTGCCGGCCCGGCGGGGGTCCGGAGGGGGCCAAGGGAAGGCCGGAAGGCGTACGGGCTCGCCCCGGAGGGCCTGTTCCAGCACGCTGCGATGCTGGGGCCCGAACACCGACCCCCCGCGGAGCACGTTGGCAGGGGAGGCCGGCGCCTGCCCGAAAAGCCGGATCCAGGCGGGGTTGGTGGCGAGGACGTCGCCCTCTGGGTCGAAGGCCTGGACGGCCAGGGGCAATTCCTGCAAGGCCTGCCGCACGTACGGGACCAGCTCGCTGCGGGCCACCCTGCGGGGAGGGGTGACGGACCAGACGACGGACTGCCCCGCGGCCTCCGCCCGGGCCCACGCCCGGACCACGGTACCGTCCGCCCTGCGGAACCCCAGCTCCCCCTCCCACCGCTTGCGCCTGCGGACCTCTTCCAGCAGCTGCAGGGCCTCGGGGGATCCGTCCGTGAGGGCGCGGAACGGCAGGCCCACCAAGGAACCCGGCCCCAGCCCCACGAGGTCGCAGGCCTGGCGGTTTGCGGCGGCCACCAGCCCTCCCCCGTCCACCTCCAGGACCGCGTCGGACACGGTCCGCAAGACCGCGGCCAGGCGCTCCGCGGTCTGCCGCGCCAGCCCGTCGTCCCCCCGCTTTGTCCGGAACGGGAACATCCCTCCCTCCCCGGAGCAACCACCGTGCCCTGGCCCCAGGGGGCCCTGAGCGTGCCCGGAACCCCCCGCGGAAGGGGACGGGGGTCCCAAAAATCTCCCAGCGATTTTTGGGATTAAGCGTGCAACTCCAGCACGTCCCCGTCCTCCAGCACGTGGTCCCGCCCCACCATCTGGCCGCTGTACCCCCGGCCCCACAGCCGGGCGTACTTTAGCTTCTCCGCCAGCTCCTTGTGGATCACCTCCGCCGCGTCCCGCACCGTGGCGCCCCGGGGGAGCACGAAGGGGGCTTGCAGGTCCGGCTTCCGGCCCGGCGGCTTGCTGTACACGCGGATCTTGTGCAAGGCCCGGAAGATCCGACGCCGCAGCTCTTCCAGCCCGTCCCCCCGGGTGGCGGAAACCGGAAGGGGAGGTCCGGGGAGCTGGTCCCCCACCAGGTCCAGGAGCACCGGGAGGTTGTCCGCGGCCCCCGGGGAGTCCCACTTGTTGGCCACCACCACGGTGCGCTTGCGTGCCCCGCGTGGCAGGGCGGGGTCCTCCGCCACCTCCTCCGTTTCCCCCACGAGGAACACCCGGTTCTTGGGCAGCAGTTCCAGGCTCTCCTGCAGGAACAGGATGCCGTCGTCGCTGGCGTCCAGGACCAGCACCGCGGCGTCCGCCCCGCGAATCAGGCCGTACAGCCAGCCCTCGTCGAACCCCCGGCACACGGGCGGGGTGTCCACCAGCTGGACCTGCACGTTCTCGAAGGCCATCATGCCGGGCTGGGGCAGGCGGGTGGTCATGGGGTACGGAGCCACCTCCGGGGTGGCGTTGGTGAGGGCCGCCAGCAGGCTGGACTTGCCTGCGTTGGGAGGCCCTACCAAGACCACCTGCCCTGCCCCCTCCCGGGGAATGTGGAAGAGCGGCTGGGCCCGCGCCCCCCCGCGCCGCGTCTGCATCTCCTGGCGCAGCCGGGCGATCTTGCGCTTGATGTCGGCCTGGAGCTTCTCGGTGCCCTTGTGTTTGGGGACCGTGCGCAGCATCTCCTCCAGGGCTTCCAGACGCTCCTGGGGAGACGTGGCCTGGCGGTAGCGCTGCTCCGCGTTCAGGTACTCGGGCGTCAGGTTGGCCGGCATCGGTCTCAGTTCCAGCTTACCGTGGTCGGTGCCTGTATGATGGACCCGATGGCGCGTCCCTCCCTGGCGAGGACCTCCCGGGTGGACCCGGCCCTGCGCCCCCTCCTGCGGGCGTTCCAGGTGCCGGGGCAGGGGCCCTTCCAGCCCTCCGCCTTCCAGGTGCAGGCCCTGGAGGCCCTCCGCCACGGCGACGTGCTGGTGGAGGCCCCCACGGGCAGCGGGAAGACGTGGATCGCGGAGGAGGCCATCCGGGAAGGCTTGGCGGCGGGGCGCACGTGCTGGTACACGACCCCGCTGAAGGCCCTCTCCAACCAGAAGCACCGGCGTTTCTGCGGCCTGTACGGGGAGGAGCGGGTGGGCTTGCTCACGGGCGAGCGCAAGCTCCGCCCGGACGCGCCCGTGGTGGTGGCCACCACGGAGGTCCTGCGCAACGCCTTGTACGACCAGCAGACCGCTCCGGACCTGGTGGTCCTGGACGAGGCGCACTACCTCAGCGACCCCGAGCGGGGGACCGCATGGGAGGAGGTCATCCTGTACGCCCCTGCCGCCACCCGCCTGCTCCTGCTGTCCGCCACCTTGCCCAACGCCGCGGAGCTGGCGGACTGGATGGGGGAGGTGCGGGGAAGGCGGCCCGCGGTGGTCACGGAGAAGGTGCGGCCTGTACCCCTGGAGTTTCTGGCCGCGGACTCCTCCGGCCGGCTGGTGCCCTTGGGCCGGGCTGTGTCGCGGGAGGGACGCTCGCAAGGCTGGGTGACCGCGGTGATGGCGGCCCTGGAGGAGGCAGGGCTGGTCCCCGCCATCCTGTTCTTCCCGGCCCGGCGGCTTTGCGACGAAGCGGTCCAGCTCTTGGCCAAGCGCCCCGCCCCAGGGGAGGCGCCCCGGCGGGAGGCCTGGCGGCGGTGGGAAGCGGAGTTCCCGCACCTGCGGGGCCACCCCCTCCGCCTGGCCGTGCTCCGGGCCGGGGTGGCACCGCACCACGCGGGACACACCACCGCCTGGCGCATGGCCGTGGAGGACCTCTTGGAAAAAGGCCTGCTGCGGGCGGTGTGCGCCACCACCACCCTCGCCGCAGGCCTGGACGTGCCCGCCCGCACCGTGGTGCTGACCACCCTGGTCCGCAACAGTCCCGAGGGCATGGTGTACCTCTCGGCCACGGAGTTCCACCAGATGGCGGGGCGCGCAGGCCGCCGCGGCAAAGACCCCGTGGGGTTCGTGGTGCTGCCCGCGGTGGACCCGGACGAGCTGGCGCAGGGCGAAGCCCTTCTGGGGTCCGCCCCGGAGCCCATCCGCTCCGCCTTCACACCCACTTACGCCCTGGTCCTCAACCTCCTACGGTCCAAGCCCTTGGACGCGGTGTTGGGGGAGCTGGATCGCTCCCTGGCAGCGTACCAGAGACGGCGTCAGGTGGCGGAACTGCGCAGGCAGCTGGAGGCCCTCCCCCCGGACCCCCTGCGGGAGCGTCCGTGCCGGGACCGCCTGTACACCCGAGTGCGGTACGAGCGCATGCGGGAGCGCCCGCAGGAGGACGAGGCCCTGGCGAGCTGGCCCTGCAGGACCTGCCCCGTGGAGGCGCGGTGCGTGGAAAGCCTGGAGGCCCTCCGCCGGGTCGAGCAACGGCGTTCCCGGCTGCGGCGGGAGCTGCGGGAGGCGGAGGGGAGCCTGCGGGAGGCTTTCCTGGCGAGGGCGCGGGTGCTCCAGCGCCTCGGCTACCTGGACGGCGCGCTCCAGCTGACCCCGGAGGGGCTGTGGGCCGGGCGGCTGCGGCACCCCAGGTGCCTTCTGCTGGCGGAGCTGGTCCGGCGGGGGTTGCTGCCCACGGAGCCGCGGCGGCTGTGTGGGTACGCGGCCGCGGTCAGCACCGAGCGGGCTCCCCGGCTGGGGCAGGAGGCAGGGCTCCGTCCCCTGGAACGGATCGTGGTAGCCCTGGCGGAGCTGGAGGCGTCCGAGGGTATTCCGGCCGACGACCTGGTGGGTGAGTTCCGTCCGCAGTGGGACCGGACCCTGCGCCGGGTGCTGCCTTCTAACGCGGACCGGCGGGCGTGGGCAGCCCTGCGGTGGAGTGAGGGGGCCGAGTTTCAGCTCCTGTGCCGGGAGCTGGAGGTGGCGGAGGGAGACCTGCAGCGGATCTTGCTGCAGGCCGCGGAGGTGTGCAACCAGCTGGCGGACCTGCCGCAGGAGGAGGTCTCCTGGGCTGCCGCACAGGCCCGGGACCTCCTCCTGCGGCCCCCCGTGGTGTGAGGAGGGCTCCCCCGGTCAGGCTTTCCCTGCCGGCACCGAAGCGGGCGTGAACTGCTCCACCTCTGTGGACCCCACCAAGGCCACGGTGGACTGGACCCCCAGGGCCTGCAGCACGGTGTCGAAGTACCCCGTGCCCACTTCCCTCTGGTGCCGGGTGGCGGTGTACCCGTCCCGCTCGAGGTCGAACTCCCGCTCCTGCAGGTCCACGTACGCGGCCATCCCCCGCCGGGCGTAGTCCCGGGCCAGCTGGAACGTGGAGGCGCACAGGGCGTGGAAGCCCGCCAGGGTGACAAACTGGAACCGGTAACCCAAGGCCGCCAGGTCCCGCTGGAAACTGGCGATGGTCTGGGGATCCAGGTGCCGCCGCCAGTGGAAGCTGGGCGAGCAGTTGTACGCCAGAAGCTTCCCAGGGTAGCGGGCGTGGATGGCCTCCGCGAAACGCGCCGCCTCCTCCAGGTCCGGCCGGGAGGTCTCGAACCAGAGCAGGTCCGCGTACGGGGCGTAGGCCAGGGCCCGGTGGATGGCCGCTTCCAGGCCGGCCCGCACCACGTGGTAGCCCTCGGGAGTACGCTCCCCGGTGCGGAAGGGCGCGTCGTACGGGTCCGCGTCGCTGGTGAGCAGCTGGGCGTCCCGGGCGTCCGTGCGGGCCACCAAGACGGTGGGGACGTCGCACACGTCCGCGGCCAGGCGGGCGGCCTGCAGGACCCGGACGAAGTGGGAGGTCGGGACCAGGACCTTCCCCCCCAGGTGGCCGCACTTCTTCTCCGAGGCCAGCTGGTCCTCGAAGTGCACCGCCGCGGCTCCGGCCTCGATGAAGGCCCGGGTGACCTCGAAGGCGCTCAGGGGCCCCCCGAAGCCAGCCTCCGCGTCGGCCACGATGGGCACCAGCCAGTCCCGCCGGACTTCCCCTTCGGCCCACTCGATCTGGTCCGCCCGGCGCAGGGCGTTGTTGATCTTGCGGACCAGGGCCGGCCCGCTGGTCCAGGGGTACAGGCCCAGGTCCGGGTAGGTGGCCTCCGCGAGGTTACCGTCCGCGGCCACCTGCCAGCCGCTGAGGTAGATGGCCTGCAGCCCGGCCCGGACCATCTGGACCGCCTGCATCCCCGTCAGAGCCCCCAGGGCGGCCACAAACGGCTCTTCGTGCAGGGCCCGCCAAAGGCGCTCGGCTCCCCGCCGTGCCAGGGTGTACTCCACCCGTACCGACCCCCGCAGGCGGACCACGTCCGCGGCGGAGTACAGGCGACGGACGCCCCTCCACCGCTCCTCCGTCTGCCAGCGGCGCTCTAGCTCCCGCGCCTCCTGTTCCAGGGCGGCGTTCATGTCAAGACCTCCGGGTTGGGTTTTGCAGTGGTCGGGTTCAGGAAGCCTCAGGCAGGACGGCCAGCTCCGCCTCCAGCTCGCCCAGGGCCGCGCACGCCGCGCAGTACGCGGTCCCCTCCGGGGTGTATGCGCAGCTGGGGCAGCAGGGAGCCCCGCAGCTCTGACACGTCCACGCCTCGAACCACCGCACCGTCCGTCCGCACCAGCAAGTGCTCATGGCCGTCACCTCGCCTTCACTGTGGCACCCTGCCATCCTCGCCTCCACGGAAGCCCCACCAACTCCCCGTCCTGGGGGGTGAATGGTTTCAAAAGGCTGATGAGTGACCCGAAGGGAAGAGGGGCTGGATAAATAGTCTTGATCAGTCCCCGTGCCTACAGGTGCAGGAGAAGGCGCAAGGCCCTGGCGGCGGTGCGGCTCACGGGGATCTCCGTGCCCCGGTCGTCGTCCAGTTTCAGGAGGAGGGTCCCGGAGAAGTAGGGGTGGACCTCCCGCACGCAGTCCAAATTCACCACGAAGCTCCGGTGCACCCGCACGAACTGAGCCGGGGGGAGCCGCCGGAGCAGCTGCCCCACGGGGCACCGGGCTTCCAAGGTCCCGCTGCGGGTGACCACCCGGCAGTTCTCCCCCTGGGCCTGCACGTACAGGATGTCGGAGGGGTCCACCAGCACCACCCGGTCCTCCGTGGGCACGGCCACCCGGGTGGGGTGGACGGGCTCTTCCTGGAAAAGCCGCTCCAGGGTCTTGCGGAGCCGGGAACGGTCCACGGGCTTGAGGAGGTAGTCGAAGGCGGCCGCTTCAAAGGCCTCCAAGGCGTGGTCCTCAAACCCCGACACCAACACCACCCGCGGCTTGCGGGGCAGGCCGGAGAGACTGCGCAGCAGGTCCAGCCCAGACAGGCCCGGCATGCGGATGTCCAAGAACAAAGCGTCCACCGGCCCTTGCCGCAGGCGCTCCAGGGCGGCCTCCGCGGAGTCCACCGCCTCCACGTCCTCCTGGCCCTCTTCCCGCAGCAGCTCCTCCAGGTAGCGGCGCGCCTCGGGGTCGTCGTCCGCCACCAGTACCCGCAGCTTGCGCGTCACGGTTCCTCCCCCACGCGGCAGGGCACCCACACGGTGACCCGGGTGCCGCGGCCTTCCTCGCTTTCCACCCGCAGGCCCGCGGCCTCCCCGTAGATGGCCCGGAGCCTGCGCTGGACGTTGAACAACCCGATGCCCAGCCCCGAGCCCACCCCCCGCTGGGTGACCAGCTGCAGGCGGTGCTCCGGGATGCCCACCCCGTCGTCCTCCACCACCAGGACCAGGCGGTCCCCCTCCCGCCGCGCCCGCACCCCCACCGCACCCGCGCCGGTCTTGGGTTCCACCCCGTGCACCACCGCATTCTCCACCAGGGGCTGCAGGGTGAGCACCGGCACCAGCTGGCCCAGCAGCTCCTTGGGCACGTCCACCTGGGCTCGCAGGCGTGGCCCGAGGCGCGCGGCCTCGATGGCCAGGTACTGCTCCACGTACCACAGCTCTTCTTCCAGGGTGCAGAACTCCCCGTGGCTCCGGAGGGCGTGGCGGAGGAACTCCGCGAAGTCCGTGAGCAGCCGCCGGGCGCGCTCCGGGTCCCTGCCCACCACCGCCGCCACGGAGTGCAGGGTGTTGAACACGAAGTGCGGGGAGATCTCCGCCCGGAGGGCCCGCAGCTCCTCCCGGGTCAGGCGTTCCACCTCCGCGTCCAGCAGGGCCAGCTCCAGCTGGGCGCCCAAAAGGTCCCCCACCAGGGCGGCGCCCTCCACCACGTCAGGGGCGAAGGGCCGGCCGTCGGTGCGGTAGAATTTCAGAGCCGCGGGGACCATCCCCCGGACCCGCAGGGGCACCACCAAGGCCGCGGTGAGGGGACAGCGAGGCTCGGGACAGCCGATCTCCTCCCGGCTGTGGGCCACCTCCACCTTCCCCGTGCGCAGGACCCGTTTGGTGAACTCCGTGGTGACGGGCTGGCCGGGCAGGTGGTGGTCTTCTCCTTCTCCCACGAAGGCCAACACCTGGGCACGGCCCACCAGAGCCACCGCGTCCGCCCCCACGGCCTGCCGCAGCATCCGGGCCACCTCCGCGGCCGCCTCCCGGGTGAGGCCACGGCGGAACACGTCGCGGGCCTGCCGGCTGACCTCCACGAGCCTCTGCACCGTGGAGACCAGGGCGCTGCGGGACAGACCGTCCACCGCGCGAGACATCTGCGCCACCAGCATACCGCGGACTTCCGGGGCCCGGCGGAGGAGGTTTTTTGATGCACGGGCCCGATGGAAGGCAAAGGAACCCGAGGGGCAGGGCTCGAACTGCTGGGACATGGCTACAGGGGAAGGCGAGCGGACGTTCGGATTCGAGAAGTTCACTAGCCACGGCTTCTTCCGGGAGGTGAACCGCTGGCTGGTGGAGCACGTGGGCATCCGGCCCGGGGACACCGTGGTGGACCTGGGCTGTGGCCCCGGGGCGGTGACCGAGCTAATCCTGGAACACGTGGACCCGAAGGCGGGGGCGGTGGTGTACGCCATCGACCCCTCTCCCTCCGCCCTGGAAGCCGCCCGGCGGCGGATCCGTTCCGCGGTGGTACGGTTCTTGGAGGGCACCGCGGAGCGGCTGACGCAGCTGGTGCCCGCCGCGGACGTGGTGCTGTTCTGCAACGCCATCCACCTGATCCAGGACAAGCTGGCGGTGGTCCGGGAGGCGGCGGCGGTGCTGCGGCCCCGCGGGGCCTTCGCGTTCAACACCACCTTCTTCGAGGGGGCCTACCCTCCGGAAACCCTCCGGTTCTACAAGCTGTGGATGCTCCGGGCGGTGCGCCACCTGAAGGAGCGGGGCTTGGAGGTGGCCCGGGGAGTGAAGGCGACGGCCATGCGCTGGCTGTCCCCTTCGGAGTACGAAGCCTTGCTGCGTGCGCACGGCTTCGAAGACGTGCAGATCCACCTGCACCGACAGGAGCTGTCGTGCCAGAGTCTGGAGGACATCAGCGAGTTCTCCCTGTTCATCGAGGGTGCCCTGCCGGGTGTGCCCCTGCAGGAGGCGTGTGAGGCCCTGAAGCTGGGCGTCCGGCAGGCGTTCCAGGAGTTGGCCCTGGCCACGGTCCCCCGCAACTGGCTGCAGGCGATCGCGCGCAAGGCCGGAGGATAGATCGCGGCCCGCGCGTGGAGCGTGCGCGGCTGCCCGAGGGCGTCTCGGGACGGGATCCTGGTGGCCGGCGGGTTTAGCCGATGACGCGGACGTTGGAGGCCTGGGGACCCTTCTGACCCTGGGTGACCTCGAACTCCACCTTCTGGCCTTCCTGGAGGTTCCGGTACCCTTCCCCCACGATGGCGCTGTAGTGGACGAACACGTCCTTGCTCCCGTCGTCGGGGGTGATGAACCCGTACCCCTTCTCCGGGCTGAACCACTTCACCGTTCCCCTGGGCATCGTACTCCTCCGTGCCGTTCTCCCCGCACCGGGCGGGACAGGCCCATCATCGGCCAGCCCTCGGGGTTTGTCAACGGCCCAGGAGGATTCGCCCGCCGTGTCGGAGGAACGGGGCCGAGCGGGGAGAAAGCAACAGCCGGTGGGTGGTCCGCTGATCTACGGTCCGGAGTGCCGCCGCTACGACTTCGGCGGAGGGCACCCTCTGAACTCCACCCGGTTGGAGCTGGCCACCGACCTCATGCGGGAGCTGGGCCTCCTGGACCGCTACGGGGTCCTCCCCCCCCGGCGGGCCTCCGAGGAGGAACTGGCCTGGGTCCACAGCCCGGAGTACGTGGCGGTGGTGCGGGCCCTCAGCGAGAGGCCCGACCACCCCCTCCTGAGTCGGCTCTACGGGTTCGGACCCGGGGACAACCCGCCCTTTGCGGGCATGCACGAAGCCGCGGCCACCATCGTGGGAGGTGCTCTGGTGGCCGCGGAGGGCATCGCGTCAGGGGCGTTCCTCCACGCCTTCCACATCTCCGGGGGCCTGCACCACGCCCAGCGCGCCCAGGCCAGCGGGTTCTGCGTGTACAACGACGTGGCGGTGGCGTGCGAGTTCTTCCGCCGGCGCGGCTGGCGGGTGCTGTACGTGGACGCGGACGCCCACCACGGCGACGGCACCCAGGCCCTCTTTTACGACACCCACCAGGTCCTCACCATCTCCCTGCACGAGACGGGGCGTTTTCTGTTCCCGGGGACGGGCGAGCCGGAGGAGCTGGGGGAAGGCCGGGGCTACGGCTACAGCGTGAACGTGCCCCTGCTGCCCCTGACGGACGACGCCTCGTGGGTGGAGTGTTTCGAGACCGTGGTCCCCCCGGTGGCCCGCGCCTTCCGGCCGGACGTGGTGGTGACCCAGCACGGGTGCGACACCCACCGGCGGGATCCCCTCACGGACCTGAGCTGCACGGTGTACACCGCGGAGTACTTCGCCCGCCGCATGCACGAGCTGAGCCACGAGCTGTGCGGGGGCCGGTGGCTGGCCACCGGGGGCGGCGGGTACGACATCTGGTCCACGGTGCCGCGGGCCTGGACCCTGGTGTACGGGGTGGTGTCGCACCAGGAGGTCCCTGAGGTCGTCCCCGAAGCGTGGCGCCAGCGGTGGCGGCCGTGGGCCCCGCACGACCTGCCGCGCGGGATGCGGGAGGAGCCTTCCCAGGACGCTCCGCCTGCGGTGCGCTCCCAGAACCTCCACACCGCCCGGCGGGTGGCGGAGACGGTGCTGTCCTTGTTGGAGGCCCGGGCGTGAGGCCCGTGGTGTGGCTGGACGGGAGCCCCTGGAGCTGGGAGGCTTTCGGGTACGCCGCGGAGCTCGCCCGGGGGCGCGGCGTGGGGCTGGTGGCGGTGTGCGACCCCTCCGTGCCGGAGGAAGACCGGGCCCGAGCGGTCCGGGAGGGCGCCACGCGGGGCGTGGCTGTGGAGGTCCGGGTCCCCGAGGCAGGCCGCCGGACGGAGGTGGAGGTGTGCCGGGCGGGGGAGGAGGAGGGCGCGGAGGTGGTGGTGGCACCCAGGAGGACAGCCACCCGCAAGGTGGTGCTGAGCGCGGGGGTGGTCTGGCTGCTGGCCAACGCGCCCGGACCCGTGGTGGTGTACCGGTCCCCGAGGGGGCCGTGAGGTGACTTCGGGCGAGAACTTCCAGGACGCGCGGGGTCGGACGGTGGAGCTGCGGGAGTACCGGCCGGAGGACCGAGGGCTCCTTCTGGCCATGTACCGCACCTTCGACCCCGAGCAGCGGGCGCAGGGCATCCCGCCCGTGCACCCCTTGCGGCTGCAGGAGTGGGTGGACCTGTTGACGGGCGAGGGGGTGAACGTACTGGCGTGGTTCGGGGACCGGGTGGTAGGCCACGCGGTGCTGGTGCCGGACGGAGCGGGATCCCACGAGCTCGCGGTGTTCGTCCACCAGGAGTTCCAGGGGGCGGGGATCGGCACACACCTGGTGCGGGCTGTGCTGGAACTGGGGCGGACGCGGGGGGTCCAGCACGTGTGGCTCACCGTGGAGCCGTGGAACGGCAGGGCCTGTGCGTTGTACCGGCGGGTAGGGTTCCAACGCACGGCCGCGGACCCGTGGGAGGAAGTGTGGGAGCTAGAGGCCTGTCTGGAAAATCCCTCTGCCAGAAGGACGGACCGGGGTCCCCAAAAATCGCGCAGCGATTTTTGGGGTGGTCTAGAGGTGTAGACCAGCTCGTACGTCGGGCTGGTCTAGCGGACCACCACCATCACCCTCCGCTCCCGCGGCCCGTCGAACTCCGCCAGCATCACCGCCTGCCATCGGCCCAGGGCCAGCTGGCCGTCGCGCACGGGGATCACCTGGCCGGGGCCGGTGACGGCCGCCTTCAGGTGGGCGCTGGCGTTGTTGTCCACCCGGTCGTGCCGCCACACCCCGTCGGGGAACAGCTTGGCCAGGGCGTCCAGCAGGTCGTCGCACACCTGGGGGTCTGCGTTCTCGTTCACCACCACGCCTGCGGTGGCGTGGGGCACGTACACGCAGCAGATGCCCTCCCGGGTGCCGGAGGCGCGCACGGCCTCCTGGACCCGGTCGGTGATGTCCACCAGCTCACGCTTGCGGCGGGTACGGACGGTGAACTCGACCATGGCGTGCTCCCTCCCCCCACAGGGTAGCGCGGAGGAGGGCCCGTGCGGGGGCGACTCCTGCGGCGCGGCCTGTTTGTAAGCCTGTACGCCGTGGCCATGGCGTACGCGGAGGCCGCGGTGGTGGTGTACCTGCGGGCCCTGTACGGGATCGAGGACCTGGTCCGAGACGTGCCCACGCGACCCGACGCCCTCGTGCCGCTGGAGCTGGGAAGGGAGGCCGCGACCCTGGTGATGCTCTTCGCGGTGGGGCAGGTGGCGGGCCGGAGCCGCCCCGGCCGGTGGGGAGTTTTCCTGTACGCGTGGGGGCTTTGGGACGTGGCGTACTACGGCTGGCTCCGGCTCCTCGTGGGTTTCCCACGGTCCCTGACGGACTGGGACCTGTTGTTCCTCCTCCCCCTCCCCTGGTGGGCGCCCGTGTGGGCCCCGATCCTGGCAGCGATTTTGCTCGCAGTTTTCGGTGCGGCGGTAGCGGTCCGCGGGGAATCCGGACAGCCGGTGCGGGTGGACCTTGCCAGCGTGGTGGCCGCCGGGGTGGGCTCCGCCGCGGCCCTGGGGGCGGTGATGGCGCCCGCCCTGACCCACCTTGGCGCAGGGTGGGAAGCCGCGGTGGCCGCGCGCCCGGAGGTCTTTCCGTGGGGCCTGTACCTGGCGGGCTGGCTTGCGGTGGCGTGGGCGGCCTGGCGGGTGGCCTCGGGACGGAGCTCTCGGCCTACTCGCTTGCACAAACCGGCCCGGCGCGGGACGCTATAAGCCAAGCGAACCGTGGGAGGGTGGTATGGCACAGCGTGACTGCAAGGCGACTGAGAGGCAATCTGGGAGCCTGTCCCGGAAAAGCTCTCGGAGGGGGGGGCCGGGGTGGTCTAGGGGCTTGGCGTTGGCCCTGGCGCTGGCGGTGGTGGGAGCCGGCCCGCTGGCGGCTCAGATGCCTGGGGACGAGATCGTGCCCGGGGAAGGGATCGGGGCGGCCCGCATCGGCATGGCCATGGACGAGGCGGCGCAGGTGGCGCAAGGGTTCGGGCAGACGCGGGACCAGGCACGGGACGCAGGCCGGGAGGTCTGCAACGTGGACGACGGGGTGGGGATCTGCGCGTACGACTATTACTTCTACGAGGACGAGCGGGAGCCCACCAAGACTCCGGGCCTGGTGATGGCCGTGGTCACGGACGATCCCCGCTTCCGTGTGAAGGGCGGTGTGGGCGTGGGCAGTACCCTGCTGGAGTTCCTGACCGTGTACGGCAGCAACCCGGAGTGGCTCGGGGGCGGGTACCTGGAGTGGACCAGCAAGGGGCTGCTGGTGGGGCTGCGCCGCGGCTCCCGGGGTGCGGAGGTGGCCATCGTGGGGGTGTTCAAGCCACGCCCCTCGGGGGTGCGGGCGGAGGGCAGAACCCTCCCGCGGCGGGCTGCGTACCTGTGAGCAGGCACAGATCCTGAGGAGGCAAAGATGCGGCGAGTACAGCTGGCGGCCTTGCTGGCCGCGGTGGTGGTGGGGGCAGCGGGTGTGGCCCACGCCCAGGACATCCTGCAGCTGGTGAAGGTGTTCGGGATCGGCTACGCGGTACGCACCTTCGGGCCCCAGCTCAACGACTTCATCAACTCCATGCTGTTGTCCCGGGACGCGGCGACGCGGCAGACCACCAAGGTGGTGCCCATCCTCAGCGTCTCCATCGGACTCAGCGCCCCGGGCCGGGCCACCATCGGGGCCGCGCAGGTAGCCGGGCCCCGGGCCGCGGTCCAGAAGGTGGAGGCGGTGGCGGCCCTGGACGCCAACTACCAGGGGGTCTTCCAGGTGCGGGCCCTGATCCCCGTGGACAGCCTGGAACCGTGGAAGGGCCTCCGGCGGGTGGTGGGGGTGGGGGTGTCTGCCATCATCGACCTCAGGATTTGAAGCAAGAGGAGGGAGGGCGGAGGGCAGCCCTCCCGAGTCCTCACCGCCGGGGCGCCACGAGGAGCGTCCCGGTGTGGTGCACGCTCATGGGGTGCAGGTGGCAGTAGATGGTGTAGGCACCCGCCCGTACGTTGCGGATCCGCACCGTCTTCGCCTGCTTGGGCTGCAGGACCTCCTTGACGCCGAAGGCGTCGATGGCGAACCCCTCCGGGATGGGGCTCTCGTTGCGCACCACGAACTCCACCGTCTCGCCCTCGTAGGCGAAGGCGTCCGCGGGCAGGTTGGTCACCGCGATGGTGGACACTCCCGCCACGGTGGCCTTCCAGAATTTCATGGTGACTTGGTAGCGGCGGACGGGGGCTGCGCCACGGGCGGGCTGGGCCAGGGGCGCGGGGGCGAGGAGGGCCACGGCCAACACGGCCGCGGCGGTCAGGATACGGAGCTTCACCGGGTCACCTCCTATGTTTCGGACTGCTAATCATATACCATGGAGGGCGGAGGGACGTCAAGGAGGGGAACTGTGGCGGACGGGCGGCACGGAGGACCTTTCCACAGCCGGGAGCACACCGCGGAGCGGGTGGCGCAGGCGTTGAGCCGTATTGGGACCGCCCTGCGCAGCGAAGCGTGGGGGGAGGCCATGGCCCGTGGGCTCACCCCTACCCAGGCGCAGATCCTCGGCTACCTGCGGTTCCGGGGCCGGCAGGGGGCCCGGGTGTCGGAGGTGGCGGAGGCGCTGGCCGTCACCCCGGCCACGGCCAGCGAGTCCACGGACGCCCTGGTACGCAAGGGGTTGGTGCGCAAGGCCCGGGTGGCAGAGGACGGCCGGGCCCGGCTGGTGGTGCTTACCCCCGCGGGCAGAAGGGAGGCGGAGCGGCTGGCGGGTTGGCCGGACTTCCTGCTGCGGGCGGTGCGCCGCCTGCCCGCTTCCGAGCAGGCCACCCTGCTCCGGGTGCTCCTGAAGACCATCCGGGAGCTGCAGAAGGCCGGCCGGATCCCCGTGTCCCGGATGTGCGTGACCTGCCAATACTTCCGGCCGTACGCGCACCCCGACCCCGAACGGCCCCACCACTGCGCCTTCGTGGACGCCCCCTTCGGCGACGGCTTGCTGCGCGTGGACTGCCCGGACCACGTGGCCGCGGACCCCGAGCAGGAGCGGGAGAACTGGAGGCGGTTTTCCCGCGGGGCCTGAGTCGGCTGTCCACACGCCCGGATCCCGCGGGCTCCGGCCGCTCCCGACGGATCACGGCGTGGCGGAGGGGGTGGGACTCGAACCCACAAGGGCTTGCGCCCACCGGTTTTCGAGACCGGCCCCTTAGCCAGTTCGGTGCACCCCTCCGGCCTTCCTGACGGGCTTTCCAGCCACCACCGCCACCGCGGACCCACCACCGCCGCGTGGTGTCAACGTGGTGTCACCGCCCACCGCCCACCACCTGCGAGAGGTTGGGCGGGCAACCAGGACCGGTACCCCTGGTCACCCGCCCAGGCGGTGGTGGTGCACCACAGGGTGCACCCTGAGGATACCATAACCCCGCTCAAATCTTCAGCACGGCCCCGCGAACCGCCCCCGCAGCCGCGCGCACGCGACAGGCGGCCTGTGGGGCCCCAGGCCCGAAACCCGGCAAAATCGGCGAAATCCTTGTTGTTGTTATTGCTTTTCGGGTAAAAGCGCGCCCGATTTTGATATGCCGACGGCTAGAAACCGCGCGGCGTCGGCTTTGCACGGACTTTTCCGAAGCGCACCACTTAGAGGCAACTATGCGGACCGATGTTGACCCGGAGCAGCTGTTCGCCTATCCTGTAGGCAAAAGAAAGCGGCGAGCCCGGCCCGCCAGCCACGCGCCCGCCGCCACGAGGCCAGTACCCAGGGCGCCGTCCTGCGCCTTTGGGGCCTCGTAGCCAGCTTAGGCGGAGGACCGCGGCAGGTCAAGTGGGGGGGTCGGAGCCGCGGAAAGTGAGGGCCGTATGACGACGTTGACACAAAGTTTGCTCTTGGTGCTGCGGAAAGCGCGGCGCCCCCTGCCGACCTCCGAGGTTGCGCACCGCGTGGGCTCCACCAGGAGGGTGGTCCTGGCCCTGCTGGGCCGCTTGGCCCGTAGAGGGGTGGTGGTGCGGGTCCGGCGGGGCGGCGGGCGTGGGCGGCAAACCCTGTGGGGGGTGCCCCGATGACAAGCGCTCGCGCACGCCGGAATCTTACGCCGTACCTGCCCCGGGTCCGAACACTCGCCGGGGCGAAGGTCCTCCTGGCCCTCCTCCTGCATGCCAACGGCCGGGGCGAAGCCTGGCCCTCGGGCAAAGTGCTGGCCCGGGTGACGGGGCTGTCCAGGCGGCGGGTCTGGGCAGGCCTGCAGGAGCTTGAAACCCTCGGCGCGATCGAGCGGGTACCCGCCGGGCGGGGGCGGGTGAACCTGTACCGGGTAGTGACGCAGGAGACACCACCAATAGTGTCTCATGCGTCACTAGGTAGTGCTCCACGGAGCACAGGGGTAGTGACGCCTGGAGCACTACCCCTAAGTGTGACGCCTGGAGCACTACCCGACGCCCAGAAGCCGCGTGACAAGCGGGTTTCAGCTCAGGGGGGTGCTCAACCGGATAGTGTCTCCGGCGACACACTGAACAAGGAACAGCTCAAAGAACAAAGAAGAGAACAGCCCGTGTCCTTCGAGGAACAGCCTCCGGCGGCCGCACCTCCGGCTTCCTCGACGGCCTCCGGTGCGGCCGCCTCCGGTTTGGGTGGTAACCCCTCTCATCATCCAGGAACAGGACTTGGTGAAAAGCTATTTGAGGTTTTTCTCGAAGCTATGCCGTTCGCTCGGAGCGTTCCTGCGGCACTTCCGGGTGTGAGCGTGGCCACTCTCAATGAAGCTCACCGGTGGCTCACCGCACGAGCGCCGGATGCGGCCGAGCAGTTTGCGGAGGTGGTCTGGGGCGTTATGGGCGGGCAAGACCGTTGGCCGGTGATTAGCCAAAGCCTGCGCAAGAAGGGCTATGCCCTACTAGGGTCCGGCCGGCTGACTTTCATCTTGGAACGCGGCGACGCGCCTGATTTGTCGCGCGTGTGGGCGGCATGGAGTCGCATCCTCGAGTACGAGGCCTCCAGGAGCGGGCGGGCGCTGCACGAGGTGCCACGGTGAGCGCCCTTCCGGCCAAGTCATTAGCCCTGGACCGCCCCAGCCCCTCGGCCCGGTGGTGGTCCTGGTGGTGCAGGCACCGGCTGCCGCACCTGATCCGCGGGCGGCTGTACGTGACCGACCTGGACAGCGTGGCCTGGTGCCTTTACAGCCACCAAGGCGACGAAAGAGTCAGGGTGCTGGCCATCGTCGAGGTGGTGCCGATGGGCGGCAACCTGGAAGCCCGGCGTTCAAGCCTAATGGCCCTCGGAGCCCTGGCAGCCCAGGCCGGGGTGCCCGCCTTGGTCCTGGAGGTGGACCACCGGCGGCCCGCCTTTCGGGCGAGGACCATGCGCGGGCTGCACGTCCTGGTTGGTCCGGTCGGCGAGGCAGACTTCGCCCTGTGGCTTGAGAGGGCCTTAGGAGCGGCACCAGGAGGGGGGCACGGCGTGGTACGTGCCCCCGTACCCGCCCGCGCTGGTCCTGGGCACCCTCTCAGGATCGCGCCAGACGCACAAAAACCGGCCTAGGAGCGGCCCCATGAGGGGGGCGCGTAGGGGTTTTTTTACGTGCCCCCGTACCCGCGAGGCCGTAGAGGCGGTTTCTGGCCCGATGCGAGGCTTTCCGAAGCAATCCGGGGCCCGGGCGCAGGCCCGGCCCGCCCGTGCCCACCGGGTCACCTTCCGCTCTCGCCCAGCAGCCGCTCCAGAACCTGGGCGGCCCGGCGGTCCTGGCCCAGGGCGTGGGTGTACACCGCGGCGGTGATTGCGGGCGAAGCGTGGCCCAGCCGCCTGGACACGTCAGGAAGACCCAGGCCACCGGCCAGCAGGTGGCTGGCGTGGGCGTGGCGCAGGGCGTGGGGCCTGGCACCCTCCGGAGGCAACCCGGCCTTCCTGGCCAGGGCCTGCATGGCGCGCTCGACCACCTGGCGGTGCAGCGGGCCTCCGTCCGTGGCCTTCCAGGCCAGGTCCTCTTCACTCCAGGGCCTGCCCTCGGCCAGAGCCTGCTTGCGGGCCTCCAGCCGGAGCCGCTTCAGGACCTCCAGGGCCTGGCCCGGCAGGTGGACCACCCGGTGTCCTGCCCGGGTCTTGGGCGGGCAGGTCACCCACGCACCGCCCACCCGGTGCACCGTCCGCTCGACCCGGACCACACCCTCCTGGAAGTCGAAGTCGCACCACCGCAACGCCAGGGCCTCGCTGACCCGGAGGCCTCCGGTAGCCAGCACCCAGAACAGGCCCTCCAGCCGGTGCCCTCGGGCTGCCCGCAGGAAGGCCGCCACCTGCTGCGGAGTCCACGGCCTGGCCCTCTCCGGCCTGTACCTGGGCACCTCCAGGGCCTCCAGAGGATTGGCTGCAACCAGGCCCAGCCGCACCGCCTGGCGCAGGACCCTGGACAGCAGCCTGTAGGCCTTCAGGGCGAGCCGTGGGCGGGCGTGGAGCGGTTGCAGCACCGAGGCCAGCAGGTAGGGTGTCACCCGGTCCAGCCGCACCGGCCGCAGGGCCTCCAGGTGCCGGGCGGTCCGGCCGTAGTCTTCCAGGGTCCTGGGCCGCAGGGTCGGGTCACCCAGGGCCTGGTCCAGGAGGTCTCCGAAGGTCACCCGGGCCTTGCCGGGCTCGGGCAGGGGCCGCAGGCCCAGGGTCCGCAAGTACTCCTCGGCCTTCCTGCGGGCTTCCTGCTGGGTCCTGCCGTAGAAGGTCTTCCTGCGCCCTCCAAGGCACAGGGTGGCCTGCCACCGGCCGTCCTGCCTCCGGAAGACTGTCACCGCCACCGCCTCCTTTCCGGGCGGCAGGTGGTGTCAGCGTGGTGTCAGGAAGGCTGGAAGCCTTGCAGGAAGCGGGTTTCGGAGGGTGTCACCGGTTTTCGAGACCGGCCCCTTAGCCAGTTCGGTGCACCCCTCCGGCCTTCCCATTGTAGCGCACCGGGCCCGCACGTCGGGTACAGTAGAAGCGTGCTCCAGAGAGGCCTCTGGCCGACGGGG
>Ga0197143_1001006_pt1 | contig 25669 bp, 26 predicted proteins | sample GBS70_MetaG_FD_148603 | JGI IMG/M metagenome (GOLD analysis project Ga0197143, IMG submission 148603) | Sediment microbial communities from Great Boiling Springs, Gerlach, Nevada, United States - GBS 70_MetaG | ecosystem: Environmental > Aquatic > Thermal springs > Hot (42-90C) > Sediment... | reverse complement strand
GGCCCGTCGCGAAGTCTCGCTTCGAGAGACACCGCGTTTCGTGCGACAGGTTCATCGCAAACCGTGGTTTGGGGGCTCGTCGCAGGGCACCGCCCGTCGCCGGGGGCTCATATATTGCTTCTGGCCCGAGCGGAAGGAGGAAAAGGGGTGCGCTTTGCCGTCCTGGGAGGAGACGTGCGGGAGAAGGAGGCGGCCCGCTACCTCTGGGAGCAGGGGGTGAGTCTGAGCCTCTGGGGCCTGGAGTGGGAGGGAGACGATCCCCGGGTGCAGGCCTTTTCCGAGGCGTCAAGGGCGCTGGAGGGAGCCCAGGCCGTACTAGCTCCGGTGAAGGGGCTTGATGCCCGAAACGCCCTTTACGGTGCGGGCGATTTGGTCCTGACCTCTGAGGATCTCGGGGCACTCGAGCCCGGCACCCCCTTCTTCATCGGGCGGGCTAACTCCTGGCTCCGGGGAGAGGCCAAAAAGAGGGGTTTCCGACTGATCGAGCTTCTGGAGAGGGACGACTTCTCCATCTACAACTCCATCCCCACGGCCGAAGGAGCCATAGGGAAGGCCATGGCGGAATCGGATGTCTGCCTCTTTGGAAGCCAGTGCTTCGTCCTGGGATTCGGACGCACGGGACAGACCATAGCCCGGGCGCTGGCCGGCCTCGGCGCCCGGGTGACCGCCTGCTCCCGCGACCGGGGAGAGCTGGCCCGGGCCTACACCCTGGGCTACCGGACCCTCCCCCTTTCCCGCCTGGCGGACCACCTGGAGGAAGCGGACTTCGTTTTCAACACCATTCCCGCCCTGGTGCTCACCGGGGAAAAGCTCTCCCTCACCCGGCCGGAGGTGGTGATCGTGGATATCGCCTCCGCCCCGGGGGGGACCGATTTTGCCGCCGCCCGGGAGCTCGACCGCAAAGCCTTTCTCGTCCCCGGCCTTCCGGCCAAGGTGGCTCCCCGGACGGCGGGGCGGCTTCTCGGTCAGGTGGTTTTCGAGCTGGCCGGGGAAATGACCTCCCCGGCTCTCGAATCCTGGTCCGGGATGACCAGGCAGTAAGGTTCGTTTCCGGTCCGGGGGGGCAGCCACCGGGAAAGGGAGGTAGGTGACGATGGGAAGAGCACCGGATTTCGGCGGCCTGAGGATAGGGTTTGCCCTCACCGGGTCCCACTGCACCCTCCCCGAGGTGCTGCCCCAGGTGCGGCTTCTCCGGGAGGCGGGGGCGGAGGTGTGGCCCATCCTCTCCCCCAGCGTCTCCACCATGAAGACCCGGTTCGGGGATCCCGAGGAGTGGCGGGAGGCCCTTAGGGAAATAACCGGCAGGGCGCCTCTGGAGACTATTCCGGAGGTGGAGCCTCTCGGGCCGCAGAAGCTTCTCCACGCCCTCGTGGTGGCCCCCTGCACGGGTAACACCCTGGCCCGCATCGCCCACGCCATCACCGACACCCCGGTGACCATGGCCGTCAAGTCCACCCTCCGCAACGGCCGACCGGTGATCCTGGCCATCAGCACCAACGACGGCCTGGGGCTGAACGCTCCCAACTGGGCCCGGCTTTTAGCGGTAAAGAATATTTACTTCGTCCCCTTCGGACAGGACAATCCTTATGAGAAACCGAATTCGCTGGTGGCGCACCTGGACCTCCTTCTCCCCACCCTGGAGCAGGCGCTCCGGGGGAAGCAGTACCAGCCGATATTGATTTCCTGGCGGGAAGAGGCGTCACCGGCCCGAAGGAGGATGGGGAGTTGAAAGACCTGAAGGTGGCGGTGATAGGAGCGGCGGGGGCAGTGGGGAGAAAAGTGGTGGAGGTGCTGGAGGAGAGAAATTTCCCCGTGGGAGAGCTCCGGCTTTTTGCCACCCGCCGTTCGGCCGGGCAGAAGATCCCCTTCCGGGGGGAGAAGATCCCGGTGGAGGAGACCCGGCCCGAGGAGCTGGAGGGCTTTCAGCTGGCCTTTTTGGCCGTGGGGGCGGAGGTGTCGCGGGAGCTCGGCCCGCTTCTTGCCTCCCGGGGCACGGTGGTGATAGACAAGTCCAGCGCCTTCCGCCTGGAGCCGGAGATACCCCTGGTGGTGCCCGAGGTCAACGGGGAGGAGCTGCGCCACCACCGGGGGATAGTGGCCAGCCCCAACTGCTCCACCATCCAGATGGTCATGGTCCTCGAGCCCCTGCGGAGGGTGGCGGGGATCCGCCGGGTGGTGGTGTCCACCTACCAGTCGGTCTCCGGCACCGGGGAGGCGGCCGTGGGGGAGCTGGAGGAGCAGGTGCGGGGATTCGTCCGGGGGGAGAGGCCCGAGCCCCGGGTTTACCCCCGGCCCATCGCCTTCAACCTCCTCCCCCACATAGACTCCTTCGGGGAGCTCGGCTACACCGGCGAGGAGTGGAAGCTCGTCCGGGAAACGAGGAAAATCATGGGGATTCCGGATCTGCCCGTAAGCGCCACCGCGGTGCGGGTCCCCGTGTTCTGGGCCCATTCGGAGGCGGTGTCGGTGGAGCTGGAGCGACCTCTTTCTCCCGAGGAGGCCCGGGCTACCCTTTCCTCCTTCCCCGGAGTGCGGGTGGTGGACGATCCGGAGAAGGGGCTTTACCCCACTCCTCTCGAGGCGGCAGGCAGGGATGAGGTGTTCGTGGGGAGAATAAGGGAGAGCCTGGCCTTCTCGCCGGGGCTGGAGATGTGGGTGGTGGCGGACAACCTGCGCAAGGGGGCGGCCACCAACGCCGTGCAGATAGCGGAGACGCTCCTTCGGGAGGGGCTGCTTGAGCCCCTTGTGCGGGCTGGAGGTAAGATCTAAAGTGGCGGTGATGAAAGGTTACGGCACGGTCATCCCTGCCCTGGTCACTCCTTTCGACCAGCGGGGGCGGGTGGATGAGGAGCTGGCCGCCTCCCTGGCCGAGCACCTGGTAGAGCTGGGCTGCGACGGGGTGCTGGTAGGAGGGACCACCGCTGAGTCCCCCACCCTCTCGGATGAGGAGAAGATAGCTTTGGTGCGGGCGGTGGCCCGGCGGGTGGGGGACCGGGCCTTTGTCTGGGCGGGGACAGGGACAAACGACACCGAGCATACCCTGGAGCTTACCCAGCGGGCGGTGGCCGAGGGGGCGGACGGAGTGATGCTGGTCTGCCCTTATTACAACCGTCCTCCTCAAGAGGGACTCTTCCGCCACTTCTCCCGGGCCGCCGGGGTAGCCGGGGTTCCGGTCATGCTCTACAACATCCCCGGCCGCACGGGGGTAAACCTTCTCCCGGACACGGTGGCCCGCCTGGCCCGGGAGGTGGAGAACATCGTGGCCATAAAGGAGGCCTCGGGCAATCTCGACCAGATCTCCACCCTCCGCCGCCTTGCCCCCCGGGAATTCGTGATCTATAGCGGAGACGACAGCCTCACCCTGCCCATCCTCTCGGTGGGGGGGCAAGGGGTGGTCAGCGTGGCCGCCCATCTGGTGGCCCCCCGGATCAGGGCCATGATCGAGGCCTACCGGGAGGGGCGGGTGGAGGAGGCGAGGGAGCTCCACCTCCAGATGCTCCCTCTCTTCAAGGCCCTGTTTGTTACCACCAACCCCATCCCGGTCAAATACGCCCTGCGCCTCATGGGCTTCGAGGTAGGGGATTGCCGCCCCCCCCTCCTCCCCCCCTCTCCCGCCGAACAGGTGGCGGTGAGGGAGGGCCTCGAGGCGGTGGGGCTTCTCCCGGTTTCAGCCTGATTGAGCGCTGATCGCCTGCGCATCACTCCCCTCGGAGGAGTGGGGGAAATCGGAAAAAACATGACCGTCTACGAATGCGGTCCGGACATGCTCGTGGTGGATGCCGGACTGGCCTTCCCTGAAGAGGAGCTTTTGGGCGTGGACATCGTGATCCCCGACTTCTCCTACGTGGTGGAGAACCGCTCCCGGCTCCGGGGGGTGATCCTGACCCACGGGCACGAGGATCACATGGGGTCCATGCCCTACCTCCTCCGCCAGGTGGAGGTGCCGGTCTACGGTTCCCGGCTGGCCCTGGGGCTGGTGCGGGAGAAGCTTTCCGAGCACGGGCTCGACCTTCCCCCCGGCTCCCGCTCCTTTGAGCCCGGGGAGGAGCTGGAGATAGGCTGCTTCCGGGTGGAGCCCTTTCTCGTAAACCACAGCATCGCCGATGCGGTGGGCCTGGCCCTCCACACCCCGGTGGGTACGGTGGTGCACACCGGGGACTTCAAGTTCGATCAGACCCCGGTGGACGGGCGGGTGGCCGACTTTCACCGCCTGGCCTCCCTGGGGGCGAAGGGAGTGCTCCTTCTACTCTCCGACAGCACCAACGCCGACCGGCCGGGATATACGCCTTCCGAGAAGGTGGTGGGGGAGGCGCTGGACACCATCATAGCCATGGCCCCGGGGAGGGTGCTGGTGGCCACCTTCGCCACTAACGTCCACCGCATCCAGCAGGTTTTCGACTGCGCTACCCGTCGGGGGCGCAAGGTGGCAGTGGTGGGCAGAAGCGTGGAGAACACCGTTCAGGTGGCGCTGGAGCTGGGTTATCTCCGGGTGGAGGAGGGGGTGCTCATCGGGGTGGAGGAGCTCCGCCGCTACTCCCCGGAGAAGATCTGCGTCCTCACCACCGGCACCCAGGGGGAGCCCATGAGTGCCCTTTCCCGCATGGCCACCGGGGAGCACCGTTGGGTGGAGATCATCCCCGGGGATACGGTGGTCATCGCCGCCACCCCGGTGCCGGGCAACGAATACCTCGTCCACCGCACGGTGGACAACCTCTTCCGCCTGGGGGCCAGGGTCATCCACGGCCGGGAATCAGGGGTACACGTCTCCGGGCACGGAAGCCAGGAGGAGCTGAAGATGATGCTCAACCTGACCCGACCCCGCTACTTCATCCCCATCCACGGCCAGTACCGGCACCTCGTCCGCCACGCGGAGCTGGCCCAGGCGGCCGGGGTACCCGCGGAGGGGATCATGATCGGGGAAAACGGTACCACCTTCGAGGTGACGGCGGAGAGCTGCCGGATAGCGGGGAAGACCCAGGCGGGCAAGGTGATGGTGGACGGACTCATGGTGGGAGACGTGGGCACGGCGGTGCTGCGTGATCGGCGACAACTGGCGGGGGACGGGATCCTCATCGTGGTCCTGGCCACCGACAAGGCCACCGGAGCGGTGCTTTCCGGGCCCGAGCTCATCTCCCGGGGCTTCGTCTACGAGAAGGGAGCGGGAGGCGACCTTCTGGAGGAGGCCAAGCCCCGGGTGCTCGACACCATCGCCCGCTGCCGGGCCCGCCAGATCCAGGAGTGGCAGAGCATCAAACGCTCGGTGCGGGATTCGCTCTCCGCCTTCATCTACGATAAAACCCGCCGCCGACCGGTGATCGTCCCCGTGATCCTGGAGGTATAAAGCGGGCGCGCTCCGAGCGATCTGCCTCCCGGCCGGAACCCGGCCATTGGCCCAAAAGCCAGGAAAAAAAGCCTTCGAATGACGACTAAAATGAGGGGTGGTCGTTCCGAAGCTGCTCCTCTGGCTACTCCTGGGTCTCGGGATAGGGGCTCTCCTCCACCGGGCGGGTGCCCGGTGGGCGGAGAGGCTGGCCCGGAGCGAGGAAGCTCTACCTTCCGTCATCTCCCCTCGCTGGGAAAGGGCTTCCCTCGGGCTTACGGCGGCGGCAACGGGAGTCCTTTACGCCTGGGCGGCCGGAAGGGCCGGGGCTCCTCTTCCCCTGCTTCTCGAGCTCTTCTTCCTTTCCCTTCTCGTTTTGGTCTCGGTGGTGGACCTGCGCTCGGGCCTCGTCCCCGATGAGCTGATCGCCACCGGGCTGGCCGGCTGGGCCGCCCTCTGGCCCTGGACCCGCAGCCTCACCCTGGCTGAGTCTCTGGGGGGGCTGGCCTGCGGATTCGGCCTCTTCCTGCTGCTGGCCCTCCTCTCCCGGGGAGGGATAGGGGGCGGGGACGTGAAGCTGGCCGCCCTGATGGGGCTTTATCTCGGCCCCTGGGGGATCGTGCGCTCCCTGGTCTTCGCTTTCCTGCTGGGCGGGGTCATAAGCGGCCTTCTCCTCCTCTCCCGCCGGAGGGGGAGGAAGGATCCCATCCCCTTTGCCCCCTTCCTGGCCTTCGGAGCGGCCCTGGGCCTCCTGGGCGTCGGAGGTTCTGTTCTGGCATTTCCCTGAAATGCGAATCCGCTTTTTGGGTGGGGCTGCTCGGGTGACGAGGCGTGGGGGTGGTGGTTTCGCTTCCCTGAAGTCGCGGGTCCGCTTTTTGGGGTAGCCTTTACCTCTCTACATCCCGGCGCCTCTGACCGGACATCCCGGAGCCTCTGCGCCCTGCTCCGCCGCCCCGGGTCGGATCGATCCAGGTGCCAAAGTCACTCCCAGAAAAGGGGGCAGGGTGAGTCTGTGCTATGCTAGGGGTGGGTTTTGGCCGGAAGGCGGCGGGAGAGCAGGGGGATTTTTCGAGCTATGCCCCCTATGCCGTTGCGGCCCCCTCTGACGATGAAAAGGGCAGATACTCGTTATTTTGCTGGCGGGAATGTGTGGTCGGCTGAAGAGCTGGCTTTGATGATGAAAAACCTCCAGCGCCGGGAGAGGGAAATCCGCCTCCGCCGGGAACGGGAGCGGGAGCGGGTGGTGGCGCGGCTACAGAGTGCGCTTCAGGAGGTGGCTCCCCGTTTTCCCGTGTGTCGTGCCTGGCTCTACGGATCTTTTCTGACCGGTCCATGGGCGGAGGATAGTGGAAGATTCGTTGACGCGCTGGAAACGATGCTGGCCTCAGCCGGGGAAGGGGAGTAGAGCCACCGGTGCTGCGCTACCTGACGGCAGGGGAGTCGCACGGGCCGGCGCTCCTGGCCATCCTGGAGGGGCTGCCCGCCGGGGTGCCGGTGGATCTTGAGGCCGTGAACGCTGAGCTCTCTCGCCGCCAGGGGGGATACGGTCGGGGGGCCCGGATGGGGATAGAGAGGGACGAAGCGGAGATCCTCTCCGGGGTGCGCCATGGCCGGACTCTCGGTAGCCCGGTGGGTCTCCTCATCCGCAACCGGGACTGGCCTAACTGGCAAGAGGTGATGAGCCCCTTCGGCCCGCCTCAAGAGCGGAGGCGGGAGGTGACCCGGCCCCGGCCGGGACATGCCGACCTGGCCGGGGGGATGAAATACGGCCATCGGGATCTGCGTAACGTTCTGGAGCGGGCCAGCGCCCGGGAGACCGCCGCCCGGGTGGCAGTGGGGGCGCTCTGTGTACAGTTGCTCGAGGAGCTGGGGGTGCGGGTTTACTCCTACGTGGTTTCCCTGGGCGGGGTGGAGGCCTCCTCTCCCGGGGAAGGGGGAAGGAATCCCGGGCCCAGGGAGTGGGAGAAGGCCTGGGCAAGGGCCCTTTCTTCCCCTTTTTATTGCCCTGATGCCCGGGTGGAGGAGGAGATGCGCCGACGGGTGGACGAGGCCCGAGAGGGAGGCGACACCCTGGGAGGCGTTTTTGAAGTGGTGGCCGTGGGGGTGCCGCCGGGACTGGGGAGCTACGCCTTCTGGGACCGGCGGCTGGACACCCGCCTGGCGGCGGCCCTCATGGGCATCCCCGGGGTAAAGGGGGTGGAGGTAGGGCTGGGGTTTGCCGCCTCCCGCCTACCCGGTAGCCGGGTGCACGACGAGATCTTTTACCGCCCCGAGCGGGGATACCTCCGGGAGACCAACCGGGCGGGAGGGTTGGAGGGCGGGGTGACCAACGGGGAGCCTCTCGTTTTGCGGGGGGCCATGAAGCCCATCGCCACCCTCATGCGCCCCCTCCAGAGCGTGGACATAGAGACCAAGGAAGAGGTGGGGGCCCAGGTGGAGAGATCGGACGTGGTGGCCGTGCCGGCGGCCTCGGTGGTGGCCCGGGCCCAGGTGGCCTTCGTCCTGGCCCAGGCGGTGCTGGAGAAGTTCGGGGGGGACAGTCTCGAAGAAGTGAAGCGCCACCTCGAGGGCTACCGGCGCTCCCTGGAGAGGTATTGAGCCCTCCTCCGGTTCTGCTTTTAGGCTTCATGGGCGCGGGCAAGACCACGGTGGGGGAGGAGCTTTCCCGCCTCCTGGGGTGGGAGTTTTGGGACACCGACCGGGAGGTGGAGCGGGAGGCCGGGCTCCGGGTGGAGGAGATCTTTTCCCGGGAAGGGGAGGACTCCTTCCGGGAGAGGGAGTCCCGGGCCCTGGAGAAGGCCCTCGCCCGGGGGCGGCGGGTGGTGGCCGCCGGGGGAGGGGTGCTGCTCCGGGAGGAAAACCGGCGGCTCATCTTCTCCGCCTCGTTCCCCGTCTTCCTCGAGGTAGACGCCGAGACCCTCATCCGCCGCCTGGGCGGAGGGGAAGGACGGCCTCTTCTCCGGGAGGGAGTGGAGGATAGGGTCCGCCAGCTCATGCAGGAGAGGGCTCCCCTCTATGCCCTGGTTCCCCACCGGGTAGAGGGATCCGGAAGCCCCCGGGAGGTGGCGGAGGAGATAGTCCGGCTTCTGCGGGAGAAGGGGGTGCTGCCCCGGGAGCGGGTGGAGGTGGATCTCGGCCAGCGCGGCTACCCCATCTTCGTGGGGGCGGGGATTTTAGAGGAAACAGGGGAGCTGCTGTCCCCTCTCCTGCCCCCGCCCCGCCGCCTGCTCCTTCTCACCCATCCCTCCCTTCAGGAGCTCTACGGAGAGAAGGTACTGGCCTCCCTCCGCCGGGCGGGTTACGGGGCGGAGGTGGCCCTGGTGCCCGAGGGGGAGGAGTCCAAGTCCCTGGAGATGGCTTTCGGGCTCTACGACCGCTGCCTTGAGGCCGGACTTGACCGCTCAAGCGTCCTTTTGGCTCTGGGCGGGGGAGTGGTGGGGGACCTGGGAGGATTCGTGGCCGCCACTTACATGCGGGGGATAGCCTTTGTCCCCCTTCCCACCACCCTTCTCTCCCAGGTGGACGCCTCGGTGGGAGGCAAGGTGGGGGTGAACCATCCCCGGGCCAAAAACCTGGTGGGGGCCTTTCATCAGCCGTCCCTGGTGGTCTCCGACGTCCTCACCTTGAGGAGCCTCCCGGAGCGGGAGTACCGCCAGGGGCTGGGGGAGGTGGTGAAGCACGGCTGCCTGGACCGGGAGTATTGGGGGGTTCTGGAGAAGGAGTGGGAGGGGATTCTGGCCCGCTCTGCCGATGCCCTAGTCCGGGTGGTGGCCGGGTCCTGCCGGGTGAAGGCCCGGGTGGTGGAGGAGGACGAGAGGGAGGAAAGCGGCCGGCGGATGATCCTCAATCTCGGCCACACCCTGGGGCACGCTCTCGAGGCGGCCACGGGCTACCGGGAGTTCTTCCACGGGGAGGCGGTGGCGGTGGGTCTTTCGGCCGCGGCCCGGATCTCGGCCCGTCTCGGGCTTCTTCTCCCGGGGGAGGCGGAGGAGCTGGAGTCTCTTCTCTCCGGGCTCGGCCTTCCGGTGCGCATTCCCGGAATCCCTCTGGGGAAGCTGGAGGAGGCCATGGGGTGGGACAAAAAGGCCCGTCTCGGGCAGCTCCGCTGGGTGCTTCTCGAAGGGAAGGGGAAGCCGGTGATCCGGGAGGACGTGCCTTTGGAGGTGGTGAGGGAGGTGCTTTTGGCCCTGGGCGCCCGGTGTAACGAGGGATCCGGGGGGTCGGCCGCCGGGTCGGACCCCGAGCCTGAAGCTTAGCCCGCGATTTTCAAAAACCTCCGGAGGCGGCGAAAAAAATGGGGGGCTGCTTCCGATGTAATCTCTGGAGGCGGTGCCCCTGCAGCGAACGGCGGCGAGTTTCAGGGAAGAGGTAGAAAGCGTAATCCGCGAGGCCGCCTCGGCCATCGAGCGTAGCCAGGAGAAGCTTTTTTCCCTGGCGGAGGAGATCCGCCAGGAGGTGATGGAGCTCCAGAGGGAGCTGGAGAGGCTGAAGGCCGACGTGGCCCGCCAGGTGGAAGAGGTGGACCGGCTGGAGCGGGAGGACCGCCAGGTGCGGGAAAGGCTCCTGGCCATGAGCGGGCGGCTCCGCCAGTTCCCCGAGGAGGAGGTGCGCCGGGTCTACGAGGAGGCCCGGGACGTGCGGGCCAGTCTCCAGGTAGCCCGGGAGAGGGAGAAGGTGCTCCGCCAGCGGCGGGACGAACTGGAAAGGAGGCTCCGCCGGGCAGAGGAACTTCTCGATCAGGCGGAGGCCATGATCGGGCAGGTGAGCATGGCCTTCAGCCTCCTCACGGGCAAGGTGAAGGAGCTCGAAGGCCAGGCCCGGGAGGCGGGCAAAAAGCGGCAGCTCATCTACAGCATCCTCCGGGCCCAGGAGGAGGAGCGGAGGAGGGTCTCCCGGGAGATCCACGACGGTCCGGCCCAGATCCTGGCCAACGCCGTCCTGCGCCTCGACTACTGCCAGAAACTCCTGCAGGAGAACCTGGAGCGGGGTCTCCGGGAGCTGGAGGAACTGAAAAACGTGATCAAGGTAAGCCTCCGGGAGGTGAGAAAGATCATCTTCGATCTCCGGCCGCTGGCTCTTGAGGATCTGGGGTTTTCCGGGGCGGTGCGCACCTATCTCGACACCTTCTCCGCCCAGTGGCCGGTGAAGGCGGAGCTGCGGGTGGAGGGGGAGGAGAGGAGGCTCCCCCAGCCGCTGGAGCTGGCCGGATACCGGCTCATCCAGGAGGCTCTCCAGAACGTGGCCCGCCACGCCCTGGCCTCCCGGGTAGAGGTGAAGATCTCTTACCTCCCCACCGCTCTCCGCCTCTCGGTGGAGGACGACGGTCGGGGATTCGACCCTCAGGAGCCCCCGAAACCGGGATCCTTCGGACTCATGGGCATGAGGGAGAGGGCGGAGCTTCTGGGGGGGAGGCTGGAGGTGGAGAGCGCCCCCGGAAAGGGCACCCGGGTGGTGGCCTACCTTCCCTACGGCCAGGAGGAGGATTTCCATGCCGCTTGAGCGGATAAGGGTGCTCCTGGCCGACGACCATCCCCTCCTCCGCCAGGGGCTGAAGATGGCCTTGAGCCTCTCCGAGGAGGTGGAGGTGGTAGGGGAGGCGGGAACGGGAGAGGAGGCCCTGCGTCTCGCCGGGGAGCTCCGTCCCGGGGTGGTGGTGCTGGACGTCTCCCTCCCGGACATGGAAGGGCTGGAGGTGGCGGCCCGGTTGAAGCGGCTTCCTCATCCCCCCCGGGTGATCGTGCTCACCGTCTATGATTCCCCGGACGTGCTGGCCCGGGCCCTGCGGGTGGGGGTGGACGGATATCTCCTTAAGGACGTGGATTCCCAGGAGCTCCTGGGAGCGCTCCGGCTTTGCGCCATGGGGGGGACGTACATCCAGCCCCGCCTGGCCGGGGTGCTGGCCGGGCTGATGCGGGAGACCTGGGCAGAAAAACCCGCCCCTCTCACCTCCCGGGAAAGGGAGGTATTGAGCCTCATGGCCCAGGGTTACGCCAACTCCGAGATCGCCCAGGAGCTCGGGGTGAGCGAAAAAACGGTCAAAAACCACATCTCCAGCATCCTCAGGAAGATGAACGTCCGTGACCGGACGGCGGCGGTGGTAGCCGCCCTGCGCCGGGGCATCGTCTCGCTGCGCTGACCGCCGGGGTATCATCGCGCTGCGCTGACCGGGTGACCCTTCGCCCTCCGAGGGCCGTCCCGGCTAGAATAGGCTTCCGGTCCCAGAGAAAACGGGGATTCCAGGCCCGCGAAGGGAAAGCCCCTCCTTCCGTTTCTATATGCGGGAGGGCTCGATCCGGGGGAGCCCTCCGAGAAAAAGGAAGAGAAGGAGGTGCGGCAGTGAAGAGGATCTTGGCCCGGGTGGTGGGGTTCGTCTACTCGGAGAAGGGTCAGGGCATGGTGGAGTACGGCCTCATCCTGGCGCTGGTGGCCGTGGTAGTGGTGGGGATCCTCGCCGCCATCGGCACGAGGCTGGGCAACACCTTCACCCAGGTAAGGGATACCCTGCCCCAGTAGCAGGAAGAGGCTTTCGTCCGAAGGAGCAAAAGAGTGGATTTTTTAGAGGGCCGGGCCGGACTCCTCGGGGCCCGGCCCTCTCTGACCCTGAAAGGAGGTGCGGTTTTTGGAGGCGGTGGCAGGACGTAGAAGAGGTCAGGCGGTGGTAGAGATGGCCCTCGTCCTCCCCGTGCTGATCCTGCTGCTTTTGGGTACGGTGGAGTTCGGCCGCTTCTTCGGCACCTACCTCTCCCTGCAGCACGCCGCCCGGGAGGGGGCGCGCCTCTACCTGACCGGGTCTTCCGAATCTGACGTAGAGGCGCGCATCCGGAGCTCGGCCTACCTCGTCCCCCAGGACGAGCGGAGCCGGATCTCCATCACCCTCTCCCGGAACTCGGACCCGGTGGTGGGGTCGGTGGTGGGGGTTTCTCTATCATATCCATTCGCCTTTGTCTTTCCCTTTCTGGGGGCCATATTCGGAAACCCGGTCAACATCTCGGTGTCTTTGGAGATGGGGTTATGAGGCGGTCTCTGGCAGAAGGAGGAAGGGGCGTGAGGCTCATGGATAGGGCAAAAGAGGCCTTTTCTTCCCGCCGGGGGGCGGTGGCCGTTTTGGTGGGGCTGGGCCTTTCGGTCCTGTTCGGTTTCGGGGCCCTGGTCATGGACCTCGGCCGGGTCTACGGGGTGCGGCTGAAGCTCCAGGACGCGGCCGACGCCGCCGCCCTGGCCGGGGTGTCGAGATCCGATCCCGCCCGGGCCCGGGAGGCGGCTCTGGAGATCCTTCGGCAGAACGGGATCGAGGAGACGGGGGGAGACGTGGTGGAGGTGGATGTAGAGGAGAACCAGGGCGGCCAGACGGAGAGGGTGCGGGTCTTGGTGCGGAGGAGCGTCCCCTATTTTCTGGCCCGGGTGCTGGGGGTGGAAGGGGCGGAGGTATCGGCCCGGGCGGTGGCCCGGCTCGGCGGAGTGGACGAGGTGCGGGGGAAGCGCTCCCCCGAGGCAGGAGGGGAGGATCCCGAGTGCGATAGGAAAGAGGGAGAGGAGCGGGAGCGCTGCGAGGAGGCGGACGACGACCTCGAGGGGAAGCTCGTGCCTCTCGCGGTGCGGGAGGACTCCTGGGTCCCCGGGCAGAGGGTGGAGATCCGGCCCCGCCGCAGCGAGCGAGGCAATTATTACTCCCTAGCCCTGGGGGGTGGGGGGGGCAATAGGTATAGAGACAACCTCAAGTATGGCTATGAGGGTCGGTTAAAGACGGGAGACGTGATCGACACGGAGCCGGGCTGCATGTGGGGACCGACCCGCGAAGCCATCCGGTACCGGCTGGACCGCGATCCCGAGGCCACTTATGAGAACTTCACCCTGACCTCTCCCCGGCTGATCTATGTGGCCATGGTGGACGGCGAGCTACACGGTCGTGACCAGGTTCAGGTCAAGGGTTTTGCCGCCTTTTTCCTGGAGGGCTTCGATGAAGAGCAGGTGCAGGGGGAGGGGAAGTGTCCGGTGCTCATCGGCCGCTTTGTCCGGGTGGTAGCCCGGGGGCAGCCCGGAGCCCCCTATGACTACGGGCTAGAGGTCCCCGTGCTGGAGGAGTGAGGGTCGGCTGATGGACCGCTCCCGGGCACTGAAGCTCTTGGCCCTTCCCTCTCTGGCCGGATTTCTGGCCGCTCTCGGCTCCTACCTCCTCTTCTCCACCTCCCCCCGGGCGGCCTCCCCGGCCCGGGAGATGGTACAGGTGGCAGCGGCGGCCAAAGACCTCCCCGCCCGCACCCGCCTCTCCCGGGAAGACGTGACGGTGAAGGCCTGGCCCAAAGAGGCCCTCTGGCCCGGGGTGCTGGGGGATCCCGGGGAGGCGGTGGGAAAGATCACCCTGGTCGAGGTCAAAGCCGGTCAGCCCCTCGCCCGGGGGATGCTGGCCTACCCCGAGGACAAACTTCGCCTTCCCTTCAAACTGCCCCCCGGCAAGAGGGGCTACACCTTCTCGGGGGTGGAAAGCTCCGATTTCCTGGCCCCCGGGGACCGGGTGGACGCCATAGCCGTGCTCTCCGCCCGGGGAGAGGGGGATGACGACAAGGCGGTGGTGTTTTTGCAGGACGTCCTGGTCCTGGAGGGTGGGGGGGAGAAGAGAAAGGGAGTGGTCCTGGCCCTGAGCCCGGAGGAGGCGGCGGCCTTTGCCCTGGCCCAGCAGTATGGGAAGGTGACCCTCGTTTTGCGGCCGGCGGTGCCGGAGGAGAAAAAGGGCTTCATCCGGGTGGATCTCAAGCCCTTCTCCGAGGGGAGGATGGGCCGGTGAAAAGGGTTTTGATCTGCGACGACTCCCTGCAGGTGCGGAGGACGCTCTCCAACATCCTATCTCTCGAGGGGATGGAGGTGGTAGGGGAGGTGGGGACGGCGGAGGAGGCCCTCACCCTGGCCCGCCAGCTCCGACCGGACGTGGTGCTCATGGACATAAACCTCCCGGGAATGGACGGACTGAGCGCCACCGCCTCCCTGGCCCGGGAAGGGTTCGCTGTGGTGATCATCTCCGTGGAGGGGGAGAGGGAATACCTCCGGCGGGCCATGCAGGCGGGGGCCCGGGACTACCTGATCAAGCCCTTCACCGCCGAGCAGCTCGTCCAGGCCGTCTCCCGCCAGGAGAGCGGTGCCGTGCTCGAGGCCGGGCCGAAGGGGGCGGCGGAGGGAACACTGATCACCCTGGCCGGACTGAAGGGCGGGGTGGGCAAAAGCCTCCTCTGCCTCAACCTGGCAGCCGCCCTGGCCCTGGCCTTCCCCTCCCGCAAGGTGGTGGCGGTGGACCTAAATCTGGAAGGGGGAGTGCTGGCCACCCTGGCCGGTCTCCGGCCCTCCACTTCCATCGCCGACCTCCGCCGGGCCCGCCGGGAGATCACCCCGGAGGAGGTGCGGGAGGCTCTTCTGCCTTTGGGCCACCCGCCTTTCGGCATCCTGGCCGCCCCTCCCTCTCCCTCTCTGGCGGTGGAGATAGACGGCGAGGGCAAGGCCGATCCCCAGCGGAACTACGTGGACGAGGTGCTGCAGGTGCTCTTGCAGTCCCACGACTTCGTGGTGGCCGACACCCCGGCCCAGCTCCGGGAGGCTACCCTGGCCGCCCTCGACCGGGCTACCTTCATTCTCCTGGTGGCCGTGCCTGAAGTGGCGGCTCTGGACGTCACCCGGCGGACGCTGGAAGTCTTCACCCGGGATCTCGGCTACCCCGAGGCCAAAATCCGCCTGGTGCTCAACCGGGTGGGGTACGGGCTCGGCCTCTCCCCTCAGGAGGTGGAGCGGACCCTCGATCTCCGCATCTCCTACGCCATACCCGAGGATCGTTCCCTGGCGTTTTCCGGTAATCTGGGCAAGGTCTACTTCACCCTGCGGGGGAAGGGTCCCGCCCGCCAGGCCATCGCCCGGCTGGCCCAGGAGCTGGCCCAGGAGGCGAGGAAAGCGGGGGTGGCGGTCTAGGATGGGGCGCTTCAGGCTCCCATGCCGCCCCGGCGGCGCCAAGCTTGGATGTGGGAACCGGGGCGGGGCATCAGCCGGGAATCGGAGCGGGGATCAGGCGGGAGACATTCCGGGACCCAAAGGGAGGTGTAGAAGATGAGCGTCTACCGGAGACTCCGGGGGGAGACCGCTCCTCCTCCGGAGAAGCCCATCCGGGACACTTACCGGGATCTCAAGAACCGGATCCAGAGGATGCTCCTCGACGAGGACGGGGACGTCTCCTCCCTGGACCGGGAGGATCTGCGGCGGAAAATAGCCGCTCTTCTGGAAACCGAGGGGGTGCCGCTCGGGGAGAGGTGGAGTCTTGTGGATTCCTTGGTGGCGGAGATAAGAGGGTTCGGCCCCATCCAGCCTCTTCTCGATGATCCGGAGATCTCGGAGATCATGATCAACGGCCCCAGAAAGGTGTACGTGGAGCGGAGGGGAAAGGTGGAGCTGAGCGGCATCCAGTTTCTGGACGACCGGCATGTGCTGCACGTCATAGAGAAGATCATCGCCCCCCTGGGCCGGCGGATAGACGAGTCCTCCCCCATGGTGGACGCCCGGCTGCCGGACGGCTCCCGGGTCAATGCCATCATTCCCCCCTTAAGTCTCGTAGGTCCGGCGGTGACCATCCGCAAGTTCTCCAAAGAGCCCCTCGGGGTGGAGGATCTGATTCGCTTCGGCTCCCTCACCCGGGGCATGGCCCGGTTTTTGGAGGCCTGCGTGCGGGCCCGATTGAACATCGTGGTCTCGGGAGGGACGGGATCCGGAAAGACCACCCTCCTGAACGTTTTGAGCTCCTTCATCCCCCCGGACGAGAGGATCGTGACCATCGAGGACGCGGCCGAGCTCAAGCTCCAGCAGGAGCACGTGGTGTCGCTGGAGACCCGCCCCCCCAACGTGGAGGGCAAGGGAGAGGTGACCATCCGCATGCTGGTCAGAAACGCTCTGCGCATGAGGCCGGATCGGATAGTAGTGGGAGAGGTGCGGGGAGGAGAGGCCCTGGACATGCTACAGGCCATGAACACCGGCCATGACGGCAGCCTCACCACCCTGCACTCCAACGGCCCCCGGGACACCCTTTCGCGCCTGGAGACCATGGTGCTCTTCGCCGGGGTGGAGCTCCCCGTGCGGGCCATCCGGGAGCAAATCGCCTCGGCCATAGACCTGATCGTGCATCAGGCCCGCTTCCGGGACGGCTCCCGCAAGGTGGCCTTCATCACCGAGGTACAGGGGATGGAGGGGGAGGTGATCGTGCTCCAGGACGTCTTCCGCTACGTGCAAAAGGGGGTGGACGAGCGGGGAAGGGTGCAGGGGGAGTTCGTCTGGTCGGGGGTGCTGCCCCGCTGCCTGGAGAGGATCAGGGCGGAAGGGATCGAGCTCGGGCCGGAGGTGTTCTCGGGTTGAGCCCGGCACTAGTCGGGGCGGTGGGGGCCTTTGTCTTCGGCTTCGGAATCTGTCTCGGGCTCGTCCTTCTCTTCGGGAACGGGGAGAGGGCGGTGAGGAGGAGGCTGGAGGAGATCCGGGCCTGGCGGGGCGGGGGAAAGGGGGTTCATCCTGGCCCGGGGGAGGGGAAGGAGGACAAGGTGGCTCTCCGTGATCAGCTCCGGGTCCGGTTCCTCCGCATGAAGGCTCGGCTCTCTTCCCGTTTCCGCTCCCGGAAGAGGAAGAAGTTCGAGCTTTCGCTGCCCGACGCCCTATCCACCATGGCCGGGGCGCTCCGGGCCGGGGTGGGGCTGGCCCTGGCCATGGAGGAGGTGGCCTCCCGCTCCCCGGAGCCCCTGGCGGGGGAGTTCCGGCAGGCGGTGCGGGAGCTGAACCTCGGCCTCTCCATCGAGGAGACCCTGGCCCGCATGGAGGCCCGCCTGGGCTCGCCCGCTCTTCGTCTCCTTTCTGCGGCGGTGGCGGTGCAGAGAGAAACGGGAGGAAACCTGGCCGAGATCCTGGAGCTCATCCGGGAGGTGATCGCCGACCAGCAGAAGCTGGCCCAGGAGATAAAAACCCTCACCGCCCAGGGGAGGCTCTCTGGCTGGGTGATCGGCTGCCTTCCCCTTTTCCTCTTCGGTCTCTTCCAGTTCCTCAACCCGGAGTACACCTCGCTTCTCTTCACCCACCCCCTGGGCCGGGTGATGCTGGCCACAGGAGTGCTTCTCGAGGTTCTGGGGATGGCGGTCATCATGCGCATGGTGAAGCCTCCCTCCTGGGCGGGATGAGAGATGGTTTACGTCCTGGCCGCACTCGGCTTCCTTTCCGCCTTCTCCCTCACCCTGGCCCTTCTTCTGCCCTCCCGGGGGGAGGCTCTCCTCCGGGCGCGCCTGGAGCCTCCCCGGACGGAGGAGAGGACGGCCGGACCTTCCCCTCTGGCCCGGGGGTTCCGGCTCCTGGCAGAGAGGTTCCAGACCTTCATCCTCCGCCTCACCCCCAAAAGGAGCCTCCGCCGCTGGCGGGAGAGGCTCAAGGAGGCGGGAAACCCTCTCACCCCAGGCAGCCTCCTGGCCATCCGCTTCTATCTGGCCTGCCTGGGAGGGCTTCTCCTCTTCCTCCTCAAGCACTCCCTTCTCCTCGCGCTCCTGGCCGCGTTTCTCTTCTCCCGCCTGCCCTCCTTCTGGCTGGAGCGGCGGGCCTCCCTCCGCCGGAAGAAGATGCAGGCCGGGCTCCCGCAGGTGCTGGACCTCCTCTGCGTGGCCGTGGAGGCCGGGATGGGGCTCGAAGGGGCGGTGCGCAAGGTGGCCGAGACCCTGCCGGGTCCTCTAGGGGAGGAGCTCCGCACCTATCTCCAGGAAGTGGCCGTGGGTCTTCCCCGGGAGGAGGCCTGGCGTAATCTAGCCCGCCGCTCCCGTCTCCCGGAGGTGGAGAGCGTGGTGGCGGCCATACTGCAGGCCGAACGCTTCGGCTCCAGCATCAGCCAGACCCTGCGGCTCCAATCCTCCCTCCTCCGGCAGAAGATGCGCTACAAGGAGGAAGAGAAGGCCCGCCAGCTGCCGGTCAAGCTGGTCTTCCCTCTGGTTTTCTTCATCCTTCCCACCGTGTTCCTGGTCCTCCTCGGACCGGCCATCATCCAGGTGATGGAGACGTTTATGAACCGGTAGGGGAAGATGGCCATTCACGCTTACGGATAGCGGTGGCCTCCAGGAAAATTGCGGCTTCTGGGTTCCCTTCAGCCCGAGCAGGTGGTGTCCTCAACGTCTGCGCGTCGCCATCTGAGGCTTTTCAAGTTCTGACGGAACTTGGCGCAAACCGCGTATCACCCCAACTCCGGTAGCAAACTACACGCGTTTTTATGAGCAAAAATGTTTCCAAACGATCAGAATAGGTGCCTGGTCAGTCATCCAGAATGAACTGAAGCTCCCGGACGGAGGAGGATTTCACCGTAAGCACCACCCTTCCCTCCTTTGTCCTTCCGTCGGCCGTCTCCCCCCGGCAGGGAATAGAGTACTCCCCCTCGGCCAGGTCGAGAGGCAACCGGTCCCGCGTCTCCCAGGAGGGAGGAAGGAGGGTGAGCTCCGGTCGCCAGGGAGGAAAGAAGCGCACCCGCACTATGAGCGGGGAGGGAGCGGCGCGGAAGGAGACGGTGGTCCCCGGCTCGGCCGCCGGAGGCTGGAGAGAGCATTCCAGACGCAGGGGGTCCACCACCCGGAGGGAGAGCTCCCTTCTCCGTTTGACCGGGCCGAAGTCGGCCTCCACCTCCACCCGGTGCTCCCCGTCGGCCAGATCGAGAGGGAGAGGAAGCTCCCCCCGCCAGCTCCGGGCGTAGCTTCCCGGGGGTTCCTCCGGGCGGAGGTCCACTTTGGGGCCTCCTGACAGCCGGGCGGTCACCGAGCGGGCATGCCCTGTGGTGCGGGCGGTCACCGTTACCCGGCCGCCGGGAGGTGCTGATCCCGGGGAGAGGTAGGCGGTGAGAGTGCGCTCGATGAGACGGAGGGGCTTTTTGATGGCGTAAATGATGTTCCCCTGCCGGTCCCAGAGCCACCCCCAGTAGTAGACCTCCCGCCGCCCCACCGGCCACCCGCCGCCGGTGCGGCCGTCCCACCATATCTCCCCCGGGGGGTTACCGTAGCCGGAAAATGTCCGGAATTCCTCCCCGGAGAGGGACCCTATCACTATCCCCCAGCGGGTGGAGTTCCGGTTGCGGAGAGAGCTCGTCCGGATGGCCACCAAATCCTCGAAGCCGTCCCCGTCCGGGGAGAAGGGGTTGGGGAAGGCCTCCAGCCGCAGGGCGGCCGAGCGGTAGATGACCGTGGCTCCCTCGGCCCGGGTAAGCCTCCGGGCGGGTCTCAGGGTGCCGTCGGGATAGCCGATGATCAGCTTCAGCTTGACGGCCAGGGCCATCTCCCGGACCACCGAGGGATCGGTCTCCCGGTGGTCCCGGAACATCCCCAGAAGCATCCCCACCTCCCCCTCGGGGAGCCTCCGGGCTTCCTCCCTGAGCCCCAGGGCCCGGATGAGGAGAGCCACGGCGTGGTCCCGCCGGGTGGAGTCGTGGGGCCGGAAGCGGCCGTCGGGATATCCCTCCACCACCCCCGCCCGGTGGGCAGCCTCGATCCAGCCGGCGGCCGGGATCCGGTTGTAGAGGAGAAGGGAAGAAGGGACATCGGCGAAAACTCCCCGGGGAGGGACGGGGCTAAGCCGGAAGGCCTTGGCCATCATGAGCACGAACTCCGCCCGGGTGATCTCCCGGTCGGGCAGAAAAACGCTTCCTCCCCAGGAGCGCCACCCGTCAGCCACGTCCTCCTCCCAGAGGACCCTTATGTAATGGTAGGCCCAGTGGGAGGGGGAGACGTCCCGGTACCAGCCTTCATCCCTCTGCCCCGCCCGCACCGGCGAAAAGAAAAGGAGAAGGGCCAGGAAGAGGATCCCCGAGAGCCAGGAGGCGCGGAGGGCCAGGGGGAGGGCACAGAATCCGGACATCCTGGATGAGCCGGAGACCCCGGAGGACCCGGCTTTGGCCGGGCCGGAGGGAGGGAAGCGAAGTGTCCTACCGAGATCCGGCCCCGGGCACCGGCACCGCCCCCCGATGGCCGTCCGGGGATAAGGGATCCCCGGGATCCGCCTGGCACCAGGACCTTCCGGCCCGAACCTCCTCCTTTGCCTGACCAGCCCGCTTCCCCGGATCCTCCTCACCCCCTTGCCCTCGCCAGCCCTTGAAGAATCGCCGCAGGGACCCCTCCCCCCGGGGAACGGGAAGCGACCCCGTTTTCGTCCCAGAACGCGCTCCTCAAGCGCCTGAGGCTCTATCTCCCCGGGAAACGGAAAGGCCTCCCTTTTCGCCCCCCGGAGTATCCGCCCTGGCCCTCGACCGCTCGAAGCGGCCCGGGCAAAATCCCGGAGAAACCACCCCGCACCCCGGCCCTTATATCCATTCGCTTCCATTTACCTTTTTATAGGGGCTAAAGGAGTCAAAAGTCAATTTCTCCATTTTATGGTTGACAGCCTCCTTTTCTCTCCATATACTGGAAAGCGATGAGTCGGCGGTGGAGTTTCATCGGGGCGGCAGCGTGCGGGCTTTTAGCCTTCTTCCTGGTCTGGCGGGCGGAGTCCGGCCTTCAGGGGATCCAGGTGGTGGTGGCTCGGAGGACCATCAGCGCCGGGGAGGAGGTGCGGGCGGGGGACGTGGAGCTGCGGGTTCTTCCGCGGCGAGCGGTGCTGGGGGATGCCTACCGGAGGAAGGAGGAGGTGGTGGGAAAAGCGGCCCGGGCGGAGATATTCCAGGGGGAGCAGGTACTCCGGCGGAGGATCGAGGGGGACGGGCTTCCGGCCAGCGAACAGCTCCGACCCGGGGAGCGGGCGGTGTACGTGTCCCTGGGGACGGAGCACCCGGCCAATCTCTTCCGGTTGGGAGACCGGGTGGAGGTGGTGGTGGGGAGCGAGGAAGGGCTTCGGACCCTGGGGCCTTTCCGGGTGCTCTTTCTGGATTTCGCCGGCCTCCGGGATCGGGGCGGGGTGACGGGAGCGGTGCTGGCCGGGTCTCTGGAGGAGGCAGCTCTTCTCGCCCGGGCGGCGGCCGGGCAGCGGGTGGTGGTTCTGGTGCGCTCAAGAGGAGGTGAGGGTTCTTGATCTTCTTCTTCGTGGGGCGGAAGCGGGAGCTGGAGGAGGCCATCGAGTCCCAGGGGGGAGTGGTGGTGGGCAGGGTGGAGGTGTTCTCCCCCGCCCTTCCCCTCCTGCGGGAGATCCAGCCCGACTGGGTGGTGATCACCGAGGACGGGCTGCGGGGGATCTCCCCCCGGGAGGCTTTCCTCCGGCTCCGGGAGGCAGTGAGCTATGGGGTGGCCTTCCTCATGGAGGGCCGGGAGGAGGAGGTGCCCGAGGAGGCCCTGGTCTTCTACCCCCCGCACCGGGTGGGGGAGATAGCTCGTTCTCTCCTCGGGGAGAGGAAGGCCGGCCGTATGGAAACGGGAAGGCTGGTGGCCCTCCTGGGAGCCAAAGGAGGGGTGGGCGCCACCTTTCTGGCCGTAAACCTGGCCTGGACCGTGGCCTCCCGCCTGAAGCTCCGGGTGCTCCTTCTGGACACCGGACCCCGGCCGAGCGACCTCGGCCTCTACCTCGAGGGAGCCCGGGGACTCGGGCTCAACGACTTCCTCCGACCGGAGGTCTCCCTCCGGCAGGCGGCCCGGCCGGCGGCCCCCGGGCTTCACGTGCTTCCCGGAACCGGGGAGATAGAGGCGGAGGGTCCGGATCCCCTTCTGCTTCGGGGGGCTTTGGAGAAAGCCCGGGAGGAGTTCGAGGCGGTGCTGGTGGACCTGCACTGGCCCCCCGGGGAGGAGAGGTTCTCCCAGGTGGTAAGGGAGGCGGACGAGGTGCTCCTCGTGTCCACCGGGGATCCGGCCTCCGTGCGCCAGGCCCGGCTTTTGCTGGACGTTTTTCGGAAGGAGGAATTGCGTCCCCGGCTTATCCTCAACCGGGTTTCCCGCCGCTCCTCCCTTCCTCTCGGGGAGGTGTCCCGACTGGCGGGGATTCGCCCGGAGGTGCTGGTTCCGGAAGCCGCGCTCCTGGCCCGGCGGAGTACCTGGCGGGGAAAGCCGGCGGTGGAGATGGCCCCTTACTCCCCTCTGGCTCGTGCGGTGGAGACCCTGGCTCTGCAGCTTTGGCCCGGACCGGAGAGGGAGTACGGGGAGAGCTGGGCGGAGAGGTGGAGGAGGTGGTGGCCCTGGCCTTCCCGGGCGTGAACGGCAGCCGGGAGGGGGAGGAATGGCTGGAGCTGGTCAAGACCTCCCGGGACCGGGGGGAGGCCCGGAAGGCGCTTCTCCGCCACCTGGCCCGAGAAAAGATTCTCTCCTCCCGGAGAGAGCGGGAGGAGCTGGCCGACAGTTTCCTCGGCCAGGTGATGGGTTGCGGTCCCCTGGATCCCCTCTTCGCCGATGAGGAGGTCACGGACATCATGGTTAACGGACCCGAGGAGGTGTACGTGGAGAAGGGGGGGCGGCTCATCCGCACCGGGATTTCCTTCTCCGGTCAAGAGGAGCTGGACTCCCTCCTCCAGCGGATCCTCGGCCCCCTAGGCCGGAGGCTTGACCACTCTTCCCCCTTCGTGGACGCCCGACTCCCCGACGGATCCCGCCTCCACGCCATCATTCCTCCCCTGAGTCTCCGGGGAACGGTAGTGACCATCCGCCGCTTCCGCCGCCACTTCCTGGAACTCGAGGAGCTGGTGCGTACCGGGAGCCTGAGCCGGGAGATGGCCGACTTCCTCGTCCGGGCGGTGAGGGAGCGCCGGAACCTGGTCATCTCCGGGGGAACGGGCTCGGGGAAGACCACCCTTCTAAACGCCCTTTCCGCCTTCATCCCTCCCGGGGAAAGGGTGGTGACCATAGAGGATGCGGCCGAGCTCAGGCTACAGACCCCTCACGTTATCTCCCTCGAGGCCCGGCCGGCCAGCGTGGAGGGGAAAGGAGAGGTGAACCTGTCCCTTCTTCTGCGCAACGCCCTGCGCATGAGGCCGGACCGGATCATCATCGGAGAGGTGCGGGGCCCGGAGGCCTTCCACCTCCTGCAGGCCCTGCACACCGGACATGAGGGCAGCCTCACCACGGTCCACGCCAACGGCCCCGAGGACGCCTTCGAGCGGATAGTGACCATGGCCATGATGGCCGGAGAGGGCATACCCTTCGCCGCCCTGCGGGATCAGGCCGCCCGGGTGCTCCAGGTGATCGTCCATCTTGGCCGTTTTCCCGACGGGGCCCGCAGGGTGACCGGGATCTCCGCCTTGGATCTGGAGGGAAGAAGGATCAGGTGGCGTCATCTCTTCCGCTGGACGGGGGAGGCGTTTCGCCGGGAGTGGCCCGGTGAGGGCGGGGAGGTCCTCCGTGAGGAGGAAGAGGAATGAGTATCTGGTGGGCTCTCCTGGCCGGAGGAGGGGCCGCAGGGGCCTTCCTCCTCCTGGTAACCGCCCGCTCCGGGCTGGCCCTCCGGTCATGGCCGGCCCGCTTCAGCTTCGGGATTGCCGGCCGGCTGGGCCGCTCCCGGGCCCTGGAAGGGGTGGAGGAAATGGACGCCTTCCTTTTGGAGGTGGCTTCCTCCCTGCGCTCCGGGCAGAACCTGTGGCAGGCCCTCATGGGAGCCAGAGCCGGGGCTCACCCCCGGATCCGCTCCCTCCTCGACCGGGTGGAGGAGGAGTGCCGCCGAGGCGCCTCTTTAGCCCAAGCCCTGGAAGTCCTGGCCTCTTCCCGTCACCGGGCCTGGCGCCTTTTCGCCCACCTCTGCCAGGTGCACCTCCAAGGAGGGGGCAATCTCGTCCCCAACCTTCTCTCCCTGGCTTCCCGGGTGCGGGAGGAGGTCAGGCTTGAGGAGGAGGTGCGGGCCAAGACGGCGGAAGCCCGCTGGTCGGCCCGGGTGGTGATGCTCACCCCCCTTTTCCTCCTGGGCTACCTCTACCAATCCACTCCCCATCTCCTCTCCTACTTCTTCACTTCCCAGGAGGGCCGGTGGGCTCTAGGCTACGCCCTCGCCTCCTGGGGTCTCGGCCTCTTTCTCCTCCGCCGGATGATGAAGACATGACCGCCATTCTGACCTTTTTTCTCTCCTTCCTGGGCGGCTGGCTCCTCTTCCGGGGACGGACCTGGGAGGAAAGGCTCCATCTTCCCTCCTCCCCGGGATGGGGGGTCTGGAAGGACCGGGCGGAACGGTTTTTCCTCCGCTCCCGCCTCCGCCGCCTGCGGAGGGAGGCCCTGCCCGAGTTACTGGACCTCCTCGTGCTCTCCCTGGAAGGGGGCTACAACCTCCACCGGAGCTTCGAACTGGCGGCGGACAAGACCTCCCCTGCCCTGGCGGAAGTGCTCGGGCGGGTGAGGGATCAGGTGCTACTGGGATGGGGGTTCGGGCGGGCCCTCCAGAGGGTGGCCCTGGAGGAGGGGCTCCCCGAGCTCCACGCCCTGGGAAGAACGGTGCGCACCTCGGAGCTTCTGGGCACCCCTCTGGCCGAAAGCCTCCGGGAGCTGGCTTCGGAGTGGCGGTGGAAGAGGAGGCAGGAAGTCCTGGCCCGTCTGGAGCTTTTGCCTCTGAAGATCACCCTGGTGGCCGCTCTCCTTCTCTTCCCCCCGGTCCTGCTTCTGGTACTGCTTCCCAACGTGGCTCTATTTTTCCGCCTTCACTGGTGATCGGGTTTGCTGGACGGCCTCGGCTTGATTTGAGCTCCTGCAGAGGTCCGGGCCGCCTTGGCCTGGGGGCTCCTGAGGAAGGTCACTTCTTAATAAAATGGACCATGGTTCATGACCATGCCTTCTCGAGCCGGATAGACTTGGACCCCAGGTGGCCCGGGCCCTTGAGGACCCCCGAAACGAGTTGTGGATCTCTCCCGTGGTGGTATGGGAGGTACTGATCATGGCTGAGAGGGGGCAGGTGATCCTGAAGCCCGATCCCGTGTCTTGGATTCGGAAGGTGATGCAGACGATACCGTTCCGTGAGGCCCCTCTCAACTCCGAAGTGGCCATTCAGAGCAGGTTGGTGGACCTTCCGCACCAGGATCCTGCGGATCGCTTCCTGGCCGCCACTGCTCTGGTCTACGGGCTCACGCTGGTGACTGCGGACCAGCGACTGCTGGCCGCGAAGATACCTACTCTGCCTAATCACAAGTAACCGAGAGAGCTTGCCCGATCCCGGAGAGCCAAGCGGGCAGCGGAAATGAGCGTCACCATGGCCATGGTGCATGGACGGGGGCTTTGCCCGCCCGGGCGACAGGGGGATCATCCCCCCACCCCGCATCCCTGCCTCACCCGACATTCCATATAGTGGTTGACAGAGCAGGGTGTCTACTATAAAATGGAAGCAAAATAAAAATATGGTTAGGAGGTGAGGGGCTTGAGGGACTTGAGCTTCTGGAGCTTTGGGTTTGGCCGCTGGGGGAGGCGTGGAGCCAGCACGGCGGAGTACGCCCTGATATTGGCACTA
>Ga0197143_1001004_pt1 | contig 25705 bp, 29 predicted proteins | sample GBS70_MetaG_FD_148603 | JGI IMG/M metagenome (GOLD analysis project Ga0197143, IMG submission 148603) | Sediment microbial communities from Great Boiling Springs, Gerlach, Nevada, United States - GBS 70_MetaG | ecosystem: Environmental > Aquatic > Thermal springs > Hot (42-90C) > Sediment... | reverse complement strand
CCACCCTCCTCCCCACCTCCCTCCCTCCCAGCACCTGCCAGGCCTGCACCACGTGGGGGAGGTCAACGCCTGGGAAAGGGGGCACGAGGGGGAGGGCACCGGTGGCCACCACCACGGCGTCCGGTGCCATCTCCTCCACCATCCGCGCGTCCACCCTTGTGTTCGTCCTTATCTCCACCCCGGCCTTCCTGGTGTGCAGGGCCAGCTCCCTCACCAGGGTGCCCAGCTCCTCCCTGCCAGGGGTGACGGAGGCCAGGTTCAGCTGACCCCCCAGCTCCCCGTCCTCCTCGCAGAGGATCACCCGGTGGCCCCTCAGGGCGGCCATCTGGGCGGCCTTCATCCCCCCCGGTCCCCCTCCCACCACCAGCACCCTCTTCTTCCTCTCCGCGGGCTCCACCTTCACCTCCCCCTCCCTCCCCACGCCGGGGTTGACCATGCAGGTGAGGGGCCTCCCCTCGAAGAGGCGGTCGAAGCACCCCTGGCAGCAGCCTATGCAGGTCACGATGTCCTCCGCCCTTCCCTCCTGGGCCTTCCGGGGGAAGTCGGGATCCGCCACCAGCGCTCTTCCCATGGAGATCAGGTCCGCCTTTCCCTCCCTCAGGATCCTCTCCGCCAGGGCCGGCTCGTTGATCCTGTTGCTGGCGGCCACCCTCACCTCCGTTCCCCTCAGGGCCTCCTTTATCCCCTCCGCCAGGTACACGTATCCTCCCCTGGGCACCTCCATGGTGATCATGGGAACCCTCGATTCGTGCCAGCCGGCCGTCACGTTGATGGCCGAGATCCCGGCCTCCGCCAGGGCCCTGGCCACCGCCTTCATCTCCCTCAGCGTGTTTCCCCCCGGGAGGAGCTCGTCCCCGGAGAGGCGGCACATCAGCGGGAAGTCCCTCCCCACCACCTCCTTCGTCCTCTCCACGATTTCCAGCAGGAACCTCATCCTGTTCTCCAGGGATCCCCCGTACTCGTCCGTGCGCCTGTTAGTCACGGGGGAGAGGAACTGGCTTATGAGGTAGCCCGCGGAGCCTATGAACTCCACCGCGTCGAAGCCCGCCTCCTTCGCCCTCCCCGCCGCCTGGGCGAACTCCTCCTCTATCCTCTTTATCTCCGGAACGGTGAGGGCCCTGGGCTTGGCCCTGCTGAAGATGGGAGGGGGGATGTCGGAGGCGGAGACGGGCTCCCTTCCCGTGATCTCCACGTACTCGTACCTCCCCGGGTGCCAGAGCTGGAGGGCGGTCTTGGCCCCGTGGGCGTGGATGGCTTCCGCCAGCTCCCTCAGACCCGGTATGTAGGAGTCGTCGGCCGCGGAGAGCACGTACTCCAGCCCCCTCTCCACGGCCGCTATCCCCACCACGATCAGGCCCGCCCCTCCCCTCGCCCTGGCCTCGAAGTAGTGCTTCAGCTGATCCGTGACCTCCCCGAAGGCGTAGCCGGTGGTGAGGGCGGGCATCACGATTCGGTTCCTCACCACCATTTTGCCTATGGATAGGGGCGAGAAGAGGGTGGGGAATGGCATCATCTTCCCCTAGCCCATGGGAAGGTCGAGGAGGTCCAGCTCGGCCAGCTTCTCCCTGGTGGGTATCCCGTTCTGGTCCCATCCCCGGTAGCGGTAGTAGGCCTCCAGCATGGGCTCCAGGTGCACCACCTCCCCCGCCGCCGGTCCGGAGGGATGGGGCTCCTCCAGAAGGCGCTTGGGGAGGGTGTCGTGGGAGCGGTTCACGCCCTCCCTCACTCCGAACATCCTCTCCAGGTTGTAGATTCTCTCCCCGCACCTCCTGAACTCCCTCTCGTCGAAGTCCTTCCACCCCGTCACGGCCTGAACCACCTCCGCCACCTTGTCCGCCGTCATCATCCATCCCCCCAGGAACTTGCACATACCCAGCCCCTCCACGGCGGCGTAGGCGTCCTGGGTCTCCTTCACCACCCTTCCCAGGATGGGGTCCTCGGAGCGTGGGTCGAAGAAGGGATCCCTTATGTCCTCCGGGAGGATGGGGTGTGGGGCCCCTATGAAGGCCTGCAGCTGCACGTAGGCGTCGATGTGGCATCCCCCCCGGTTGGAGGTGGCATAGGAGAGCCCCACGATCTTGGCCGCCCTGGGGTCGTAGGCCGCGAACTCCAGCCCCTTGGAGTGCATGGCGAATCTCTCCGTTCCCCTTCCCAGCTTCTCCGACATCCTCTTGGTCCCCTCCGCCAGGAGGTTCCCTATTCCCTCCCTCCTGGCTATTCTGTGCACCATCTGTACCATGGCCTCGGCGTTCCCGAACCTGAGCTCTATTCCCCCCGTGTCCTCCTTGGTGAGGATTCCCCTCTCGAAGCACTCCATGGCGAAGGCTATGGTGCTTCCCGTGCTGATGACGTCCATCCCGTAATCGTTGCAGAGGTGGTGGGCGTAGGTGATGGCCTCCAGATCGTCCACCCCGCACATGGAGCCCAGGGCGCCCACCGACTCGTACTCCGGACCCTCCGTCTTACAGGCGTAGGGCCCGCTCTTCACCTCCGTCAGCCTGGCGCACCGGATGGGACAGGCGTAGCATCCCTTGTTCCCCACCAGCAGCCTGTCCGCCAGCGCCGGTCCGTTGATCTTCTCCCCGGAGGGGAAGACACCCTCCTGCCAGTTCTTGGTGGGCATGCCCCCCTGGGCGTTGACCATGTCGAAGCCCGATTCGGTCCCGAAGTTCTCCAGGCTCATCTTCAGCATGTTCTGGGAGACGGACTCCACGGTTTCCCTTATCAGCTCTTTCAGCCTGTCGGGGTCGGCCACTTCCACCTTCTTCGTCCCTCTCACCGCCACCGCCTTCAGCCTCTTGGATCCCATCACCGCCCCCATCCCGCACCTTCCCGCCGCCCTGTTCAGGTCGTTCAGGATGGAGGCGTACCTGACCAGGTTCTCCCCGGCCGGTCCTATGCAGGCCACGTTGAACTTCTCCCCCAGCTCCTCCTTCAGGATCCTGGTGGTCTCGTGCACCCCCTTCCCCCAGAGGTGCTCCGCCCCCCTGAGCTCGACCCTGCCGTCCTCCACCAGGAGGTAAACGGGTCTGGGCGAGATACCCTCGAAGATGATTCCGTCGAAGCCCGTGCGCTTGAAATCCACCCCCCAGAAGCCCGCGGAGTTGGCGTGCCCGTAGAAGCCCGTCTGCGGGGACTTCGCCACGGTATCGTACCTTCCGGCGGTGGGGAAGCCCGTGCCCGTGAGGAGCCCGGTCATGAAGATGAGCTTGTTTTCGGGTCCCAGGGGATCAGCTCCCTTCTTCACCTCGAAGAGATAGCGTGCCCCCAGCCCCCTGCATCCCAGGAACTTCCGGACCTCCCCCTCCTTCACCTCCTCCTCCGCCATTTTCCCAGAAGAGAGGTCGACCCTCAGGATCTTCCCCATACAACCGAACAATCCAATCCCCCTCCTTCTGCAGTTGGGGTAAAAAGTTTTACTCTTCCCTCCTGCTCAGAAGGTAGCCCGCCGGGGCGCTCACCCCCCAGCTGAGGATGAGGAGGTTCAGCACGATTTTGAAGGCGGACCAGCTGAGGCTGAGGGCCCAGCCCACGGCGCAGGTGGCCAGGAACCCCAAGGCACCGGCCAGCAGGAGGATCCCGCCTAGGGAGGGCACGAAGTTCTCCAGTCCCACGCCTGGGAGCTCCTGCAGCAACAGGATCCAGAGGGGAAGGAGGACGGAGAGCTGGAGGAGGGCAAGGGCTATGGCTTCCAGGATGAGGACCATCCAGCCGCCGGAGAAGGGAAGGTTGAAGGCGAGGAGGCCGAAGAGGGGGGAGAGCAACCCCGAGCCCAGGCAAAGGGGGGCTCTCCTCCCCCTGACCCTGGCCAGGAAGAGGAAGAGGGGGGCGGCCAGGGCCACCAGCAGGGAATGGGCCACCGCTGCCGCGTAGAAGGGAGGGGAGAAGGTCATCTCCTGGGAGGTGAGGGCCAGCTCCCAGCTCCCAGGAAGGGCCACGAAGATGAAGGAGAAGGCCCCCAGGTAGGCCAGCAGGGTGTAGAGCATGAGGGAGGAGGGGAGGAGGGAGGGGTTGCGCAGGACGCTGCCTAGGCCCCTTTCCGGAGTTCCCCCATCGGGCAGAGCCACCGTGGGAGGAGGGGTGAGGAAGGGCTCTGAGAGGAGCCAGAGGAGGAGGGAGCCGCCCGCCAGCAGACCGAACATTAGGGGAACCTTCTCCCATCCCCCAAGCAGCTGGGTGAGCAGGGAGCCGAAGAAGGAGGAGGAGAGCACCCCCAGGAGCAGGGAGACAATCCCCAGGGTGAGCATCAGGTTCAGCTTCTCCAGGAACCTCTCCAGGCTGAGCACCAGCAGGAGGAGGACCAGCCCCATGGAGCAGGTGCCGAGCAGGACCCGGGCGGTCGCCAGAATCCAGAAGTTCTTGAGGGGGGGAGAGAGCCCCGAGAGGGCGGTTCCGGCCATAAGCAGGGCCACCATCCTTCCGAAGCCCTCCCTGGTGACGAGCCTCCTCCACCATAGCATGAGGGAAAGGCCCAGCAGGCAGAGGCCCAGGAGGGGGGCGGAGGCCAGGAGCCCCATCCCGAGGGGATCGGTTCTAAGATCCTCCATCATCAGGAGGAAGGAGGGGGCCAGGGAGCCCATCACCCCTCCTCCCGCAAAGATGGAGGCGTAAATGAGCAGGGCCCATATCTTGCCCCTCTCCACAAACGTAAAAGGAAGGAGGCTCATTAATCCCTATCGGAGAAAGTGGGGGAGGACCTGAGGTCGGTGGTGGAGGGGGCCCTGAGCCTCTCGGAGGAGGAGCTGAAGTCCAGCCTTTCCTTTCTCATGGACACCATCAAGGGCGTGGGGCTGAAGGAGTTCCTGAAGGCGGTGCCCGACCTCCTCTCCAAGATGATGGAGAAGATGGAGACGCTGGAGCTGGCCAGCTTCGTGAGGGAGGTGCCGGAGGCCTCCTCCAAGTTTCTGGAGGTGCTCTGGGAGGGGCTGGGTCTTCTGGCGGAGGGCGATCCTGAGATCAAGGGGAAGCTGATGGAGATGGAGCCTCTCACCGTGAACTTCAGGGCCACGGATTCCCCCATGGCCGGCCACTTCAGGGTAAGCGGGGGGAGGCTCTCGGGAGGGGGAAGGTCTTTGATGAATCCGGACCTGGTGGTGGAGGCCTCCACCGCGGATCTGGTGGGTCTCCTCACCGGAAAGGTGGATCCCGTGTGGGGTGCCCTTCAGGGGAGGTACAGGGTGGAGGGCAAGGTGGCGGACGCCATGAGGCTGGCCCCCCTCATGAGGCTCCTTCCCAGGCTGCTGACGGGGAAGAAAGGCTTATAACGGGCTCTCTCGAAGGGGAAAGTGTAAAAAAGGTGAGCCCATGGTACCGTTTCCAACGCCGGAATGGCTCGAGGAGTACGTTAAGAAACTGAACGAGAGCAAGGAGCTGCAGGAGGCTGGCAAGGGCTGGGGCGTGGGATGGAACGGTGACTTCATCTTCCAGATAGACAAGCTGCCGGTGGAGAAGATAGAGCAACTGCCCGAGGGGGAGATCAAGAACTACATGAAGGAGATGATGGCCAAGTACGCCTCCGGGACCACCGTTTACACCTGGATAGGTTTGAAGGACGGGAAGTGCACGGGGGCCAAGGTGGTGAAGGACCCGAACGAGGTGCAGGCAGGGTTCAGACTGATCGGGGACTACGAGTCCTGGAAGAAGCTGGCCAAGGGTGAGGCCGACGCCACCAAGCTGGTGCTGACGGGGAAGATGAAGCTGCAGGGGGACATGAGCAAGGTGATGAGGTACATCAAGGCCACCCAGCTGATGGGGAAGATAGCCTCCCAGGTTCCCACCGAGTTCTTGGACGAGATGGTCTGAACTTTTCCCCTTTCTTTTTTTCTCAACCTCTCCAGCGCCCCGTGCCGTCATGGCTGGGCGAAGGGTATTTATCGGCGGAGGGGGAGGGTTTAAAAAAAGAAGGGGGTGAAAAAGGGATGAAGTTTGCTTTTGGGACCCAGGCCTGGAACGAGGAGTACGTCAAGAGGCTGAACAGCGATCCCGTGATGGCCGAGGCTGGCAAGGGCTGGGGCGTGGGATGGAACGGTGACTTCATCTTCCAGATAGACGAGGTGCCGGTGGAGAAGCTGCAGAAGGCCGAGACCATGTCGGAGGCGGAGCTCAAGCAGCTGGCGGATAAGGCGGGGGTTTCGCTGGAGGATGCGAGGAAGATCCAGGAGGAGTTCAAGACGGTGCTGAAGGAGTACCTCAAGGGGAAAACCATCTACGCCTACGTGGGGCTGAAGGATGGGAAGTGCACGGGTATGCGCCTGCTCAAGGATCCCAACGAGGTGCAGGTGGGCTTTAAGCTCATCGGCCCCTACGAGTCCTGGAAGAAGCTGGCCAAGGCCGAGACCGACGCCACCAAGCTGGTGCTGACGGGGAAGATGAAGCTGCAGGGGGACATGAGCAAGGTGATGAGGTACATCAAGGCCACCCAGCAGATGGGCAAGGTCTCCTCACAGGTCCCCACCATCTTCGTGGACGAGTACGTCTGAACCTCTTTTCTTTTTTTTCCCTTTTTATCCTGTCTAAGCCACCGCGTTGGGAGAATCGGATCAGAGGTCCGGGGCCGGGAGGCATCACTTCAGGAGCCCGGCCTTCTTCATCTTCTCTATCTCTTCCTCCCTCAGCTTCCTCTTGAAGACCTTCTCGGTGACGGTGAGGGGAAGCTCCTTCCTGAACTCCACGAACTTGGGGACGGCGTAGGGCGGGAGCCTCTCCCTGCAGTGCCTTATGATGTCCTCCTTCAGCTCCTCGCTGGGCTCGTACCCCTCCTTGAGCTCTATGAAGGCCTTCACCCTCTCGCTCCCCGGGCGCTCCGGATCGGGTATTCCCACCGCCGCAGCCTTGGCCACGGCGGGGTGCTCGTAGAGGACGTCGTCCACCACCCTCCCGTAGACCTTCAGCCCCGAGACGTTGATCATGTCCTTGGTGCGGTCCACGATGTAGAAGTAGCCGTCCTCGTCCATCTTGGCCACGTCCCCCGTGTAGAGCCAGCCGTCCCTGAGCCCGCTCCCCGGGGTGGGCCAGTATCCCTTCATCACCTGGGGACCCTTGATGATCATTTCCCCAGGCTCACCCACCGGCACCTCCTTGGTCCCGGTTTCGATGTCCACGATCTTCACGTCCGTGTCGGGAACCGGTATGCCTATGGAACCTATCTTCACCGGCAGCCCCAGATCCAGCCCCGCCCCCTTAAGGATGGCCACGAAGTTGGAGTGGGTGACCGGACTCGTCTCGGAGAGGCCGTAGCCCTCGCTGACCAGCACCCCGGCCTTCTCCTCGAACTGCTTGGAGACCTCGGGGGGAAGGGCGGCCGCCCCGCTGTAGGGGACACAGCCCTTGAGCTCCGAGAGGTCCACCCCCCTCTCCTGCAGCAGCCTCATGAACTGGGTGGGAACCCCGGGCATCAGGAGGGGGCGGTACTTCACCAGCAGCTCGTAGATCATCTTGGTGTCCCTGGCGTCGGGCACCAGGAGGATGCAGCCCGCCCAGTAGAGGGCCACGTTCATGGCGCAGGTGAAGCCGTAGATGTGGAAGAAGGGCAGGCACCCCATCACCGAGAAGTTTCCCTTGTTGGGCTCCAGCATCCCCGCCGCGGTGGGTCCGAAGGTCTGGAGGATGTTGGTGCTCAGGTTGTAGTGGGTGAGCATCACCCCCTTAGGTATCCCCGTGCTTCCCCCCGTGAAGAAGAGGAGGGCCACGTCCTCCACCGGGTCTATTTCCACCTTTGGGGGGGAGGGCTGGGCCTCCGAGAGGACCTTGCGCAGCTGGAGGGCCCCCGGCACCTCCGCCGGCTCGGGGTCCTCGGAGGGGGAGAAGTCCCTCACGGAGGTGACGATGATGTGCTCCAGCTTGGTCCTGCCCTTCATCTCCTTCACCTCCTCCAGTCGGGATTCGTCCGTGATGTGGATCCTGGCACCGGAGGTGCTCAGCTCGTACTCCAGCTCTGGCTTGGGCAGGAGGGGGCTCATGAGGGCCACGATGGCCCCCGCCTTGAGGGACCCGTACACGCCTATGATGAACTGTGGGGAGTTGAAGAGCTGCACCCCCACCACGTCCCCCTTCTTTATGCCCATCCTGTGCAGGGCGTTGGCCAGGCGGTCCGTGTACTCCTTGAGCTGGGCGTAGGTGTATTCCCTGTCGAAGTACACCATGGATTTGCTGTTGGGGTACTCGGCGGCCGCCCGGTCTATGAGCTCGAAGAGGGGTATCTTGGGATAGTCAAACTGGTAGGGAAGGCCTATCTGCTCGTAGATCTTGAGCCACGGGCGGTCGCTGTAGGTTACCCCCCCCATTCTCTCTTCCTTAGAAATTCCCCTATAAAAAACTTCTAATCGGGGAGAGGGACTAACTTGAAATGTGGAGAGGGGAGTTTCGCCGCTCATAGCCGAGATTATCCTCATCGCCATCGTCTTCTCCATAGCCACGGCGGTGATCGTGGTTCTCGGGGCCACGAGCGTTTCCGTCCGGACGCTGGACGCCCAGCTGGGGGTGGATGGCTTCCAATGGAAGAGCCAGAGGCTGGTCCTCCATCACCTGAAGGGGGACGTGATCAAGGACGCCTTCGTGGTCAGGGAGGGGGAGTTCGGCTGGGGGGATCTGGTGGTGAAGAAGAGCGGGGTGGAGGTGGAGCCCCTTAACGCCCTGCTTAACGGCAGGAGGGCGGGGTACCTGATCTATGAGGACCTCGGCTCGGCCCCCTTGGGGACCCTCAAGAACTCGGCCTACCACGACAGGGAGAACGGGTGGGTCAGGCTCACCGAGGCAGTCAATTCCCAGAATGGGCAGCTGGAGTACGTGCTCAGTCCTCCCCCCCAAAGCTTCGTGGTGGAGTTCCAGTTCTGGGCGGGAAAGGGGACGGGAGCCGATGCCACCTACTTCTATGCCTACTGCAGCAGTACCCCCACCAACGAGGACGCGGATGCGGGAGGGTACATCTTTGCTTACGATGAATACCAGGACAGCCTGCAGCTCCGCTACCGCGGTACCCTCCTGGCCTCCGTTCCCCTGTGGAACATGGACGACAACCGCTGGCACGACGCCCGCATAGTCTTCAGCGGACAGGTCATCGAGATGTACTTCGACAACCGGCCGGACAACAGGATTAGGTATGTGGACTATCAGGCCTCCAGCCGGAAGGTCAACACCCTTTTCGGTTGGGGGGCGAGGACGGCGGGCCTGAACAACGAGCACAGGGTCAGGAACCTCAGGATGTGGATACCTGGGGAGATCAAGCTTGACTTCTCCCCCGGCGATGTTCTGGAGTTCGAGCTGAAGGATCCGCTGGTGATAGGGGACGCCATGACCATCACCTACCTTCCCCAGAACAAGCTCCTTTATATGAACGACATCTCCTGAAGCACCACAAAGTTTAAAAGAAGGATTGGCAAAAATTTGCGTTAAAATCGGGCAGGGGTGGAGATGGCCAAGAAGGGCAATAAAAAACTGAAGTTCGCCTTCTACTGGGCGGCCAGCTGTGGGGGGTGTGAGATAGCCGTTCTGGACATAGACGAAAAGATTCTGGACGTGGTGGAAATCGCCGACATCGTCTTCTGGCCCGTGGCCCTCGACATAAAATATAAGGACGTGGAGGCCATGCCCGACGGCTTCATAGACGTCTGCTTCTTCAACGGGGCCATAAGGACGGAGGAGCAGGAGCACATGGCCAAGCTGCTCAGGAAAAAGGCCAAGGTGCTGGTGGCCTTCGGGGCCTGCTCCCACACCGGGGGGGTCCCCGGGCTGGCCAACCTGGCCAACCGGGAGGAGGTCTTCGCCAGGGCCTACTTGGAATCCCCCTCCACGGAGAACCCCCAGCGCGTGGTCCCGAAGACCTCCACCAAGGTGCCGGAGGGTGAGCTGAGGCTCCCCGAGTTCTACGACAGGGTGAAGACGCTGGACCAGACGGTGGAGGTGGATTACTACCTGCCCGGCTGTCCCCCCGCTCCCCCCCTCATCCTGAAGGCGGTGGAGGCCATAGCCAAGGGGGAGCTTCCCCCCAAGGGGTCGGTGCTGGCCCCCCTCAAGTCGGTCTGCGATGAGTGCCCCAGGAACAAGACCAAGCCCGAGAAGCTCTCCATCCCGGAGGTTAAGAGGCCCTACGAGGTGCAGCTGGATCCCGAGAAGTGCTTCCTGGCTCAGGGCATAATCTGCATGGGACCGGCCACCAGGGGTGGGTGCGAGGCCAGGTGCGTCAACGGAAACATGCCCTGCACCGGCTGCCAGGGCCCCTGCCCCAACGAGGTGGACCAGGGGGCGGCCATGATAAGCGCCCTCTCCTCCATCCTGGGGGTGGAGGGGGAGAGGGAGGCTGGCTATGACCCGCAGAAGCTGGTGGAGAAGGTGGTGGATCCGGTGGGAACCTTCTACCTGTACACGCTCCCGGCCTCGGTGCTGGGAGGGAGGGTGAGGAAGAAATGAAGGTCATCACCATAGACCCCATCACCAGGCTGGAGGGTCACGGCAAGATCTCCATCTTCCTGGATGAGAAGGGGAACGTGGCCAACGCCTACCTGCAGGTCCCTGAGCTCAGGGGCTTCGAGCGCTTCTGCGAGGGAAGGAGGGCGGAGCTCATGCCCCAGATCACCTCCAGGATCTGCGGGGTGTGTCCCGTGGCCCACCACATGGCCTCCACCAAGGCCCTGGACGCGGCCTTCCACGTGGATCCCCCTTCCGCCGCCAAGAAGCTCAGGGAGCTGATTTACTCGGGCTATTACATCTACGACCACACCCTCCACTTCTTCTACCTGGGAGGGCCCGACTTCGTGGTGGGGCCGGACGCCCCCCCGGCTGAGAGGAACATCCTGGGGGTGATCAAGAAGGCCGGGCTGGAGGTGGGTAAGGAGGTGATCAAGCACAGGGCCTACGGTCAGAAGATCACGGCCATTCTGGGAGGGAAGGCCACCCATCCCGTCTGCGGCCTCCCGGGAGGGGTGAGCAAGTCCCTGAGCGAGGAGGAGAGGAGGGAAATCGAGAAGATGGCGAGGTCCTGCGTGGAGTTCGCCCAGAAGGCCCTCCAGATCTTCGACCAAGTGGTGCTGAAGAACCAGAAGTATGTGGAGCTGATAAAGAGCGACGCCTACACCCTCAAGACCTACTACATGGGGATCGTGGACGACAAGAACAGGGTGAACTTCTACGACGGGAAGATCAGGGTGGTAGATCCGAGTGGCAAGGAGTTCGTGAAGTTCTCCCCCTCCCAGTACCTGGACGTGATAGGGGAGCACGTGGAGGACTGGACCTACGTGAAGTTCACCTACCTGAAGAAGGTGGGGTGGAAGGGGCTGGTGGACGGTCCCGACAGCGGCCTCTACAGGGTGGGGCCGCTGGGGAGGCTGAACGCGGCGGACGGCATGGCCACCCCCCTGGCCCAGCAGGAGTACGAGAGGATGTACGAGACCCTGGGAGGGAAGCCCGTGCACTCCACGCTGGCCTTCCACTGGGCCAGGCTGATAGAGCTCCTCTACGCCTGCGAGAGGGCGCTGGAGCTCTCCCAGGATCCGGAGATCACCAGCAAGGACGTGAGGAACCCGGTGGGGGCCCCCGGGGAGGGGGTGGGAGTGGTGGAGGCGGCCAGGGGGACCCTGTACCACCACTACCAGCTCACCGAGGACGGCCTCATCAAGAAGGCCAACCTGATCGTGGCCACCACCAACAACGCCGCCCCCATCTGCCTCTCGGTAAAGAACGCGGCGAAGGCCTTCATCTCGGGAGGTAAGGTCACGGATGGAATCCTGAACATGGTCGAGATGGCCTTCAGGGCCTACGATCCCTGCTATGCCTGCGCCACCCACTTCGCGCTGGGGAAGATGCCCCTGGAGGTAAAGATCTACGACCACGAGCGCCGCCTTCTGCGCACCCTCACCAGACCCTGACCCAAGGCTTTAGCACCCCCTTTTCTCAGTTTCATGATGGAGAGGGAGCTGAAGGAGTGGTTAAGGGGCTACCGGAAGCTCGTGGTGATGGGGGTGGGCAATCCCCTGCGCAGGGATGACGGGGTGGGGCTGGAGGTGGTGAGGAGGATGAGGGGCAGGGTGGGCGGGGAGGTGGAGCTGCTGGAGTGCGAGGGGGTGGCGGAGAACTACCTGGAGGAGGTGGAGAGGCTGGCCCCCACCCACCTCCTTTTGGTGGACGCGGCCCTCCTGGGGAAGAAGCCCGGGGAGGCCAGGCTGGTCACCTCGGAGGAGCTTCCCGTGGAGACGGTCTCCACCCACCTCCTCCCCCTCAGGATCTTCTGTGAGTACGTTGGGGAGACGGTGGGGGCCAAGGTGGCCCTCCTCTGCGTCCAGCCCAAGGACACGGACTTCGGGGAGGGAATGACGGAGGAGCTGGTGGGGGCGGCGGAGGGACTGGCGGAGACCCTCTCCAGGGTGCTGCAGGATTTATGCGGCCGGAGGGGGGAGGAGAAGGATGTGCCTGGCGGTTCCGGGTAGGGTGGTGGAGAAGAAGGGGGAGCTGGGAAAGGTGGACTTCGGGGACGGCACCCTCCGGGAGGTGGACCTCTCCCTGGTGGAGGTGGAGGTGGGTCAGTACGTGATCGTTCACGCGGGCTTCGCCATCCAGGTTCTGGACGAGGAGGAGGCCAGGGAGAGCCTGAGGCTCTGGCGGGAGATCCTCTCCCAGGGCTGACCATGTTCAGGTTCAGGGACAGGGAGACGGCCGGCAGGATCGTGGAGGGGCTCAGGAGGATGAGTCTCAACCTCTTCCTGATGCACGTCTGCGGGACCCACCAGGACACGCTGGTCAGGCACGGTCTGGACCGTCTGCTGGAGCCCTGCGGGATCAAGATAAGGCAGGGGCCGGGATGCCCCGTGTGCGTCACCACGGAGAGGGAGATTGAGGAGGCCCTCCTCCTGGCCAGGAGGGGGAAGACCGTGGCCACCTTCGGGGACATGGTGGGGGTCCCCACGGAGAGCGGCTCGCTGGCAGGGCTGAGGGGGGAGGGGGCGGACGTGAGGGTGGTTTACGGGATAAGGGATGCGGTGGCGCTGGCGGAGAGGACCGGGAAGGAGGTGGTCTTTCTGGCCATAGGCTTCGAGACCACCGCTCCCTCCACGGCCGTCACCCTGCTGAGGAAGCCCCCCCCCAACTTCTCCGTCCTCTGCTGCCACCGCTACATCCCACCCGCCATCAGGGCCCTGCTGGAGCTGGGGGAGACCAGGATCCAGGGCCTGATAGAGCCGGGTCACGTCTCCACCGTGATAGGCACCCGGGCCTACGAGGAGATAGCCAGGGAGTACCGGATTCCCCAGGTGGTGGCGGGCTTCGAGCCCCTGGACCTCCTCATGGGGGTCTACCTCCTGGCCAGGATGATCTCCAGGGGGGAGGTGGGGGTGGTGAACGAGTACACCCGCTCGGTGAGGCCTGAGGGAAACGTCAAGGCCCTGCGGGTGATGGAGGAGGTCTTCGAGCCCGTGGATGTTCCCTGGAGGGGCTTCCCCGTGATCCCCCGCTCGGGCATGGCCCTGAGGAGGGAGTTCGAGGAGTACGACGCCAGGAAGAGGTACGAGGACGAGCTGAGGGAGCTGGAGGGGAAGGAGTTCAGGCCCCATCCCTCCTGCCGCTGCGACAGGGTGCTGAGGGGCCTGCTGGATCCTCCCGAGTGCCCCCTCTTCGGGAAGGTCTGCACCCCCAGGAGCCCGGTGGGCCCCTGCATGGTCTCCTCGGAGGGTTCCTGCGCCATAGAGTACAAGTACGGGAGAAGGGCCTAGAGGAGCCAGGAGAGGCCCCCGGCGGTCAGGGCGGTCAGGGCGTTGGCGGTGAGCACGCCCAGGGCCAGGACGGCCACGGTCCTGCCGTCCCTCATCCCCAGCAGGAAGGCCAGCACCGTCCCCGTGTAGGCCCCGGTTCCCGGAAGGGGGAGGGCCACGAAGGTGAAGAGAGCGGCGAAGTGCCTTCTCCTGAGCCTCCTCCTGACCGTGAACCTGAAGAGGGTCTCCACCCACCTCCACCTCCGGCGGAGGGGAGGCACGACGGTTTTCATCCCCAGGAGGACGGCGGGGATGACGAGCAAATTGATGAGGGTGCAGAGGAGGTAGGCCAGGGGGGCGGGGAGGCCCCAGAGGATGGCCAGGGGTATGGCGTACCTTCCCTCGAAGAGGGGAACGGCGGAGAGCAGGAGGGGGAGCCAGAGGGGGGGCAAGCCCTATTCCTTCCCCACCGCCCCCAGGTGGAGGAGGAAGTGGGCCATCCCCTCCACGTCCTTGACCTCCCTCCGGAGCAGCCTCTTCAGCCTCTCCCTGGGATCGAGGAGGGGTTCCACTCCCATCGCCCTCAGGTGCCGGGAGCACTTGAGGGCCAGCTCCTCCCCCTCTTGGTCAAAATCCGTGAGCACGATCACCCTGGCGTGCCCCTCCAGACCCTCCAGCAGGTTCACGAGGTTCCTGCCCCCGTTCAGGTGTACGATTTTCCCCTCCACCTCCAGCGACTGGAGGGCCTCCCTGTCATGGAGCCCCTCCACCAGCACCGGGGTTCCCTGTCGGCTCTCCTCCCGGAGCTCCTCCAGCACCTCCCTCACCTCCTCCAGGGTCTTCTCCTTCAGCAGGGGCTCACTCCTCCTCTTCCCCCTCCACCCAGAGGCCCTTGGAAAGGCACTTCTTGCAGGCCCCGGCCTCCTCGGAGTAGCACCGCGGGCAGACCGCGGTCCCGCAGATCTTGCAGCGGTGCAGCTCGGAGGTGCTTCTTCCGCACAGCGAGCAGCTTCCCGTCAGCCTTCCCATTTCAGAAGAGATGACCTCTCCCCGTTAAATACCCTCCACCGCCCTCTCCACCGCGGAGGGATCGAAGCCCCACTCCAGAAGCCTGCTCCTAATCTCCTCCCTTCCCTTCCCCTCTCCCCTGAGCCTCCGGGCCAGCTTGAGGAGGGTCTCCCTCACCTCCCAGGGGTAGACCACCCACTCCTTCACCTCCTCCACGTAGAAGTCGGGCCTGAAGACGCTCCAGGGCTTGTAGTGCAGGGTGGCCACCTTCAGCTCCCTCTCCCCCCTACCGGAGAGCAGTCCCCTGACGGCGGCCAGGGAGTGACCGGTGTCCGCCACGTCGTCGGCCACCAGCACCCTCCTACCCTCCACCTCCGCGTTGGGGGGATGGATCACCTCCGGTTTTCTCCCCGTTTCCCCGGGTCCCACGTAGTACCTGACCTGCACGGAGGCTAGCTCCTCCACCCCCAGCAGGTCGCAGAGGATCCTCCCCACGGGGAAGCCCCCGCGGCTCACGGCCACCACCAGGTCGGGGGAGTAGCCCGCCCCCCTGATTTTTACCGCCAGCCTCTCGCAGAGCCCCTGCACCTCCTCCCAGCTCAGGTGGAGGAACCTCACCTTCTCCCCTCCTCCACCCCCTCTAAAAAGGGAAGGGGTCAGTAGGGCCGGCTCTTGAGCCCCATCCTGTATCCCGCGTAGTTGGTGAGGAGGTGGAGGGGAGGGGTGAGGAGGAGAAGGACCGCCACCGTCCCCCAGGTGAGGCGGGGAAGGATGAGGGGGAGGGAGAGGAGGAGGGCGCCGGCCACGAAGTCCAGCTGGTCCAGCAGGGGGAAGGGCTCACCCCTCTCCACCCCCATTCGGCGCTTCAGGAAGCTTCCGGCCAGATCCCCCAGCATGGCCCCCAGGGAGAGGAGGAAGCCCGCCAGCGCCGTTTCCAGCGGGCTCCCCAGCAGGAGGGGAACCCGGGGTTCGAGGAGGGGATGGAGGAGGGCCTGCACCAGCCCCAGGAGGAAGCCCACCAGGACGCCGCACGCGAACCCCCTCACCGTTTTCCCCGGTCCCAGCAGGGGTCTCCCGTCCAGGAACTTCCTCCCCCCATCGATGGTTCTCCCTCCTCCCGTCACCACGGGAGTCATGTTGGCGGCGTAGGCGGGGAGGATGAACCAGAGGGAGGAAAAGAGGAGCTGGGGTATGCTCATCTCTCTCCCTTCACCTGGCCTTTACCTCGCTCGGGTCCCTCCTCACTTCTTAACGGGTTTGAGGGGGAGGCCGCAGCAGATCAGGTCGCAGGCCGTGCAGGTGCAGGGACTCTCTATGGTCACGATCAACCCGCACTTCTGGCAGCGGTACTTCTCTCCCTTCTTCAAGCTCTCCTCCTCCCTCCTCCTCCCCACCTTTAAATTTACCCTCCGGGAGCCCCGTGATAGGGGACGTTCTTCCAGAGGAGGTCCCATAGGTCCTCCCCCGTGACCGTCTCCCCCCTCACCAGCAGCTCCAGCACCTTCCTCAGGAGGAGATGGTGCCTCCTCTCGTCCGACAGGATGGCCTCCAGCAGCATCCTCACCTTCTCGTTTTCAACCTCAGGAAGCACGGAGCCTATCTTCCCCATCAGCTCCTCCTCCCACCTCAGGTGCTTCCTCAGCAGCTCCTCCTGCTCCCTCAGCTGCTCCTCCTTCACCTCCTCCCTCACCCCCGCCAGCAGTCCGAGAGCGGCCTCGTACATCTTGGCGTGCTTCAGGGAATCTAGGGAGATCCCCTCCAGCACCCCCTTCACGGCGGGGTGAGACATCTTCTCCAGGCTATCCCTCACGGAGGCCACGATCTCCTCCTCCCTCCTGACCATCTCCCTCATGAGTTCCTCCAGCCTCACCCCTCCACCTCCAGCCCCAGCTCCCGGTGTTTCCCGGCGATGGTCTCCGCCAGCCTCTCCAGGGCCCTCAGGTCATCCCCGGAGGGGTAACCCTTCACCAGCACGGGTGGGAGGGCCTCCGCCCCCGTCCGGGAGAGCACCTCGGAGAGCGTCTCCACCGTCCTTCCCCCCCAACCGTAGGAGGCTACCACGCCGAAGAACCTGAGCTTGGGCCGCAGGGCGCTAGCCAGCTGGGCCGCGTGCAGCACCACGGGGTGAGGGCCTCCCAGCACCGTGGGACAGCCGACGACCAGCGTGGCGGCGTCCACCAGGGCCATGGCCAGCTCCCCCACATCCGTTGCCGAAAGCTCGAAGGGTTTCACCCTCACCCCCCGGCTCGCCAGGGAGTCCGTGAGGTGCTCCACCATCCTCTTCACGCTTCCGTGCATGGAGAGGTAGGGGAGGACCACCTCGTTCTTCACCCGGTCGGAGCTCCAGTCCTCGTAGGCCCTCAGGATGAAGTCGGGTTGGGTATGCAGGGGACCGTGGCTGGGGGCGATGAGCCTCGGGTTGAGGCTCCTCACCCTCTCCAGGTTCTTCCTCACCTGGCTTCTGAAGGGCATCATGATCTCCGCGTAGTACCTCTTGGCGGCAGGGTAGACCTCCCCCTCTTCCGCGTGGAGAGGGGAGGTGGCCAGGTGGGAGCCCAGGAAGTCGCAGGTGAAGAGGATCCCCTCCTCCCTTAGGTAGGTGACCATGGTGTCGGGCCAGTGTACCCAGGGAGTGTGCAGGAACTGCAGGGTCCTGTCCCCCAGGGAGAGGGTCTCCCCGTCTCTCACCTCAGCTATCCTGTCCTCCGGCAGGTGGAGGAGGAGCAGCAGGAGTTCCTTCCCCTTGGGATGGGCCAGCACCCTGGCTTCGGGGTACTCCCTCAGCACCTCGGGAAGGGAGCCCGAGTGATCCTGCTCCGCATGGTGCGCCACCACGTAGTCCAGCTTCCTCACCCCCAGCTCCCTCAGGTTGGCCAGCAGCACCTCCCGCTTGGAGGGGTCCACCGTGTCTAGGAGAACCGTTCCCTCCCTTCCCCGGATCAGGTAGGAGTTGTAGCTGGTTCCCTGGGGGAGGGGGATGAGTCCGTCGAACAGCCTCCTCTCCCAGTCCACCGCCCCCACGGAGTAGACGCCCGGGGCTATCTCCTGAATCAACCCTCCACCTTCCTGAACAGGGACTTGTCAGCTCCGCACACGGGGCAGACCCATCCCTCGGGCAGGGCCTCGAAGGGGGTTCCGGGGGGGATGCCTCCCTCCGGGTCCCCCTTCTCCGGGTCATAGAGGTACCCGCAGACGGAGCACCGGTACTTGTCCATCTTTTTCACCTCCAACGGTCGATAGGAAGGTGCGGTCTTGGGGGTGGTTCCCCCCTTCACCTCTTGGTAATAGGAGTAGGTCATGGGCTCTCCCTCCCTCACCACCTCGGCCTCCACCACCCTCCCCACGAAGAGGGTGTGGGTTCCCAGGTCCATTTCCCCCACCACCTCCGCCTCTAGGTGGGCCAGGGCGTGATCTAGGGGGAGGGGGGAACCCGTCTTACCCAGCCTGTACCTCACCTCCGCGAACTTGTTAACCTCCCTACCGGATCTGAACCCGAAGTGCCCTATGAACTTCAGAGGGGTCTCCCTGGAGAGGACGGAGACGGCGAAGACCCTGCTCTTCCGGATGAACTCGTGGGTGAGGTTCTTCCTGTTGACGCAAACCGCCACCTGGGGGGGATCTGAGGTCACTTGGAAAACGGTGTTGGCGACCTGCCCGCTGAGTTTTTCCCCATTCTTGGAGGTGAGGACGTACATCCCGTAGCTGAGCTTGTGGAGGGCTTTGGGGTCCATCTCCCCCTTTCATCCTTCTCGGATAAAAAGGGGAGAAAAGAGAAAATCTTTTATAGGGGAACTCTAGTTAACCTATTTGATTCTAAGGGCTTGTGAGGTGGTGAGATGGCGGCGCCGGTAGCTCAGCTGGGTGGCACTCCTGTCCTAATCCTGCCAGAAAAGGCCGTGAGGTACCTGGGCAGGGATGCCCAGCATATGAACATCATGGCGGCCAGGGTGATAGCCGAGGCCGTGCGCACCACCCTGGGGCCCAGGGGCATGGACAAGATGCTGGTGGACAGCCTGGGTGACATCACGATCACCAATGATGGGGTCACCATCCTGAAGGAGATGGATGTGGAGCACCCCGCCGCCAAGATGATGGTGGAGATCGCGAAGACCCAGGAGAACGAGGCGGGGGATGGAACCACCACCGCTGTGGTCCTGGCCGGTGAGCTCCTCAAGAAGGCGGAGGAGCTGCTGGATCAGGACATCCATGCCACCATCATCGCCAGCGGCTACAGGAAGGCGGCGGCCAAGGCGCAGGAGGTCCTGCAGAGGATCGCCCGCCCGATCTCCCCCGATGATGTGGATATGCTCAAGAAGATCGTGGCCACCTCCCTGAGCAGCAAGGGCTCCGAGATCAAGGGGGACAAGCTGGTGAGCCTAATCGTGGAGGCGGCCAAGCAGATCGTGAAGGTGGAGGACGGGAAGATCAAGGCGGACAGGGACAAGATAAAGCTGGAGAAGAAGATCGGGGGCTCCTCCTCCGACTCCCAGCTCGTGAGGGGCATCGTTCTGGACAAGGAGGTGGTGCACCCGGGGATGCCCAAGAGGGTTAGGAACGCCAAGATCGCCCTCATCAGCAGCGCCTTCGAGGTGGAGAAGACCGAGACGGATGCCAAGATCAACATCACCGATCCCGAGCAGCTGAAGAGCTTCCTGGATGAGGAGAGGAGGATGCTGGCCGACATGGTCGAGCAGGTGAAGAGGGTGGGGGCCAACGTGGTTCTATGCCAGAAGGGCATAGATGACGTGGCCCAGCACTACCTCGCCAAGGCGGGCATCCTGGCCGTGAGGAGGGTCAAGGAGTCGGACATGCAGAAGCTGGCCGAGGCCACCGGGGGGAGGGTGGTGATGAGCCTGAAGGACCTCAGCCCCTCCGACCTGGGAACGGCGGAGCTCGTGGAGGAGAGGAAGGTGGCGGGGGAGGAGATGGTTTTCGTGGAGGGATGCAAGGATCCCAAGGCCGTAACCATCCTGGTCAGGGGTGGAACCGAGCACGTGGTGGATGAGCTGGAGAGGGCGGTGCACGACGGGGTTTCCGTGGCCTGCGTCACCCTGGAGGACGGGAAGGTTCTGCCGGGCGGGGGGGCCTGCGAGATGGAGGTGGCCAAGGAGCTCAGGGACTTCTCCAAGGAGCTGGGGGGAAGGGAGGCCCTGGCGGTCAACGCCTTCGCCGAGGCCCTGGAGATCATCCCTAGGACCCTGGCGGAGAACGCGGGTCTCGATCCCGTCGACATCCTGGTGAAGTTGCGCGCGGAGCATGAGAAGCCCGACGGGAGGAACAAGGGAATAGAGGTGGTGGAGGGTCAGATCATGGACATGATGGAGAGGGGGGTGGTGGAGCCCATCAGGGTGAAGCTGCAGGCCATCAAGTCCGCCAGCGAGGCCGCCGAGATGATCCTGAGGATAGACGACGTCATCGCCGCGGTGAAGACGGAGGAGGAGAAGAAGGAGAAGGAAGAGAAGAAGGAAACTCCCCCCTCACCAGAGTTTTGAATGCAGCTCGTTAACTCGTGGGGGGGATGGGACGTTTTCTCTCTCAGGAAATACACCAAGTTCGAAAAGGCCAGGATCATAGGGGCCAGGGCCCTCCAGATCTCCATGGGTGCGCCCGTGCTGGTGGAGGTTCCCCCCCACCTGAAGAGCTCGGTGGAGATCGCCCTCTACGAGTTCGAGAAGGGCGTGTGCCCCATCACCGTGCTCAGGGAGCCTCCCGGGGAATCCTGATCATCTCCTCTCCGCCCGGCAGAGCTCCGGAAGGAAGCGCGCGAACTCCCCCATCTCCTCCAGGCAGTGCTTGCGCAGGGAGTCCCGGACCACCCGGAGGAGGCTGCCTGGCAGCCTGAAGGTGGAGCGCATCCTGGTACCCCAGGGAGCCCCGTCGTATTCGTGCATGACCCACCCTATGGGCCTGTACCTCCTGCCCATCTCCTCCCTTTCCTCAGTGCCGAAGAGGTAGGTCCAGAACCAGTCGATCATCTCGGGCTCCACCCCCCTGAGCTCGTGCTCCACCACCAGGTCCTCCCTCCCCTCCCCCCTCCACCAGCTCCTCCAGCCTCAGCCTCTCCATCTCACCCCCTTCGCCGCCGGACTTTTAATCCAGACCCCCGATGTTCTACGATGGGGGTGCAGCTGGGCCCCCTCCTCCCCCGCAGGGAGGTGGGGCTGGAGGAGCTGAGGGGGAGGAGGGTGGCGGTGGATGCCATGAACTTCCTCTACCAGTTCCTGTCCATCATCCGGCAGAGGGACGGTGAGCCCCTGAGGGACTCCCGGGGGAGGATCACCTCCCACCTCTCCGGGCTCTTCTACCGAACCGCCAACCTGCTTGAAGCGGAGATCTACCCCATCTACGTCTTCGACGGGAAACCGCCGGAGCTGAAGAGGGGAACCCTGGAGGAGAGGAGGGTGGTGAGGGAGAGGGCGGCGGAGGAGTGGGAGAGGGCGCTGAGGGAGGGGAGGCTGGAGGAGGCCAGGAGGTACGCCGCCCAGGCCGCCAGGGTGGAGGAGCAGGTGGTGGAGGATGCCAAGCGCCTGCTGCGCCTGATGGGTCTTCCCTTCGTGCAGGCCCCCTCGGAGGGGGAGGCCCAGGCGGCTCATTTGGTGAGGAGGGGGGACGCCTGGGCGGTGGCCAGCCAGGACTTCGACAGCCTCCTCTTCGGCTCCCCCGTCCTGGTCCGGAACCTGGCCCTCACCGGCAGGAGGAAGCTCCCTGGCAAGGATGCCTACGTGGAGGTGCGGCCGGAGGTGGTGGAGCTGGAGGGAGCCCTCTCGGAGCTGGGCCTGACCAGGGAGCAGCTGGTGGACGTGGGCATCCTGGTGGGGACGGACTTCAACGAGGGGGTGAAGGGGATAGGGCCCAAGAGGGCGCTGGAGCTGGTGAGGAGGTACGGGTCCCTGGAGGGGATACCGGATGTCAGGGTGGAGGGACTCGGGGAGATAAGGAGGATCTTCCTGGAGCCGGAGGTCACGGACGACTACAGGCTGGAGTGGGGGCAGCCCGATGTGGAGGGGATAAAGGAGTTCCTGTGCGGGGAGCACGACTTCTCGGAGGACAGGGTGCAGTCCGGGATCCAGAAGCTCCTCAGGGGGAGGGAGGGGAGGCAGAGCTCCCTGGAGAGGTGGTTCTAGCCCTCCTTCCAACCGTACTTGCCCACCAGGGGGACGAAGGAGCAGGATGAGAAGCTCTGCACGCGCAGCCCCTCCTCCCCCTTCTCCGCCACCTTCCAGACCTGGGTGTGGTAGAAGTGCCCTATGGGGGCCCCTATCCTCCCCCCCACCTTGAGCTGATCCAGGAGGGGAGGGGGGAAGCCGGGGGAGCAGGCGGTGATGAGGATCCTGTCCCAGGGGGCTCCGGGCTCGTACCCGCAGGTGCCGTCCCCCACCACCACCTCCACCCAGTCGTACCCCGTCCTCCTCAGGTTCTCCTTCCCGAAGGAGGCCAGGCGGGGGAGGCGCTCGATGGAAACCACCCTCCCCTCCCTGGTCACCAGCTCCGCCAGCAGGGCGGCGTTGTACCCCGATCCCGTCCCCACCTCCAGCACTCTCTGCCCCCTCTCCACCTCCAGGGACTCCAGCATCAGGGCGATCATGCTGGGGGCGGAGATGGTCTGCCCCAGCCCTATGGAGAGGGGGTGGTCCTCGTAGGCGTACCTCCTCAGGGAGGGGGGCACGAACTCCTCCCTCGGGACCTTCCTGAAGGCCTCGATCACCCGGGGGGTTCTGAGGTAGCCCCACCTCACCAGCTCCTCCACCATCCTCTCCCTTTCCCTCTCGAAATCCAGAAATACCCCCCAGAAAACCTGAGGGAGGTATGAAAAAAAGGGAGAGGGTGAGGGCCAGGGGTCACCCCCTCCTCACCGCCCTCCACCCCACCACCCTCATGATCACCAGGGAGGAGGAGGTGGGGCCCAGGGGGGACTGCATCGTGGCGGTGGGGGCGGACAAGTCGGTCTCCGACCTGGGGGAGGAGGTGAAGGAGGGGATAAGGAGGGGGGGAAGGGTGACGGTGAGGATGGAGGTGGGGGGAAGGGTGGAGACGGTCCTGGGCTGGGGCCACCCCTCCCTTCCCCTGGATCACCCCGCGGATATGGTGGTGAGGAGGAGCTCCTTCGTTTGCGGGAGGACGCTGGCGGTGAGGGCGGACAGGGCGGCCTCCGACCTCTCCAGGGAGTTCGTGAGGGAGCTTAGGAAGGGTCTTCCCGTGGAGATCCTGATAGAGGTGGAGCTCTAACCGCGCAGCTCCTCGGGCATGAGCTCGGGGGGGAGGAGGTAGGGTATCCCCTCCACGATGGGGTAGCGCTGGGAGCACCTCCTGCAGATCAGCTCCTTCCCCCTCAGCCTCAGCTCCCCCTTGCAGACGGGGCAGGCCAGGATCCTCAGCAGCTCGGGGCTGAGGGGGGGCTCATTCCTTCGTGGTGTACCTCTTCCCGTACCCGTACCCGTAGATCTCCCTCCTCACCCTCCTTATCTTGAGGTAGTCCCCCACGTACCTCCTCACTCCCATCCATATAAGCCCCATCTCCCTCCTCCTCAGGATCTTCCTGAAGGCGCTCTTCCACCCCTCCCTCTTGGAGAAGTCGGCGCAGCGGTTGCAGAGCTCCTGGAGCTCCTCCCTGGAGTAGGGGGTGAGGCCCAGCTCCGGGGCGGTGGCCACGAACTGGTCGGGCCTGAGCTTCCCCTCCCTCCTGGCCCAGTTCCAGATGGCAGAGCCCACCATGTAGAGGAGGATGTTCCCGTTGATGAAGTCCGCCCCTCCCCTCTCCAGGAACTCGATGGAGCGCACCATGTCCTCCTTGGTCTCCATGGGGGCCCCGAAGATCAGGCTCCCCAGGAAGATGATGTCGTGCTCCTTGCAGAGGTCCAGGGTGCGCCTCACGTATTCGGGCCACTTCTCGGGGTGGGGGGTCTTCGCGTACCACCTCACCACCCTGGGCACCACCGACTCCACCCCGTAGCTCAGGGCCAGCACCCCCATCTCCCTCATGGCACGGTAGAGGGCCCTGCTGGGGGTGTCCACCCTGGCCTGCCCGAAGAAGTGGAACTTCAGACCCTCCCTCTTCATGAGCTCCGCCAGCTTGATCACCCTCTTCGGGTCGTTGGTGAAGTTGTCGTCGGCTATCCAGATGGAGTCGAAGCCCTCCCTGTCCAGCAGCTTGAGCTCCTCCAGCAGGGAGCGGGGGGAGCGGGCCCTGAAGCCCAGCTTCTTGGGTCGGTTGCAGTAGGTGCAGCCGTACCGGCATCCCCTGGTGGTGAGGATGCCCGTGACCCTCCCCAGCATCCTCATGCCGTAGAACTGCCCGTACTCCACGTGCTCCACCAGCCTCCTGGCAGGGAGGGGCAGGGAGTCCAGATCGGAGGGCTCTGAGGCTTGGATCACCCCCCTCGGTCTCTCCCCCACGATCCTGAGGATCTCCCCCTCCGCCTCCCCCACCACGTAGGCATCCGCCCCTATCTCCCCCAGAAGCTCCGGGGGGGAAACGGAGATGTGGGGTCCCCCCACCACCACGTAGGCCCCGCACCTCCTCTTGGCCTCCCTCACGATCCTCTTGCAGGAGTCCAGGGTGAGGGTGAGGCAGGTGATCCCCACCACCTCGGGCTTCTCCTCCTCCATGATCCTCCCCAGCTCCTCCAGGGAGAGGCGCTCGGCCTCCGCGTCCACCACCCTCACCCTGTGGCCCGCCCCCTCCAGCACGGAGGCCAGGTAGAGGATCCCCAGGGGAGGGGCGTAGGCGGAGAGGGCGGCCCTCTCCTCGAAGCTCAGGGGAGGGTAGATGAAGAGGACGGACGCCATCTTCATCCGTTTTTAGGGGGGAGATAAATAGAGGGGAGATGGCGAGGAAGGCTGCCAAGAGGGTCCTGCTCCTTCTCCTCCTCCTTTCCCTGCTCTCGGCCCTCCTCTTCCGCTGGAGGGGGGATCTGCTCCTCCTGACGAAATCCCTGGGTAGGGTGAGCCTCCTCTGGTTCCTGGCGGCGGTTTCCCTGTACTTCGGAAGCTTGCTGGTCTGGGCGGTGAGGTGGAGGTTCTCCCTCTCCTACCTGGGTTTCCGGGTGGGCCTCAGGGATCTCTGTCTGGTTCTCTGCGGAAGCATCTTCATCAACAACGTCACCCCCTTCACCAGGGGAGGGGCGGATCCCCTGGGGAGGGTCTACCTCCTGGGAAAGACCAAGGGGGTGCCCTACTCCAGCGCCCTGGCCACCACCTTCCTGGACCACCTCTTCGACTTCCCCGTGGTCCTTTCCTTCCTCATGCTGGGCCTCCTGCTGGGGGTTCCCCTCCCCTTCTCCCCCTCCTGGCTGATCCTCCTCTGGCTTCTTCTCCTCCTCCTCCCCTTCCTGCTGGTCTTCGGAGTGGTGAGGAAGAGGGTGGGGGTGAGAAAGGTGAGCGGCCTCCTCAACTTCCTCTCCAGGCTCCTGCGCAGGAGGGGCAACTTCCTCCGCTCGGTGCTTAGGATGTATCAGAGCTCCGAGGCCGTCCTCTCCAGCTGGAGGTGCGCGGGTCTCATCCTCCTCTCCTCCCTCCTGCTCTGGACCCTGGACCTCCTCAGGCTCTCCCTCATCTTCCTGGCCCTGGGCTACCACCCCTCCCTCCCCATGCTCCTGCTGGCCATCACCCTTCCCACGCTGGCGGGCCTGGTGCCCTTCCTTCCGGGAGGGCTGTTGCTGGTGGAGGCCACCATGATCTCCGTCTTCACCTTCTTCGGGGTTCCCCTCCTCACCGCCCTCCTGGCCACCCTCCTGGAAAGGGCGATCTCCCTGGTGCTCAGCACGGTGGTGGGGGCGGGGGTCCTATCCTACCTTGGCCTGAGGGGGAAGAGGTAAAAAAGCCCGGGAGGGGGGAGGGGAGAGGATGAGGGTGGCGCTGGTGGGTGACGAGTACCCCCCCGTGACGGGAGGGGCGGCGGTGTACGCCAGGGAACTAGCCCTCCACCTCTCCAGGCTGGGGGTGGAGGTGGTGGTCTTCACCAGGGAGGGCGCGGAGGGGAGGGAGGGGGTGGAGGTCAGGGAGCTCAGGGGCTTCGGGCTCTTCCA
>Ga0197143_1001003_pt1 | contig 25707 bp, 34 predicted proteins | sample GBS70_MetaG_FD_148603 | JGI IMG/M metagenome (GOLD analysis project Ga0197143, IMG submission 148603) | Sediment microbial communities from Great Boiling Springs, Gerlach, Nevada, United States - GBS 70_MetaG | ecosystem: Environmental > Aquatic > Thermal springs > Hot (42-90C) > Sediment... | reverse complement strand
GCGCTGGGCCTCTGCCAGCTGTGCCACCCGCTGCTCGGTTTGCCTCTGGGCCTCTGCCAGCTGTGCCACCCGCTGCTCGGTCTGCCTCTGGGCCTCTGCCAGCTGTGCCACCCGCTGCTCGGTCTGCCTCTGGGCCTCTGCCAGCTCGCGGACCAAACCGGGCAGCTGCAGGAACTCCTGGTCCAGCAGGACCGTCCGGAGGGCACTCTTCCACTGGGGCTGCTGTTCCAGCAACCGCAGCAGGTCCTGGAAGTCCTCCACCGTGAACGGCATCGCAGGACCATTGTACCGCGCGTCCCGTACTCCTAGGAACGTACCTTACCGATACGCTCCGAGCGTCCTGCGGACCGGGCCCGTACCGGGTTTCCGTTGAGGCGGGGCCGAGTCAACGACCGCAAGAAGACGGCGTGCGCAAGCCCGACGCCCAGGTGGAAGCCGGCTCCGGGCGCAGGGTGCCTCTCCCCGGAGGAGACCCAGAGGAGGGGGTCGGCGAATCCCGACTCCGCCAGCGTTACCCTCTCTGCGAAAACGGGGTAAGTCCAATCTGGACAGAAGGCGACGACTGCACGGGAGCCGGGCCTGGTGCGATGCGCGGGGACCCTTTAGACTTTTCTGATGGTGCGTCCTGGCGTTCTCTGGATCCTGGCGGTCCTCGTGGGAGCCTCCGCGTGCGGGCGGGATGGGGCCTCCGCTCCGGCCCTCGTGGGAGGTCTCTCCGGGTACGTCTTCGCGGGAGCCGGCACGGACGGGAACTTCTCCGGAGAAAGCCTTCCCGGAGTCCTGGTCCGCTACGAATCCGGGGGCGAGGTCCGGACGGTGACCACGGACGAAAACGGCTTTTTTGCCGTGGGCCGCACGCCCTCAGGTCCCTTCACCCTCCACGTGCTGCCTCCCCCGCAGGTAGCGGCGGCGCGGTCGGTGTACGGCGTCCATCCCGCGGATACGGGCCTCGTCCTGCGGTTTTACCTGCCGCTGCGCAGGCCGGTGGGCTCTTCCCCGCGCGGAACCGGGAACCGCCCGCTCCCCGCGGTGACCGGGATTCTGCTGAGTCCTGAGGGCTCGGCACAACCCGGATCCGTGCCGCCGGGCAAAACCCCGGGAGAACCGGGAACCGTGGGGTTCGTCTGGTGGGGTGCCTACCGGTTCCAATCCGCCGCCTGTCCCCGATGCTACTCCACGGTCGTGGGGCCGGACGGTGTCTTCGAGATCCAAGGGTACCTGGGCGGGCAGACGCTCGGGCGCACCTTCCCCTTCTTCGCGGGCAACTACGACGGGGTCAGCGCGGAGGGGTTGATCGCCTACTACACCGCGTACGCCTTCCTTCCCGCAGTAGACGCCTTGAGCTCCGGGCCCACAGACCTGGGCCGGGTACAGCTCGTCCCCTCCGAGGGGATTCTCCCGATCCACTACGACGGCAGCACCACGGCTCTCGCGGGCAGCTACGGGCCGGGCGGCTTGGTGTACACCTTCGTGCAGATGTACGCGAGCCCCGAAGCGGATCCCCTGGACCTCGCGGAGGTCGTAAACGGCCCGCTCCGTCTCGGCACCGTCCTTCCCGTCCAGTCCGTGCCGGTGCCGCAGATCCCAGAGGCGGAGTCCCGGTACTTCGTCGTCACGAGTTTCGTGCTGGACGGCCAAGCCCGCACCCTTCCGGAGGTGGCGGCCACCCAGGTGTTCCGGATTCCGGGACAGCCCCTGCGGGTCAGTCATCTCCGACCTCCCCGGATCCTCCGGGTCGAGGGCCGGAGCCGCCCCTCGTTTTTCTGGATGCCCGCTCCGGGCGCTACACTCCACGCGGCGATCCTCCTCGACGCCTCCTACTCGGAGGTGTGGACAGGAATCCTGAGCGGGGAGGGGAGCACCGCCACGCTTCCTCTGGACCTCCGATCGGGGTCGTACCGGGTGTTCGTGTTCGCAAGCGACGCCCTCCGACCCGCCGATCTCGTTGCGGCCGGACGGATGCCTCCTCTGCTTAGGGCTCTCCGAGATCTGGGGGCTTTGGGAGTCACAGGAGGCGACGTGCGGGCCATCGGTGAGGCCCTCCGGCCCCTGCGCACCGCACTTGCGACCGGCGATCGCACTCACCTCCTCTCCGTGGGGACCCGGTCCACCTCCCGTGCGATCCGGGAAGCGGTGAGCGAGCCTCAGGAGTTCAGGGTGCCGTGAGGAACCGGTTCTTGGGGGTCGTGGGAGTCGTGCTCCTGCTGGCCGCGTGCGGATCGGGGCCGGTCCTCAAGCCCTCCGAGCCCCTGGCCGAAATCGTCCCGGGGGAGGTTCTCGTCAGGTACCGCGCGGAATCCGCGGTCAAGCGCCTGGCCGCGGTGCGGGGTGCGTCCGTGGTGCGGGCCGGAAGCTTCTCCCTGCCTGTCGGAGTCTACCGCCTCGCCCTGGTCCGGGTACCGGCCGGAGAGGAGGCGATCTTCATCTCGCGCCTCCGGCAGTTGCCGGAGGTGGTGTACGCGGACTACAACTACCGGGTGCGCCGGGTGGAAGCCCGCCCGGAAACCGTCCCCCTCCGTGGCCTGCGGGGGTACGGGAGCGGCGTGCTGGACTGGTCGGGCATCCTGGACCCCAAGCTGCGGGAGTGCGACCCTGCCTTCGAGGTGCAGCGGCTGAACGGAGAGGTCTTGCGATGCACGGACTCGGATCGGAGCGCTTCCTGGCAGTGGAACCTCTGGCGGATCCGGGTCCCCCAGGCCTGGGGGCTCTCGGACGGGGAGGGGGTGCTGGTGGCCGTAGTGGATGAGGGCCTGGACCTCCTGCACCCGGAGTTCGCCGGCCGGCTGGTGCTCCCCCGGGAAGGCTGCCCCACGGATTCCGTGGACGGGGACTTCGATCCCGGGGATTCCGGGGGGCACGGGACCCACGTGGCCGGAATCGTGGCCGCGGCTCCAGACGGCCGGGGGATCGTAGGGGTAGCCCCCCGAGCCCGGATCCTGCCCGTCCGGGCCCTGGGCCTCACGGGCGGCACCACCTTTACCGTAGTGTCCGGGATGCTGTGCGCGGCGGAGCACGGGGCTGCGGTGCTGAACGGCTCATGGGGTGGGGTCGCATACTCTGAGGCGGAGCTGGACGCCCTGCGGGCCGTGGTGGCTTCCGGGATCCTCGTGGTGCTCGCCGCGGGCAACCTCCACGGTGCCGGCAACCCCAAGGTCTACCCCGCGGCCTTCGCAGAGATCGTCCCGGGCGTCGTCGCGGTGGGAGCCACCACTCCCACGGACGCCATCGCCTCCTTTTCCTCCTCGGGCCGGTGGGTCACCCTGGCAGCACCCGGGACCACCATCTACTCTACCCTTCCCTCGGCCCAGGGCTTTTACGGATTCCTCCAGGGCACCTCCATGGCCGCGCCGCACGTGGCCGGGGTCGCTGCTCTGATGCTTTCCCGGAATCCGCGGCTCGATCCCGCCCGGGTGCGGTCCGTGCTCCAGGCTGCTGCTTTCGCTCCGTGCCCGGAATACCCAAGGCCGGATTGGGGTCAGTCCGGCTCGTGCGGCGGGATCCGGATGGGTCCTGGGGCCTACGGGTACGGCATCGTGGACGCGTGGGCCGCCCTCTTCATGGGGTCGAGGGCGCGGTCTTCCCGGGGCACGGATATACTGTAGGGGGTAGGGTATTGGTGCCGCGGGAGGAGGAAGGAGGTCGGGGATGTCCGAGGAGATGCGGGTTCAGGTACGGCTGGAGCAGGAAGGCCGGTACCGGTTCCGGGCGGATCTGGGGCCGGGCTGGACTCTCGTGGTGGACGAACCCCCGCCCCTTGGGGAAGGGGCGGGCCCAAACCCCGCGCGGCTCCTGGCCACCGCGGTGGGACACTGCCTGGCAAGCAGCCTGCAGTACTGCCTGGAGCGGGCGCGGGCATCGGGGGCGGAGCTCTCCGCCACCGTGCAGGTGGAAGTGCGCCGCAACGAACGGGGTCGGTGGCGGGTGGCGGAGATGCGGGCCGAGCTGGATCTGTCCCAGGTGCGCGAAGACCAAAAGGAAGCCCTGGCCCGGTGCCTGGCGCTCTTCGAGGACTTCTGCATCATCACCGCGAGCGTCCGGCAGGGCATCCCCGTCGAGGTCGGGATCCGGGTGAACGGCGAGCGGGTCAGCGGAGCGTGAGGAAGGCGCGCTGGAGCTGCCGGAGCGCCCGCTGCGCCTCGGGCTTGCCCCGGAGCTCCAGCCGCAGGCACTCCTCGAGCCCGGCGCTCAGCAGGTCCATGGCCGCCCGGTCCAGGGCCGCTCGCACCGCGGCCATCTGCTGCATCACCTCCGTGCAGTCCCGCCCCTCCAGGAGCATGCGCTGGAGGCCCCGCACCTGACCCTCCACCCGCCGCAGCCGCCGCACCAGGGAGTTCACCGCTTCCGGGTTGACCCGCAGGACGGCGGCCATCACGGACCTCCGGGAACCGTGGAGGAGTGCCCAGCCTGGGCGGCGGTGAGCACGTACCGCACGAACTCCTCCTCCCCGCGGGCGCCCTCGAAGCTCCACCGGTCGTCCACCACCACCTTCGGCACGCCCCGGACCCCGTACCGCTCCGCGAGGTCCGGGAACTCCACGACCTCGATCACCTCCGCACGGATCTTCGGGGACTCCTGGGCCATGGCGTGGGCGAGGCGGGCCACCCGGGGACAGTACGGGCAGGTGGGCGTGACGAAGACCAGGAGCCGTACGTCCCGGGGGAGCGCCGCCAGGGCCTTGCGGCTTGAGGGCTGCAGCCCGCTGTCCTGGCGGCTTTGGGCCACGATCCCCTCCACCAGCACCGCGAACTCCAGCCCGGAAGGAATCCCGTAATAGCGGATCCGGGCGCCCCCGTCCGTCCCGAAGAGGATGGCGGGAACCCGGTGCACGTCCAGGGCCCGGGCCTCCTCCGCGTCCGTGAGGAGGCTCGTGACCCGGAGGTGAATGCGGGGATCGAGAGCCGCCACCTCCTCGAGGAGCCGCTGGGTCGCCTCGCAGGTCTCGCAGTCCATCCCGGGGATCGTGAGCCCCGAGGGAGAGCTGGTGAAGAGGGTGAGCTCCACGTCTCCCACCAGGTCCCGCTCGAACCGCCGCCGGAGCGCTTCCCGATCTGCGGGCGTCAGCAAGCCCATGGCCGTCCCTCCCAATACAGTACTCCGTAGGGTATACTCCCCCGGCTCGGGATGGACGTCAAGGGGGCGTGGGGGTTGCGAGGTCCGGGGCGTCGGGAGGAGCATCACAGCAGGGGGAGGTGCGGGATGGGACGCGGGTGGTGGATCCCTCGAACCGTGCTGGCCCTGGCGAGCGTGGGGTTGGCTCTGGTGCTCGCGGGGGCCCCGGTCTCGGCCCAGCTGGGCATTCCGGAGCCGCAGGAGTTGGCCCTGGGCCGGGCGGTGGCAGCCCAGATCATCGCGGAGTACGGGTTGGTGGGCGACGCGGGGTGGCTGGGGTTCCTGGAGGGGATACGGGACCGCCTGCTCCCCTTCTCGGGTCGTCCCGGGATCCCCTACCAGGTGGGCATCCTGAACCACGGGGTGCCCAACGCGGCGAGCACCCCGGGCTGGATCTTCGTCACCGCGGGATTGGTGCGCCTGAACCCGGAGGTGGACGGGTGGGCGTTCGTCCTGGCCCACGAGATCGCCCACATCGCCAGGCGCCACATGGCCCAGCACATCGCCCGGGCCCAGGCGGGACAGCTGGCGAGCATCCTGGTGGCCGTCCTCACGGGAAGCCGCGCCGCGCAAGACGTGATGCGGCTGCTGGGGCAGGTCGCGGCCCTGGGATTCTCCCGGGAGCTGGAGGTGGAGGCGGACCGGGAGGCGTTGCGGATGCTGGTGGAGGCGGGGTTCGATCCGGAAGCTGCGGCCCGCACCCTCCTGTGGTTCAATGAGGTGACGGGCCGCCGGCAGGAACGCACCCACTGGACGGGCACCCACCCCGGGTTCGCGGATCGCGTGGTGGCGGTGCGGCGGGCGTACGAGGAGTTCGGAGCGCGGGGATTGCCGCTTCGGGTCCGGCACTTCCGGATCCGGCAGGAAGCAGGATCCGTGGTGCTGCAGCCGGAACGGCTGGTGGAGGTCCGGGACGCCTGGACCCTCCATCTCGCCGCGGAGAACCGGGGGCAGCGGCCGGCCGTGGTGCAAACCGTGAGCGCGGTGCTGGTGGGCCCGGACGGGGAGCTCGGCGTCCGGTTCCTGCCCTCCACCTTCCCGGGGGAGATCCCCGCCCAGGGCCGCGCGGCGGGGACGCTGGTGTTCGAGAAGCGATCCTCCCGATGGCCGGAGGCCCTGGTGGTCCCGGTACAAGTCGGGGAGGAACGTCTGGAGATCCGGGTGGATCTCAGCTCCGGCGGCCCGTACATCCCACCTTCCGCCCCGGGCCCACTCCCTCGACCCCCTGCCCTCCCGGAGTCCACCCGCGGCCCGCAAGAAACCTAGTCGCCCGCCTCCCGCATGAAGCGCTGGAGGGCTTCCACGAGGGCCTGGAGGTGTTTCACGACGTCCTTGGTGCTCGGGTACTCCCCGAGGTTTTGCAGGTCCTTTTGGATCCGCAAGAGTTCCCGGTAGCAGGTGGCCGCGGCGTCCCTCACAACCGTTCGCGTGGCCATACCATCACCTCCTCCTGTCGGAAGTTCGGCTATGAAGGCCGCCCTTTCCATGATGCACCCTTCCCGCAATCCCTCGCACGCCCTCCACCCGGTACACTAGGGAACCGTGAGCCCGAACCGGAATCTTACCCGACGCAGGCCCCGGATCGTGCTGGCCTCCACCTCGCCCCAGCGCCGGGCCATCCTGCGGCAGCTGGGGATCCCCTTCGTGGTGATCCCGCCCCGGTACGAGGAGGACGATTCCGGGCCGGATCCCGTGAGCATGGTGCGGGAGCACGCCCGGGGCAAGGCCCGGTCGGTTTTCCCGGAGGCGCGGGGGCGTCCGGTGCTGGGCGTGGACACCACCGTGGTGCTGGAAGGCCGCGTCTACGGGAAGCCCGCGACCCCGGACGAGGCGGAGCGGATGCTCCGGGATCTCGCGGGCCGCACTCATCTGGTGATCTCCGGCCTGTACCTGGGAACCCCGGAGTGGGAAGAGCTGCACCACGAGATCACCTACGTCACCTTCCGGGCATTGGGCAGACGAGAGCTGGAGGCGTACGTGGCCACGGGGGAGTGGGAAGGCCGGGCCGGGGGATACGCGGTCCAGGGTCGGGGAGCGGCCCTGGTGGAGCGCATCGAGGGGGACTCCCTGAACGTGGTGGGACTCCCCGCGGCGCTCCTGGTACGGGTGCTGAGCCGGAGGTTTCCCGGGGTGTACGGGTTCGGGGAGCCCGGGACGGTGTGGTAGAATCGGGCGGCCATGGAGATGCGGGTCAGGTTCGTGCAGCGGTTGCGGGATGGCCTCAGGCGGACGCGGCAGGTCCTCGCGGAGCACCTGGAGGTCCTGTTCACCAGGCCGCCGGACGAGCGCTTCTTCGAGGAGCTCGAGGAGGCCCTCCTGAGGGCGGATGTGGGACCGGAGCTCGCGGAGGAGATCACCCGAGAGATGCGGCGACAGGCCCTCTCGGGAGTTCACCGGCCGCAGGACCTCCGCCGGGCCCTCCGGGCCATCCTCCTGGGCCATCTGGGAGAACCGGAGCCCCTGCGCCTGGAGCCGCCGCCCGCGGTGGTCCTCGTCCTAGGGGTGAACGGCTCTGGGAAGACCACCACCGTGGGCAAGTTGGCCCACCACCTCGTCCGGGAGGGACGTCGGGTCCTGGTGGCGGCTGCGGATACCTTCCGGGCCGCGGCCATCGAGCAGTTGGAGACCTGGGCCCGACGGGCCGGGGTCCCCCTGGTGCGGCACCGGGAGGGATCAGACCCCGCTGCGGTGGTCTTCGACGCGCTGCAGGCCCTGCAGGCCCGGCCCTACGACGTGCTCCTGGTGGACACTGCGGGCCGGCTGCACACCAAAGTGAACCTCATGGAGGAGCTGCGGAAGATCCGGAGGGTGGTGGACCGCTACCTGCCGGAGGGAACTGTGGAGGCGTTGCTCGTGCTGGATGCCACCACCGGCCAGAACGCCCTCGCGCAGGCCCACCTCTTCCGGGAGGCGGTGGGAGTGACCGGGATCGTGCTCGCCAAGCTGGACAGCTCCGCCAAGGGAGGGGTGGTGCTGGCCATCCGACGGGAGCTGGGCATCCCCGTGAAGCTGGTGGGCACGGGCGAGCACATGGAGGACCTGAGCCCCTTCGATGCCCAGGCCTTCGTGGAGGCCCTCCTCCCGGAGGCTTGAGTCCTCGGGATCTCCGTGCTACCTTGTAAAGGAGAAACCCTTTACAGGCGTGAGGTGGGCGAGGGAGTATGGAGCGTTTGCTGGCGGATCGGTTTACCGTGATCCGCCTGTTCGACCTATACGCGCGGCTGCTCACGCCGCGCCAGCAGCAGCTGGTCCGGATGTACTTCCACGAGGACCTGTCCCTGGCGGAGATCGCGGAGTACTTCGGGGTGACCCGACAGGCCATCCACGACAGCCTGCGGCGGTCCCTCGCGGAACTGTACCGGTACGAGGACCTCTTGGGGCTCGCCCAACAGGCGCGCAGCTCGGAGCGCCGGAAGTTGGAGGCCCTGCGGCAGCTGGACCGGCTGGAAGAGGAGGTGCGGGCCCTGGAGGGAAGCCCGCGGGTGGAACAGATGCTCGCGTGCATCCAGCGGGTGAGGGACCTCCTGTGAGGGAGCATTACTTCTCCCCCACCCCCGCGGTCCGGTCCCGGCCCCGGGAGGTGCGCTTCCGGTTCGGGGATCGGCTTTTCGTGTTCGAGACGGACCGGGGCGTGTTCAGTCACGGCGCCGTGGATCGGGGAACGCGGCTCTTGCTGGAGGCCCTGGAGGTCCGGCCCGAGGACGAGATCCTGGACGTGGGATGCGGGTACGGGGTGGTGGGCCTCGTGGCGGCGGCTCAGGCATCCCGGGGCCGTGCGGTCCTGGTGGACATCAACGAGCGGGCGGTGGCCCTTGCCCGCGGGAACGCCCGGCGCAACGGCATCCACAACGCGGAGGTCCTGTGGGGCAACCTCTACGAGCCCGTGGGGGAGCGCACCTTCGACCTCATCGCCACGAACCCGCCCATCCGGGCAGGCCGGGCGGTGGTGCGGGCCCTCATCGAGGGGGCCTGGACACACTTGAGGCCAGGGGGGCGGTTCTACCTCGTGGCCCGCACCGCGCAGGGCGCCCGCACTCTGGCCCGTCTTATCGGGCAGGTGTTCGGGAACGTGGCGGAGGTGGAACGGGGCGGCGGGTACCGGGTGTACCGGGCCGTACGGGAGGGCAGGGATGTTTGAGAGCTTGCGGGATCGGCTGCAGGAGGTCTTCCGCAAGGTGTCCGGCCGCGGGGTCCTGCGGGCGGAGGACGTGGACGCCGCGCTCCGGGAGGTGCGGCGGGCGCTGCTGGAGGCGGACGTCCACTTCCAGGTGGCCCGGGATTTCGTGGCCCGCGTCCGGGAAAAGGCTGTGGGCCGGGAGGTGTGGAAGCACCTGAATCCCACCCAGCAGGTGATCCAGATCGTGTACGAGGAGCTCGTGGAGCTTCTGGGCGGGGAGCACCGGGAGCTCCGCCCCGCGCCCAAACCCCCCACCGTGGTCTTGCTCTGCGGCCTGCAGGGAAGCGGCAAGACCACGCAGGTGGCCAAGCTGGGGAATTACCTCCGGAGGAAGGGGCGTCGTCCGCTGCTCGTGGCCGCGGACCTGCAACGGCCCGCCGCGGTGAAGCAGTTGAAGGTAGTGGGCCAGACCGCGGGGGTTCCCGTGTTCACCCTGGAGAGCCGGGATCCTGTGGAGGTGGTGCACAGGGCCCTGGAGCACGCCCGCGGGGAGGGATACGACTGGGTCCTGGTGGACACCGCGGGCCGGCTGCACGTGGACGAAGCGATGATGGAGGAGCTGCGGCGGGTGCGGGAGGCGGCGAGCCCGCACCACGTGCTCCTGGTGGTGGACGCCATGACCGGGCAGGAGGCCCTGGCCGTAGCCCAGCAGTTCAACGCGCAGATCGGGATTGATGGGATCATCCTCACGAAGATGGACGGCGACGCCCGGGGCGGGGCCGCCCTCTCCGTGGTCTCCGTGACCGGAAAGCCCATTCTGTTTGTGGGCACGGGCGAGAAGGTCGAGGCCCTGGAACCCTTCCACCCCGACCGCATGGCCTCCCGAATCCTGGGGATGGGGGATGTGCTGACCCTCATCGAGCGGGCTCGGGAGGCCGTGAGCGCGGAGCGGGCGGAGGAACTGCAGCGCAAGCTCCGGCGGGCGGAGTTCACCCTGGAGGACTTCCGCCAGCAGCTCCGGGAGGTTCGGAAGATGGGGCCGCTCAGCAGCCTTCTGGAGATGATCCCGGGGCTCGCGCAGGTGCGGGGATTCCGGGAAGAGCTGGACGAGCGGGAGATGGTGCGGTTCGAGGCCATCCTCAACTCCATGACGCCCCAGGAGCGGCGTGACCCCTCCATCTTGAACAGCAGCCGCAAGCGCCGCATCGCCCGCGGGAGCGGGACCACGGTGCAGGACGTGAACCGGCTCCTGCGGCAGTTCGAGGAGACCAAGCGCATGATCCGGCAGCTGGAGGCCGCGGGCCGCCGTATGGGCAAGTGGAAGTGGCCGTTCTGAGGGCAAAAACCGGATCGGGAGGGAGAAGGTGGCGGTCAAGATCCGTCTGATGCGTATGGGCAAGCGGCACGAGCCCTTCTTCCGGCTGGTGGTGGCCGACAGCCGCGCACCCCGCAACGGCAGGTACATCGAGGCCATCGGATACTACAACCCCCGTACGGAGCCCAGCACCATCCACGTGCACGCGGAGAAGGCCCTGGAGTGGCTCTCCAAGGGAGCCCAGCCCTCGGATGCAGCCCGGGTGCTGCTAGAGAAGGCGGGGGTCTGGCGCCTCTGGCAGGAGCAGAAGCGCCGCAAGGCATCCTAGCCATGGGAGCCGCACCCACTAGGCCGGGGGGCGACGCGCGGGGGCTTGTGGAGTACGTGGTGCGGGGACTGGTGGACCACCCGGAAGCCGTCCGGGTGGAGCAGGTAGAGGGGGGACGGGTGGTGCGGGTGCACGTGGCCCCGGAGGACCGGGGGAAGGTCATCGGACGCAATGGACGGGTGATCCAGGCCCTGCGGGCCCTGGCCTGGGTGGCCGCCCGCGGGTCAGGGGGCGTGCAGGTGGAGATCGCGGAGGAGAACCGGACATGAATTCCATTACCCTGATCCGACCCGTGGTGGTAAAGGCCATCGTCACGGAGACCTTCAAGGAGAATTACAAGCGGGATCTGCAGGAGGCCCTCCGAGGCGTGGAGGACCTCATCGCCCGCATTGACTCCCAGATCCGGCGCCTGGAGCTGGAGCGCCAGATCACGCCCCAGAATCGGGTGGTGCGGCAGCAGTTGGAGGTGGAGCGGTCCCGCCAGGAGGCATTGCGGGCGGAGCTCTTGGAGCGGCTGCGGGAAGCGGAGCGGCTGGAGCTCAACACGGAGTTCCCCCAGACCACGGTGGACGCCCAGGTGGAGGTCCGGGTAGGCGACAACCTCTTCCAGAAGCTGGGCCGGGCGGAGATCGTCGTGAAGGACGGCATCGTGATGGAGATCCGCCTGTGACGGGATGCGAAACCTGCGCATCGGCACCATCACACGTCCCCACGGCCTCCGGGGAGAGGTCCGGGTCCTGCCCGACACGGACTTCCCGGACCGGTTCCAGGCCCTGCGGCGGGTCTTCGTGGCGGGACCGGAGGGCGAGGCGCCCTACGAGGTGGAATCCGTCCGGCCGCATGGCCGGTTCTTCCTGGTGAAGCTCCGGGGGGTGGAGGACCGGGAGGCCGCGGAGGCCCTCCGGGGCCGGGAGCTGCGGATCCCCGCGGAGGAGGCCACGCCCCTCCCGGAGGGGACGTACTACGTGGCGGACATCCTGGGCCTGGAGGTGCGGACCGCGGATGGGGAATTCCTGGGACGGGTGCGGGAGGTCCTCCGCACGGGCGCCAACGACGTGTACGTGGTGGCGGGGGACCGGGAGATCCTTCTGCCCGCGATCGAAGAGGTCATCCAAGAGGTGAACCTGGAAGCGCGGTGCATGGTGGTGCGGCTCCTGCCGGGACTGGTGGACTGAAGATGCGCGTGGACATCGTCACCATTTTCCCCGAAATCTTCCTGCCCTTGCGGGTGGGGGTCCTGGGACGAGCCCAGGAGCGGGGGCTGGTGCGGGTTGAGGTGTGGAACCTCCGGGATTTCGCCTCGGATCGGCACCGCACCGTGGACGACTACCCGTACGGGGGCGGGCCGGGGATGGTGATGAAGCCCGAACCCTTCTTCGCCGCGGTGGAGGCCATCGAGCGGGCCGCGGGGAGCCGCGGCCGGGTCCTCCTCACCTCCCCGCAGGGCCGGCGCTTCGATCAGCGGATGGCGCAGGAGCTGAGCCGGGAGCCGCACCTGGTGATCCTGTGCGGCCGGTACGAGGGCGTGGACGAGCGGGTGGTGGTGGGACTCCCTGCGGAGGAGGTGTCCATCGGCGACTACGTGCTCACGGGCGGGGAGCTGGCGGCCATGGTCCTCGTGGACGCCACCGCGCGGCTCGTGCCGGGGGTGGTGGGAGACGAGGGGTCCGTGCGGGAGGAATCCTTCACGACGGGGATCCTGGATCACCCCCACTACACCCGCCCCGCGGAGTTCCGGGGGATGCGGGTGCCGGAGGTTCTGCTGGGGGGCAACCACGCGGCCATCGCCCGGTGGCGGCGGAAGGAGGCCCTCCGGCGTACCCTGTTGCGCCGGCCGGACCTGCTGCGCACCGCGGAACTGGGTCCGGAGGACCGGGCACTCCTCCGGGAGATCGAGGAGGAGCTGGGGATCCGGGTATAATCGAGGAGATCCGGAGGAAGCGGCCATGGACAAGATCCAGCTCGTGGAGCAGTCCCAGCGGAAGTCGGAGATTCCGGAGTTCTGGCCGGGCGACACCGTCCGCGTCCACACCCGGGTGCGGGAGGGCGGCCGGGAGCGGGTCCAGGTGTTCGAGGGAGTGGTGATCGCCCGTCGGGGCGGGGGGGTGCGGGAGACCTTCACGGTGCGCCGGATCTCCCACGGCGTGGGCGTGGAGCGCATCTTCCCCCTGCACTCCCCGAACATCGTGCGCATCGAGGTGGTGCGCCGCGGGCGGGTTCGCCGGGCCAAGCTGTACTACCTGCGGGAGAAGGTCGGGAAGGAGACCCGCATCAAGGAGAAGCGGTAGCGCGGGGTGGCCGTGCACCTGGCCCTGATCCGCAATGAGATGAGCATCCCGGTTCTGATCCTCCTCGTAGCCGCGGTCCTGATGGTGCTGCGGCTCGCGCTCCGGGATCTTGTCCTGGTTCCTCAAACCCTGCGCCGCGCGATCCTCGAAACCCTGGACGCGGCCCTGTTCGCGGTGGTCCTCGCCTTCTTCATCATCACCTTCGTGGTCCAAGCCTTCTTCATCCCTTCGGGCTCCATGGAGCCCACCCTCCAGATCGGCGATCGGATTCTGGTGGCGAAGTTCTACTACCGGCTCGCTCCCATCCGGAGGGGGGACGTGATCGTCTTCCGATACCCCCTCAACCCCGGGAAGGACTTCGTGAAGCGGGTGGTGGGGGTGGCGGGCGATCGGGTGGAGCTGCGGCGGGGAGTGGTGTACGTCAACGGGAAGCCCCATCCCGAGCTCACTCCCTCCAACGGGGACCAGACCTGCGCCCAGAGTTACGGGCCCAAGACGGTGACCGAGGGGCACCTCTTCGTGCTGGGGGACAACCGGTGCAACAGCGAAGACAGCCGGTTCTTCGGCCTCGTGCCGGTGCGGAACGTGGTGGGCCGGGCACTGGTGATCTACTGGCCGCTCCACCGGGTCGGCCTCGTGCGGTGACCGGGGATCTCGGGCGGATGGAGCGGATCCTCCGGCACCAGGGATACGGGCTGATCGCGGGCGTGGACGAGGCGGGGTGTGGACCGCTGGCAGGTCCCGTCGTGGCTGCCGCGGTCCTCGGGGATCGTCCCCTCCGGATTCCGGGACTCCAGGACAGCAAGCGGCTTTCCGCCGACCGCCGGGAAGCCCTGGCGGTGCGGATCCGGGAGGAAGCGTTGGCCTGGGCCGTGGGCGTGGCCACCGTGGAGGAAATCGACGCCCTCAACATCCGGGCCGCGGCCCGCCTGGCTCAGGCCCGCGCCGTGGCCGCCCTCCCTGAACCCCCTCATCTCGTGCTCGTGGACGGACCCTGGCGGATCCCCCTGGAACTGCCCCAAAAGCCCGTGGTGGATGGGGACGCCCGCGTGGCCCTCATCGCCGCGGCCAGCATCCTTGCCAAGGTGGAGCGGGATCGCATCATGGTGGATCTGGACGCCCGCTACCCCGGTTACGGGTTCGCTCGGCACAAGGGATACCCCACCCCCGAGCACCTCCAGGCCCTCGCGCGCCTGGGGCCCTGCCCCGCCCACCGGCGGTCCTTCCGCCCCCTCCGGGGATAAGGCGCGCGCAAAATCCCCGGCTTGCCTCGTTGGATCCCGGGATGGACCGGAAGCGGGTCGGCGCGGGGGCGGAGGAGGTTGCAGCGGAGGTCCTGCGGCGAGCTGGGTACCGCATCCTCGACCGCAACGTCCGCTTCCCCTTCGGGGAGCTGGATCTCGTGTGCGAGAAGGAGGGGGTCGTGGTGTTCGTGGAGGTCAAGGCCCGGTCCGGGACGGCCCTGGGCCATCCCTTCGAGGCGGTCACGCCCCGCAAGCAAAGGCAGGTTGGCCGGCTCGCCCTTGCCTACTTGCAGGGGAGGGGGTTGGGGAATCGCCCCTGCCGGTTCGATGTGGTGGCGGTCCACCTGGACCCGGAAGGACGTCCCGTGCAGGCGGAAGTCCTGCAGGATGCCTTCCGCCTCTAGGGTCCGGGCGGCCTCCGGTCGGGGACCTCCCGTCGGGGCACGAGCACGTAGTGGGGTACCGCCCACTCCACGATGGCCGCCCGGTTAAGGGCCGTGACCCTTTCCGCGACCTGGTGCGGCCTCAAGACCCGGACCACGTAGGTCCGGCCGTCCGCTTCCACGGAGGCCACGCGGAGGTCCAGATCCAGCAGCAACCGCTCGATCTGCTCCGCGGTCGCCCACGGGAAGAACCGCACGCGGATCATCCCCGGTACGAACACCTTCCGGAAGCTTTTGGGCGGGGCCGGAGTGACCGCCCCGCCCCGCAGATCGGATGGGACGATCTCGATGGTGACCCGCGGAGCCAGGGCTCCCGGCGGCGTCCCCCCCGGGGAAGGGATTGGGGGGAAGAGGCCTTCCACCACGTACCGGCCCGGGGGCACGGGTCGGCTCTGGTTGTCCACCTGCCACCACGTTTCCCGTTCGATGCGGACCTCTCCGGGCTGCAGCACCAGGGTGCCGAAGACCTGGGCGAAGGCCCGGTCGTGGGACCACTGCCAGACCAAGGTCCCGTCCGGCCTCAGGACCCGGAAGTCATACCGCTGACTTGTGGTGAACTCGAACGCCACGGGCCCGAAACCGCGGTTGTGTACCCGGAGCTCCATCCGCACAGGCTCGCCCCGTCCGTACCGGGCCCGGTCCGTCAACACCCCTACCTCCAGGCCCCCGATCCGCACCCACTGCACGGGACCCACGGAGACCAGCACCGCCATGAGCACGACGAGAAAGGCCCACATGGGATCCTCCCGACCGCTCCTGTTTTAAGGTACGGGAGAAGCGCCGCGAAGGTTCTTCAAGTGACACCCGGTCCAACCTGTGGAAACGTCTAGACAACACGGCTTGGGCCTTTTCGTCTCCTCGCGTCCCTTTTTACCCAGCTGGGAGGAAGAGGGCTGAGGAGCATCGAATATGCCTCCGCCAAGGTAGGGGAAGCCGACTCAAGCCCCGACGGTGCGGGAGGGATGCCCGATGAAGGCGGCGCAGATGGTGGAGCAACGCAAGCCCTTGGTCGTCCGGGAGGTTCCCGATCCGCAACCCGGACCCCAGGACGCGGTGCTCCGGGTGGAGGCATGCGGGATCTGCCGGAGCGACTGGCACGCGTGGATGGGAGACTGGACGTGGATTGGCTTCCGGCCCCAGCTCCCCCTCACGCTGGGGCACGAGCTGGCGGGTGTGGTGGTGGAGGTCGGCTCGGAGGTGCGGCGGACAAAGGTGGGCGAACGGGTGACGGTCCCCTTCCACCTCGGCTGCTCGTACTGTTCGTACTGCCTCAGCGGACGTCCAAACCTTTGCGACAACCTCCAGATGGTGGGATTCTCCTTCGATGGGGGCTACGCACAGTACGTCCGCATTCCCAACGCGGACTTCAACCTCATCCGGCTGCCGGAAGCGGTGGACTTCGTGACCGCTGCCGCCCTGGGGTGTCGGTACATGACCGCCTACCACGCGGTCCTGTACCGGGGGCGGGCGCGGGCAGGAGAGTGGGTTGCGGTACACGGAGTTGGGGGCGTGGGGCTCAGTGCGGTGCAGATCGCGAACGCCGCGGGAGCCCGGGTGGTGGCCGTGGATGTGGACGAGGAGAAGCTGGCGCGGGCCCGTCAGGAGGGCGCGGTAGCCACCGTCAATGCCCGGCAGCAGAACGTCCCGGAGGCGATCCGGGAGATCACGGGCGGAGGAGCGCACCTTTCCGTGGACGCCCTAGGGATCCGGGAGACGATCCAGAATTCTATCTTCTCCCTGCGCAAGGGAGGTCGCCACGTGCAGGTAGGCCTCACCACGCAGGCGGAGCAGGGCATGGTGGCCCTGCCCACGGACATGATGGTGGGGATGGAGCTGGAGTTCTACGGGAGCGTGGGGAATCCCCATCCGCAGTATGCGGGACTTCTGGGCCTCGTGGAGCAAGGCAAGCTGAATCCGAGGAGCTTGGTCGGCCGGACGGTTTCCCTGGAAGAGGTGAACGAGGTCCTGCAGTCCATGACGGAGTTCCGCACTCTAGGGTTCACGGTGATCACGCGGTTCCAGTAAGCTGCGCAAGGACGGAATCTTCAAAAGAGGAGGTGGGAGGCGGTTCGGAGCGTCAAGGTCTCAACCCCGCGGTCGCTGCTCGGATTTGAAGAAGAAGACAGAATCCAGAGGGGGTGGTCGGAATGCGATCCGGGAAGCTGTGGTGGACGGGCCTGATCCTGGCCATCGCGGGGTCCCTCGCCTTAGGGCTCGCGGCGGGGTGGACCGCTCCGCGGAAAGAAGCCATTCTCATGGGCGTAGCCTTCGCCCTCTCCGGACCCCTCGCGCCCATCACGAACGCCACCATCGGCCCCGTGTACGACATGTGGGTGAAGGAGGTGAACGCGCGGGGCGGGATCCGGGTCTCGGAATTCGGTCGGCGCCTTCCCGTCCGGTTCATCAAGTACGATGATAAGTCCGACCTGGGGACCGCCACCCGGCTGCTGGAAAAGCTGATCCTGGAGGACCGGGTGGACATCGTCTTCCCGCCCATCAGCACGGGATTCCTGTACGCGGCGGCTCCCATCGCGAACAAGTATCGGAAGATCCTCATCGGGGGGCCGGGAGGGGCGGCGAAGCTCGAGGAGATCATGCCGAACCTCCCGTACTTCTTCCAGGTCCTGAACTACTCCCGGAGCCAGATGCCGGTGCTGGCCGCCGTCCTACGGGAGCTGGGGCTTCGGACCGTGGCCATCATCCACCACGAGGATCTCCACGGGGTGGAGTACAAGGACGTGGCCCTGCCGGAGTTCCGGAAGGTGGGGTTGCAGGTGGCCTTCGTGAAGAGCTTTCCCATGGACATCAAGGACACGACGCCACTGCTGAAGGAAGCCACCGCGGCCCGGGTGGACGCCCTGATCGCCTTCGCCTACCCCGATCAGGGATTCCTGCTGACCCGGCAAGCCATGGAGCTCGACGCGAACTTCAAGGCCATGTTCATCTCCGTCGGGGTCAACCTGAGCGCCTTCCGGGACGCCTTCGGGGTGGAGGTGGTGGAAGGGATGATGGGGGGCGGCGCGTGGAGCGTGAAGAGCGGACGAGGGGCCCGGCGGTTCGTCGAGCTGTACAAGAAGCACTTCAACACGGAGCCTCCGGACTGGTGGGGCCAGCTGTACTACTACGCCTCCCTGGAGCACCTCCAGCAGGCCATCGAGGCCGCGGGAACCCTGGATAATACGAGGATCCGGGATGTCCTGGCCACGGAGACCTTCAACACCGTGGTGGGCCCGTTCAAGTACGACCGGGATCGGCAGTTCCGGGGACACCTGGGCCAGATCGGCCAGTGGCAGAAGGGGATCTTTGAGGTGGTGGATCCCGGGAGGAACCGGACCGCGAAGCCGATCCTGAAGCCGGCTTGGCCGAAGAGGCGATAAGACCGGTCGGCCGTAGGGTGGTTGAGGGAAGCTCTCGGAGAGCGGGGCCGGCGGCGGCTCCGGCTGGCGCCGGCCCCGCTCGTTCCAGTAAGGAACGTCTGAGACGGGGATGGATCTGAACCGGATTTTGGACATCGTTCTCGGCGGGGTGATGCTGGGGGGGATCTACGGCCTGGTGTCCCTGGGGCTGAACCTCCAGTACGGGGTGGCCCGGGTGTTGAACGTGGCCCACGGGGAATTCGCGACCCTCGGCGCCTTCCTCACGTGGTGGCTGTACGTAGCGGCGGGGATGAGCCCCCTGGCAGGGCTCTTGGCGTCCCTGCTGCTGTGCTTTGGTTTGGGTTGGGGGCTGTACCAATTGGTCTTCGCCCGCCTCCAGCGGCTCGTCCGGTCTCCGGATGCCTTTGAGGCCGCATGCATGCTCACCTCGTTCGGCATCCTCTTCGTGATCCAGAATGTCGTCATCCTGACGTGGGGGGCAGAGGTCCGCAGTTATGCGTACCTGCCCGGGGCCCTCCGGTTCGGGAGTCTGGTGCTCCCCGTGAACCGCGTGATCATTTTCGGGTTCTCCGTGGTGTTGGGGGCACTCTTCTACGGGTTCCTGAAGGGGACCCGGATCGGAAAAGCCATCCGGGCCGCGGCCCAGGACCGGTCCGGGGCAGCCAGCGTGGGCGTGAACGTGCACAACGTCCTGGGCATCTGCTTCGCCCTGGGCACGGGGGCCGCGGGAGCCGCAGGTTCCCTCATCAGCATGACCTACAGCATCCACCCCATCATGGGCTTCGAGTACACGGTGATCGCCATCATCGTGGTGGTGCTGGGGGGACTGGGGAACATTCCCGGCAGCCTGCTCGGAGGGATCCTGCTCGGGGTGGTGGGGACTGCGGTCACCTACTGGCAGCCCGGGCTCGCGGTGGTGGCCTACTACTTCCTCTTCGTGGTCCTGCTGTGGTGGAGACCAAAGGGCTTGTTGGCAACCTGACCCGGAGCAGGAGCACGCTCCGGACCGCGGCCCTGGTGGCCGTGGCTGCGGCCCTGGTGGGCGCCCCCGGGTACCTCCCCGCGTACTCCCTGGTGTTCCTGAGCAACCTAGGCATGTACGTGGTGCTGACCGTGAGCTGGATCCTGTTCGCGGGCACCACGGGCTACGTCTCCTTAGCCTCCGCGGTGTTCTTCGGGATCGGCGTGTACGCCGCGGTCCTGTGGCGCGCTTCCCTGGGGTTTTGGACGGCTGCGCTGCTGGGGGGCCTCCTCAGCGGTGCGGTGGCGGCGGGCATGGGTGTGGTCACCCTGCGGTTGCGGGGAGCGTACTTCAGCATGTTCACCCTGGGCGCCGTGGAGCTGGCCACCTCTGCCACCCGGTGGGGGGAGGCGCACTTCTTCGGCCGGGTGGGACGCATCGTGCTGCCCGTGGGACAGGAGACGATCTATTACGCCATGCTGGTGCTGGTGGCCCTGCTGTTCGCCACGTGGGAGCTGGTCCAGCGGTCGAAACTGGGAATGGGGCTGCGGTGCATCGGGGAGGACGAGGAGGCCGCGGGGCACATCGGGATCCCCACCACCTGGGTCAAGGTGGCGGGCTTCTGCCTGAGTGCGGTCTTCATGGGGTGCGCGGGGGCCGTCATGGCCACCCGGTGGACGTACGTGGACCCCCGCATCGCCTTCAACCTGCAGCTGTCCTTCATCCCCGTGCTCATCGCAGTGTTCACCGGGAGCCGACGTCCGTACGGGGCGGCGTTGGGAGCGGTGCTCTTCGTGGCACTGGAGGACTTCCTGATCACCCGGCTCCCCTACCACTATATGCTGCTTTTCGGTCTCGTGATGGTGGCGGTCATGCTGTACAGCCCCGGGGGGGTGGCGGTGTTCGTGAGCCGGTGGTGGGAGCAGGTCCTGGCGTGGGGCCGAGGGGAGAGGAGGGCGGTGACGAGGTGACCGCGGCCTTCTTGGAGGGTCGAGGCCTCGTCAAGCGGTTCGGGGGCTTGACGGCCCTGGCAGGGGTGTCCTTCGAGGTGGAAGAGGGGGAGGTGGTGGGGATCATCGGCCCGAACGGGGCCGGGAAGACCACTCTGTTCAACGTGGTGACCGGAGCGGTGGACGTGGATCAGGGGGAGCTGTGGTTTGGAGGACGGCCGATTCTGGGGCTCGGGCCGGATCAGATCTACCGGCTCGGCATCGCCCGGACCTTCCAGACCGTGCGGGTGTTCCGCGGGATGACGGTGTTCGAGAACGTGCTGGCGGGCGCGTGGTTCGGCGCGGATTCGGGACGGACGCGGTCCGAGGCGGAGCGTCATGCTTGGTGGGCCCTGGAAACCGTGGGGTTGCGGGATCTAGCGGGCACGGTGGCCGGGGACCTGCAGATCGTGTACCAGAAACGGGTGGAGCTGGCCAGGGCCCTTGCAGGGAAGCCCCGGGTGCTCCTCCTGGACGAGCTCATGGCGGGCCTCACCGCCCGGGAGGTAGAAGAGGCCGTGGCCCTCCTCCGCCGCCTGCAAGGGGAGGGCATGACCGTGGTCCTCATCGAGCACGTGCTGCGGGCGGTGATGCGGGCCTGCGACCGGGTCCTGGTCCTGCACCAGGGGAGGAAGATCGCGGAGGGCCGGCCGGAGGAGGTAGTCCGGCACCCAGAGGTCATCGAGGTATATCTCGGAAGCGGGGCGAGCGCGGGATGCTGAGCGTGGAGCGGGTGTGCGCGGGATACGGGAAGGTGCAGGTGGTGTGGGACGTCTCCCTCCGGGTGGGTGAAGGGGAGGTGGTGGCCGTTCTCGGCCCGAACGGGGCCGGAAAGACGACGCTCCTGAACGCCATCACGGGGCACCTCCGTCCCATGGCAGGCCGGGTCGTCTTCCGGGGGGAGCCCATCACGGGCAGGGAACCGCACCGGATCGCGGAGCTGGGGATCGCGTACGTGCCGCAGGGGGGCGGGCTGTTCCCGGAGATGACGGTGCGGGAGAACCTGGAGATGGGGGCGTTCTCCCCCCTGGCGTGGAAGACCCGTCGGGACCGGCTTGAGTGGGTGTTCCAGCTGTTCCCCGTGCTGAAGGACCGCCAGCGGCAGCTGGTGCGGAGCCTCAGCGGGGGGGAACGACAGATGGCGGCCGTCGCCCGGGCCCTCATGGGGCGCCCCCAGATGCTCATCCTGGACGAGGTCTCCTGGGGACTCGCTCCCCGGGTGGTGGCGGAAGTGTTCCGGTTGATCGGGCAGCTGCGGGCAGACGGCGTCACGGTGCTGCTGGTGGAGCAGAGCGTGCAACAGGCCCTGGACTCCGCGGACCGGGCGTACGTGATGGAGAACGGACGGGTCGTCCTGGAGGGGACCCGGGAGGAACTGCTGGACAGCGAGTTCATCCGAACGGCCTACCTCGGACTTTGACACCACGGTCCGCAGCCGCGGTGTGCTACACTCTCCCTGAGCCATGGCGGGTTGGGCCCTCTGGGCGATGGGGGTCGCGGGGAGCCTGGCCGCGCTGGGATCCTTGATGGACCCGCACGGCCACGATCCCTATCACGCCCACCTGATCCTCGGCGGGGACCCCGAGATTCGGCAGCACCTCGTCCATCACCATCTCTCCGGCCCGCACCCTGCTCCCTCCCGTGCACACACCCACGGGGACGGGGCCCTGGTGATCAGTCTCCGAGCCTCCGAACCCGCCTCCGCGGCGCTGCTGCATCTGGTGGGCGGGCTGGGAGCCACAGAGGTCTTAGGGGAGACTCCAGCCCCCGCGATTTCCCGTTCCCATAAGGTCTGGAATTTCCTGTCTCCGTACGAGATCTTTCTGGACCCCTCCGAGCCGCCTCCCAGGAGCACTTGATCCGGGTCGGAGCGATCCCTTTTTCGGGAGGAGATCCCATGGCGCGCGGTCTAGTGCTGTTGGCGTGCCTGGTGGTAACCGCGTGTCAGCGCCCACCGCACTTCCGCGGGGAGGTGGTGGACCCACCCCGACCGGTGCCGGACCTTGTGGCCCGGGACCACCGGGGTCGGCTGTTCCGGACCGCAGAGCAGCGGGGATCCGTGGTGGTCTACTTCTTCGGGTACACCCACTGCCCGGACGTGTGTCCGGGAACCCTCGCGAAGTGGCGGCGGGCCCGGGAGAGACTGGGAGAAGAGGCCCGGGCGGTGCGGTGGGTGTTCGTGACCGTGGACCCGGAGCGGGACACCGCGCAGAAGGTGGGGGAGTACCTGGGGCTGTTTCACTCGGAGTTCCTGGGGCTTGTGGGGACCGCAGAGTCCCTGCGGCCTTTCTACCGGGCCTTCGGGATCCTGTACGAGAAGGTGCCCCAGCCGGACAGCGGCGTGGGGTACCTCGTGGCGCACACCGCGTTCGTGCCCGTGGTGGACGCCCTGGGACACTGGCGGCTGCGGTTCAACTTCGGGACCTCCGTGGAGGACTACGTCCACGACCTGCGGCTGCTGGTGCAGGAGGCACGGAGAACCCGGCGAGCTGGGAGGTGAACGGCATGCGCACGGGAACGTTTCTGGCGATCCTGACTCTGGCGGTGGGGCTCGCCCAGGCCGCGAGCTCCACCATCGAGGTGGAGCATCCCTGGGCCCGCCCGGGAACCCGGGGCGGGAACAGCGCGGTCTATATGGAGGTCCACAACCGGTCCTCCTCGACGGACCGGCTGGTGGCCGCGGAGGCGGAAGTGGCAGAGGCCGTGGAACTGCACCGTACCCGCACGGAGGGCGGGATGCATCGCATGGAGAAGGTGGAGTCCATCGAGATCCCGGGGCGTGCAAAGGTGGAGCTCAAGCCCGGCGGCTACCACATCATGCTCATCCGGCTCACCCGGCCCCTTCGGGTGGGAGACCGGTTCCCTCTCAAGCTGCGGTTTGAGCGGGCGGGGGAGCTCGTGATCCAGGTACCCGTGCGCCAGGAGGAGGGGTCCGACCGTGGGGGTGGACACCGGTAGGTCCAGGAACCGATCCCCCGCCTGGCCCCTCGGGCTGCTGGCCGCGGCGGGATTCCTGCTCAGCGGCTACCTCTGGTTCGGCACCGGCGGGGCGGAGCTGCGGCTCTGCCCCGCCGGCAGCGGTTGCCAGGTGGTGCAGGCCAGCCGGTACGCGAGCCTCCTCGGAGTCCCCCTGCCCGTGTACGGGATGGCGTACTACGGGACCCTGTTGGTGCTCGCGGGGTGGGGGTCCGACTCGGGCCGGCGGTGGCGGCTGGCCTTGCCCGTCGCTTCCGGGGGAGCGGCCGCGTCCGCGGTGTTCCTCGGCGTGCAGCGCTTCGTCCTCCAAACCTTCTGTTCCCTGTGCGTGGCGTCGGCCCTGATCTCCTTTGCGGTGCTCGGCTTGAGCTGGGCCTACGGGCGTGGTGCCCTGCGCTGGCCCGTGGTGTTTTTGCCCGCGGTGGCCGCCCTGGTGTTCGTAGTGGGAGGGTACGGGCTTTCGGAGCGACGGCAGGCCGCCACCGCGTACGCGGAGGGGCTTGCGAAACACCTGACGGCCACCGGCGCCAAGTTCTACGGGGCGTATTGGTGCCCGCACTGCGCGGAGCAGAAGCGCATGTTCGGAGAAGCGGCCCGCTACCTGCCCTACGTGGAGTGCGATCCCCGCTCGCCGGAAGGAGACCCTCGGGCGTGTGCGGCCGCGGGCGTGCGCGCTTACCCGACCTGGATCATCCGGGGCCGCAGGTACGAGGGGGTGATCCCTCTGGAGGAACTCGCGCGGCTATCGGGGTATCCACCGCCGTGAGAAGGGCGGTTGCCTGCTGGCTGTGGCTGCTTTTCGGGCTCGGGCTGGGGGTCGCCCCCGTTCAAGCCCAGGTGCGGTGCCTGAGTTCCTTCCCCGCACCCGGGGCCACCTACTCAGTGGCTCCGGATCGGGTGCTCCTGTGGATGAGCGAACCCGTGGATCCCCAGCTGAGCTCCTTCCTGGTGGCCTCCCGGGAAGGCCGGAGGTTCGAGGGCCCGGTGCGGGTCTCCGCGGACGGGCGGAGGGTGGAGGTGGCCCTGCGTCCGCTGGAGGACGGGGTCTACCTCGTGGTCTACCGGGCTGCCTCCCTTGTAGGCGGTCACGTGAGCACGGGGTTTTTCCTGTTTGGGGTACGGGAGCCGGTCCCCAACCCTGAGGCTTCTTGGCGCGTGCTTGCGCCCCGGTGGGCAGGGGTCGTCCTCTCGGTCCTGGCCGCGGGCTTGGGGAACGCTGCCCTGGCCCTGGCGGCCGTGGTGGCGGCCGGTGTGGAGTGGATCCAAGCCTCCACCGGGCTATTGCAGACCTCCTTCTCCGCCCTGTTGCGAGCGGGATTCCTCTGGCCCCTCTTGGGCGGAACCTCCGCGGGGTGGAGCCTGTTGCTGTCCGTTCCCGTGGCCGTGGTGTGGTTGGTGCCCCGGCGCGGGCTTGCCTCCCTGTTCCGGGCCGCGGCTTCCGTGGGGATCGGGTTCGTGGCAGCCCTGGTGGCCCTGGCCGGTGGCCCGCTCGAGTTTCTGGGGTCTTCCCACGCGGCGGTGCTCTTCCTCATGGTGGCGGTGTACGCCGTGGGGGGGCTGGTGGCCCTGGCGGTGGTCGGTAGCGTGGGCGTGCGGCTCCCGGAGCTCCGGTGGTCCGATCCGGTGCTCGGAGGACTGCTCCTGGCGAGTTCCGCTTTGCGTCTTGCGAGCACCCCCGAGGGGCTCGTGGGGGCCTGGGCCGCCCTCGGAGCGGCCGCGGTCCTCCTCCGCATCGGGCGAGGACCCGAGGTCCAAGATCGGGTCCGAACCCGATAGCCCCCGCTCTTCAAACTCCGTTTACAATCGATCTGGACAGAACGGATCCCTTGAGTCCGGGCCCGGTGCTCGCGTTGGGGCGGGTGGCTGGGCCGAAATTTTTGGAGGAGGTGATGCGGGATGCGAAAGGCAGCGGTCCTGGGGGGTGTGGGGATCGTGCTGGCCCTTGCCCTCGGCGGGCTCGCGGGGACGGCCCCTCAGCCGATCAAGGTGGTGGCCAAGGAGTTCGCCTTCGAGCCCAAGGAGATCAAGGTGAAGGTGGGACAGCCTGTGAAGTTGATCCTGGAGAACAAGGGCGTCATCGAGCACGACCTCGTGATCGAGAAACTCAACGCGAAGACCCAGCCTATCAAGCCCAGCAAGACCGCGGAACTGACCTTCACGCCCAAGGCCAAGGGCCGCTACCCCATCGTCTGCACCGTGCCCGGCCACAAGGAAGCGGGCATGACCGGGACCCTGGTGGTGGAGTGAAGGGGGTGATGGCCGTGCGGCGGTTGCTCTTGGTGGGTCTGGTGGGAGCGCTGGCCGTAGGACTGCTGATGGCGGGTCCGCGGGCAGCCGCCCAACCGAAGAAGTTCGAGCTGGTGGCTACCCGCAAGAACCTGGTGGTGGACGAAGGGGTGGTGTGGCGGGCCTTCACGTGGAACGGCCGGGTGCCGGGCCCCCTCCTGGTGGTGGAGGAGGGCGACGAGGTGGAGATCACGGTGCGCAACGCGGACACCATCACCCACGGCCTGTCCATCCACGCCGCCAACGCTCAGACGTCCCTGGTGGTGGGCAACAT
>Ga0197143_1001002_pt1 | contig 25716 bp, 26 predicted proteins | sample GBS70_MetaG_FD_148603 | JGI IMG/M metagenome (GOLD analysis project Ga0197143, IMG submission 148603) | Sediment microbial communities from Great Boiling Springs, Gerlach, Nevada, United States - GBS 70_MetaG | ecosystem: Environmental > Aquatic > Thermal springs > Hot (42-90C) > Sediment... | reverse complement strand
TGGATATCGAACCAAGGCTCAACCGGATCAAAGGCTATCGAGCATTGCCAAGGCTACGTGCGGCGTTACGAGCCACAGCGAGAAAGGAGATGGCATAAGGCTGATGCCAGGGGCCGTTCCCCCGATTTCAACGAACTTTGGGATTGACTCCAATTCAGGGTCGTGATCGCAGCATCGAAGGGTAAGGAGATCGTTGGTGGCCCCCATAATGCAAGGGCGGAAGCGATGCCTACGAATCCGATTACACCGTACATTCGCTGGCCCGTCGCCAGCAACGCCATCATTGAAAAGAACATGAGCAGCGCAATGTCGGTATAGCTCATTCGATTGATCTCCGGAGGAGTCTTGCAAGGTCCTTAAAGAAAATCGCTAAGATCTGCAGTAGCATTAAACCAATCCCCACTGTCATGATGATCTTTATAGGGGCCATCGGAGGAGCCCAGGCAGTATAGTTCACTTGATTGTTCACGATAGCCCATCGACTGCTACTGATCCCACCGACGAAGAGGAAAAAAAGATAGAAAATAACTATTGGGGCAGTGATGCAATCCAGGACTACCCTCCATCTTGGAGAGAGACGACTATAAAAAAGGTCCATCCGGACGTGATAGTCGTCCTGCTCGGAGAGCGCCCCGCCCAGCAAATAATATGCAGACATGATAAATTGGACCATCTCTACGCTCCAGATGTGAGAGACGCCGAACAGGACACGTGCCAGAGAAGACTCCAGCAGAATACCAGCGAGAACGTATGTAAGGACCATGGCGACGACGCCAAAGCCTCTTCCGAGCCTATCCACGAACCGTACATAAGAGACAATAAACCAAGGCATCCGTGCCTCAATTGGTCTCCCTAACATGCTCTCGAGAGCCACAGAGGGGTCGCCTCTTTCATGGAAGGGAGATGGATATTCAGCGCTCTGTGAATGCGCTTTCCTGAGGATGTGATCCTCTCCTGGGTATTCCATGGGATTCTCACCTCATTATCGCCATCCCACCGGGTTTTACCCAATTACGGCGTCGCTGAGATTCAGGCATATCGGTACGGTGGACCAGCTTTAACCATAAGCTCGTTGTATTCCTTAAGTATCTTTACAACTTTCGCAGTTCGCGGGCTTTTCTTAGCTACCTCATCCCAGAACTTGTAGGCTTCTTTTCGGACAATTTCCCACTCCGACTCTGGAATGGATGTGAGCTTGAGCTTACCTCCCTTTACCCGATAGTGGGCTTCACCCCACCAGTACCAGTGAAGGCGGTAGTAGTGAGAGTAATCGATACACAACTTGAACAACATCTTGAGATGATTCGGAAGAGCTTCCCAGCTCTTTGTATTGACGAGATAGGACCCTATCCAGGCACCAGAGATGGGATTCGTCAAGTAGTATTTCGTCACGTCCGCCCAGCCTACTGTATACACCTCAGTGATACCTGACCAAGCAACACCATCTAACTCTCCCGTTTGGATTGCCATCTGGACGTCATGATAGGGAAGAGAAACTGGAACTACGCCAAACCGGCGCATAAACCGGCCCCCCGTTGGGAACATGTACACGCGCAATCCCTTTAGGTCTTTAATCGACCGGATTGGCTTGGTAGTTGCGAAGTTGCACGGATCCCACGAGCCAGCACTTAGCCACGTGACGTTTGGTACCTTGGCATAAGCCTCCTGCCAGATCTTATCGAGGCCATACCAGTGGAATAAAGCTGGCACGTCTAAAGAGTATTGGGTGGCGAAGGGGAAATAAGCACCAAAAATAGAGACGTCCACAGGGGATTGCGCGGAGTCCTCATCCGTCTGAACTGCATCTAAGTCACCCCGCCAAAATCCTGAAACGGATTTTGGCGGGGACCCCGACATGGGGCAAGCTCCAGGAGCGATTGTGTAGCATCATTTCTGTCCGTTTACTTAGGATACCCCTTTGGAGTGCCTTAATGAGCTCGCCCTGTGGCACAAGTTGATCGGCGTAGTAAAGTTCGATGACCATTTCGCCGTTGGCTGCGAGGTTGAAAGCATCAATCGAAGGTTTGATCAAGTGCTGCCCCAAAGCCGTTCCAGCATAGGTTTGCATACGCCACTTGATCTTGGGTTTCTTTCGCTCTTGGGCGAGTGCTTCCCTCGGGTCGACGCCGAGGCTCGAAAGGGCAGCAGCAGCGATCGTTGCAGCGAGGGAAGATGCGCCACCTTTCAGGAACTGTCTCCGGCTCACTCCCATACCTCTCTGCATATGGATCCCCCCTTTAAGGAAACGGACAGAAATCGTGCTACTCCGTAGCATCTGGAGCTTCCCCTATGTCGGGGTCCCCACCAAAACCCGGACGCGGGTTTTGGTGGGGTGACTTAGTGCCGCATATCGATGAATACACTCTTCCACTCACTGTAGTGGTCGAGCACAGCCAAGCCAAGCTCCCTGCCAACCCCGCTCTCCTTGACGCCTCCGAAAGGCGCCTCCAGGTGCACGCTGTGGCCGGAGTTGATGGAGAGGACACCTGTTTCCACGGCGCGCGCTACCCTCAAGGCCCTGCCGATGTCCCGTGTCCAGATCGACCCTGAAAGACCGTACCGACTATCGTTGGCAATGGCAATGGCTTCCTCCTCGGTGTCGAAAGGCATGGCGCAGATCACGGGTCCAAAGATCTCTTCCTGCATGATGCGCATCTTGGGGTTCACGTCCACAAAGATCGCCGGCCGCAGGTAGGCACCCTGGGCTAGGGGTTCCTCCTGCGGGACCTCACCCCCGTAGAGAAGGTGTGCGCCTTCCTCCTTTCCAATGTGTATGTAGCTCAGGACCCTCTCCCTGTGGGCGAGAGTAACGAGCGGACCCATCTCCGTCTGTTCCTCCAGCGGGTTCCCTAAGCGAATCCCCTTGATCAGCTCGGCTAAGCGCTCCACGAACAAGGGATAGATCTTCCGCTCGATCAGCAAACGGCTCCGGGCACAACAGTCCTGGCCGGCGTTCCCCAGGGCGCTCCAAGCTGCAGAGGGTAGGGCTCTGTCGAGATCCGCATCAGCGAAGACGATGTTCGCCGACTTCCCGCCGAGCTCCAGGGTGACGCGCTTGATCCCTTGAGCGGCAAGCCGCATGATCTCCCTGCCGACCTCTGTGGAGCCAGTGAAGGAGACCTTGCGCACGAGCGGATGACGAACGAGGGCCTCCCCTACGATCCCTCCGGGGCCGGGGATCACGTTTACGACCCCTGGAGGGATCCCAGCTTCCAGGGCCAGCTCGCCGAGACGGAGGGCCGTGAGGGGCGTTTGAGTCGCGGGTTTCACCACAACGGTGTTGCCCATGGCCAGCGCGGGTGCAACTTTCCAAGAGGTGATGAGAATGGGAAAGTTCCAGGGCACGATGAGGGCGCAAACACCAAGTGGCTCCCGGAAGGTAAGGCTCACGCCTGGCGCGGCCACGGGGATGGTGTGGCCTCCGATCTTGTTGACGACGCCGCCGTAATACTCAAAGCAATCGGCGGCGAGGAGGACCTCCTCGCGAGCTTCCCGGATCGGCTTCCCCACGTTTTGGCTTTCGGCGCGGGCGAGCTCCTGGGCGTGCTCCCGGACGAGGTGGGCGAGGTTGAGGAGCAGGCGCCCTCGTTCCCGGGAGTTCAGGCGACGCCAGGGGCCTGTTGTAAAAGCTCGGTGGGCGCTCTCCACCGCTCGTTCTACATCGGAAGGTCCGGCGACGGAGACTTCTGCAAGCGGCTCCTGTGTTGCGGGGTCAAGAAGCGTGAGCGTCTGGCCGGATTCAGCAGGGATATGTTCGCCGGAGATCAAAAGATCTTGCCGTGATACGGTGCCCCCCATTGCGGCTCCTTTTTTGGTACTATTTTATACCATTTTAAGGGGTTGTCAAGAGGGAAATCACGAGACAGGAGGCACAGGGATCATGATCTCCCTTCCTTCTCCCGAAGAACGGCGCGTCATCATGCATGTGGCCCTTGGCAAGGAGCCCGCAGACTTGGTGGTGCGGAAGGCAAGGCTCGTCTGCGTCTACACCTCAGAGATCCTGCCGGGCATGGACGTAGCGGTCAAAGGCCCGTGGATCGCCTATGTGGGACCGGACGCACGGTTCGCCATCGGAGATCACACAGAAGTCGTAGAAGCAGAAGGACGCCTGCTCACGCCGGGTTTGGTGGAAGGCCACACCCACATCATCTTCCGCTATGGTCCGGGGGAATTCATCCGGTACGCCGCCCCCGGGGGGACCACAACTGTAGTGACGGAGCTCACTGAGGTCGCGTCGATCCTTGGCCTCCAGGGGATCGTAACCATGCTGGATGCCCTGGCAGACCAGCCCATCTCGTTTTTCGCCACGCTCCCGCCCCTCGCTGGAACTGCTGCGTTTTTAGAGGAGTCGGCCCCGCCCGTGGAACGTTACCGGGAACTTTTGGCACGGGGGGATGTCGTGGGGTTGGGTGAGATCTATTGGGGAAACCTCGTCCTGCGCAACAACGCCAGGCTCCTCCAGCTGGCAATGGAAGCGCAGCGCGCCGGAAAGACCGTGGAGGGCCATAGTGCGGGCGCCAGGGATCAGCGTCTGGCCGCATATGTGGCTTCCGGCGTTTCCAGCTGCCACGAGCCCATCACCGCAGAGGAGGCTCTAGAACGCTTGCGGCTCGGGCTCCACTGGATGGCGCGGGAGGGGGAGATCCGCCGCGACTTAGAAGCCTTTGCCCCGTTATGGCGTCGGGGGAACTTGGACTGGCGTCGGGTGATCCTCGCCACCGACTCCGTAGGGCCGCGCCGGCTTTACCAGGATGGCTACCTCGACCACACCCTGCGCCGCGCCATCGCCCTGGGCCTCGATCCGGTGAAAGCCATCCAGGCCACTACCCTGAACGTGGCGGAACACTTCCGACTCGACCACTTGATTGGCGGGATTGCGCCTGGCCAACGCGCAGATATGGTGCTCGTGGACGACCTTCGGGCCTTCCGGCCATGGCGGGTCTACTGCCGCGGCCGCCTTATCGCCCGAGAGGGGAAGCTCGTGGTTGAACCACGCTCTGTGACATTCCCCGAGGAAGCATACCGGACTGTGCGGTTCCCCCGGCCCGCAGCACCGCAGGACTTCCAAGTCGTCGCTCCCCGGGAGGAAGGGGAGGTGCGGGTGCGGGTGATTGAGATGGTGACCCACCTGGTTACCCGGGAAGGCGAGGCGATCCTCCCCATATCCAGGGGGAAGATCTGGGCACTCCCGGAGAAGGACGTGATCAAGGCAGCGGCCTGGGAACGCTGTAGTGGCTCCGGAGAGCGATTCGTGGGCTTCGTGAGAGGGTTTGGGCTCCGCAGGGGAGCCCTGGCCTCCACCATGGCATGGGACTCCCCGTGCATGATTGTGGTAGGCGCGGACGAGCATGATATGGCAGCGGCGGCCAACCGGCTGGTGGAGATCCAGGGCGGCGCTGTTGTGGTGGACGGCGGGCAGGTGGTGGCCGAGTTCCATGCGCCCATTGCCGGGGTCATGAGCCTCGCTCCCCTCCCGCAGATCGTAGAAGCCCTCGAGAAGGTGGAGAGCGCGCTCCGCCGCATGGGGAGCGGCCTGGAGGATCCTCTGCTGGGGGCGGAGGTGCTGACGACTGCCGCCATTCCCCATCTGCGCCTCACCCAGCGAGGCTACGCCCGCCTGCGTGACGGGAAACTCCTGGGTCTCTTTCTTGACCAGGACGGGTAGCCTGGCGAGCGAGTCCTCTAGATCCCTCACCCTCCTGAGACCACTGGGGCATCGCGCCGGTACACCAGAGCCTGCATGGCTGCGACCACCTCCCCGGATTCGTCGCGAACCTCCACGCGGTAGAAGCCAACCCGGCTCCCCCGGTGCTCCTCAAAACATTCCGCAATGATCCGGCCGGGGGGAGGAGCGCGGAGGAAATGGATCGTCGCGGAGATGGCCACCGCTTGCTGGTTGTGGGAGTTACTGGCTGCGGCGAAGGCGGTGTCGGCGAGCGAGAACACCACACCGCCATGCGTCACGCCAAGGAAGTTCCGGTGCTCCCCTTTGACTTCCATGGAAGCCCGGGCGTAGCCGGGACGCACCTCCTCCAGCTCGATCCCCAACAGCCGAGCGTAGCCGTCTAACCGGAGCACGTCCAAGAGTTTTGGAGGAACGCCCTGTTCGCGCATAACGAGGATCACGCCCCTTCCCCCCGACGGACTGTCAGGACGGGAACTTTGCTGTGCCGCACGACATGTTCAGCGACGCTCCCGAAGAAGACATGCGCCAGGCCCGTTCTGCCGTGCGTGCCCATGACAATGAGATCTGCACCGACCTCCGCGGCGACCTCGAGGATCACCGAACGAGGTGACCCTTCCCGAAGCAAGGTGCGCGCCCCTGGGAACCGGGCGGATACTCTCGCCATCTCCTGCTCCGTCTCGCGGCGCACCTGCTCCAAAAGCTCGGCGACAGCGGGGAAGGCCGCAAGCTGCGAAGGGAGCCCGGCAAGTGCCGCGATGGTCAGGTCAAGGACGTGCAGGATGACCACCTCTGCACGAAACACCTCCCCGAGCGCCATCGCCCACTGCAGGGCCGGTTCGGCGGCCTCGGAGAGATCGGTCGGTGCCAGGATCCTCCTGAGTTGAATCCCTGTCGGTGTTCCAGACCCTTGCCATCCGCCCATTTTCACCCTCCTCCGGCCGAGATTTGGTGTTCAATTCCAGCTCCTCACTTGGGACTCCTTTTGGTAGAATGGGAGGGAGCCATCCTTCCACCGGAGGTGTGGGAGATGCAGGCGATCATCCTGGCAGGTGGAAAAGGCGAGCGGCTTCGTCCCTACACTCAGGACCGCCCGAAACCCATGGTGGAGATCCTGGGAATCCCGATCCTGGGCTACCAGATCCAGTGGCTCCAGGCCCAGGGGATCACGGACATCGTCATCGCCTGCGGGTATCGCCACGAGGTGATCCAGGAGTTCTTCGACGACGGGAGGAAGTGGGGGGTGCGCATCCGCTACTCCGTTGAGACCGAGCCCCTCGGCAGAGGGGGTGCGCTGAAGCAGGCTTTCCAGCTCCTCGACGACGGGGAGGACCTCTGCCTTGCCACCAACGGTGATGTCGTCACCAACCTGCGCCTCCAGCCTCTCCTCGACGCCCACCGTTCCTCTGGTGCACTCGCCACAGTCGTCCTGGCCCCCTTCGTCAGCCCCTACGGGATCGTCGAGGTGGACGACCAGGACCGCATTATCGCCTTCGTCGAGAAACCTGAGCTGCCGTACTGGTTCAACGCGGGGATCTATGTCCTCTCCAAGGAGATCTATCCCTACCTCCCTGACCAGGGGGACCATGAGGACACAACATTCCCCCAGCTTGCCCGGGAGCGCCTCCTCGGGGCGTTCAAGTCCAGGGCCTACTGGCGGGCAGTGGACACGGTGAAGGATCTCTCGGAGGTCTCCAGGGAGCTAGAGAGGCAGCTCTTCGCAGCGTTCCTGGAGAAATCCCCGTGAGACCGTTCAGGGGAGGCTTCTCAGGAGCCGCTCCGGGACCAGCTCCGTGAGGTGCGGGTAGCGGGAGGTAAGGGTCGTTAGAAGGAGAAGGTCTTCCGGAGTGTCCACATCGAACGCGATTCCCGGGAGATCGAACCTGCGTACGGCCAACCCTGATCCCTGGAGACCTGTCAGGTGGCGGGAGAAGCTGCCCAGTCCGAAGGAAAGGGGAACCTCCGTCCCCACAGGAAACCCAATGGCGTTTGTCCCTTCGCCCACACGGTCCGGTGCGATCACCCCGCGTCCAGGCCCCAGCGCTGACACGAGCGCCCGCACCTCCTCGGCCGTGAGGAGGGGAAGGTCCGCAGGGAGGATCAAGACTGCCCCGTTCTTGGCCACTTGGCGAGCTGCCTTCTCAAGGGTGGTGTTGAGGTCCTCCCCGAGCTCTGGGAGGGCGAAGCAGCCGTTGTCGCGCGCGATCCTCTCGACCCTCGGGCCCCCGCCTACGACCCAGCGAGGGCCGATCCCCGCATCTCGGATTGCCTCCAGGACGTGCACGAGCATCCGCTCGGAGAAGGCCTCCCTCTCCTGAGGATCCAGCAGGGAGGCCAGACGGGACTTGCTCGCAGCGGGCGGCTTCATGGGGACGAGAACGTGAGCCACCAAGGTAACCTCAGCCTCTCCCTTGGGAGGCGACCTCCAGAACGGCTTTGGCGAGGGCTACCTTTTCCTCAAGGGTGTACATGGCCACAGGCCGGATCACGGCACGGATCCCCAGCTCCTCGATGCGTGGGACGAGTTCTGCATCCCTCTCGTCGATGATGACCACGTGGAGGAAGTCCCGATAGAGGGAGGCCACCCCGAAGGCCGACGCCTCGTAGCCAAGGCCCCGCATCATCTCCACAGTCGGCCCCTTGAACGCACGTCCCGCTGCAAGCGGGCTCACGGCGATCTTCACTGCCTGGGTCTCCTGGAGAGCCTCCCGGAATCCAGGGAGGGAGAGGATCGGGCCAACGCTCACAATGGGGTTGCTCGGGCAGATGATGATGGCTTCGGCCTCGCGCAGGGCGGAAAGGACCGGGGGGGTGGGCCGGGCACGATCTATCCCCTCGAAACGCACACCCACCACAGGGTCGCTGGCCCGGCGTTTCACGAAGTACTCCTGGAACTGTAGCTCTCCCTCTGGTGTCAGGACAATGGTGCGGACGGGATCATCGCACATGGGGAGGATCCTTGGTCGCACGCCCAGCCTCTCCGCGAGATCCGCTGTCACCTCGGTCAGGGACCTCCCCTTGCGGAGCTCCCTTGTCCTGAGGATATGCGTCGCCAGATCCCTGTCGCCTAGGCAAAACCAGGTCTCCTCCCCGTACCTCCCCAGCATGGAAAGGGCGTCAAAGGTATCGTTCTCAATCCCCCATCCCGTCTCTTTGTTGACGATTCCGGCGAGGGTATACATCACCGTGTCCAGATCGGGGGATACGTGCAGCCCATAGAATTCCTGATCGTCCGCCGTGTTCACGATGACCGCGAGGTCCTCCGGTGGGGAGACGACACGGGCAAGCCCCTCCACGAGCTTGCTCCCACCAACACCGCCGGCGAGCGCAACGATCATCGCCGTACCACGACCTCCTCGAGGGGGGAGCGGGGAGGGACAGGGGGGTGGTGGGCCGGATAGCCCACCGTGATCAATGCCTGGGGCTCCCAGCTCTCAGGGATCCTAAGGACGCGCCGCACGATGCCCTGACAGAACAGGGGAGCACAACACCAGCAGGCCCCAAGACCCAGGGCCGTTGCGGCTAGGAGGAGGTTCTGGATGGCGGCAGCCACGCTCTGCACCCCCATTGTCCACTCCGCTTTCCGCCGTGGGCGATCGGGATAGACGTCCATATCGCGCATATCCAGGCAGGCGAGGATGAGGACCGGCGCCTCGGTGAACCTGCGCAGGGAGAACCTGATCTCCACCGCGATGGTCCGCTCGTCCACCCCGTCGCGCCGGAGATCGCGCTCCCACCGACGCGCCATGGCCTCGGCGAGCCGCCGCTTCACCTCGGGGCTCTCGATCACCACGAACCGCCAGGGCTGGGCGTTGTGGGCAGAGGGCGCCATCACCGCCGCTTCCAGGAGGCGCCGCACCGATTCCTCAGGGACGGGCTCAGACGTGTAGAGACGCACCGTCCTGCGGTGGGCGAGGAGCTCTAACAGCTCTAGTCTCTCTGGAGCATTCCTCACTGCTTACTCCTCGCCTCTCGCATTGCTGGGAACAGTCCGCGCCTCGTCAGGGCACCTGCGAGGGCCACGGTCAAGGCTCCGTTGATCGCCCCCTTCACGCCGTTGAAGGGGATGATCACCGGCACCAGGAGGGAGCTCACTTTCGCTGGGGGCATCCCAAACTCCAGGAACAGGATGAGGAAGTTCGCCGGGATCATCACAAGGATACGCGCCAGCACCCCGGCAACACAGGCTAGGCCAAGGGCCGCAAAATCCCTCCGGGGAAGCCTCCGATACACCCAGCCGGTCACCCCCACGAAAGTAGCAGCGGCCAGGAAGTCGGCCGTGGGGCCAAAGATGTTCCCCGCCCGGAGGATCAGGAAGAGAAGGTCTTTTAAGCCAACGACGGTGACTCCCTGTGCCGGCCCGAGGGTGATGGCGGTCAACAGGGCGACCGCATCGCTGGGATCGTATTTCAGATAAGGGGCAGCGGGCAGGATGGGGAACTGGATGGTGGCCATCAATAGGAAGGCCACCGCTGCCAACATCGCCAGGATCACAAGGGGCCGCATCATGCGCCTCCCTCTAGAAAAATCCTGCAGTTCACGAATTCCACGACCACCCGTCCATCGGAGACGCGAACCTTGCTCAGGGACCCGAGGGCGATGTCCAGCGACCGCATCGACCGGAGGGGCAGGCCAAGCAGGCTACACAGGAGGGCCAACAAGGGATCCTGATGCGAGACAAGGAGGAACGTCCCTTCTCCTTGCGCCACCTCTTCGAAGCAGGCGAGCATGCGGTGCGCGACGTCCTCCGCCCTCTCCCCTCCTGGCACGCGGAAGGCATCCGGCTCCTCCCTCCACAGTCGGTACTCGTGAGGGAATGCCCGGGAGATCTCCTCGACATCCATCCCCTCCCAGATCCCGAACCCCCACTCCGTCAACCGCTCATCGGCCTCCACGGGGAGGCCATGGAGGTGGGCGACGGCTTCTGCGGTCTGCATGGTCCGCAACAAGGGGCTGCTGAGCACCCGGTCCAGGGGAATGTTACGGAGGGCCCTGGCAAGGCCCTCAGCCTGCCGCCTCCCCTCTGTACTGAGGCCGATCCCTTGGAGTCGCCCAGCAAGGCGGTTTAAGCCCCTCTCCTGCCATTCCGTCATACCATGGCGAGCGAGGTAGACAACAACCTCCATTTCATGTCTCCAGGATGAGGGTGACGGGGCCATCGTTGTGGATCTCTACGAGCATCCTCGCCCGGAACTGTCCCTCGGCGACGGGGATCCCCTGCCTCCGGAGGTGGTCGTTGAAGGACTTGTACAACGCCTCAGCCCTCTCAGGGGGGGCCGCAGAGATGAAACTAGGACGGCGCCCCCTACTGGTGTCCCCATAGAGGGTAAACTGAGAGACACTCAGGACCTCCCCGCCAACGTCCAGGAGAGAGAGGTTGAGCTTTCCCTCGGCATCATCGAAGATACGCAGGTGAGCAACTTTCTCCGCCATCTGCCAGGCCTGGGCGTCGGTGTCCTCGCGGTGGACAGCGAGGAGGACCACGACACCTCTCCCGATGCGCCCAACCTCCTCCCCATCCACATACACCGCAGCATTGGTCACCCGCTGTACAACCGCTCGCATCGCTTGAACCCTTACCGTACCTTCCCCCTCACTGGGCGCCCCGGAGGAAGGTAAACAGGCGGCGCAGCGCGCCATCCTTCTCCGTTGGAGAGATCCTCGAACGCATCAGCGCCCTCTCGAGAACGGCGATGCTCTGGTCGTAGGTGCTACGGTCCACAGGGTAAGGATGTCCGTCCTTCCCGCCGTGGGCAAAGCTGAACCGCGCCGGGTCACGGAAGCTCGGCGGAGCACCATAGACGAGCTCGGCGATCAACGCCAAGGCCCTCAGCGTCCTTGGACCCACCCCCTGTAGGCTCAGCAGGTTCTCGAATGTCCGAGGCTGGGCCTCGTAAGTCTGGAGGAGGATCGAAGTAAGCCTCCGCGGGTGGATCTCCTCTATGCGCACCTCGTGGTGCGGGGGAAGGCTAAGGGCGAGCACCTTTTCCCACTCCCTCTCGACACGCTCCGGTGGCTCCCTGCTGAGATCCGCGATGACCTCCCTCGCCCTGCCGCTCTCCTCGGCAACGAGGTTCAGGGCCTTCCCCCGCCAGTCGCAACAGACAGCCAGGTGAGGTTCGCACACGAAGCTCTCAACCTCGTCGCTGAGCCAGTGGTACCGCCTGGCGTACCGGGTTTCCGTGTTCATCCCTTGCTGGATCACGGCCCATGCCCCGTCCCTCGTGAACAGGAAGGTATGGTGGTAGAGCTGGTAGCCGTCCTGAACCGCCGCACTGTCCACCTTCGCCGCCATCCGGCTGGCGTACACGAGGGGATCCCCAGGGACCCCGATCTCGTCGGCGACCTCGCGAATCTCCTGGGGGGTCCGGCGCGAGGCCCGGCCCTTGCCCCCGGCCACGAACAGGCCAATCTCGCGGGAGACGTCCCGCAGCCCCTCCTTCAGGGCGCCGCACACAGTGGTGGTGACCCCGCTGGAGTGCCAGTCAAACCCGAGGATGCATCCCAGCGCCTGGAACCAGAACGGGTCGGCGAGGCGGCGAAGCACTTGGTGGGGACCGAACTCCTCCACCAGGACGAGCACAATCGCCCGCCCGAGACGGGCCATACGCTCGAACAACCACTTGGGCGTATGCCCGCTGTGCAAGGGTAGCGCAGCGATCCCCGTCCGCATGTCAACCAACCAGCCTATCCAGCCTCTGCCGGACCTCTTCGAGCGTCTCCTCCTTCTTCGGAAAGGCGAACCGGACGTACCGGCGGCCCATGGATGGATCTTTGTAGAAGCTGCTCCCTGGAACCGTCGCCACCCCATACTCCTTGGTCAAGAAGTGGGAGAAGGCCACGTCGTCCTCGGAGGAGATCCCCGTGAAGTCGGCCATGATGTAATAGGCTCCGTAGGGGAGGATGCTCCGGAATCCTGCTCTTTGCAGGATCTCCAGCATGAGGTCCCGCTTCCTCTGGTACATCCTGGCGAGCTCGTCGTAGTAACTCCGCGGCATCCGCAAGGCCATGGCAGCAGCCTCCTGGAGAGGTGCCGGGGCGCCGACGGTGAGGAAGTCGTGGGCACGGCGGATGCCGTCAGCGATCCCCTCATTCCTCGTAACAGCCCATCCCACCCGCCAACCCGTGACGCTGTAGGTCTTGCTCACGGAGTTCACAATGACTGTGCGCTCAGCCATGCCAGGAAGGGAGGCCAGGCTCACGTGCTTCCGGCCATTGTACAGGATGTGCTCGTAGACCTCATCAGTGATGGCGATCACATTGTGCTCCCGGCACAAGGAGGCGATGAACTCCAGTTCCTCGCGGGAGAAGACCTTGCCCGAAGGGTTATGAGGGGTGTTGATGATGATAGCCCTGGTGCGCTTGTTGAAGGCGGCGCGGAGTTCGTCGGGGTCGAATGGACACTCCGGCTCCTCCAGGTGGAGGGGGACGTGCCGGAGGGTGGCCCCGGAGAGGAGGGCATCAGGTCCGTAGTTCTCATAGAAAGGCTCAAAGACGATCACCTCGTCCCCCGGGTTCACCACGGAGAGGAGCGTGGCCATCATCGCCTCCGTGGCCCCGCACGTCACGGTGATGTGCTTCTCGGGATCCACCTCGACGCCGTTGTACCAGGAGAGTTTTTCGGCCAGGGCACGGCGGAGGTTGGGTGCCCCCCAAGTGATGGAATACTGGTTGTATCCAGAGCGGAGGGCCTCCACGGCAGCCTCGATGAGGACTCTGGGTGGGTCGAAGTCAGGGAACCCTTGGGCGAGGTTGATGGCCCCATACAAGGAGGCGAGCCGCGTCATTTCCCGGATGACCGACTCGGTGAACAGTCCAACGCGTTCAGCGGCACGAGGAAGCACCTTCCACCTCCTCCTCACGTCCTCGGCAATCTCGATTCGCCAGAAGGGCTCCCTTTCCTCTCGTAAGCAAACGGACAGAATGCATGTCCCAAACGGAGCAGCTGGAAACTTTCCGTGTCGGGGTCCCCACCAAAACCGCAGGCGGGTTTTGGTAGGGTGACTTACGTCACCCCTCTTTCCCTTGACTCTTCAGAGAGTAGGAGGGGACCGCCCGAGAGACGGAGTAGACCTCGGGGAGCTGACGTACCCGCTGGATCACTGTGTTGAGCTGGTGGACGTTGCGCACGTCCAGGACGAGGTTGATGACCCCCACCTTGTCCTTGCGAACCCGGGCGTTCACCGAGAGGACGTTGATCTTGGACTCGGCGATGGCCGCCAGGATGTCCTTCAGGAGACCCACGCGATCCATGGCTTCGACCTCGATGGCAACGGGATAGCTCCCGTCGGCGACCTGCTCCCACTCCACCTCGGTGAGGCGCTCGGGATGTTGGCGGAGGTAGGCCATGTTGGGACAGTCGAGACGGTGGATGGTTACCCCCCGGCCGCGCGTGATGTAGCCGATCACGCGATCCCCCGGGAGGGGGTTACAGCAGCGAGCGAAGTTCATGAGGATGTTGTCTGCCCCGCGCATGCGGATCCCCCGGGCGGCCTCCGGTTGGGGGACCGACATCTCCTGCGCGGCAGCTTTTTCCTCCTGGAACTCCCCGCGTAGCGCTTGGACTACCTGGAGGAGGGAGACGTCCCCGTTCCCAATGGCCGCCAGAAGGTCCTCCTCACTTGTAAAGGAGAATGCCTTCGCGACCTCCGCCAGGCGCTCCGTCCGCAAGGCCTTGGCAATCCCCCCTCCCAGGCGGCGGATCTCTTTCTCCAAGAGTTCCCGCCCGCGCTGGATGTTCTCCTCCCTGCGCTCCTTCTTGAACCACTGCTTGATCTTGCTCTTGGCATTGCTGGTGACGACGAATGTCAACCAGTCCCGGCTCGGTCCTCCCCCGGTCTTGCTCGTGAGGATCTCCACGATATCCCCGCTGCGGAGCTTGTAGCTCAGGGGGACGAGCCGACCGTTTACCTTTGCCCCAACGCAGCGGTGGCCGATGTCGGTGTGGATCCGGTAGGCGAAGTCCACGGGGGTTGCCCCAGCAGGAAGGTCGATGACATCCCCCTTCGGCGTGAAGACGAACACCTCGTTCTGGAAGAGGTCTAGCTTGACAGACTGCATGAACTCCCGGGCATCCTGCATCTCCTTGTGCCATTCCAGGAGCTGACGGAGCCAGGAGAGTTTCTCCTCGAACGCCTTATCTGCTACCTTCCCCCCTTTGTACCGCCAGTGTGCTGCAATCCCGTACTCCGCCTCGTAGTGCATCTCATGGGTCCGGATCTGGATCTCCAGGGGGTCCCCCTTGTAGATCACCGCGGTGTGCAGGGACCGGTAGCCGCTCGTCTTGGGGTTGGCGATGTAGTCGTCGAACTCCCCAGGGATCGGGCGCCATAGGGAGTGGATGACGCCCAGCGCAGCGTAGCAATCCTTCACGTCGTCGACGATGATGCGCACCCCCAGGCGGTCGTAGATGCGGGCCACCCCCTGACCTGCGTACTTCGGCCGCTGCATCTTTTTCCAGATGCTATAGATATGTTTGGGACGCCCGGTAATCTGCTGCCGGTTCACTCTGATGCCCGCGCGGTTGAGCTCCCTGTACAGGGTCTCGGCCACCTCATTGAGCAAGGCCTCGTGCTCGCTGCTCGCTTGAGCAAGCTGGTTGCTAATCTCCTGGTAGGTCTCCGGCTCCAACACCTTGAACGCCAGATCTTCTAACTCCCGCTGGATCTGGGCAATCCCCAACCGCTCGCTGAGGGGGGCGTAGATCTCCAGGGTTTCCTGGGCAATGCGCTGCTGTTTCTCTGGGGGGAGGTATTGGATGGTCCGCATATTGTGCAGCCGGTCGGCGAGTTTGATGAGGACGATGCGGATGTCCGAGGCCATGGCTAAGAACATCTTGCGCAGGTTCTCTGCCTGGCGCTCCTCCCGGTTCCGCCATTGGATCTTACCCAGCTTGGTCACCCCATCCACGAGGGTGGCAAGCTCCGGCCCGAACTGCTCCTTGAGCTGCTCCAAAGGAGTGCCGGTGTCCTCTGGAACGTCGTGGAGGAGGGCAGCAGCAATGGTGACGGGGTCGAGGCGCAGGCCGGCGAGGATGGTGGCCACCGCTAGGGAGTGATTGACGTAGGGCTCCCCGGACGCGCGCACCTGCCCTTCGTGGGCCCTCCTGGCGAACCAGTAGGCTTTCTCAATGACCTCCAGGTTCTCCTGGGGGAAGTGCTCCCTAACCTTCGCCAGGAGTGCCTGGACCTCTTGAGGGAGGTCGTTTGTCCCAGGTTGTACAGGCGTCTCGGTCCTTGCCATTTCCCTCGTCGGGACCCCCCTATCCTCCTCGCAATTCCATCCTGCTCCTCACCGGTTTTGCCGCTCCTCCACCCCCTACTTCTTCAACGCGGGCCCCGCGAGAGCTTCGAGAAGCTCCTGCGCCGGGCTCTCCAGTGCCCACCGCGCTGTCCGCTCCATCTCCTCGCGCTCCCGCATCCCCTCGGCGAACCGCGGGACACTCCCAAGATCCCGGCGCTCCTCCGGCTCCACGATAGACAAACGCCATCGCCCCTCCTCGACCTCCGAAGCGATGACGCCAACCTCATGGAGGATATCCAGGCAGATCTCAATGCTGGCTCTGGAGATCCCGGGGACGGCCTCTGCCACGGCTCGGGCGAGTGTCTCGTCAGGCCACAGGAGGCTCCCGAGGTCATTATACATCATCCTGAGGGTCCGATACACCCCAGCGAGGGTCTCCCGGGTGGGGAAGCGCCCCCCCATCGCAGCCCTGTTGACTTCCACGTCCTCAGACGAGTAGAGGAGGTGAACGGTGCAGCCCCGTGAGGAACCCATGGCAACCTGCGCAAGCATTTGCCTTCGCGTGAACGGCACAGAGGCCAGCACCACGTGGCGCGCCTCCACAGGCGGGATCGCTCCCGTCAAGGAGCCTGTCGTCACAAGGGCGAGGAGATGGCCGTCGCGGAAGAGCCTGGCCAGGACCTCGCGCACGCGCACAGGAAGTCCCCCATGGAAGTAAGCGAAGCGGTCACGAAGCTCCGGGTGCTGCTCGCGCAGTCCCCTGGCCAATTCCACCGCCTGCTCCCTGCGGCTGGTGAAGATGACCGCAGACTCCCCCCTGGAGAGGAGGGAAGAGAGGTAGGCTCCCTTGTCCGGGTTCCCTCGCCTGTCCACGATGCGCAAGCCCGTGGAAAAGGAGCTGTCCGCGATGAAGCCCGGTATCGCCAGGAGCTCCATGGCCCTGCGGGCTTCCTCCTCTGTGGCCCTCGCTGCGACGAGGATGGGAACCGGACTCCCGGAAGCTTCCAGGAGACGACGAACCTCTCCAAGGGAGGAGAGGTCGGCGACCTCGAAGAGCGTCCTGCTAGGCCGGAGGGCAGCGATGGATGCTGCGTGCCTGTAGAGGGCATCCCAGCTCGCGATGAGAAGATCCACAGACCCTGACAAAAGGTTCGCAAGTGCCCTTTCCCGCCTCCGGCGAGGGAGAGCGCCGTGGAGGCCGATCACCCGCAGGCCAAGCTCCCCGGCCCTTAGGGCAAGGACCTCCATTCGGTCGTCTACCTGGGAGGAGAGGGGGAGGGCTAAGATCACGGGCCTCTTGTGGTGGATGGCGCAAGCCACGGCGGCAATCTCGGTCAACCGCTCCCCTCCAGACCGCGGGCTGATCACCGCCACCACCCCCTCGCCGGAGAGCGCTCTCTTTACCAGGATGGCTCCCTCAGGGGGGAGGGGACGGCCCGCCAGGAACCGGATGGATAGGCGCTCGAGGAGCTCCTGCACGGGGACCGCCTCCAGCGCCGCGAGTCGCCTCCGAGCCTCCCGGTCCTCCCCGTCGGTGGCGGTACGGCGGACAGCGACAATGAGGCCGAGAGATCGGCCCTCGCCCCCTCCGGTGACCTGGGAGACCACCGCCTCGTAGCGGGCACCACCATCCATGGCAGGGGCCAGGCGTCCGGCGAGCTTCGCAGGGAGATACCCCAGGTGCCACCCATCCCCCGTCACCACCTTCACCGCATGCGGGTCGTGCGGGTTCTGGGGCTCCCGTACGAGGCGCACGGGAGTCCCCGGGGAGATCCGAGAGATCACCCCTTGGCGGCCCTCGAAGGTGACCCCGGCGACCCGCGTGTAGAACATCTCCGCTTCCTCGATCCCATAGGAGTACGAGGGGCGGAGGTAATCCTCGGCACGCGCGAACAGCCGCTCAAGGAGCAGGCCGGAGTCCGAGAGAACCTGATCCAGGTCCACCCCAGGGGTCTGGAGATCCCGTACTATCAGACGTACGCCTCCTTCCCCTGCGCGCACCAGGTCGAGGGTAAACGCCACGTCCACAGGGGTTCCGGTAAAAGCGAGGACCTCTGAGAGGTCGGCGAGCCCGAACCCAATGGCCTCCACATAGGCCGAGCCATCGGTTAAGGCCAGCTTCAAGCTCTCCTCCCCCACAGGACGGGAGACGAGCACCTCAGCCCCCCTGGCGGCGAAGACGGGCTCAGGGTTCCCCTCCCCAAACGGCTGGAGGTGGAGGATCTGGCGGGCCAGTTCCGGGGTGAGCTCCCGGAGTCTGACCTCCGCATCTACAGGGAGTTTGGGGATGAGGTCCTCCTCCCGGAGGGAAAGGCGGGCAGCCTGGAGGAACCGTTCCTTGAAGGCAGGGATCGCCCCCTCCTCCACCAGCAACCCGGCGGCGAGGGCATGACCACCGAACCTGAGGAGAAGATCACGGCAGGCCGAGAGTGCCTCCACGAGATGAAGGCCGGGGATGCTTCGAGCGGATCCCCTTCCTACTCCGCCCTCCAGGGCGATGAGGATCGTGGGCCGGTGGAATCTCTCTACGAGGCGGGAGGCCGCGATCCCGATGACTCCAGGATGCCACCCCGCGGAGGCGAGGACAATCGCCCGCTCCGCGAGGAGACCCTGCGATTCCACCTGCTCCATGGCCTCTTCCAGGACGCGGTCGGTCACCTCCTGGCGGAACCTGTTCTGCTCCTCCAGCCGGCGGGCCAGGGTCTTGGCCTCCTCCTCGTCATCGGTGAGGAGGAGAGCACAGGCCAGGTTCGCGTCCCCCATCCTGCCGCTTGCATTCAGGCGCGGGGCGAGGATATGACTGACCTCCCTGGACGTGACACTCCCGCTGAGACCCGCGGACTCCTTGAGCGCCTCCAGTCCCACCACAGGGGAAGTGGACAGGCGGAGGAGCCCTGCATGCGCGAGGACCCGGTTATCCCCGGTAAGGGGGACCACGTCTGCGATGGTCCCCACGGCGGCGAGGTCGACGAGGTCGTAGGGATCCCCTCCCACCCCTGCCGCCCGGCGCAGGGCGCGGGAGAGCTGGAACGCCAACCCTGCTGCGCAGTACGGCGGGAGCCGATCCCTCCCTTCTGCAAGCTTGGGATTCACCAAGGCGTAGGCCTTGGGAAGAACCGAAGGGGGCTCGTGGTGGTCCAGGACGATCACTTCCATCCCAAGCTGCCTGGCCAGGGCGACCTCCTCTACCGCCGTCACGCCGCAGTCCACCGTGATGAGCACTCTGGTCCCGGCCCGGTGGAGCTTCTCTACCGCCCCCCGGGAGAGCCCGTACCCTTCCTCCAGGCGCTTGGGGATGTAGTACGTGAACTCCCACGGTCTCGCTCCCAGCTCTTGCAAGGTTCGCACGATGATGGCCGTGCTCGTCACCCCATCGGCGTCGTAGTCCCCATACACGGTGATCGGCTCCTCTACGTGGATTGCCCTTAAGATGCGAGGAACGGCCTTCTCCAGATCCGGCAACGCCGAAGGGTCTAGGAGGTCGTCGAGGGAGGGGTTGAGGAACTTGCGGGCCCCTTCTGGGTCCGCGATCCCCCGGTTGAGCAGGATCCTAGCGATGAGAGGATGCACGCCAAGGGCCACTGTCATCTCCTCCGCATCAGGATGCGGTGGAGCGCTCACCCATAGGCGTGCGGTGGTTCCCATGATCTATCGCACAGGTGTTTGCTTTCCTCCATTATACCACAGTGGAGGTGTGCGCGAGAGGGGGGAAGTGCGAAAGTTCTCGGGGATCCTTATTTCCTGCGCTTTTTGTGCTTCCTCTGAGGGCGCGTCGTTCCCGCACCACCAGAGGGGCTGGCAGCGGGGACTGGGGAGGGTTCCACGAGAGGGAGGCGGGCCTCCGCAGGCTGAGCCTTCTGCCTCAGCGACCACAAGTGCCAATCCACGAGGATAGGGCTCGCAGTGAAGATGGAGGAGTAAGTTCCCGTCGCGATACCTACCATGATCCCGAAGGCGAAATCCCGGATGGTTGGTCCACCGAAGAAGTACACAGCCCCGATGGCGAGGATCGTTGTGATGGAGGTATTCAGCGAGCGCACCAGGGCTTCCAGGATACTCCGGTTCACCAGCCGATCAAATGGCTCCCGCGCGCGCAGGGAGAGATTCTCCCGAATCCGATCAAATAGGACGATGGTGTCGTTGATGGAGTACCCCACCACAGTGAGGAGGACAGCCACGAAGGAGCTGTTCACCTCCTTCCGGGAGAGGGAGAAGGCTGCCAGGACGACGAGGATGTCGTGGAGCAGGGCAAGGTCTGCGGCGACGGCGAAGCGCACGGACTTGAACCGGTAGCTGATGTACACCACCTGGAGCAGCAAGCCGATGACAACCCCGAGGATGGCGATGGTCCTCAGCTCCCTCCCGATCCGGGGGCCAACCTCGTCCGCCCGTAGGACGGTGACTTCCCCGAACTTCCCGCGCAAAGCCTGGAGGACCTTCACCCGCTCCTCCTCAGAGAGGAACCTCGTCCGGATGGAGAGCTCGTGTCCCGCCCCTTTCTGGACGATGCTCCGGCCCAAGCCGAACGCATCGAGGACCTGGCGCACCTGCCCGGTGGTGAAATCCTTCTCCAGGCGCAGGTCCAGGAAGGTCCCCCCTGTGAAGTCAACACCCAGGTTCAGGCCGTTCACGGCCAGGGCGATGATCCCTGGGATGATCACCAGGAGGGAGAAGAGGTACCCCCACTTGCGGTTCCCGATGATGTCCCAGCTAGGCTGCTGCACGGGCTCTTCCTCCTGTCGCCGCGATCGCCTCGAGCCTGGGTGCGAGACGAGTTCCAGCCACGAGATCCACGAACACCCTCGTCACCGTGAAGGCGGTGAACATGCTGGCGACAACTCCGATGGTCAGGGTCACCGCAAATCCCCTGATGGGTCCGCTCCCGAGCCAGAGGAGCACCGCTGCAGCGATCAACGTCGTCGCATTGGAGTCCACGATGGTCACGAGAGCCCGGCGCCACCCTGTCTCGATCGCCGTGTACAGCGTCTTGCCCAGGCGGAGCTCCTCCTTGATCTTCTCGAAGATGATGACGTTGGCATCCACAGCCATGCCCACAGAGAGAATGATCCCAGCGATTCCCGGGAGCGTCAGGGTTGCGTTCAGACCTGTGAGGGCCGCCAGGATCAGGACGATGTAGACCCCGAGGGCGAGGCTGGCGAGGAACCCAGGGAGCTGGTAGTAGAGGAGCATGAACACGATCACCAGGATGGTGGCGATGTACGCGGCTTTAAGGCTCCGTTCAATGGAGTCCCGCCCCAAGAGCGGGCCGATGGTCCGGTTCTCCTCCACCTCCATGGGCACGGGCAGGGCGCCGCTGCGGAGGAGGACGGCCAGGTCGCGCGCCTCCTGGAGGTTCGTGAAGCCCCCGCTGATCTGTCCACGCCCCCCTGTGATCGTCGACCGGATCACCGGGGAGGAGATCACCTCATTGTCGAGGACAATGGTGAGGTAACGCCCGATGTTCTCGCGGGTGTAGTCCTCAAACCGCTTGGCTGCTTCCCCTTTCATCTGGAAGTTCACCACAGGCCCTTCGATGTCACTGATGGCAGCCTGGGCGCTCTGGAGATCAGCCCCGGTGAACTTGACATTCTTGGGGAGGGCGATGGACTGCCCGCCTGGCAGTGTAACCTTCTTCCCATCCGCGCTCCACTTCGCTCCCGGAGGGAGCTGCGTCGTGCCCGTGTCCACGAACTCCAGGAGGGCCGTTTTCCCGATGAGGCTGATGGCGCGCTGGGGGTCCTGGATCCCAGGGAGCTCCACCACGATCCGCTTCTGGCGGCTCAGGATCTCAATTGTGGGCTCCACCACCCCGAGCTGGTCGATGCGCTGCTCGATGATGCGCTTCACGCCCTGCAGATCCTCCACGGAGGCGTCCTCCCGCAGGGCCCGGAAGACCAGGCGGCTCCCTCCTTTCAGGTCCAAGCCGAGGTTTAGGTACACCCTGGGGGGTTGGAAGGTGGGGATAAGCCCTTCGAAGCGGATGGGACGCAGCGCCACCTGGAAGGCCAAGAGGACGATCGCAACGACGAAGGTTAGGCGCAACCACAAGCGTGAAGTCAAACTCCACTCCTCCTCAGGTATTCTTCCCCTGGGGGGATCAACGACGGGATACGATCCCGCGACCACCAAGCCCGTCCCATTATATCGGCCACCCTGCGCCCTGTCAACGCAGGAGGTCCTCCGAGTGGATTACTGCGCGATGTAGACCTCGTACCCCTTGGCGCGGAGCTCCTCCGCAAGGCGCTCCGCGTTCACCCTCTCCCTGAAGGCCCCCACCTGGACTTTGTAGGGGGAGGTGGGGGAGATATAGGGCTGATAGCCGTCCTTCCGGAGGCGCGCAGCCATCGCCTCCGCATTCTCCCGCCGCAGGAACGCGCCAACTTGGACACGGTAGAGCCGGGTCTCCTGCTTCGGAGGAGCAGGAGGGGGCCCGATCTGGGCTTGCGTAGTTGGGCCTTCGATCGGCGGGGGAGGAGACGGCGGCAGGGATGGCCGTGCGGGCTCCACGCTGCGCACCTTCGGAGGGGACACGGCGGGCGGCGAAGCGGTCTGCTTCGGTACCATGAAGCCTCCCCCGATAATGTACCCAACATACACAGAAGCACCGAACAGCCCCAGAAGGGCCACGACGGTCAAGACCGCCGGCAGTCGCATCGGGATCTCCTCCCAGGGAGTTCTTTCGCCCCCAGATCTGGGACTCCTCTCTCGTCGGCAGAACCACACTTTCTCCCCTTCGGGAGAGCGCGCGGGGGACCTGGGTTCCTCCGGCGGGCGCTGGCAATCCTTTCACCGACAGAAATCATGCTCCACCGCAGCAACCGGAGCTTCTCCGGTGTCGGGTTTTTGGCGGGGTGACTTAGCGCGATCTGGCCAGGGCGAGGTCGATGGCCTGGATCTGCCTGCGGATCGCGTCACGCTGGAGGGGGGAGAGCTCGAGAGCGTATACCAGGACTTTCCTAGCTTCCTGGAGTTTCCCCTGGGCCTGGTAAGCTGCCCCGAGGGAGATAAGCAGGGCGGGGTTGTGCGGATCCACCTCGAGGCCGGACCGGAAAGCCCCTCCTGCGTCCCCCACCTTCCCCGCGGCGATGTAGGCCCAGCCAAGGTCGAACGCGGTCTCACTATCGTGAGGGTTCAGTGCAAGGGCCCGACGGTAGGCAAAAATGCCTTGTTCGATCCACCGCTCCCGGTCCCGCCGCCACGAGCTCATCGCCATGTAAACCCTCCCGAGCTCCCTGTGGTAGAGGGCGTTCCCCGGTTGCCAGGAGATCGCTCGCCTGAGGGAAGCCGCGGCGGCATCGAGATAGACCTGTTGCTTCAGGGACATCGCCCGCTGGTAGTACAGATCTCCCACGAAGATACGGCCGAAGAAGAGGAAGAGCCCAGCCGGTACGAGCAGGGCGAAAAGCGAATACCGGCGGGGCAATGGGAGGATGAGAGAGTCCCCTTGCCGCATGCGCGGCGGGCTGACGCTACGGGCTCGCGGGTGCAAACGCCGCGGCTGCTGCGGCTGCCGCTGCGGCCACCGCAATGACCAGAGGGGCCACTGGTGCAAGAACGACCGGCGCGACAACGACAGGAACCAGTGCTGCCGAGATCGCTGCCGCCACCGTTGGGTTCGCCAGGATCGCGGCAACCTCCTCTGCCGTCACCAGGGAACCGGCAGGCCCTGCTGTCATGATCCCCCGCTGGGCCAGGAAGTTCACCATCTCCTGGGTAGATGCCCTCACCAGCTGTGCGTCGAGGCGCATGACGTCAACCAGGGTGCGCGCCATCAGCCCTCTGGTGAGCTCGCTCTCCAGGTAGCGCGAGAGCACATTGCCGAGCGGCCGGGAGATGATCCCACGCTCGACGAGCGTCCGAAGGGCATCTGCAGGGACGGGAATGTCGAAACCAGCGGCCCGGGCCAACTTCACCAAGAAACTCCCCACCGTTTCTACCTGGGCCAGGGCAGCTGGCGTGAAGATAAGGGAACTCAGGAGGGCCACCACAACAAGAAGTGCGCCACCCCTCAAGCGACCACCCATCACGGAACACCTCCCGAGAATCGCGACACCCTCGTTCCTGAACAAGATCGAGATGCGTTCCCCTCCAGACATCGGTCCATTTCTTCTGAACAAGAGGTTCTCGTCTTCCCGTTTTCTATTCCTCTCGTTCGAAAGGAGGATTTTTCAAGGGACTCCTTTCCCTCGGTGTGCGGGCTTCTCACTGAACTCCGTCGGATCACTCAAGTTCCGGTGAAACGGGACGATTCCACCATGTGAGGAGAAACGAGGCCTCGCCTCTCCGACAAAGGCAAACCCGGGGCGACCTGGGGACGCAAAGCTCCAGGATCCCGCACCAAGCAGGTGCCGGGTCGGCTGAGCTGCCGAAGAGAGGTGGAGGAGGTGCGTCTTCCAACAGCTTTTGCGGTAGGCATCGCTGTTGCGATGCTTGCCCTGCAGGCCGCGGGTGTCTCCGCGGAGGGTACGATCCCCCAAGAAGTACTCCAGCAGGCGCTTGCAGGCACCGCGATCCCCCTGTGGCTCCAAGCGGAGACCCCCATCGAGGTTCTTCCAGACAGCAACGACGGCATTGTGGCGTTCTACTATCCCTACACCCGTACCATCTACCTCCGCGCGAGTCCCTACCTCCAGCGGGGAGGGAAGTGGGACGTCATCCGCATTGCCGAGGTATTGAGTCACGAGTTCGGGCACAGGTTCCAGCACCTCGCCGCTCCTTTCGGCTCTCCCGCTTGGCAACGGTTTGAATCCCTCACCCCCGCCTTCACCAACGGTCCGAGGGGGGTCAGGTCCTACCAAGTCTGGCAGATGAACCGGGAGGAGGCGTTCGCCGAGGCCTACCGGCAGCTCTACGGGGGGATCGGTGCGAAATCCCCGCCCTTCGTCCCCCTAACCATCACGCCAGCGATCCGCGCATACTTCCAGGAGCTGGATCGCTCTGTGGGACGGTGATCACACGGTCCCGCTGCGCCGGTAAAGGACTTTCGCCACGGCCTCCGTGCGGTTGCGGGTCTGGGTCTTCTTCAGGATCGAGCGCACGTGTGTCTTCACTGTCGTCTCGCTGATGTGGAGCCTCGTGGCGATCTCCTTGTCCGTGGCCCCCTGGGCGATGTGCAGGAGGATCTCCCACTCCCTCTCGCTCAGGCCCTCCGTGCGGGGAGCGCCATCCCGACCGGTGCTCAGGCGGCGCACGAGGCGACGGATGATCTTTGGATGGATGACCGTCCCCCCATCTGCCACCGAGCGAATCACCCGCACGAGGTTCTCCGGGCTGATATCCGTAAGCACGAACCCGCTCGCCCCAACCTCCATCGCCTGCATGACCCGCTCGTCGGGATCTCGCCCGCTGATCAGGACGACCTCTATCTCCGGCACCTCCAGCTTGAGGGTCAGCGTCGTCCCGATGCCACCCAGCGGGGGGAGTTCCATGTTCATGAGGACGATGTGGGGCCTCCGTTCCTTCACCAGGGTAAAGACCTCGTGGGAGGAAGCCGCCTCGCCGACCACCTCAATCCCTCCCTCCCCGTCCAGAACGGCCTTGAGGCCCCTCCGCGTGAGGACCTGGTGATCCGCGATGAGGACCCGGATCGCGTTCATAGCCCTTCTCCCTCAAAAAGCCCCTCGATACGTTCTCTGGAGCAACTTGTGTACCCGCTGTCTAAGTAAACGGACAGAAATGATGCTACACAATCGCTCCTGGAGCTTAGAGCACCCCACAAAACGCTCCGCGTTTTGCGGGGACCCCGCTTAGTACCAGAGATGCTGGCTGGCTCTGAGCCGTTTTGTTAGGCG
>Ga0197143_1001001_pt1 | contig 25717 bp, 20 predicted proteins | sample GBS70_MetaG_FD_148603 | JGI IMG/M metagenome (GOLD analysis project Ga0197143, IMG submission 148603) | Sediment microbial communities from Great Boiling Springs, Gerlach, Nevada, United States - GBS 70_MetaG | ecosystem: Environmental > Aquatic > Thermal springs > Hot (42-90C) > Sediment... | reverse complement strand
CCGTGGCGGAGGTGGCGCGGAGGTAGCGGAGGTGGAAGGGTGGAGGTCCTGCTGCCGCGGTGGGGTCCCAACATGGTCAGCGCGGTGGTGCTGGAGTGGCTCCGGCAGGTGGGGGACCGCGTACACGCCGGGGAGCCCCTGTGCCGGGTGGAGACGGAGAAAATCACCACGGAGGTGGAGGCACCGGCGGCGGGGGTCCTGACGGAAATCTTGGTTCAGCCGGGGGAGGAGGTGGAGGTGGGGACGGTCCTGTGTCGGATCGAGCCCGGCTGACGCCCGGTGGGTGGAGCCGTCTGAGCCACCGCGTTCGACAGCTGAGCAGCACGTGAAAAGACCCCTCCTGAAACCGCGGGAGCGTTCCACAGGCCTGAGTCCCTGCTCGAGCCCCGGTGCCGTCTCCGCGGAGTCCGGGCCGTCCACGGGCGGGCCTGCCCTTGCCCGTGACGCGGTGTTGGCCTCCCCGTACACTGGACGTGAAGAGCTCGGGGTTCGGAGGGATGCCCATGCGCAGGTGGGTGTACATGTTCTGGGAGGGCCACGCCCAGATGCGGGACCTGCTGGGAGGAAAGGGGGCAGGTCTTGCGGAGATGACCCGGATCGGGGTGCCGGTCCCTCCCGGGTTCACCGTCACCACGGAGGCGTGCCGGGAGTACTACCGCCTGGGCCGCCAGTTCCCGCCGGGCCTGTGGGAAGAGGTGTGCGACGCCCTGCGGGAGGTGGAGGAGCGCATGGGCAGGCGGTTCGGGGACCCCGACCAGCCCCTCCTGGTGTCCGTGCGGTCGGGGGCGAAGTTCAGCATGCCCGGGATGATGGACACGGTCCTGAACCTGGGCCTGAACGACCGGACGGTGCGGGGCTTGCAGCGCATGACCCAGAACCCCCGGTTCGCGTACGACGCGTACCGTCGGTTCCTGCAGATGTTCGGGCGCATCGTGCTGGGGGTCCCGGGGGAGAAGTTCGAGGAGGTGTTGGAGGAGTTCAAGCAGCGGGGCGGCCAGCGGCGCCTGGACACCGACCTCACCGCGGAGGAGCTGCAAGAGGTGGTGGGGCGCTTCCAGGCCATCATCCGGGAACAGACGGGCCAAGACTTCCCCCAGGACCCCTACGAGCAGTTGCGCATGGCCATCGCCGCGGTGTTCGGCTCGTGGATGGGCAGGCGGGCGGTGGACTACCGGAGGGTCCACCGCATTCCCGACGACCTGGGTACCGCGGTGAACGTTCAGGCCATGGTGTTCGGGAACCTCGGCTGGGACTCCGCCACGGGGGTGGCCTTCACCCGGAACCCCGCCACCGGGGAAAAGCGGCTGTACGGGGAGTACCTCCCCAACGCCCAGGGGGAGGACGTGGTGGCGGGCATCCGCACCCCGAAACCCCTGGACGAGCTCGCCCGGGAGATGCCGGAGGTGTACCGGCAGTTCGTGGAGGTGGCGGAGCGGCTGGAGCGTCACTACCGAGACGTGCAGGACGTGGAGTTCACCATCGAGCGGGGCAAGCTGTGGATGCTGCAGACCCGGGCGGGCAAGCGTACGGGGGCCGCCGCGGTCCGGATCGCGGTGGACATGGTCCGGGAGGGGCTCATCGACGAGCGCACCGCGGTGCTGCGGGTGGAGCCGGAGCTCTTGGCCCAGCTCCTGCACCCCACCGTGGACGAGGAAGCGCGGCAGGCCGCGCACCAGAACGGCCAGTACCTGACCCGGGGCCTGCCCGCCTCCCCCGGAGCCGCCAGCGGCCGCATGGTCCTGGACCCGGACCGGGCGGAACAGCTGGCCGGATCCGGTGAACCGGTGGTCCTGGTACGCGGCGAGACCACCCCGGAGGACTTCCACGGGATGGTGGCCGCCCGGGCCATCCTCACCGCCCGGGGCGGGATGACCTCCCACGCCGCGGTGGTGGCCCGGGGCATGGGCAAGCCCTGCGTGGTGGGGGCGGAGGAGCTGGTGGTAGACGCCCACGGCCGCACCGTGCGGGCCAACGGCCGTGTGCTGGAAGAGGGGACGTGGATCACCGTGGACGGGAGCACGGGGGAGGTCTTCGTGGGGGTGCTGCCCACCCGGGAGCCCCATTTGAGCGGGGAGTTCGCCACCTTCATGCAGTGGGCGGACCGGTTCCGCAGGCTGGGGGTGCGGGCCAACGCGGACACGCCGAAGGACGCCCGGAAAGCCCGGGAGTTCGGGGCGGAGGGCATCGGGCTGTGCCGCACGGAGCACATGTTCTTCGAGGGCGACCGCATCTACGCCATGCGGGAGATGATCGTGGCCACCACCCCCGAGGAGCGGCGGGCCGCCCTGGCGAAGTTGGAGCCCCTACAGCGGCAGGACTTCGTGGAGATCTTCCGGGTCATGGACGGGTACCCCGTGACCATCCGGACCCTGGACCCGCCGTTGCACGAGTTCCTGCCCGCGGACGAGGAGGCGGTGCAGGAGACTGCGCGCCGCATCGGGGTCAGCCCGGAGGTCCTGCGGCAGAAGGTCGCCCAGCTGCGGGAGTTCAACCCCATGATGGGGCTGCGGGGCTGCCGGCTGGGGATCCTGTACCCGGAGATCACGGAGATGCAGGCCCGGGCCATCTTCGAGGCCGCGGCGGCTTGCCAGGCCGAAGGCGTGCACGTGGAGCCAGAGGTCATGATCCCCCTGGTGTCTGACGTGAACGAACTCCGCCAGCAGGCGGAGATCGTCCGGCGTGTGGCGGAAGAAGTACAGGCCCGCACGGGCCAGCGCCTGCACTACAAGGTCGGCACCATGATCGAGGTCCCCCGGGCCGCTCTGCTGGCGGACCGTGTGGCAGAGGTGGCGGAGTTCTTCAGCTTCGGGACCAACGACCTCACGCAGTTCACCTTCGGGATGAGCCGGGACGACGCGGGCCGCTTCCTGCCCCGCTACCTGGACGCCAAGCTGCTGCCCGAAGACCCCTTCCACGTGCTGGACACGGAGGGAGTGGGACAGCTGGTGAGGACGGGGACGGAGCGGGGGAGGAGCACCCGGCCGGACCTGACGGTGGGGATCTGCGGGGAGCACGGAGGGGAGCCTGCCAGTGTACGGTTCTGCCACGAGGCCGGGCTGGACTACGTGTCGTGCTCGCCGTACCGGGTCCCCATCGCCCGCCTGGCGGCGGCGCAGGCGGCGTTAGGGGACGAGCTCCGGGACCGGTAGACCGCGAGCCGGAGGGTTGGGTGCCGGGGCCGCCTCCCGCGGAAGCACCTCTGCCGGACGAGGCTGAGACCGAGCAACCCGTGTCCCCGGGCACGGGGGCCTGGCCCCGTGTGTCCGTGCAGCTGCCCCGTCCCCTGGTGGCCGGGGTGTTCCTGCGGCGGGTCAACCGGTTCGCCGCGGAAGTCTCCGTGAAAGGGCAGCCCTGGGCGGTGCACCTTCCCAACTCCGGCCGTATGGAGGAGCTCCTGCGGCGGGGCGCGGCGGTGCGGGTGGCGCCCTTCGGGCCTGGGAACCGCGCCACCCGGGGGCGGCTGCTGCTGGTCCGCCACCGGGGCAGGTGGGTGGGGCTGGACAGCCACCTCCCGAACCGGCTGTGGGAGGCGGGCTTGCGCCAAGGAGGGCTTCCTCCCGTGGTGGGGGTCCGCGCCTGGGAGCGGGAGGTGCGGCTGGACGGCGAGCGGGTAGACTTCCGGGTGTACACGTCCCGGGCCGCCTGGTGGGTGGAGACCAAGTCGTGCAACCGGGTGGAGGCCGGGGTGGCGCTGTTCCCGGACGCCCCCACGGCCCGCGGCGCACGCCACCTCCAGCTTCTGGCGCAGGTGGCACGGCAGGGCGGGCGGGCCGCGGTGGTGTGGTTCGTGCAGCGGGACGACGCCCGTTGTCTGAGGGTGGACCGGGACTCAGACCCTGCCTTCGCGTCCGCGGCCGGGGAGGCACGCCGGGCCGGGGTGTCCCTGGTGGCGTACAAGTGTGCGGTGACCCCGCACTCCGTTCAAGTTGTGGGACGCCTGCCCGTCCACACGGGCCGGCGGCACACGGCTTGCTAACCGGTTCTCCGTGACCATGGAGACGTCGGTCGTCCGGAACACCGCGCTCACCGCGGATCGGGCCCAGCTCCTGTGGGAGCTGGTCCGGGTCCTGCACGAGGGCTTGCTGGACGCGGCTTCGCTGCCTCAGCAGCTGGCGGAGGCCCTGTGCCGCCGGGGGAACTTCAAGGGGGTCGCCCTGCTGCTGTTGGACTCCTCGAGCACGGCCCTGGTGGGGGTGGCCCACGCGGGGATCTCCACGAGGTACCCGGCCGGGCGGATCCCGAAGGGCCGAGGGGTGAGCTGGGAGGCGGTGCACAAGCGCCGCTCGGTGTACGTGCCCGACCTGCGGGCAGACCCCAGGGTGTACGTCCCCGGTGGCTCTTTTGAGGAGGCGCTCAGCGGGCTTTTCGTCCCCCTGCGGGGCCGCCAGGGCCCGGTGGGCGTGTTGGTGGTGCATGCCCCCGGCCCCGACGGCATCCCCCCGGAGGACCGCGCCTTCCTGGAGGAAGTAGCTGCGCCTTTGGCCCTGGCCCTGGAGAACGCCCAGCTGTACGACCGGATGGTGAGGGCGGTGGCCCTCTTGTCGGAACTGCTGGAGGTCACCCGGGCTCTGGCCGCAGCGGAGCTGGACGTGGCAGCCCTGTGTCAGCAGGTGGTCGGGGAAGCGGTGCGCTTGGTGCCGGGCGCGGAACGCGCCAGCCTGTCCGTGCGAGAGGGTGACGAGTACGTGTTCGTGGCCGCGGTGGGGTACGACCTGGAAGGCCTGCGGGGGGTCCGGTTCACGGAGGCCGACCGTCTACGCTGGTACGGGCTGGACGAAGCTTCCCTGCTCGCGGGAAAGCCCCGGCTCCTGAGCGGGGAGGAGGCCCGGCGCCGGGCCGGGGCCACACGGCCCGTGCGCGGGGCCGAGGCCATGGACCGGCATGGGGACCTGGACAGCCTCCAGGTGACGCTCGGAGTCCCCATCGTGGTAGACGGCCGGCTGGAGGCGTTTCTGAACCTGGACAGCCACTCCGACCCGGAGGCCTTCACGGAGGAGTCCGTGGAAGTGGCCACCATGTTCGCCCAACAGGTGGCCGCCATCCTCAAGGGCGCCCGGCTGCGGGCCCTGCTGGCGCACCAGGCTACCACGGACGCGCTTACGGGCGTGCACAACCGGAGGTACATGGAGCAGCGCCTGCGGGAGGAGCTGGCCCGGGCGGCGCGGTCCGGGGACCCGGTGTCCTTCGTGCTGTTGGACGTGGTGGGGCTGAAGCGGGTGAACGACACCCTCGGGCACGCCGCGGGGGACCTGGTGCTGCAGGAGGTGGCCGGGCAGCTCCGGTCGGCCATGCGCGCCTCGGACGTGGTGTGCCGGTACGGGGGAGACGAGTTCGCGGTCCTGCTGCCCGAGACGCGGCCGGAGGAAGCCGCGCGGGCGGTGCAGAGGGTCCTGGACGCCCTGGCCCGTCACCCGGGCGTGTGGGGCGAAGGGATTCCTGTGAGCGCGGGAGTGGCGGCGTTTCCGGAGGACGGCCGCGCGCCGGAAGCCCTGGTGTCCACCGCAGACCGGCGGATGTACAGGGCCCGGCGGCTGGGAGTCCGGGTGTGTGGGGAGGGCTAGACCTCCCGGTCCACCCGTGGCAGGGCCTTCGCGGACGGGTACTACCGCGCCACCCGGTAACGGGCCAGCAGCTCGCCCCGGTGTTCCCGTAGCTCTTCCAACTGGAGTCTCGTGTCTACCCCCCCAGGCCCGGACACGATGCGGCCCGCGGGTCCCCCCACGAGGCGGGGAGCGATAGTGAGGAAAAGCTCGTCCACCAGGCCGGCCTCCAGGAGGGCCGCGTTGAGGGTGGGGCCTCCTTCGCACAGGACGCGGCGGACCCCGCGCTCTCCCAGCCAGCGCAGGCAGGCGGCCAGGTCCAGCCGAGGGCCGGGGCAAGGAACCACCTCCGCCACCTCCCGCAGGGCCGCGAGCCGGCCCGCGTCGGCCTGGGAGACCGTGAACACCAGGGGTGGGCGGGCCGGGTCTTGGAACACGCGGCTTTGGGGGTCCAGGTGCAGCCGGGCGCTCACCACGGCCAAGCGGGGCACCGCAGCCAGCCCCCGGGCTGCCCGGCGCCCCTGAGCCTCGGGGCTCAGGCGCGGCGGGCCGTACCCCTCCACCCGCACCGTGCCGGCTCCCACCAGCACCACGTCGCAGTACTCCCGGAGCCTGTGGAAGGCCAGACGGTCCGCTTCGCCGCCCAGGCCGTGGGTGCGCCCGCCCAGGTGGGCCGCTCCGTCCGCGCTGCAGACCATGTTGAGGTAGACCCACGGCCGGCCGCGGGACTCGGGGAACTCCAGGTGCAGGTAGAGGTCCTCCAGGGGCTCCTCCCGGCAGGTAGGGACCAGGACACGCACCCGGTCAGGCAAGTCGGCTCCTCCCACCTCGGTTTCCCGTGGGTTTCCGCGTCCCCGCCGGAGAATCCTTGACAGGGGGGCGGCGGGACCCGGGATAATGCGTGCGCGATGACGAGCGGCAGTTCAGGTAGGCTGCTAGCACGCCGTCCCTCGCCTGCCTGGGGGTCGTCCGGCGCGACCTAGGCCCGGCCGCCCCGGCGCCCTTTGGCGGAGGGGGGCGCCCGGAGGCGAGCCGTGGTCCCTACCGTCCTCGACCCGCAGACCGTCGACGTCGAGCGGCTCCGGTCCCTTTCCCCGCAGGAGCTGGCGGACTTCCTCCTGGCCCTGGAGCCCCCGACCCTGGCCCACCTCGTAGCCCGCCTGGGCCAGGACGCGGTGGCGGAGCTAGTGTCGGAGCTGGACTCCTCCGACGCGGCCCGGCTGCTGCTGAAGCTCAGCCGGGGCCAGGCGGCGGACGTGCTGGAAGAGATGCCCCCAGACGACGCCGCGGACGTCCTGGAGGAGCTTTCCCCCCAGCAGGCGGAGACCCTCCTCACGGAGATGGAGAAGGACCGCGCGCGGGCCCTGAAGGGCCTGCTGGCGTATCCCCCGGGGACCGCGGGCAGCCTCATGACCCCGGAGTGCATCGTGGTCCGGCCGGACCTCACCGCTCAGGAGGCCCTCGCGGTGATCCGCAGGGCCGCGGAGGACGCGGAGACCGTCCACTACGTGTACGTCACGGACCCCGACACCCAGCGCCTGCTGGGCGTGCTGTCCCTGTACCGGCTGGTGTTCAGCCGTCCGGACACCCTGGTGCGGGACCTCATGACCCGGGAGGTGGTCAAAGTCCGGGCGGACGCGCCGCAGGAGGAGGCCGCCCGGCTGGTCCAGCGGCACGACTTCGTGTCCCTGCCCGTGGTGGACGAGCACGACCGGCTGCTGGGCATCATCACCGTGGACGACGTGCTGGACGTCCTGCAGGAGGAGTTCACGGAGGACTACGCGCGGCTGGTGGGCACGGACGCGGAAGCCATGGCCCGCCGGTCGCCCCTGGAGGCCGCGCGCCTGCGCCTGCCGTGGCTGCTGGTGACCCTGGGGGTGGAGCTGTTCGCGGGCGTGGTAATCTCCCGGTTCGACGAGGTCTTGACCCGGGTGATCCTGCTCGCGTCCTTCATGCCCATCATCTCCGCCATCTCCGGCAACGTGGGGCTGCAGGCCGCGGCCATCGTGGTCCGGGGGCTGGACACGGGCCACGTGACCCTGAAAGGATGGTGGGGCGCGGTGCGGAAGGAGCTGGTCACCGCCTTCCTGATGGCGTTGGTGGTGGGCACTGTGCTGGGGTCCATCGGGGTGGTCTGGTCCGGGAAGGCGTCCTTCGGCTTGGTGATCGGGACCGCCCAGATGGCCGCCATGCTCACTGCGGGCCTCATGGGTACCCTGTTCCCTTTGGTGTCCAAGCGGCTGGGCTTCGACCCTGCCACCACCGCGGGACCCTTCGAGACGGCCTTCCAGGACGTGGTGGGGTTTGCGGTGTTCCTGTGGCTGGCTTCGCAGCTCCTGCACTTCCTGACTTGAGGAGGCAGGGTGCCGGTCTACAAGGCGGAGGGTGTGGTGCTGGGCCGGCGCAACCTGGGTGAGGCGGACCGGGTCCTGACCTTGTTCACCCGGGAGTTCGGCCGGCTGCAGGCCAAGGCCAAGGCGGTGCGCCGCACCACCAGCCGCCTGGCGGGCCGCCTGGAGCCCTTCACCCACGCCTCCTTCCTCCTGGCGCGGGGCAAGGCTGTGGACGTGGTGGCGCAGGTGGAGGTGGTGGAGGGCCACGGGCAGCTGAGGGCAGACCTGCGCCGGCTGGGCTACGGGTGGCTGGTGGCGGAGCTTGTGGCCCAGTTGGTGCCCGAGGGAGAACCGCACCCGGAGGTGTTCGGGCTCCTGGTGGAAACCCTGCGCCTGCTGGAGCACGCCGACCCCGCCCTGGCCGCGGTGTGGTGCGGGCTGCGGCTGTTCGGGCAGCTGGGCTACCGGCCTTCCACGGACCGGTGCCCGGTGTGCGGGCGACCCCCCGCACCCAGGGACGTGTGGAGCCCCCGCTTCGGGGGTTTCACGTGTGGGCCCTGTGCCTCCGAGGACCCGCGGGCCGCGCGGCTAGGAGGGGAGGCCGCGGGCGCGGCCCGCTTTCTGCTCCAGGCCTCCGCCCAGGAAGCCGGACACCTGCGGGTTTCCGCCTCTGCCTCGGGGCGGCTGGTGGCCGCGGTGGTGGCGTACGCGGAAGCCCGGGCGGACAGGCCCTTGCGGTCCGCCCGGATCGTCCAGGCCCTGGAAGGCCCGGGACCCCAGGAAACGGACGGCCGGCGTCGAAGGGAGCAAGAGGGCGCGTAGAGGAACTGCGGGCGGCCGGCACAGGCCTACGGTCGGGAGGTGGTTTCGGTGGAAGTGGACCTGGAGAGGGCGAAGCGTGCCCTGGCGGTGGTGGCGGAGGCCCTGAGCCAGTGCCGGGGTGTGATCCGGCAGGACCGGAGCGGGATGCTGCGGATCCGCACGGAGGAGAAGACCATCGAGCTCCCCGTGCTGTGGGCCGCGGCGGGGCTAGTGGCCTTCGCGGTGGCGTCGGTGCTGGCCAGCTGGCCCTCGGGCAAACCGAAGGAGGAGGAGCCTCTGGGGATCGGGTAGCCCGAGACGCCCCGGCGGCGGTCCGGCAGGCCTTTGCAGGCGGCCGCCCGGTTCGTGTAAAGTCAAGCTCCGGAAGAAGGCGAAGACGGTGAGGCGCGGTGGCGCGGCCGAGCAGGGAGCCCGGGACGGGTGGGAGCCGGGCCGGGCGGCCGCCGCGTGGCGCACCGGAGCCGGAGGCTTCAAGCCCGCGGGCGTAGAGCCTCCCGCCTGCCCCCCGTGAGCGGGGCGTAGAGGGCCGGGCCCGAGGCCCGGAACCAGGGTGGGACCGCGGAGATCCTCCGTCCCTGGGCGGAGGATCTCTTCTTTTGGAGGCAGAGCCGTGCTGTTCCAGGAGCTGGTGCTGGCGCTGGACCGGTTCTGGTCCGAGTACGGGTGCGTCCTGGCGCAGCCCTACGACGTGGAGGTGGGCGCGGGCACCAAGCACCCCGCCACCTTCCTCCGGGCGCTGGGCCCCGAGCCGTGGAACGTGGCGTACGTGCAGTTCTCCCGCAGACCCCAGGACGCCCGCTACGGGGACAACCCCAACCGCCTGGGCGCGTACTACCAGTACCAGGTCATCCTCAAGCCCTCCCCCGACGACGTGCAGGACGTGTACCTGCGCAGCCTGGAGCACCTGGGGATCGACCTGCGGGTGCACGACGTGCGGTTCGTGGAGGACGACTGGGAGGACGCGAGCCTGGGGGCCTGGGGAGTGGGCTGGGAGGTCTGGCTGGACGGGATGGAGATCACCCAGTTCACCTACTTCCAGCAGTGCGGAGGCGTGGACTGCCGGCCCGTGTGCGCGGAGATCACCTACGGGCTGGAGCGGCTGTGCATGTACCTGCAGCGGAAGAGCAGCGTGTTCGACCTGGAGTGGGCGCCGGGGGTCACCTACGGCGAGCTCCGGCACCGGGAAGAGGTGGAGTTCTCCCGCTACGGGTTCGAGGTCGCGGACATCGACCGCCTGCGGCTGCTGTTCGAGACCTGCGAACGCGAAGCCCTGGCAGCCCTGGAGGCGGGGCTGGTGCTGCCCGCCCACGACTACGTGCTCAAGTGCTCCCACCTCTTCAACCTCCTGGACGCCCGGGGAGCCCTGAGCGTGAGCGAGCGGGCGGCCCTCATCGGGCGCTGCCGGAGGCTGGCGCGCCAGGTGGCGGAGGGCTACGTGCGACAACGGGAGGAGATGGGGTTTCCCCTGCTGCGGGAGGCGGCCCGTGCCTAACCTGCTCCTGGAGGTCGGCACCGAGGAACTCCCCGCGCGGTTCGTGGAACCCGCCCGCCTCCAGCTGGAGACGAACCTGGGGGAGGCCCTGGTGCGGGAGCGGCTGGAGCCGGCGTTCCTGAAGAGCTGGGCCACGCCCCGGCGTCTGGCGGTGCGCGCGGAAGGGCTCCCCGCCCTCCAGCCCGACGTCTGGCGGGAAGTCCGCGGGCCCGCAGCCCGGGCCGCCTTCGACGCGCAAGGACGGCCCACCGCGGCGGCCCTGGGGTTCGCCCGGAGCCAGGGCGTGCCGGTGGAAGCCCTGGAGGTCCGTTCCACCCCCGCGGGGGAGTATGTCTTCGCCAGGGTCTGCGTCCCCGGGAAGCCCGTGGGGGAGGTCCTGCGGGAGCTGTTGCCCCGGGTGGTCACGTCCCTGAGCTTCCCCAAGACCATGCGGTGGGGCAACCACGACCTGCGGTTCGCCCGGCCCATCCGGTGGCTGGTGGCTTTGCTAGACGACCAGGTGGTCCCCTTCGAGCTGGCGGGGGTCCGGTCGGGACGGTGGACCTACGGCCACCGGCAGCTGGCCCCGGGTCCCCACGAGATCCCCGACGCCACGAGGTACGAGGAGGTGACGCGCCGGGCCTGGGTCATGGCGGACCGCACCAGCCGACGGGAAGAGGTGGTGCGGCAGGTGCAGGCCTGCGCCCGAGAGGCGGAGCTGCCGGAGGAGCTGGTGGACGAGGTCACGGACCTGGTGGAGTGGCCCACCGCCTTCCTCGGCTGGTTCGACCCGCGTTTTCTGGAGCTGCCCGAGCCGGTCCTGGTGACGGTGATGCGGCACCACCAGCGGTACTTCCCCGTCCGCAAGTCCGGAGGGCTGGTGAACGCCTTCGTGGGCGTGCGGAACGGGGACACGGTGGGATTGGACGTGGTGCGGGAGGGCAACGAGTGGGTGCTGCAGGCCAGGCTCGTGGACGCCCGGTTCTTCTACCAGGAGGACCGCAAGCGCAGCCTGGAGGAGTGGGCGCAGAGGTTGGAGTCCGTGACCTTCCACGAGAAGCTCGGCTCCATGAAGGAGAAAACCGACCGGCTGGTGCGGCTCTGCGGCTGGCTGGCGGAGGTCTCTGGCCGGGAACAGGAGCCCGCGCGGCTGGCCGCCCGGATCTGCAAGGCGGACCTCGCGACCCACCTGGTGCGGGAGTTTCCGGAGTTGCAGGGCACGGTGGGGGCGATTTACGCGCGGCTCGACGGGTTCCTGCCGGACGTGTACGAAGCCGTGGACGAGCACTACCGGCCGCGAGGGGCCCGGGACACGCCGCCCCGTACCGAACTGGGCGCCCTCCTGGCCGTGGCGGACCGCGCGGACACCCTGGCGGGCTTCGTGGGGGTGGGCATCCTCCCCACGGGCTCCGCGGACCCGTACGGACTGCGGCGGGCGGCCTCCGCCCTCCTGGACGTCCTGTGCGCACACCGGGATTGGCTGCAGGTGGACCTGGGCCGGCTGGTGGAGGAGGCGTTGCAGGGGTACGGAGCCCGGCCCGACTTCGAGGCCGCGCCCCGGCGGCTCGCGGAGTTCTTGAGCGACCGGGTCCGGGCGTGGCTGCTGGAGCGGGGCTTCGCCCACGACGTGGTGGACGCGGTCCTGGCGTGCTGGCCAGGTCAGGTCCCGGACTTCCTGGACGCCCTGGCGCGGGCGGAGGCGGTGGCGGAGTTCCGGGAAGGGCCGGACTTTCCCGCGGCGTACGAGGCCTTCGACCGCGCCTACCGGATCTGGGACAAGCAGACCCGGCCCGACCTGCCAAGCGGTCTGGACCACCCGGCGGAAGTGGAGTTGGGGAATTTGCTGGAGGCGTGCTGGGTTATGTTAGCACTGGCCCGCGTGGGGCCGAGGGCAGAAAAGGGTTGGTACTCAAGTGTCCTTACCTACCTGGCTCGGCTGCGGGACCCGGTGGCCAAGCTCTTTGACCAGGTACTAGTGAACGACCCGGACCCGCAGGTCCGGGCGCGGCGCCACGCGTTGCTTGCGCAAGTTGTGGCCCTGTGCTGGCAGGTAGCCCACTTCGAGCACCTGGTGGTGGCCCGGGAGGCCTGAGGTGGACCTGAGCCGGATCCGGCTGCGCATCGAGGAGGAAGAGGCCCAGCGGCTCAGCCCCTTCGCGGCCTTGGCCAGGAACTCCCGCGGCCGGGCTCAGCCGGAGCCGGAGGACGACCTGCGCACCTGCTTCCAGCGGGACCGGGACCGCATCGTGCACAGCAAGGCCTTCCGCCGCCTCAAGCACAAGACCCAGGTGTTCCTGTCCCCGGAGGGAGACCACTACCGGACCCGCCTGACCCACACGGTGGAGGTCAGCCAGATCGCCCGCACCATCGCCCGGGCCCTGCGCCTGAACGAGGACCTCACGGAGGCCATCGTCCTCGCCCACGACCTCGGCCACCCGCCCTTCGGCCACGCAGGAGAGGAGGCCTTGGACCAGGCCATGGCCGCCTGGGGCGGGTTCCGGCACTCCCAGCAGAGCCTGCGGGTGGTGGAGCTTCTGGAGCGGCGCAGGCGGTCGGACGGGACCGTGGCGTGGGGCCTGAACCTCACGTGGGAAGTCCGGGACGGGATCGGGGCCCACAGCAAGGGAATGGCGGACCTGGGGACGGAGGACGTAGGGCTCCCGCAGACCCTGGAGGGGCAGGTGGCGCGGGTGGCGGACCGCATCGCCTACGTCCACCACGACATGGACGACGCGGTGCGGGCGGGGCTAGTTCGGGAGGAGGAGATCCCCGGGGAGGTGCGGGAGGTGTTGGGGCCCACCCGGGGCAGGTGGCTGGACACCCTGGTGCGGGACGTGGTGACCTCCAGCGAGGGGCAACCCTGGGTCCGGATGAGCGAGCCCGTCCGCCAGGCCCTGAACCGGCTGAAGGATTTCCTGTTCGAGCGGGTGTATTTGAATCCGCAGGCGAAGGGCGAGGAACCCCGCGCCAAACGCCTGCTCCGCATGCTGTTCGATTATTACCTGGAGCACCTGCAGGAGGTCCCGGAGGAGTACCGGGAGCTGCTGGACCGCGGGGAGGAGCCCCACCGGGTGGTGTGTGACTTCCTCGCGGGCATGACGGACCGGTACGCGGTCCGCAAGGCGGAGCAGCTGTTCTTGCCCAAGAGCTGGGAACTCTGAGTCCCGCGCCGGGTGGCGCAGACGGGAGGTGAGCGCCTTGGACGTGACGTGGTGGGCACCCCTGGCAGGGGTGGTGAGCCTGGTGTACGCGGGCTACCTGGCGGCTTCCGTGACCCGCCGGGAGGTGGGCACCGCGCAGATGCGGGACCTCATGGACGCCATCCACGAGGGCGCCATGGCCTTTCTGCGCCGCGAGTACCGCGCCATCGCGGTGTTCGTGGGGGTGCTGTTCGTGATCCTGGCGGCGCCCGGGCTGGTGCCCCAGATCACCCCGCAGACCGCGGTGTGCTTCGTCCTGGGAGCCGCCTGCTCCATTCTGGCGGGGTTCTTCGGCATGCAGATCGCCACCCGAGCCAACGCCCGCACCGCCCACGGGGCCCGCAGTGGTCTGGCGGAGGCCATGCGGGTGGCCTTCCCGGGTGGCGCGGTGATGGGCATGACCGTGGTGGGGCTGGGGATCCTGGGTGTGGGGCTCCTGTACCTGTGGCTGCGGGACCCCAACCAGGTGATCGGGTTCTCCCTGGGCGCGTCCTCCGTGGCGCTGTTCGCGCGCGTGGGAGGTGGCATCTACACCAAGGGCGCGGACGTGGGGGCGGACCTGGTGGGGAAAGTGGAGGCGGGAATCCCGGAGGATGACCCCCGGAACCCCGCGGTGATCGCGGACGCGGTGGGCGACAACGTGGGGGACGTGGCCGGGATGGGCGCGGACCTGTTCGAGTCGTACGTGGGGTCCGTGATCGCGGGGCTGGCCATCGGCTTGGCCCAGCACGGAGCCCGGGGCGCGGGCCTGAGCCTGGCCCTGGCCGCGGTGGGCGTGCTGTCCGCCATCCTGGGCACCTTCTTCGTCCGTGCCGGGGGCGGACGCAACCCCCAGGCGGCCCTGCGGGCCGGGACCTTCGCGTCCGCGGCCTTCATGCTGGTGGGCTCCTTCCTCGTGACCCAGGCCCTGTTCGGTGACCTGCGGGCCTTCTGGGCCACCGCGGTGGGCCTCGCGAGCGGGATCGTCATCGGCCTGGTGGCGGAGTACTACACCTCCGGGCGGGAGGTACAGAAGCTGGCGGAGTCCGCGCGGACCGGCCCCGCCACGGTGATCATCGCGGGCACCGCCCTGGGCATGCTGAGCAGCGTGGTCCCCTTGGTGGTCATCGCCCTGTCCACCATCGTGGCGTTCCGGCTCGCGGACTTCTTCGGCATCGCCCTGGCGGCCATCGGGATGCTGTCCATCACGGGGATGACGGTGTCCGTGGACGCCTACGGGCCCATCGCGGACAACTCCGCGGGCATCGCGGAGATGGCGGGCCTGGGCCAGGACGTGCGGGGCATCGCGGACCAGCTGGACGCCGCGGGGAACACCACCGCGGCCATCGCCAAGGGCTTCGCCATCGGGTCCGCGGCCCTCACGGCCCTGGCGCTGTTCTTCTTCTACCGGCAGGCGGTGGGGCTGGAGGCCATCAACATCATGGACCCGGACGTGACCGCGGGGCTGTTCATCGGGGGCATCGTGCCCTTTTTGTTCGCGGCCCTGGCCATGCGGGCGGTGGGCCGTACCGCGGAGCTCATGGTGCAGGAGGTCCGCCGCCAGTTCCGGGAGATCCCGGGCCTGCTGGAGGGCCGGGCCCGGCCGGAGTACGCGCGGTGCGTGGACATCGCCACCGCGGGAGCCCTGCGGGAGATGATCACACCCGGCCTTTCCGCGGTGGCCATCCCCTTGGTGGTGGGGTTTGCGCTGGGCAAGGAGGCCCTGGGAGGGCTGCTGGGCGGCGCCATCGTCACCGGGGTGCCCCTGGCCCTGTACCTCGCGAACAGCGGAGGGGCGTGGGACAACGCAAAGAAGTTCATCGAGGAAGGCCACCTCGGGGGCAAGGGTTCCGACGCCCACAAGGCCGCGGTCATCGGGGACACGGTGGGAGACCCGTACAAGGACACCGCGGGCCCCTCCCTCAACATCCTCATCAAGCTCATGACCGTGGTGGCCCTGGTGTTCGCCCCGCTCTTCCGCTGAGGGAGACGGCCGGGCGGGCCGGGGTTGCCTGCCCGGCCTCACGGTGCGAACATAGATTCGCCTATGGCCGGCCGGGCTGCCCGGGAGCTGGTACGGAGCCGCACGGACATCGTGGAGTTGGTGTCCGCGTACGTGACCCTGCGCAAGCAGGGGAGGCGGTACGTGGGGCTGTGCCCCTTCCACAGCGAGAAGACCCCCAGCTTCACCGTGGACCGCGACCGCGGCCTGTTTTACTGCTTCGGGTGCGGGGCCGGGGGGGACGTGTTCGAGTTCCTCATGCGCGCCCACGGCCTGTCCTTCCCGGAGGCCTTGCGGGAACTGGCACGGCGGGCCGGGGTGCCCTTGGACGAACCCCAGGAGAAGCGCGGGGAGTGGGAGCGGTGGCTGCGGGCAGTGGACGGGGCGGCCACGTTTTTCGAGCGTTCCCTGCACCACCCTGAAGCCGGCCGGGCGGGACGGGAGTATCTGGAACGGCGCGGGGTGGACCCCGCCACCGCCCGCCGCTTCCGCCTGGGGTACGCGCCGGACGGGTGGGACCACCTCCTCCGGTACCTCACCCACCACGGGTACGAGCCCCAGCTGCTGGAACGCCTGGGGTTGGTGCACCCCCGCCCGGAAGGAGGCTGGTACGACGTCTTCCGACACCGGTTGATGTTCCCCATCTTCGACCCCCAGGGACGCCCCGTGGCCTTCGGGGGCCGGGTCCTGCGGGACGCGGACCACCCCAAGTACCTGAACTCCCGGGACAGTCCCCTGTTCGCGAAGGGCAGGACCTTGTACGGGCTGCACCTGGCCCGGGAGGCGGTGCAGCGGGCCGGACGGGCGGTGGTGGTGGAAGGCTACATGGACCTCGTCAGCTGCCACCAGTACGGCGTGCAGGAGACGGTGGCGACCCTGGGCACCGCCCTGACCGCGGAGCAGGCGTCCCTCCTCCGGCGCTACTGCCAGGAGGTGGTGCTGGTGTACGACTCCGACGAGGCCGGCCGCCGTGCGGTGGAGCGGGCCCTGCCCGTGCTGGAGGAGGCCGGGCTGGTGGCCCGCGCGGCGGTCCTGCCCGAGGGCCTGGACCCGGACGGATTCTTGCGCAAACACGGCCGCGAGGAGTTCCTGCGGCGGGTGGACGCGGCGGTCCCCGCGGTGCGCTTCGCCGTGGAGTCCAGCCTCCGGCGCCACCCCCTGACCCCGGAAGGAAAAGCCCGGGTCGTGGACGAACTCCTCCCTTTGATCGCCAGCATCCGCCACGACGTCGCTCGGTCCGAGCACATCGCCCAGCTGAGCCAGCGTCTGGGAGTTCCCGAGGATGCGGTGCGGGCTCGCCTGCGCGCCCTGCGGCGGCACCAGGCGCGCCCCGGCCCAGATCCGGTGCGGGCGGCCGCTGCGGGAGGGGCGGAGTGGCTGGCCGAGCAGCACCTGCTGCAGCGGATGCTGGACGACGAGGAGGCCCGGGTGCGGCTGGCCCAGGCCTTGCGGGAGGAGGACTTCGCAGACCCCGTGCACCGGGAGATCTTCGGGGTCCTGTGCCGCACCGGCGACGTGCACGCGGTCCGGGAGGCGGTCTCCGAGGCCGCCCGCGGGGTGGTCCACGGCCTGTGGTTCGGGCCCCGCCCGCCCCGGCCCGACGAGGCAGGGTGGCTAGCCCGGATCCGGGCGGAGCAGCGGCGGCGTCGCCGGGAGGCCCTGGTGGCGGAGATCGCCCGGGCGGAGCGGGAAGGCGACCTGGACCGGGTCCGGGCGGTCCAGGAGGAGTTGAAGGCCCTGGCGGAGTAGCGGGAGGAAGCCGGGCCCTCCCGTCGTTGTACGTAACGTGGACGTCGGGAGTCCCCCCGGAACAAGGGAGCGTCGGAGTTCATGGCACGGGAGAAGGCGCAGCGCGCGGTACCCCCGCGGAAGAAGCCCGTGGTGGACGTGCGGCCCCTCAGCGAGGACCTCTCGCCGGAGCTGCGGGAGCTCATCGAGCTGGGCCGCAAGAAGGGCTTTTTGCTGTACGACGAGATCGTGAAGGCCATCCCCGCGGTGGAGCAGAACACGGAGGAGAGCGAGCGGGTGTTCAACCTCCTCCAGGAGATGGAGATCGCGGTCAAGGACACGGAAGAGGAGGAGGAGGAGCAGGAGAAGGCCACGGAGCTGGAGCCCCTGGAGGGCATCTCCATCGACGACCCGGTCCGCATGTACCTGAAGGAGATCGGCCGGGTCCCCCTGCTCACGGCCCAGGAGGAGGTGGAGCTGGCCAAGCGCATGGAGCGCGGGGACGAGGAGGCCAAGCGGAAGTTGATCGAGGCCAACCTGCGCCTGGTGGTGGCCATCGCGAAGAAGTACGTGGGCCGGGGCATGCTGTTTTTGGACCTCATCCAGGAGGGCAACCTGGGGCTCATCCGGGCCGTGGAGAAGTTCGACTGGCGGAAGGGCTTCAAGTTCAGCACCTACGCCACCTGGTGGATCCGGCAGGCCATCACCCGGGCCCTGGCGGACCAGGCCCGCACCATCCGCATCCCCGTGCACATGGTGGAGACCATCAACAAGCTGGTGCGGGTCTCGCGGCAGCTCCTGCAGCAGAAGGGCCGGGAGCCAACTCCGGAGGAGATCGCGGAGGAGATGAAGCTGCCCGTGGAGCGGGTCCGGGAGATCATGAAGATCGCCCAGGAGCCCATCTCCCTGGAGACCCCCATCGGGGAAGAGGAGGACAGCCACCTGGGGGACTTCATCGAGGACGCGGAGGCCCTGGCCCCCGCGGAAGCGGCCAGCTACACCATGCTGAAGGAGCAGCTGGAGGGGGTCCTGGAGACCCTGACCGCCCGCGAGCGCAACGTGCTGAAGCTGCGGTTCGGCCTGGAGGACGGACGGCCCCGGACCCTGGAAGAGGTGGGCCGGGAGTTCGGGGTGACCCGGGAGCGCATCCGGCAGATCGAGGCCAAGGCCCTGCGCAAGCTCCGCCACCCCTCCCGCAGCAAGCGCCTGAAGGACTTCATCGAGTAGCCGGGGTCCCGCACCGGAGGAGCCCGTGAGAGGAGAGATCAAGGACCCGAGCCTCGCGCCCGCGGGGGTGCTGCGGGTGGAGTGGGCGGACGGCCAGATGCCGGTCCTGCGTCGCATCCGGGAGCGGTTCGCCCGGGAGCGTCCCCTGGAGGGCCTGCGGGTGGCGGCCTGCCTGCACGTGACCACAGAGACCGCGAACCTGGTGCGGACCCTGGTTGCCGGTGGGGCGCAGGTAGCCCTGTGCGCCAGCAACCCCCTGTCCACCCAGGACGAGGTGGCCGCGGCCCTGGTGGCGGAGTACGGCATCCCCACGTACGCGGTGCGGGGCGAGGACCGGGAGACGTACTACCGCCACATCCAGCAGGTGCTGGACACCCGTCCCCACCTGACCCTGGACGACGGCGCGGACTTGGTCACCACCCTGCACCGGGAACGGACGGACCTGCTGTCGGAGGTCCGGGGCGGGACGGAGGAGACCACCACGGGGGTCATCCGTCTGCGGGCCATGGCGAAGGCGAAAGCCCTGCGGTACCCCATCGTGGCGGTAAACGACGCCAAGACCAAGCACTGGTTTGACAACCGCTACGGCACGGGGCAGTCCGCGGTGGACGGGATCCTGCGGGCCACCAACCTCCTCCTGGCGGGCCGCACCGTGGTGGTCTGCGGGTACGGGAGCTGCGGCCGCGGGGTGGCGGCCCGGGCCCGGGGCATGGGGGCCCACGTGGTGGTCACGGAGGTGGACGCCCTGGCAGCCCTGGAGGCGGTGATGGACGGCTTCCCCGTGCTCCCCATGGCGGAGGCGGCGCCCCGCGGAGAGGTGTTCGTCACCGTGACGGGCAACCGGGACGTGATCCGGCGGGAGCACTTCGAGGTGATGCGGGACGGCGCGGTGCTGGCCAACGCCGGCCACTTCGACGTGGAAATCGACGTGGCCGCCCTGCGGGAGTTGAGCACCCGGTACCGGAAGGTGCGGGAGCACGTGGAGGAGTTCACCCTGCGGGACGGCCGGCGCCTGTACCTGCTGGCGGAAGGCCGGCTCGTGAACCTGGCCGCCGCAGAGGGCCACCCCGCGGCGGTGATGGACATGTCCTTTGCCAACCAGGCCCTGTGCGTGGAGTGGCTGGCGCGTTCCGCGGGCGAGCTGGACGCCCAGGTGTACCCCGTGCCGGACTTCATCGACCGGCAGGTGGCTTCCCTCAAGCTGGAGGCCATGGGGGTGCGCATCGACGAGCTCACCCCGGAGCAGCGGCGGTACCTGGAGTCGTGGGAAGAGGGGACCTGAGGCGTGCGGCTGGGCGTGGTCTTCCCGCAGACGGAGATCGGGAATGACCCAGGTGTCCTCCGGGACTTTGCCCAGACCGCGGAGGACCTCGGCTACCATTACCTGCTGGCCTACGACCACGTGGTAGGAGCCCACCCCGACCGGCTGAGGGACCTGGGCCGGGAGCCTCCCTACACCTACCAGTCCCCCTTTCACGAGCCCTTCGTGCTGTTCGGGTTCTTCGCCGCGGTGACCTCGAAGCTGGAGCTCGCCACGGGGATCGTGATCCTGCCACAGCGGCAGACGGTCCTGGTGGCCAAGCAGGCCGCGGAGGTGGACGTGCTCAGCCGCGGTCGGCTGCGTCTGGGCGTGGGACTGGGCTGGAACCCCGTGGAGTACGAGGCCCTGGGCGAGAACTTCCGGAACCGCGGCCGCCGCGTGGAGGAGCAGGTCGCCCTGTTGCGGCTGCTGTGGACGCGAGAGCTGGTGGACTTCGAGGGCCGCTACCACCGAGTCCGCGGCGCGGGGATCAACCCTTTACCCGTGCAGCGGCCCATCCCCGTATGGATGGGCGGGTCCGCGGAACCCGCCCTGCGGAGGATCGCCCGGATCGCGGACGGCTGGATTTCCCAGCTGGCTCCCGGCCCGCAGGCGGCGGAGGTGCTGGACCGGGTACGGACCTACGTCCGCGAGGCGGGGCGCGACCCCGCAGCCTTCGGGGTCGAGGGGCGCCTGCACCTGGGAACCACCCCACAGGAGTCCTGGCCGCGGGCGGTGGAGACGTGGCAGCGTCTGGGCGGCACGCACCTGGCGGTGAACACCATGCGCAGCGGCCTGAAGAGTCCGGACCAGCACGTGGCGGCCCTCCGCCGCTTCCGGGACGCGGTCCGGCATCTGGTCTAGACCACCCCAAAAATCGCGGAGCGATTTTTGGGGACCCCGGTCCCCCTCCGCTGGAGGGGTTTTCCAGGAACGCTCCTAGAGCCTGCGTGCAAAATCCCGCCGCTTGTGCGTTTACCCGGGTGGGATGGCGGGACTCCTGCGGCCGCTGGTGCAAGCCCTGCGCCCCTGGGGCCAGGCGGTCCTGGACCTCCTGTTCCCACCCCGGTGCCAGGTGTGTGGACAGGCGGACGCATTCCCTCTGTGCGGGACGTGCTGGGCACGCTTTCCGAGGATCGCAAGGCCGGTGTGCGAGATGTGCGGCCGGCCCCTGCGGGGCCCTCCGGACCTGGCCTTCACCTGCGTCCCCTGCCGTCACCGGAGGGATCCGCTGAGAGTCCGGGCCTTCGGGCGCTACGAGGGCGCCCTGCGGGAGGCCGTGCACGCCCTGAAGTACCGGGGCAAGCTGGGCCTGGTCGAACCCCTGGGCCGGGGGCTGGCGGAGGTGGTGGCGCAGGAGCCCCGGCTGTCCGGGGTGGACGCGGTGGTGCCCGTGCCCCTCCACCCCCGGCGCGAGGCGCAGCGAGGGTTCAACCAGGCGGAGGAGCTGGCGCGGGTGGTGTCCGCAGATCTCGGCCGCCCCGTGCGGAGGTTCCTGGTGCGGCTGCGGGACACGCCCTCGCAGACGGAGCTGGACGAGGACCAGCGCAGGCGGAACGTCCGGAATGCGTTCGCCGTACGCGGGCGCGTGGGCGGGTTACGCCTGCTGCTGGTGGACGACGTGGTCACCACCGGCAGCACCCTGAAAGAGTGCGCCGCGGCCCTGCGGGCGGCGGGGGCACAAGAGGTGTGCGCGGTGGCGGTGGCCATGGTGGTGCCGGACCCCTGACGGACAGCCGTTGCGCGGGAGAGGCTCAGCCGGAGAAACGGAGGGGCGGGAGCTCCAGCACCGTGCGCAGCCCGGGAGGCGCAGCGCGCACGAGGGGCAGGGCGTTGGCCACCAGGGCGCAGGTGGCGATGTCCCCGTGCAGGCCTCCGGGGATCTCCGCCACGAAGGAGGGCTCGCCCTCGACCCGCACGCGGTCCACGGGGTCTTCCAGGTCCACGGCCATGGTCAGGTCCAGGCGGATGCGTTCCTCGCCGTCCACCAGAGCCCGAGCTTCCTGCCGGAGCCCCTCCACCCGGCCGTCCCGGAGCACAGGCCGCACCTGGTCCGCGATGGCGTCCACGGTCCAGCCCAAGGCAGCAGCGATCATGGCCACGGACTCAGGCAGCCCCACGTGTCCCACCACCCCCGCCGCCACCCCCGCGTGGAACTCTTCCTCGGTGAGGCCCACCCCGACCTTCTGTTGAAGGGGTAGCCTGCGGGCGCGCACGTCCACCCTGCGTTCCACCACCAGGCGCCGGACCACGCGGCAGGGCGCGGTGAGCAACACGGGCAACAGGTCCATGGCGAACCCGGGGTTCACCCCTACCGCGGTGACCGTGACGCCGGCCTGCTGCGCGGCCTCGTGGATCCGACGGGCGCTGGCCGCGTGGTGGAACCACGGGTAGCTGAGCTCCTCACAGGTGGACACCACGTCCACCCCGAACTCCAGCAGTTCCAGCAGCTGCGCCTCGACCTGGGCCAGCCGCGACTGGGTCGCGTGGACCACCACGTCCGCTCCTCGGGCCACTCCGGGGTCCGGGGTGACCACCACCCCCACGGGCTCGGTGTCCAAGAGCTCGCCCAGGTCCCGGCCCTGTTTGTCGGGGGCCACGTCCACCGCGCCCACCAGCTGCAAGCCGGGCCGCTCCAGGAGGATGCGCGCCACGCCCAGCCCGATGGGGCCCAACCCGTACTGGACCACCCGCATCGGCGCCCGCAAGTCTCGGTGTCGACTCCTCTGGGCCAGTATACCGTGGGTGCACCAGGGCCTCGTGGGGGCGGGTCTGCGAAGTTCCCGGGGAAGCCCGCGACGCCAGGGAACCGCGGGGGCGGCGGCGAAAGCAGCAGCCTGTGAGCGGCCTCGCGGTGGTAGCCATCGGTGGGAACTCGCTGTTGCGGGACGAGCGGGACGTCTCCGTGGCGGCGGAAAGGGAAGCCCTCCGGGAGACCGCAGACCAGCTGGCGCAGCTGGTGGCGGACGGCTGGCGGCTGGTGATCACCCACGGAAACGGGCCGCAGGTGGGGTTCAACCTGCTCCGGGCGGAGCTGGCGGCCAAGGCAGGGCTCCTGCCACGCCTGCCCCTGGACGTGCTGGACGCCCAGACCCAGGGCAGCATCGGCTACCTCATCCAGGAAAGCCTGGAACGGGCCTTCCTGCGGCCGGGCGTACGCCGGCCGGTGGCGGTGGTGGTGACCCGGGTGGTGGTGGATCCCCACGACCCTGCCTTTGAAAACCCCACCAAACCCGTGGGTCCTTACTATACCGAGGAAGAAGCCCGCAAGCTGGAACGCGAAGAGGGCTGGCGGCTGGTCCGGCAGCCGCAGGGCTGGCGGCGCGTGGTGCCCTCGCCGAGGCCCTTGGAAGTCTTGGAGCTGGGCGCCATCCGGGTTCTACTGCAGGAGGGCTACATCGTGATCGGGGCGGGCGGGGGAGGCATCCCCGTGGTCCCGCAGCCGGACGGGACGTACCGGGGCGTGGAGGCGGTGGTGGACAAGGACTTGGCCTCCGCCCTGCTGGCGGAGGCCTTCGACGCGGACCTGTTCCTGATCTCCACAGGGGTGGAGCGGGTGGCCGTCCACTTCGGCACACCCCAACAGCGCTGGCTGGACCGCGTGCGCGCCCCCGAACTGGAGGCATACTTGCAAGAGGGCCACTTCCCACCGGGGAGCATGGGGCCGAAGGTGGAGGCGGTGCTGCGGTACCTGCGGGCAGGCGGCCGGCGAGCGGCCATCACCGTCCCCGGCTTCTTACGCGCGGCGGCCCGGGGCGAGGCGGGGACGCAGGTGGTACCGTGAGGATGTCAGACCACCAGGAGGTGGCCATGGAAGCGGTGTTGTCTGCGGTGGCCTCACGGCTCGGTACGGAGACGGCCTTCGAGGTCCTGAGCCGCGCCCGGGCCCTGGAGCGGCAGGGCCGGTCCGTGGTGCACCTGGAGATCGGGGAGCCGGACTTCGACACCCCGCCACACGTGGTGGAGGCGGCGGTTCGGGCCCTCCGGGAGGGGCACACCCACTACACGCCCTCCGCGGGGATCCTAGACCTGCGGGAGGCGGTGGCCCGGTACGTGGCCCGCACCCGGGGCATTCCGGTGGATCCCGCGGAAGTGGTGGTGACCCCGGGCGGCAAGCCCGTGATGGCTTTCGTGGTCCTCGCCCTGGTGGACCCTGGGGACGAGGTGGTCTACCCCGACCCCGGTTTCCCCATCTACGAGTCCTTGGTGCGGTGGGTGGGGGCCACCCCAAGGCCCCTGCGCCTACGGGAGGAGCGGGGCTTCCGGGTAGACCCCGAGGAGCTGGCGGCCCTGGTGGGACCCAAGACCAAGCTGGTGATCCTCAACTCCCCCCACAACCCCTGCGGTTCTGTGCTGTCCCGGCAGGACCTGGAGGCGGTGGCGGAGGTGTGCTTGCGGTCCCGGACCTGGGTGCTGTCCGACGAGATCTACAGCCGCATCCTCTACGACGTGGAACACCACAGCATCGCCGCCCTGCCGGGCATGCGGCAACGCACCGTGATCCTGGACGGGTTCAGCAAGACCTACGCCATGACCGGGTGGCGGCTGGGGTACGGCGTCATGCCCGCGAAGCTCGCGGAGGCGGTGACGCGGTTTGCGGTGAACGTGTACTCGTGTCCCGCGGCCTTCACGCAGGTGGCGGGGATCGCGGCCCTCGAGGGGCCCCAGGAGGCCGTGGACGCCATGGTGGCGGAGTTCCGGCGCCGGCGCGACCGAGTGGTGGCGGGCCTCAACGCCATCGACGGAATCCGGTGCACCACGCCCCAGGGCGCCTTCTACGCCTTCCCCAACGTCAGCCAGCTGGACCCGGAGGGCCGGGCCTTCGCGGACTACCTGCTGGAGGAGGCAGGGGTGGCGGTGCTGAGCGGGACCGCCTTCGGCCCCGGCGGCCGGGGCTACCTGCGCATCTCGTACGCCACCAGCCTGCAGAACCTGGAGGTGGCTTTGGAACGCATCGCGGCCGCGGCCCGGGCCTTCCGACGCCGGTAGGTGCGCGGCCGGAAAACGGTGGCGCAAGGGGCCTTTCCAGCCCGGGCTCCTCGTGGGCGGGTCTTGTGGCACGGTTGTTGCTGAGAGGGGCGGTGTGGGCCAGGACTCCCTCGGCCAAGCCAAGCGGCGCGCGTACCTGGTGGCGCACGCGGTGACCTTCCCCGCCCTGGCCGCGGTGTGGGCGGTGCGGGCGGAGGCAGACGGCTTCGTGCGGTGGGGCTACCCGGTCTTGGCCGCCTTCCTGGTGTGGACCCTGTACGGCCTCCTGTCGGCCCGGATCCCCCTGCGGAGGATGGAGCGCGCCTTTTTTGCTTTCCTCTCCGTCTGGGCCCTGGCCTACCTGGCCCACAGCCTGTACGGACTCCCGAGCCCGGAAAGGGCGCGCCAGGAACTTTCCGAGGGGCTCCTGCCAGTGCTGGCCAGCCTGTGCGTGCTGGCCCACATGTTCTTCGACCCCAAGCCTGCGGCGCGGCTTTCCGCGGTGCTCCTGGGAGCGGCGGCCCTGTTGGCCGTCCCCGCGGTGGTGGGCGCCTGGGGGCAGCCTGCGTCCGGTCCCCTCGTCCTCTCCTTCCTCCGGCTGGAGGCCTTCGTGGTGGCGCTAGCCGCGTGGCTGTACGCCGTGGCCCTGGTGAAGGACCGTTTGGCGGAGGAGCGGGTGGCTTCCGGCACCGACGCCCTCACGGGGCTGCTGAACCGGAGGGGGCTGTACCGGGCCTTCGACGTGGAAGTGGAGCGGGCCCGGCGCTACGGGCACCCCCTGGCCGCGATCCTGTTCGACCTGGACCACTTCAAGCAGGTGAACGACCGCCTCGGGCACGCCGCGGGAGACCGGCTGTTGAGGGCGGTGGCGCAAGAAGTCCGCAGGACCCTGCGTCCCACAGACCTCTTGGGGCGCTGGGGCGGGGAGGAGTTCGTGGTGCTCCTCCCGGAAACGGGCCTGCCGAGCGCCGTGGAGGTGGCGGAACGCCTGCGGTACCTGCTGGCCGGGATACCGTGGGAGACAGGCTCCCTCACCGCGAGCTTCGGGGTGGCGGAGTGCACGGCCACGGACAACCTCGGGGCTCTGCTCCGCCGCGCGGACCGAGCCCTGTACGAGGCCAAGCGCCTGGGGAGGAACCGGGTGGTG
>Ga0197143_1000998_pt1 | contig 25819 bp, 26 predicted proteins | sample GBS70_MetaG_FD_148603 | JGI IMG/M metagenome (GOLD analysis project Ga0197143, IMG submission 148603) | Sediment microbial communities from Great Boiling Springs, Gerlach, Nevada, United States - GBS 70_MetaG | ecosystem: Environmental > Aquatic > Thermal springs > Hot (42-90C) > Sediment... | reverse complement strand
TACCTGGTCCGGAGCGCCTCCGGCGCTGCCCATCGATTGCAGGTGTCGGGTGACGGTCGAGCGGTCGACTTTAAGCCAGCCTCACAGAGCTGGGGGGCAGTCCAGATCCGATCCTGGGCTAAAAGTTCGTTTCTGACATAACGTGCACAGCACGTTATGTCAGAAACCCTTCGACCGGGGCTGCGCCAGCCGCGGCCCGCAAAGCGGGCGCCGCCGAAGGCGGCTCGGCGCCCGCTTTGCGGGCCGCCGTCGGCCGGGCCTACGTTTTCGCCTTCGCCGGCCCGGCCGGGGAGGGGACGAAGGTGGCCGTCCAGGTCCCGCCGGGGCGGGGGCCCTTCTACGTCTGGCCGGCGGACCGGCCGGACCTGGCCCTGCCCGGGGGCGCCCAGGTGCTGGGGGCCGCCGCCGTCCGGGTCGGGCCGGCCCCCGGGGAGGCGTGGCTTCAGCTTCCGGCCCGGGACGGCGTCTTCTAGGCCGTAAGCTTCCCGGATATTTAAGCGTGTGGCAGGTTTTCCGCCTCGGGTACCCTGAGGTTCCGGCGCCGGGGTCGGCCGGGCGGCTGCTGGCCCTGCTGGAGGCGCTGCCCCTGCCGGCCGGCTTCGAGCTTTGGGGCGGCCCCGACGGGGTGGAGGTCCGGCTGCTCGTGGCCGGGGGCTCGGGCCGGCCGCCGCCGGCTTTGCCGGCCCTGCTGCGCCACCAGTTCCGGGTGGAGCCGGCCCCGCCGGCGGAGGCCGGCCGCTGGGTTCCCCTCCGGCCGGCGGGGGTCTTCCCCGAGTGGGCCGGCGAGGACCTTTTCACGGCGGCCGTGGGGGCCCTCGGGCCCGGGGACGGCCTGCGCATCACCCTGTGGGCCGGGGACGGCCGGCTCCGGCGCCGCCTTCTGGCGGCGGCCGCCGGGGAGGCCGGCGCCGGCGGGGCGCTCCTTTACGTCGGGCCGGGGCTGGCGGGCCTGGGCCTGCTGGTGGGGACGGCCCTGGGCCTGGCGGTCCCGGGGGCGGCCCTCCTCCTGCTGGGGGCGGCCGCGGCCGGCCTGGGGGTGAGGGACCGGCTGGAAGAGGCGGCCCTGCGGGAGCTCGGGCCGGAGCGGCTGCGGGAGCTGGCGGGGGCCCGGCTCTTCCGGGCCCAGGCGGCCGCGGCCGGCCGGGCCTCCCTGCCGGGGTTCCGGCCGGCCGGCCGAGCCGGCGCCTTTCCCCTGCCGGCGGGGTACCTGGCGGCTTTGCTTTCGCCGCCGGAGGGCGCGCCGGCGGCGGCGCTGCTGGCGCCGGCCTCCCGCCAAGAGGTGCCGGCGCCGCCCCCGGCCCCGGCCTACCGGCGGGCCCGCTACCGGGTGGGCCGGGCGGCGGCCGGGGACGCCCCCGTCGGGCTGGAGCCGGAGGCGCACCTGGCGGTGGTGGGCGCCTCCCGGACGGGGAAATCTTCCCTGGTCTACCGGCTCATCGAGGGCAGTTCTCCGACCGGGCCGGCCGCTGGGAGTACCAGTGGACCACCGAGGTGGTCTCCCCCATCTGGTCGAAACTTATGGCCGTCATGCAGGCCGGCTGGGTGCACGCCTGTCTGCACCTTCCGGAGTTTCTGCCCCTTGGGGAGCTCATCCGACGCCGGAGCTGGTTCATCGTCCGGGCGGATACCGGCCGGCTGGGGCCGATCCCGGCCCGGATCCTGGCGGCGGTGGTGTACGGGCTGTTTGAGGCGGCCTTCCGGCGGACGGCCACGGCGGCCCGGTCCATCCCCTACGTGGTGGCGGTGGACGAGCTGGGGGAGGTGGGGGCCGGGCTGGAGCTGGAGACGGCCCTGGCCACCGGGGCGAAGTTCGGGCTGTGGGTCTGGGCGGTGGCCCGCTCCCTGGCGGGGCTTAGGGCCGATGACGCCCTCAAGGGGGTGGGGGAGGCGCTGCTGGCCAACACCTCGGCCCAGGCGGTCTTCCGGCCGTCGGCCGGGGACCAGGAGCTTGTGGAGGCCCTGCTGGGGCTTAAACTCCGCTACGGGGCCCACACCTTCGACCTGCCGGCCCTCACCTGCTGGCTACGGGCGGCCCTGGAGGGGCGGACCCAGCCGCCGGCGCTGGTGCGGGTCGAGGGGCTGCCCCGGGTGGAGCCGGCGCGGGTGGAGCAGATCATCTACCGGGCGGTGCGGCTGCGGCCGGACATCTACCGGGAGCTGGCGGGGGTCCCGGAGCAGGTGGAGAGCCTGCTTTCGGAGTTCGTGGGGCGGCTGGACGAGGAGCTTTTGGAGCTCATCTTCGGCGGCGGACCCGGCGGAAGGCTTGCCCGCTACTTCGAGGAGGGGGGCTGAGGCAGCGGAGGTGGCGGCATCCTGGCCGGGCTGATGCACCCTCCCGGCAGCCCAGTGTATGGTGAAAGCCCCTCCGGATGCTTTAACGCATATTCGACTAAAGCCTGCGCAATCCGCCCGAACGCATCGGCCGCAACGGTGTGGGGCACCACCAGCACGCCCGCATGGGGCAGGCCCGCCCGGAAGAACTCGACCGTAAGCCGGATGTAGTCATCCCGGTTCCGGGTCACCAGGCAGCGGCCCTCCCGGGCAGCCCGCTCCAGCTGCTCCCGGTCGGAAAGCCCCACCGCCCCAGCCTCGTGGGCGCTCACCGCATCCACGCCCAGACCCCGAACCAGCTCGGCGACCCGGTAGCTCAGGTCCTCATCCAGGTAGAACTTCAACGGTCAGGTCGGGCGACCAGACCGGGATACTCGGCCCGCAGCCGCTCGGGCGTCCAGGCCGCATTGCGCTCGATGAGCCGGTCCACCTCCTGCGGATAGGCCGCGTAGTAGCCCAGGGCCGCCCGCAGCTGGGCTTCGCTCAGCCAGTGGTAGGCCGCCCGCAGCCGACCAAAGTCTTCCCCAACACTTTTATAGGCGGCAATGACCTCCCAGACCTCGATGCCGGTGCCGGCAATCCTTGCCCGCCGGCCGGAGGGGCCGTCCCCAAAGACGATGCCCGGGCAGCGCCGCATTTTGATGGCTTCCTCCAGAAGCTCCCGCAGCACCTCGGAGAAGGCCGCGCCCCGCTCGCCGGCCCAGGCCCGGACCGTTCCGACCAGGTCTTCCGGCAGCCGCACCGACTTCTGAACCGTGCCCATGCTGAGGCCTCCGGCAATATGATACATCGTAAGACAATCCACTACAAGCCTGTGTATCTGACCCGTCTGTCCCAAAGGCGGTGGGAGGAATTTAAGGTCCTGGGTTGCCCCAAACTTAACATAAGTCGTCTTGGGACTTATGTTAAGTTTGCCGAGCCTGGTGCACGACTCCGGCAAAGGTCGGTCCGGTTGGGCGGCCCGCGGCTCTGGGCCGCCCCGGTGGCCGTCGGCCGCCGGTTACGGCAGGGAAATCCGGCAAGGCAAAAGACCTTGCCTTGACCTTTAAGGCCCAAAAAGGCTAAAATCGGCCGGCTTTTACGCCCCCCCAAAGCCCCGCGGCCGCTAAAACGGCCGCAAAACTTCGCGGGGAAATTCCCGAAGGAGGCCGCAAACCCTGGGTTTTTCGCAGGGAAATCCTGTTGGGGCCTTTGCCGCCGAGCTTGTCCGCCGGGGCCGCTCCCCCCAGACGGTTAAAGGCTACCTTAAGGACCTTAACGATTTTATCCGGTTCCTTGGGGCCGGGGGGCTGCCCTTCGACCCCGGCGACGTCTCTTTCGAGGACGTCGCCGCCTACCGGCGGGAGCTTTCCGGCCGGGTAAGGCCGGCAACGGCCAACCGCCGCCTGGCCGCCCTTAAGGCCTTTTTCGACTGGGCCGAAGCCGCCGGCCTGGTCCGGGAAAACCCGGCCCGGGACCTGGAAGGCTTTAAGGATGCGGCCAGGGACCGGGCCCCAAGGGCCCTTTCGACCCCGGAGCTTCGCCGGCTCTTAAGGGAAGCCCGCCGGACGGAAAATCCGCTGCACCGGGCTGTGATTGTCGTGCTTTTAAACACGGGGCTTCGGGCCTCGGAGCTTTGCGGCTTAAGGCTAAAAGACTTAGAGCTTTCCGACCGAAAGGGAAAGCTTTTCGTCCGGGGCAAGGGGGAAAAGTCCGGGAGGTGCCCTTAAACGCCGAGGCCAGAAGGGCCCTTTGGGAGTGGCTTTCGGTCCGGCCCCGGGTTGCGGCCGAGGCCCTCTTTGTCGGCCGGCGGGGGCCCTTGACCCCGGCGGGCGTCTGGCGCATCGTGGCCGGGGCCGCCCGCCGGGCCGGCCTGGAGAAAGTCCATCCCCACGCCCTACGGCACACCTTCGCCGCCCGGCTTTTACGGGAGGCCGGGGCGGATCTCGTGCAGGTGGCGGCGCTTCTGGGCCACCAGGATATCTCGACCACGGCCTGGTACACGAAGCCCTCGGCCGAGGATTTGGAGGCGGCCTTGGAAAGGCTTTAAACGGCAGGATGGCTGGCGGTATAATCCTTTTTAGAAAAAATGTCTGGCGAGGGGGAAGAGTTGGCCCGGGCGGTCCTCAGCCGCCTGGAGGCCCTCGGCTTTGAGGTCGGCCCCCAGGGGCTTCGCTTCCCGGCCGAGTCCAAGGATGACCTCCGCCGCCTCTATCTTCCCCTGAGGCTTTCAAAGCTCAGGGCGGCCGCCCCCTGGCTGCGCCGGGTGGAGGGCCGGCTCTTAAGTTTTTTGCCGCCGGGGAGGAGGTGGATCCCGACCGCATAAGCCCCCGTTTAGTCCCCGTAGAGGGCTCCCTTTACGAGGACCTTTTCCGCTACGCCGTTTTTTTCTGGAGCGTCCCCGTTTCCCCGGGCTACGGCCGCAGGCTGAGGTTTTTGGTCTTCGACCGACAGAACGGCAAGCTGATGGGCCTTATCGGCCTTAAGGACCCGGTCTACAACCTGCGCCCCCGGGACCTCTGGGTCGGCTGGGACCTTTCGGCCAAGAACTCAAGGCTTTACCACGTCATGGAAGCATATATCCTCGGGGCCGTCCCGCCGTACAACCGGCTTCTTGGCGGAAAACTTGTGGCCCTGCTGGCCCTCTCCGATGAGGTGCGGTCGGAGTTTGCCGGCCGCTACCGCGGCCGGCCGTCATCTCGGGGGCCGTGCGGGAGCCGCACCTGGTGCTCATTACGGCGGCCTCGGCCCTGGGCCGCTCCTCCCTCTACAACCGCCTCAAAATCCGCGGCCGGCCCGCCTACCTGGAAATCGGCTACACCGACGGCTGGGGCCACTTCCACCTGGACGGGGAACTCTACGCCCGGATGAAGGCCTTCCTTGCGGCCGAGGAAGACCCGGTGCTTTCCACCTACCGGTTCGGTCGGGGGCCCAGCTACAAGCTGCGGGTGGTCCGCCGCTGCCTGGAGCGGCTGGGCCTTCCCGACGAGCTGCTGCGCCACGGCATCCGGCGCCAGCTCTTTGCGGCGCCCCTGGCTGAAAATGCCCGGGAGTTCCTGCGGGGGGAGGCGCCGAAGCCGCAGTACTTCGGCCTCGGGGCCGGGGAACTCTTTAGATACTTTCGGGAGCGCTGGCTTCTGCCCAGGGCCGCCCGCGACCAGAGCTTTAAAGAGCTGCGGCCCGAAGACTTCAGGATTACCCGGATGCTGGAGGTGGATGGTGAGGCTTACACCCTGGCAGGCATATGAGGAAGTTAAGGAGGCGGTGGTCGGCTACCTGGAAGGCCGCTACCGGGTGGTCCACCCGCTGGTTTTTGGGGAGCGGGCCGAGCTCCTGCGCCGGCCCGGGGTGGTCGCCGGGAGCCCCTTCGTTGAGGCCACCCCGGCCTTCCCCACCGGGGCCATGCTGGCCGACCTGGAAAAGGAGTGTCCCGCCGCCGCGCCCCCCGGCATCACCGAGCTGGTAAGCCACGGCATTCCCCTGGACCGGTTCCCCCTCTACCTTCACCAGGAGCAGGCGCTTAAGGCGGCGGTGGGGGGGCGGCCGAACCTGCTCATCGCCACCGGCACCGGTTCCGGCAAGACCGAGGCCTTCCTGCTGCCGATCCTGGCGGACATCCTCCGGGAGGCCCCCTCCTGGCCGGCGCCCGCCGATCCCGAAGAGCCGGCCGGATTCGACCCCGGGGTGGGCTACCGCCCCCGGCGCCGCCACGAGCGCAGGCCCGCCGCGGTAAGGGCGCTCATTCTCTACCCCATGAATGCCCTGGTCAATGACCAGCTGGCCCGGCTCCGGCGGATCCTTGTCCGCAACGGCTCCCCCGACTGGCAGCGGGCCCGCTTTCGGGGAAACCTCATCTACTTTGCCATGTACACCAGCCTACTCAAGCCCACCGGCCGGCCCGACCTGAACCGCTGGCAAAAATTCAACGTCTACCTGGACCGGGTCCGTGATGAGTGGGAGGCCCTTCCGGAGCATCTGAGGGCCAGCGGGATGTGGCCGGCGCCCGAGGGGCCGGAGCTCCTCTGCCGCTGGGATATTCAGGACGCCCCGCCCGACATCCTCATCACCAACTACTCGATGCTGGAGCACATGCTTTTGCGGCCCCTGGAGGCCCCCATCTTCGAGGCCACCCGCCGCTGGCTTGCGGAGACGGACGGCGCCCGGTTCACCCTGGTGGTGGACGAGGTCCACACCTACACCGGGGCCCGGGGCACCGAGACGGCCTACCTCATCCGCCGGCTCAAGGAGCGCCTCGGGCTGGAGCGGGGCGACCCCCGCTTCCGGGCCGTGGCCTCCTCGGCCTCGGTCGACCCGGCGGACCGGGAAAGACTTCAGGAGTTTGCCGCCGGCCTCTTCGACGAGCCCCCGACCGCTTCACCCTCATCGAGGTCCCCCAGCCCGCGGCGGGGCCGCCCCCGCCGCCTGAGCCGGCCCGCCTGGAGGCCTTCAGAAGCTTTCACAAAAACTTCGAGCCCGCCGACCCCGTCCCGGCCATCCGGGGGCTGACTGGGGCGCTGGGCCGTCCGGACGCGGCCGACGCCCCGGACCCCCACGTGGCCCTCTACCAGCTTCTCAAAGACGACCCGACCGTGGCCTGGGTTCGGGACCGGACGGCCCGGCGGGCAACGGAGCTGGGGGCCCTTTCGGAGGAGCTGTGGGCCGGGGTGGGAACGGAGGAGGCCCGCCGGGAGGCCACCGCCGGGGTGCTGGCGGCCGGGGCCTTCGCCCGGCCGACGCCCCTGCCCGATGTGCCGCCCCTGTTTTCGGTCCGGCTCCACGGCTTCTTCCGGGGGGTTCCGGGGGTCTGGGCCTGCCTGAACCCCGACTGTTCGGCCGTTCCCGAGAGGTTCCGGGGAAGCCGGCCGGTAGGCCGGCTTTACGCCGACCCCAGGCTCTTCTGCGAGTGCGGGGCGCGGGTACTGGAGCTTTTCTCCTGCCGGCACTGCGGCCTGCTCTTCCTGGGCGGCTACGAGGACCAGCAGGGCGTCCTCTGGCCGTGGCCCCCGGATGAGGGGGAACGGGACCCCTACGACCTTTCGGGATGCCGGGTTTTCTGTGTTGAGGACCCGGCGCCGGACGAGGCCGAAAAGACCCGGCGGGCCCTGCGCTCGGTCTGGACCACCCGCCTGGCTGAAGGCGGGGAGCCCGGCGTCCGGACCGTCTGGGAGGTGGAGGGGGAGCAGGGGCCGTTCCCCGACCGGTGTCCCCGCTGCCTGAATTTCCGGCAGCCCGGGCCTTTCGGCCCCAACACCCGGGAGGTCATCGAGCCCTTAAGGACCCGGGGCCCCCGGGCTTTCCTGACGCTGCTGGAGTCTGCCTTCAGGGTCCAGCCCAAACTCGACGCAGAAAAGCCACCCAATTATGGCCGGACGGCCCTGGCCTTCTCCGACTCCCGCAACGACGCCGCCCGCCTGGCCGGGGACATCAACCGGGGCCACGCGGCCGACACCTTTCGCCAGCTCCTCTACCGGGTCCTTATCGCTTGCCCCGACTGCCTGGGCGAGGACCCGGGGTGCGGAAGCTGCGGCGGCCGCGGCCTCAACCAGTCCCCCGGGGAGCTCGGCTACAGCGAACTCAAGGCGCGGGTGATAAGGCTTGCGCTGAAGCGTCAGATCGACCTCTCCTTCGGGCGCGCAGCGGGCCTCCTTTCGAGGCTGGAGGATGGGGATCCCCAGGCCCAGGACGAGGTTAGCCGGTATCTCAACGCCCACCTGGACCAGGAGCTGGGCAGCGAGGCCTTTGGGCTGGAAGGGATGGGTCTGGGGCTTTTCAGGCCCGCCCTGCCCGAAAAGCTGGAGCCGTTTTGTCCCCTATCCCCGGAGGAGACCCGGGTTTTCACCGGGGTGGTGATCCGGCTACTGGCCCTCGACGGCGGCCTTCTGCCGGCCGAAGGCGGCTGGGAAGCCTCAGACCCGCTGCCCCATTACCGCCGCCGCCTCTTCCGGCGGGGAACGGTAAGAGGCGGCTCCGAGAACATCCCCCTCAACTTTGCGGCGGACCGGCGCCGGGCCGGGCGTTTCGTCCGGAGGGTGGCCCGGGCCCTGGTGGAGGCCGGGCGGCTGGAGCCCGGAAAGGAGGCGGGCTGGGTAGATGAGGCCGACGCAAAACTGTGGGAGTTTCTGCGCCGGAGCAAGGTGCTGGAGGAGGCGCTGCCGGGCCTGTATGGGATGCGGGTGAGCCTCTTTAAGCTTGTCCCGGCCGGCGATGAGCTCTACCGCTGCCCCCACTGCCGGCGGGTGATGGCGGAGACGGTGCTGGATGTCTGCGTCCGGTGCGGCCGTAAGGCCGAGGTGGTCCCCCGGGCGGCCCTGGACCCTGACTTTTACCGGCGGCTCCTAGAATACGCCCGGCCGGGCTCGGGCTGGGACGACCCGTACCCCCTCCGGGCCTTCGAGCACAGCGCCCAGCTCGCCCGGGAAGAGGCGCGCCGGGTGGAGCGCCGCTTCCAGGACCTCTTCCACCCCGAGGAGCGTCCGGCCGAGCACCGGGTGGATGTCCTCTCGGTGACCACCACCATGGAGCTGGGCATCGATATCGGCAGCCTGCTCTGCGTGGGGCTGCGCAACGTGGCCCCCACCGTCGCCGGCTACCAGCAGCGGGCCGGCCGGGCCGGCCGTCGGGGAAGCGCCCTGGCCACCGTCTTCACCTTCGCCAGGCCCCGCTCCCACGACCAGTACTTCTTCGACCGGCCCCAGGAGATAATCAGCGGCCGGCCCCGACCCCCAACCCTCTACCTGGGGAACCCGGTGATTGCCCGGCGGCACGTCAATGCCCTCGCCCTGGAAGCCTTCTTTGAGCAGAAGCTCAAGCCCGAGGGTAGCAACTGGGGCACGGTGGGATGGTTTCTGGCCCTCGAAGGGCCGGACCGGCTCCGCGGGTTTTTAGCGGAGCGCCGGTCCGACCTTCTGCGGCGGGCCGGAAGGCTGGTGGGCCCGGAGCTGGAAAGTCAGGTGGGCAGCTGGCTTGATAACCTGGCCGGGGAGGTGGAGAAGGTGGCCGCCTCCCGGCCGAAGGGAGCGGACCTGCTGGGGGAACTGGCGGAAGCCGGTCTTCTGCCGGCCTACGGCCTGCCCACCGACGTGGTGCGCCTCAACCTGGGCGTCCAGGACGGCGGGGAAAATGGGGAGGTCGCCTTTGAGGATGCGATGCAGCGGGACCTTAAGGTGGCCCTCTCGGAGTATGCCCCCGGGGCCGAAGTGGTCCGGAATATCTGGCGGGAGGGGGACCGGCCCAGAACATGCGTCTTTGAGAGTGTGGGCCTTTACGACCCGTACAGCCCCGAGCCCAGCTTCTCACCCGAGGGCCGCCTGGTGGAATGCCCGAACTGCCGGCGGGTGGAGCTTTTCGGCGTCGATGAGCCCCTGCCGGCGGAGTGTCCGGGCTGCGGCGGCGCCGAACTGGTAAGCCGTGACTACATCCGGCCGCCGGGGTTCACGGTGGACTGCGCCGTTCCCCTGGACCAGATTCGCGAGGACGCGGGGGAGGAATTAGAGCGGGCCGGGTCGGCCCCGCCGGCCCGGCTGGTCCTCGGGGAGACCGCCTTCTTGGCGGGAGAGTGCCTCGATTTTGGCGGGAGAACCCTATGGGTTAAGAAACCAGGTGGGCCGCCTTTTCACGTACAATCCCGGTCCATCGGGGGAGGGCTTCGACATCTGCCCCCGCTGCGGCCGGGCCCGGGCCGGAAAAGGCGACCACACCCACCCCGTAAAGAGGCGGGTGTGTCCTGGTGGGCCGGAGAACCGGGTGGTCCTGGGCTACGGCTTCCACTCGGAGGTCGTGCTTTTAGGGTTCGAGCTTCCCCCGGCGCTGGATGCGCCGTTTCTGGAGGACGCCGGCCGGGCCGTCTGGCACTCGGTTGCAGCCCTCATCTGGGCTGCCGCCTCCCGGCGGCTCCAGGTCGACCCCGGCGAACTCAAGTTCGGGGTGAGGGCGGTGCGCCGGCCGCTGCCCGGCCGGCTCCTGGGAGAGGTCTATCTTTACGACGACCTGCCCGGCGGGGCCGGATACGCCCGGGCCATCCGGGCCGAGATCTCAAGGATTCTTGAGGACCCCCGGGACCTGGGGCGGACCTGCCAGAACCCCGACTGTCAGCGGGCCTGCTACCACTGCCTGCTGGATTACACCAACCAGCGGCTGCACCGGCTGCTGGACCGGCGGCTGGGAGCGGACCTGCTGCGGTGGCTGCTGGAAGGGCGCCTTTTCCGACCCTCACCCTGGCGAATCGCTGGGAGGCCCTGAGGCGTCTTGAGCCCTACCTGGCGGCGGCGGGATTAAAGCTGGGGGAAGAGGCGGACCTGTGCGGCTTTAAGGCCGTACGGGTGGGAGGGGACGATGCGCCGGCGGCCCTGGTGGTGCTTCACCCCCTGGAAGCCCGACCTTCGGACAAGGTTGAAGATGAGGCGGCCGCCCGCCTGGGAGCCTCCCTTGTGACTGCCACCACCTTCGACCTGGAGGTCGACCCCTTCAGGGTTTTCCGGGCCGTGGAGGAGAAGCTGAGGCGGTGGTATTCCGGGGCGTAGTAAAGCCGGGGGATTACCCCCCGCCGAAGCGGCCGCAGCCCCCTTACGGGGCCATTGAGCTGGAGATAATGCGGGGCTGCACCCTCAGGGCCTGCTTTGCGGCCTCCAATTACCCCGGGCGGCGGGGCTTCGCCGGACTGGTCGGCCTGGCCTTCCACCAGACGCTCGAAACGGCCGGCCAGCTCATGGCCGGGAAGGGGTCCGCCGAGGAGTTCGCCCGGGCCCTGGGCGCCGCTTTTGACCGGACTTTAGAAAACCTTAAAGCCGCCCGGGGACCGAGGGACCCGGAGCCGACGCCCCAGGACGACGAGCGTGAGCGTGCAGGAAAGGCCCGTCGGGCCCTCATGCAGTGGGCCCACTGGGTGTGGGGGAAGACCCGGCCGGGCGGCCGGGCCCGGGTCGAGGTTGAGCTTACGTCCCGGGACGGCCGCTTTCGGGGCCGGGTTGACCTGGCGGAACGGAGCGAAACGGGCGGGGTTGTTCTCATCGATTACAAGGCGGCCCTGCGGGAGGAGCTGCCCGAGCGCTACGAGAACCAGCTCCGGTTCTACGCCTGGCTCTGGCACGAGGCTTGCAACGAATGGCCCGCTAAGGGGGTAATCGTCTACCCGCTTACGGGCAAAACCTATGAGGTGGCGCTGGGACCGGCGGAATGCGAGGCCCTTATGCGGGAGTATCGGGGGCTGGTGGACAGGGCGGGCCGCTACCCTGCCGAGGAGCTGGCCCGGCCTGGGGAAGTGTGTAAGGTGTGCGAGTACCGGCCCTGGTGCGAGCCGTTCTGGGCCTTAAGGAGAAAGTCGCCGCCCGCCGGGCCGGAGTTCGAGTTGGGAGCTGAGGGAACGGTCCTGTCGGAGGCAGCCGTACAGCTTGCAAACGGGGCCGTCATCAGGCTTCCGCCGGCCGTCGGCCGGGGTCTTCCGCCGGGGGAAAGGGTGCGCCTTCTGGGGTTCCGGTTGCGGGGCGTGGGAAGGGAGCGGCTGGCGGAGCCGGGGGCCGGGGCCGAAATCTTCATCGTCGAGGGCCGGCGGTAAGGGGACAGCAGTCCCAACCCGCCGGCGTGGGCGTGCGTACGCACGTCTACGGGCGTCGGGGGCCGGACGGCAGCAGCCCGGCTGGTCCGGCCACTGCGTCAGGGCCCGAGAAGGGTCCGCAGCTCCGCCTCGTCGGCGCCGCCGCGGTCCAGCCGGCGACCTCCGCCCGCCGCCTGTCAAACCTTTCGGTCGGTAAGGCCGGCATTCGCCCCGGTGCCGTCGCAACCCCGCTTCGCCGCCGGCCCGAGCCCGCGGGGAGGCGGCCCCTGCCGGCAAGCTGCACACGGGGGCGGCCAGGGACAGGCGGGCGAGGCCTGACCGGCCTACCGACCGATTCCCGTCGGCATGAGTGTTCACACCAACCGTTCCCGTAGGCCGAGCGCGCCCGGTCACAGCCCGGCCGACCGGTACACGTCTTTGCGGTGGGCAATCGCTATCGCCTCATAGCGGTTGTCACCAACATGCCGCAAGACCACCCTGTAGTTCCCGGCCAGGCGATACCGATAATGGCCTTTCGCGACCATTCGCTTCAGGTTCCCGGGGCTCCAATCGCCCCCCTCCAGCCGGGCCTTGGCCTGCGCCCAGCTCTCCCTTACCTGGGCAGGAGGCCTCGCCAGCTCCTTCCGGAACCTGGGCGTTTCGATAATGGTCGCCCGCCGGTGAGGGACAAAGAACCTCAAGCCCAACCACACCGGGGGCCGCCGGGCGACGAGGTAAAGCGGCACGATACCGCCGCGCCCGAAGAATCGGTCGAAAGGCCCATCGACAGGCTCCCGGCCAACGCCGCCCCCGTGAATGATTGCGCCCAGCCTGGCCTTTCCTGCCCGGAAATCCCGGTCGGCCATGTAACGGGCCTAGTCCCGGTACCCCGGCGGCCCGCCGCTCATCTCCGCCTCGAGCTGGGGAAGCCACAGCTCTATCAGTGAAAGCACGTGAACCCACGACCAGCTCAGCCGGGATGCCGGCGTGGAAGCTCGAAACAGAAGCCCCGTCGCCCGGGAACCGGACACCGGCCGGCCGAGGGCCGACCGGGCGCGGCGCCAGGCATAGGCGTTGGCTAGGGCTTCCTCAAGCCGGCAGCCCTCCGAGCCCAGGTCCGGGTGTGCCTGTCGGTACGGCAGGTAGAAGGGGCGCAGGGCGCCCAGCTCTAACAGGGTCGCGGCCGCATCCACCCGGTAGTGGAAGAGCTCATGGTTAAGCACCGTCCAGAAGGTCAGGCGCAGGAGGTCCGCGTCCGAGAGGCTGCCCCGCAGGCTTCCGAAAACCCGGACGGCAAAGGATGCCAGCGCCTGGAGGTCGAAGTAGATGCCCCAATACTGCCGGTTCTGGTGGAATGACACGTACCAGGCGATGGCTTCGAATCCCCCCTGGGCAATCCGATCCGCAAGTCCCGGGTCGGGATCATCTGGAAGCCTGAAGTTGGCCGTGGGCTCAAAGGGTGGCTCAGGGATGCTGAGCCCAGAGTCGGCCGTCCCGACGCCGGCGATGAGTTCATCGCGGCGGCGCTCGTCGGCCAGCTGCCTGAGTTCGGGGTGAACCGGCGGCGGAACCGGGATCGGGTCGTCCCGGAAGGCATCGGGGATCAGCCCGGAAAGCAATTCGATTAAGTCGGCATCCATCTACGCACCTCCTCCGGTAGGCGACCGGGAAGGTCACCGCCCCGACAAACGGCCGGCCCAGGCCCCGGAGCCGCCGACGCCTGCCTTACCGGGTTCCGGAACGTGAAATCCCCATCCCGGCCGCAATTACCGCAAGTATACGGCAGCCGGCTAAACGGGTCAAGGTCGTGTGGGCTTGTCTTACAAACAAAATTGGATTAGAGGGGCCAGGTTCGGCTCGAATCGGTCGGGCTGGCAGCAGGGTCAGCAGGATGCACCGCCTCAAGCAGCACCCGCTTGAGGGCAAGGTTGGGCTTAAGTTCCCGGACCGGACCGTTGAGTCGAGTCTTTATCCCGCCAAATACGCCCTCACCTACGCCCCGAAACCGGGTTGTTGACATAAGCATGCTTATGTCAACAACGCTCAAAGAGCTTCTGACCAAGCTTTCTTAGTTCAGATTTGACCTCGCCGCCACCTTTTAACCGAATCTGGGGATGGTAGCCCCGCTCAAAGGCCTCCTTCCAGATTTCGACCGAGTCAAATCCGGCATCCGCCAGCAAAGGCCCCAGCTTCGTCCCCTGTCTTAACGCTCGCCTGCCTAAAACCATATCGGCGGTGGGGCATCGCCCCACCGCGCCGGCCCGGCCGCAACCCCGTCAATGACTAAAAGCTTTAGCCCGGTGTAGTATCGGACCAGGAGTCCAAGCCGGTTGTGACCCCGAACCCGCCGGACCTCAGCTCCCCGCTTGTAGTTGAGCTTCTGAGTCAGGCCCCGGTGGGCCACCCCCGTGGTGGGATGGCATCACCCGGAAGCAGCCGCTCTAAGCGGTTTTTAAGTTCTGCTAAGAGCCCTTCGAGGTCTTCGGGTTTTAAGTTGCGGCTCATGTAACGCTGGACACGGGCTTTCCGGGTAAAGGTCCTTGAAGAGGGCTACTGTGTCCCGATAGGTCAGCCCAAAATAGGCCGGCCGCATAAAGGGAGTGGGGATAGACCCAGGGGTGGCCCTGTTTGGGCGGGGCGTTATCCAGCTCGGCAAACCGGGCCCGGGCAAGCCTGAGCGCAAGCTCAAAAACCGCCGGCCGCTTCATCTCGCCTTAATCTTAAACCTTCACTCCTTTACAGGACAAGCCCGGCCAGGCTTGACCAGCGGCCAAAGGCCGCTCGTTCAGGACCCACTTTACAGGCTAAAGCAGTTTATCCTGAGGTTGTCTGAGCACTGGGCCAGGTCCCCGGGGTTCCCTCGACCAACAACCGGACCGAGCAGGCCATTGGCCGGCCGAAGGCCGTCGGGCCCAGACCGACCTTTGCCGGGGTCGTGCGCCGGGCCCGGCTGACGGCCACGGGTGCAACCCAGGACCTTAAATTCCTCCCACCGCCTTTGGGACAGAGGGGTCAGCTACATGCTCTTGACAGGAACAACCCGGAGCATTTAGAATCAGTTGATTCCAGATGCATCCAGAATATAAACATCTGATTCACAAGGAGGATGACTTTCTCGGGCGGCTGCAGGACGCCTACCCGCGTCTGGCTCCGGTGTTTCGGAAGCTTGCCGCCTACGTCGCCGAAAATTATCGTCAAGTGGCTTTTTTAAGTTCCAGGCAGCTGGCGGTAGCGGCTGGGGTAAGTTCCGCCACGGTCGTCCGCTTTGCCTGGGAACTCGGCTACGCCGGATTCGGCGCCATGCGGGCAGCAATCCAGGAGCGGTTAAACTTTGAACTTACGGCCACTGAACGGCTTCACATGGTCCGGGACGCCGGCCAACCGGTTGACCTCCCCCGCCGGATTATCGAGGCCGACATTGCCAACCTCAGGCTCCTGCAGCGTGAGCTTGCGGAGCCCCGCTTTGACACATTTGTCAGAGCCGTCTGCCAGGCGGACCGGATCCTGGTCGTCGGGTTCCGTTTTCTCAGACCCGTGGCCGAATACTTTGCTTATTCGCTCAATAAGGTCCGGCCCGGGGTCCGGGCGATAACCGCGGCCGACTCTACTGTCTTCGATGAGCTCCAGTTTCTGACCGGCCGCGACCTGATGGTGCTCATCGCCTTTGCCCGCTACCCGCGGGATATCCTGGCGCTAGCCCGCCGGGCTGCCGAGCGCGGGATTCCGGTTGCGGCCATCACCGACAGCCGCCTGAGTCCGGTCATACCCTTTGCCCAGTGCTATCTCATTGCCAAGTCGGAGCTCCTCGACTTTGCGGGCTCCCTGGTGGCCCCCATGGCCCTGGTGAACTGCGTGGTCTCAGAGGCCGGCATGCGGCTTGGGGATGCGGCCCTCGCCAGACTGGAGCAGTTTGAGGAGGCCGCCGAAGCCTGTAGGACGTACGTCTCCCCGGACGGCTCGTCTGCCGACCGCCGGTCCCGGGATTTTCTTGAAGCCCGGCTTCGTGGAGGTGACCTTCGTGATCATTGACTGCCATCACCATATCGGCGAGCAGACCGGGCCTGACCTGGTCTTTGAGTGGTCGGAGTCCGTAGCTGATATTTTGAAGGCTATGGATGAGCACGGGGTTGACATCACCATCCTTCAGCCCCTCGGCGGAGCATCCGACCCCAGGCGGGTTCACGACCAGATCGCAGAACTTTCGGTCCGCTACCCGGGTCGGATCTTCGGCATCTGTAGCGTCAATCCCAGACTGTTCGGCCCGGACGGCACCTACCGGGAGATCGAACGTTGCGTCCGGCAACTGGGTTTTGTCGGTATCAAGCACCACTCGCTGGCGTTCGCCCTCGACCCGATGTCGGCAACGGCCGACCCGATCTGGCAGGCGGCCAGCGACCTGGGCGTGCCGGTGATGTGCTGTACTGGCCCCTTCGCCCTCCCCTTCACCGATCCGGCCAACCTGATCGGCCGGATTCGCCAGTTTCCCCATGTGCCGGTAATCCTGGCCCACGGTTGCGATTACTCGACCTGGCGGGCCGCCCTGAATGTCGCCGGGCTGAGCCCTAACGTACACATCGACAGCTCCCTTTCGCTGGGGATTTACCTGCGCCGGGCCATCGATGCCCTGGGGCCCGACCGGGTCCTGCTGGCGTGTGAGCACTCGACCAATGTTGGGCCCGAGCTGGCCAAGGTGCGGGCCCTCAAACTGGCGCCTGAGGACGAGCGCAAGGTACTGGGCCTCAACGCCTTAAGGCTCTTCCGTCTGCCGCTGCCGGGCTAGTTCACCCATGGACGTGGTGGTTGAGTTCGAGGAGGCGACAAAAATCTTCGGAACGATCCGGGCCGTCGACCGGGTCTCCTTCCGGGTCGGGCGCGGGGAACTTTGTGTTCTTATCGGGCCGTCAGGCTGCGGTAAGACTACCACACTGCGGATGGTGAACCGGCTGGTTGAGCCGACGGCCGGCCGTGTTCTCGTCCGCGGTACGGATGTGATGCGTCTCGACCCGGTTCGGCTCCGCCGAAGCATCGGCTACGTTATTCAACAGGTGGGACTTTTCCCTCACCTTACAGTGGAAGAGAACATTACAGTTGTCCCGAAGCTACTTGGCTGGGATGCCAGGCGCTGCCGGGCCCGGGCCGAGGAGCTTCTGGAGCTGGTGGGGCTCCCGCCGGCGGATTTCCTCAGGCGGTATCCCAGGCAGCTGTCCGGCGGTCAGCAGCAGCGAGTTGGGGTCGCCCGGGCGCTGGCCGCCGACCCGGATATAGTGCTGATGGACGAGCCTTTCGGGGCCGTGGACCCCATCACCCGCCGGCAGCTTCAGCTCGAGCTGAAGCGGATTCAGGCGGCAGTTCGTAAGACCATCCTTTTCGTAACCCACGACCTGGCCGAGGCTTTCCTGCTGGGGGACCGCATCGTCGTCATGCACCAGGGTCGCGTCGTCCAGGAGGGGACTCCCCGGGACCTTCTCCTGCGGCCTGCCGACGAGTTTGTGGGCCGCTTCATTGCCGAAAGCCGGGCGCTGGGGATTTTGCGCGTGCGGAAGGTTGCCGAACTGCTGGACGGCGGCCCGGTCGTTGCCGACGCCTCCGGCGTCCGGTACCGGGTCTACGCCGCCGATTCCCTTCTGGAAGCCGTCCGCCGGCTCGGTACCCAGCTCGCCGGTGTGACGTCGGACGGGCTGGTGGTCGCGGTGCTGGATGAGCGCGATTCGGTCGTGGGTTGCCTGAGTCTTAATCGGATCTTCCAGGCTGTAGGCGAGGCCTTTGCCGACGGGGCCGAAACGGGTTAAACGGAGATGTCTTTCCTGCTGGCAAATCCCGCCGCGGTGGCCGTTCTGGCGTGGCAGCACGTCCAGATTACGGCGGCGGCCGTCCTGCTGGCAGCAGTAATGGGGGTGCCCCTGGGCATCCTGATCCACCGGGTGGGGCTGCTGGCGGTGCCGGTCTTGAGCGTCGCCGGGGTGCTGTATACGATTCCGAGCCTTGCCCTTTTCGCCCTGCTAATCCCGCTGATGGGCCTCGGCGTACGGCCGGCGATCACGGCCCTGGTGCTCTACTCGCTTCTGGTAGTGATTCGGAACACGGCCGCCGGCCTCAGGAGCGTACCCGAGGAAGTAGTTGACGCCGCTCGGGGAATCGGCATGTCGGGCCTGCAGCGTCTCTGGTATGTCGAGCTGCCCCTGGCCCTGCCGGTGATCATGGCCGGCATTCGGGTCGCGGCCGTCATGGATATCGGCATTGCGGCCGTCGCCGCTTACATCGGTGCCGGAGGCCTGGGCGAACTCATCTTCCGGGGCCTTGCCACCCTCGACATGGACCGTCTCCTGACCGGGACCGTGGCGGTGGCTGCCCTGGCCCTGGCGGCCGATTGGGGCCTGACCCGGGTGGAAATGGTGTTGCGGCGGTAGGAGGCCTTGGACTTGGACTTCTGGGGGTTTATGGTCCGCAACCATGAGCAGGTGCTGGTCCTTATGCGCCAGCACCTCGAGCTGACCTTTCTCTCGGTGGGAATCGCCGCTCTTGTCGCCTATCCCCTGGGCCTGGCGGCGACCCGGTTATCGGCACTGGGGCGTGTGGTCACCCCGCTGGCCAACGTGGGCCAGACCCTGCCCAGCATTGCCGTCCTGGCCCTGGTGATCCCGTTTCTAGGGATCGGTTTTACGCCTGCCCTGCTCGCCCTCACCCTGCGGGCCTTTCTTCCCATTTACCTTAACAGTTACGTAGGGATCCGGAGCGTCGACCCGGCCCTGGTGGACGCCGCCCGGGGCCTTGGCTTTAACGACTTTCAGGTGCTTTTCAGGGTAGAAGTTCCGGTTGCCTCCCCCGTGATCCTGGCCGGCATAAAGACCGCAGCTGTTCAGAACGTCGCGATCGCAACCCTGGCGGCCTTTATCGGCGGCGGGGGCCTCGGAGACCTGATCCTGCAGGGTCTTGCGCTGGTTGACGCACCCCGGCTTCTGGCGGGCGCGGTTCCCACCGCCCTGCTGGCCGTGACCCTGGAAGTCCTGGGCGGCTGGATCGAAAGGCTGCTTACGCCCCGGGGGCTTACCCTGAATACATCATGAAAAAAAGAGGGTGTTCACTGACGGACTTCGTTCACAACCTGAGCTGGGCGGATGTCCCTGATCCGGTCCGGCGCCGGCTCAAGCTCTGCCTGCTCGACCTGGTGGGCTGCGCCCTGGCGGGAACCCGGACGCCGGTCTTTAACTGCCTTCTGGCTTTCGCCCGTGGTAGCTTCGCCTCGGGTCGGTGCACGGTTATCGGTTACGGCCCGAAAATTGGCCCGCTGGGGGCAGCCCTGGTGAACGCGGCGGCTACTTCCGCCCTGGACCTGGATGACGGCTACCGGCCGGTGATGGGACATCCCGGGGCGGCGGTCTTTCCGGCCGCGCTGGCCGTGGCCGAGGAGGTCGGGGCCACCGGGTGGGAGTTCCTGCTCGCCCTGCTTGTCGGCTATGAGGTCGGTATCCGGGCGGGCCTCGGGTTGCACCGCCACTACCGTTACTACCACGGCACCGGGTCCTGGGGCGCGGTCGGCGCGGCGGCGGCCGCGGGCCGGCTGCTGCGGCTCGAACCGGCCCGGCTGCGACAGGCCATGGGCATCGCCGAGTTCCACGGCCCGCTGACGCCGGAGCTGCGGGCGGTGGGGGAGCCGACCATGGTAAAGGACGGCATCATCTGGGGTAGTTTCGTTGGCGCCTCGGCGGCCCTGCTGGCTGCCGCCGGGTTCACGGGGATTTCGACGTTGCTGGAACTTCCCCGCTTTCGGCAGCTGGCGGCCGACCTCGGCCGGCGCTGGTATATCCTGGAGCTGTATTTCAAGCCTTACAGCTGCTGCCGCTGGGCCCACCCGGCCGTTGACGCCGCCCTCGAACTGGCGCGGCTCCACGGGATTAAGGCCTCCGACATCGGCGCAATTACCGTTTACACCTTCGGCGAAGCCGCCCGCCTCAGGGTAGTCGAACCCCGAACCACCGAAGAGGCCCAGTTCAGTCTACCCTGGCCGGTGGCTGCGGCGGTCGTGGACGGGACGGTTGGCCCGGCCCAGGTGCTGGACCGGCTCGGGGACCCTGAGATTGTGGGGCTTGCCCGCCGGGTCCGGATTCGGGTCGACCCTGAGCTGGACAGGCAGTTCCCGATGCAAACCCTGGCCCGGGTGGAGCTCGCGCTGCGGGACGGACGGGTTTTGACCTCACGGGTCCGCTGCGCCCGGGGAGATGCGGAAGACCCTATGAGCGAGGACGAGCTCAGGACGAAGTTCCGTCGCCTTGCCCGGGAAGTTTGCGGGGTCCAACAGGCGGCCCGGATTGAGGCGGCGATCGAGCGCCTCGAATGGGCCGAAAGGATTTGTGAATTTGCGGAACTTCTGGCCGGAAAGGAGGGTGCCGATGTTGCAGATTCTTAAACTTATGGTTACCGTTGTCGGGGTCACGGCCGTGCTGGCGGCCTGCGCGCCCGCGGGGGCGCCTGGGCCGGCCCCATCCCCACAGCCGAAGCCCAGGGTGGTGGTTGGTTCAAAGAACTTCACGGAGCAGTACATTGTCGGTAACATGGTCGCCGAGCTGCTGGAAGCGGCTGGCTACCCCGTTGAACGCAAGCTGGGGCTGGGGGGCACGGCCGTTGTTCACCAGGCCCTCGTGAACGGCGAGATCGACGTGTACGTGGAGTACACCGGGACGGGACTCCTGGTTCACCTGAAAGAGCCGGTTCGGACCGACCCGGACGAGGTTTACAGCATCGTCCGGAACGAGTATCTGAAGCGGTGGAAGCTGGTCTGGCTCAAACCCTGGGGATTCAACAACACCTATGCCCTGGCCATGCGGCGTGACCGGGCCGAGCAGCTCGGCGTCAGGAAGATCTCCGACCTTAAGGGCAAGGCGGGGGAGCTGGTGCTGGGGGCGACCCAGGAGTTCATCGCCCGGCCCGACGGTCTGCCCGGCCTTGAGCAGAAATACGGCATTAAGTTCAAGGAAGCCCGGGGGATGGATCCCGGTCTCATGTATCCGGCCGTCGACGCCCGGCAGGTGGATGTCATCTCCGCCTTTGCCACCGACGGCCGGATCGCTGCCCTCAACCTGGTGGTCCTGGAAGATGACCTCAGGTTCTTCCCGCCCTACTATGCGGCTCCGGTTGTCCGGCAGGACCTCCTTGACCGGAGCCCCGAAGTGGCCGATATCCTGAACCGGCTGGCCGGGAAGATAGATGACGCCACAATGGCCCGGCTCAACGCCGAGGTCGACCTGAACAAGCGGGAGCCCCGGGATGTGGGCCGCCAGTTCCTGCAGGGACTGAACCTGCTGCGGTGACCCACATGGAACTCAGGCTTTCTGCGGCGCAGGTACGGCTCCGTCAGGAGGCAGAAGCCTTCTGCCGGGAGATCCTTCCGCTCATTGAAGCCGAATCTGACCTTGCCTTTCAGGGAATGCCTTCGGACGGGGATTCCCGGGTGGTCTACCGGCGTCTCGGGGAGGCAGGCTGGATCGGCCTGCACTGGCCGAAGGAAGTGGGCGGCCGCGGCCTCTCGCTGCTGGAAACGGCCGCGGTCGAGGAGGTTTTCGGTTACTACTGGCTGCCCCTTTCGCCTTACCTGCTTTCCTGCCGTACCGTCGGGACCGCCCTTCTGCGCTTTGGGCCCGAGCCGCTGGCCCGCAGGCTGCTGCCTGCCATCTGCCGGGGCGAGCTCATCTTCTGCCAGGGCTTCTCCGAACCCGAGGCCGGCTCCGACCTGGCGAGCCTTAAAACCACCGCCTGCCAGGTGCCGGGGGGCTTTGTCGTGAACGGCCGGAAGGTCTGGACCTCGAGCGCGCAGGTGGCCGACTGGCTCTACCTGACGGTCCGGACCGACCCGGAGGCGCCGAAACACCGGGGGCTTTCGGTCCTGGTGCTGCCCATGGACAGCCCCGGAATCACTATCCGTCCGATCCCGACTCTGGGCGGCGGTGTCCTCAATGAAGTTATCCTTTCGGACGTGTTCGTCCCGCGAGAATATCTGGTCGGCGAGCTCAACGGCGGCTGGGCCGTGATCCTGTATACCCTGGATTACGAGCGGGTAACCATCGAGAAAGTCGGGGTTCTGGCCCGGGTCCTGGACGAGCTTAAGGCGGCCCTGGGTGGAATGCGGCCGGATAGCAGCTGGCGGCTGGAGTTATCCGAACTTGAGGGGGCGCTACGGGCCGCCCGGCTTCTCTGCTACCGGGCGGCCTGGCATCTGGCTCGCGGCGAACCGGCCAGCGTGCCGAGTGCCATGGCCAAGCTCGCCGTCGGGCGCCTGGTAAAGCTTGTGGCTTCGGTAGGCCTTGACCTGCTCGGTCCGGCCGGCCTGATTGAGGCCGGTCCCCTGGCCCGGCTGCGGGGGCGGGCCGCGGCCCTCTATCGTGCCGCCGTCGGCTCCACCATCGCCGGCGGCACCGCTGAAATTCAGCGCCTGATCATCGCCCGGCGCGGACTGGGCTGTCCGGGATGACGGGTCTGCCGCTCCTGGCCGGCGTGACGGTCCTTGAATATGCCCAGTACGTGGCCGGTCCCCTGACCGGGATGCTGCTGGCCGACCTGGGGGCGACGCTGATTAAGGTGGAGCCACCAGGGGGTGACGCCTACCGCCACCTGGACCCGGTCGAACCGGGGTTGAGCCGGTATTTTGCTGCCCTGAACCGGGGCAAGCGGTCGGTGGTCCTGGACCTTAAATCTGAGGAGGGCCGGCGGCAGAACAGCCGCCTGCTCGAACGGGCCGACATCGTCATCCATAATTTTCTGCCGAAGCGGGCGCGTCTCTTCGGCCTGGACTGGGATGCCGTCCGCCGGCTGAACCCACAGGCCGTTCTCTGCACCGTAAGCGGATTCGGGCCGGAAGGCCCCCTGGCCGGCAACCCGGCATACCACCTGGTCGTTCAGGCCTGGTCGGGCCTGCTTCTTACCGGCGTCCACCCCTGGGACAGGCTGCCGGTCCGGGCCGGCGGGATTCCGGTGGCCGACCTTACGGCCGTCAAGAAGCCGGCCGTCGGGGCGTTGGCCGGGCTGTTCCGGACACGGTTCACCGGGCAGGGGGCGCATATTGAGACTTCGCTCCTGGCCGCCGCACTCGCCGTGCAGCTGCAGGACCTTACGTCCCTCGGACCGTCAGCGGATTCCCCGCCGGCAGGGCCGGTCGGCCCCGAGAAGCTGAGGCGGCAGGCCCGGCTGGTGGGCCGGCGGCTCGCCTTAAACCCCTACTACCGGTGCTACCGGGCCCGGGATGGATACCTGGCGGTGGCCTGCCTGAACGTGAATCAGCGTCTTCGGTTTCTGAGCGTTCTGGGCCTGCAGGACCCCGATGTCGAAAATCCGGACAGGCTGCCGGCAAGCCTCTCGGCCTACCGGCGTCGGCGCGCCCTTGTCCGGGAGATTGAGGGCATCATTGCGGGCGACACCGTCGGGGCATGGGTTGAAAAGCTACAAAGCGCCGGGGTGCCGGCCGGACCCGTCCGGAGCCTGGAGGCGGCGGTTGCCGACCCTCAGGTCCTGGTTAACGCCCTGGTCCGGCAGGCCTCCGGTCCGGGCGGAAGGCCGGTAACGTTGCTCGGCAGCCTCTGGTGGGTGGACGGCCGACCCAACGGGGTGAGGACGCAAATTCCGGAGTTGAGCGAGGCCGGCGATGAATTTTGAACCTTCGGGCCAAGTAAAGCTCTTACAGGAGACACTTCAAAGGGTCCTGGCCGGACTGCCGCAGCCGATAAGGTGGGAGCCGGGGCGCTGGCACGACGACCACTCGGAGGCGGTTGCCGGGGAACTCGGGCGGGTCGGGTGGACGGCCCTCTGGGAATCGGATGAGGGGCTGCGGTTTGCGGTGGCCGGCGGCCTGGTCCTGGGCCGGACCCTGGCCCCCCTCTCCCTGGTTGACCTGCCGGCGCTTGGGGCGCTGCTCTGGCTTGACGGACTCGTCAGGTACGGGCGGCACGGGGCCGTGGCGGCGAGACCCGCCGGCCGTGGTCTGGTGCTGGTGGGCGTGCCGGCCGATGCGCCGGCGGCGGCCACTATGGACGACATCGGCGCAGTCTTCGTCGGGGAGCCCCGGGAGCTGGGGGTAATCCCGGAGCCGGAAGCCGGCCGGCGGCTGCGAACCTGGGCCGCCTGCACCGCGGCCTACCTGGCCGGGCTTGCGGGGGAAGCCCTGAAAAGGGCCCTCGACTATGCCAGGGTCAGGCAACAGTTCGGGAAACCGCTGGCCAGCCAGCCGGTCGTTCAGCAGTATCTCGCCGATGGTGCCGTCGGGGTTGAGGGCCTGGAGTTGCTGGCCTGGGAGCTTGTTGCCGGGACGGACTGGGTCGGGCCGTTGCTGTACGCCGGGAGTGTGGCGGTGGCCGTCACGGACACGGCCCAGCAGCTGCTGGGGGCGTACGGCTTTGCGGTGGAGAGCGGCGCCCACCGGTTCTACCGCCGCGCGAAGGCGATGGCAGTCTGGAACCGGCGCCTAATCGAACTGTCAGCGGTCGTCGACGATGCCGGGGCGGGGCCAGGGGATGACGGTGCTGCTGGTCGACCTGGAGTACGAGGGGGTAGCGGCGGACCCGGTAAAGGGATCGGGACATTACAAAAGCCTGAGGCGCGTGGCGGCCAGACTGGTGGCCCTCTCGGGCCTTGACTGCCGGGTGGTAACCTACCGCCAGGTGTCACCCCGGCTGGTGGCGGAAGTGGGACCACGGGCGATAGTTCTCAGCGGGGCCACGGCCGATTGGGCGGAGTATGACCGGGACGCCCTGAAAGGGCTGTTGGCCCTCATCCTGGATCCGCCCGTGTCGCTACTGGGGATCTGCGCCGGGCACCAGCTTATCGGCTTTGCCCACGGGGCATCCTGGGGACCGGTACGGGAGCTGGCGGTGGGGCCGGGAGCTCCCGGGGAAGGGCGGCAGGCTGGGGAGTGGGGGTACCTGACGGTGCGGCTGGACATAAGGTGTCCCATCTTCGGCGGGCTCCCGGAAGAAGCCCGCTTCTTTCAGGCGCATTACTGGCAGCTGCTCGAGGTGCCGGCAGGGTTTGCACTCCGGGCCTCATCCCCAACGTCGCCGATTCAGGCTATTGAGCGGACGGACGGTCGGGTTTTCGGCGTCCAGTTCCATCCGGAGGCGTACGACTCCCGGCATCCTCAAGGAGCGGTAGTACTGCGTAACTTCTTCCAGCAGAGCCTTAGCCATGGCCGTCCCGTCAGGTAGGTATTCTCGGCCAGCTTGCCGGAACCGTTAGCTGAGTGGTCCCGGCAGGCGACTCCTCGGGCAGCGCCTACCCCGGCCAGCGACGATTTGCCCCCGGGCCTGCTTCGGGTATGAAAAACCTGTTGTTGGCGAACTCCGCCCCCGACAGACCAGCCATCCCGGCGGGGGTAGGTGTCGGCCGGCCGGGTCGTCCGACCCCGGGCTTCAGGCCGCGCCTACGACGTCCAGCACGCTTGGAGGCATAGGGCTACCCCGTCGGGATATTGCCGGACGTTCTGACCTATCGGAGAGAAGATCTGACAGCCGGTCAAAAGCGGCGGGCTGACACCAACTTGAGGCCCATGTGAGCTGCCGTAGCCGGCCTCAACAACGGCGGTGTCCCAACTGCGTTCTGAAGGCCGGATACATCGTAGCGACCCGTGGGTCACGAACATGTTACAATCCCGCTGGGTGAGTCTCTTATGGCCTTTACGGTGGCGGATTTCCAGGACCTTTTAAGGCTTCTTCACGAGCACCCCGAGTGGCGGATGCAGCTGTGGGCGGTGCTGGCCGGCGAGGAGCTTTTGCGTCTGCCTGGGGAGTTTCGGGCTTTCCGGGAGGAAACCGACCGCCGTTTTGGGGAGCTTACGGAGGCCGTCCGCCAGCTGGCCGAGGCCCAGCGGCGGACCGAGGAGCGGGTGGCCCACCTGGAAGAGGCGGTAACCGCCCTGGCCGAGGCCCAGCGGCGGACCGAGGAGCGGGTGGCCCACCTGGAAGAGGCGGTAACCGCCCTGGCCGAGGCCCAGCGGCGGACCGA